>Ga0157370_10002843_pt1 | contig 20679 bp, 23 predicted proteins | sample C35metaG_FD_113463 | JGI IMG/M metagenome (GOLD analysis project Ga0157370, IMG submission 113463) | Corn rhizosphere microbial communities from Kellogg Biological Station, Michigan, USA - C3-5 metaG | ecosystem: Host-associated > Plants > Roots > Rhizosphere > Soil | place: USA: Michigan...
GTTAGATACGATTACCTCGTCTTGAAGTGCAGGGTGGATCTCAGCACGCCACCTTCACGGCGGGCGCTTACGCTGAGGCTGTCCATGTCATCCAGCGTCTCGATGGCCTTGCGGATCTTCTCCTTGTTGGCGGCGAATTCTGCTGCGGCGTCCGTCTCCGTGCCGAAGATGGCGGCTGCGTTTTCATCCACCACCTTGAGTGTTTCCTTCGAGTAGGCCTGGAGGGCCTTGAAGTTCACGGTAAAGGTGAGGCCGGTGCTGGTGGCACCACCTGCTGTGGCCTGACCCAGCAGATCGAGCGATTGGGTCTTGGACGAAGAAGCGGCGAACCACTTGTCTCCCACCGTCACGGAAGGGAGGAAGTCGTCATTGAAGAATGGCATCGGGAAAAACCAGGTGATGAAGCCGTTCTTCTCAGAACTGAGTGGCTTCTGCATCGGGATCTCCTTTCCTGCCATCGCGCTTGCCTTGGCCAGCAGACTGGTGGCGCTGGTATTCATGCCATCCCATGCGGCGGCCAGCTTCGTGCGGTCGGTCACAGGAGCGATGAGGGAAAGGCGGGGAAATTTCCCTTTATCCACAAAGCTCTGCGGCAGGCCGGGCAGTGCAGGCACGCCACCCTTCAGGTCCAGCACCAGAGCACGCTCCTGACCGAGGCCACCGGACACGCTCTGGGACGCATCCCAGAAGGAAACCACATCCGAACGGAAGTCCTTATCGAACATCGCCGCCATTTGCTTGAATTGGGCCAGTTCACCCTCCGCAGCAGGCACTTCCGCCACCTTGAGGGTGATGGCGTAGGCCGTTTCCAGCAGGGATTCAAAGTAAGCCTTCGCCCGCTCATCGTACACCGCATCGCAGGTGCCGTTCACAAAGAGCACCACATCCGGGGAGTTCCCCAGGTGTGCCAGCTTGTTGGGCGTCTTCCAGTCCATCATGCCGCTGTCCGTGCCACCGTAGGTTTCCAGCTTAAAGCCATCTTCCAGGTAGCCGATCATGCCCAGAGCCTCCGTGGAGGAAAGCTTCAGCAAGGCGGCCTCACGATCCGTCACCACTTGCAGAAGAGTCTCCAGATCGCGCGTATCACCCAAGCCTTCCGAGCCGGACAGACCATCGCGGATGCCATTGGCAATGGAGGAAATCCCCTTGGAGGAATCCACCAGCGTTTTCAGTGCGCCCTTTTCCCCGTACGTGAAGAGGGAGAGATCCTTGGACACATAGCCATCGGTGAATGCCAGCGCATCCGTGGCGGTGAGGGAGTCACCCGGAGTGGCGGCCAGCACCAGATCATCCACGGAGGAGCCCAGGAAAACCACGGCGTAGTCACCCACCAGACCGGAAACGATCACGATGTCCTTCTTCGTCAGAGCAGCGATGAGGCGGTCCAGATTCTCCGGCTCCAGTTGCTCCTTCAGTGCTTCCTTCTGCTGCGCCAGCATTTCAGAAATCTTCGCGCCGGAAATCTTGTAGCCCGCCAGCTTGAAGCCGGACTTCTCCACTTCCACCGGAGAGGCCACCTCACCCAGCATGGCCAGCATACCGAGGGAAGAGGTCAGTTGCTGTGCAGCCACTTCCTTCTGAGCCTCCTTCACCTTGAAGGCGATGTAGATCGGCGGCATGTTCGCCTTCTCGATGCTGCCCACGCCGGACTCCGGGTCATTGAGCAGATCCTTCACCATGGATTCATTCAGACTCTGGCCGAGTTTTTCCTCAAAGGCATTCGGGTCCCCGGTCTTCGCGGCCTGCACGAGGGCCTTGGCCAGATTCCGCATCTGGAAATAATTCGAGCGCTGGCTGATGTTCAGCAAGTTCGCCAGTTGGTCGCCGCTGGATTTACCCAGTGCCACCGTCACCTCCGCGCCCAGCAGGGCTGCAGGGCCGAAGGCATTCTCTTCTGCAGGAGCAGCCTCTGCGGCAGGCTTTTCCGCCATTTCACCTTCCGCAGGAGCTGCCGGGGCTGCGGCATCCGTAGCGGCAGCAGCGTCCACTGCCGGGGCCACGGGCGTCTCGGTCCCCATGTCCACACCATCCGGCTCCTCGCCATTGGTTTCATCCTCGATGAGTTTCCACAGCTTCGTGGCCTTCAGCTTCGCAGCCGCCTGGGAGCCATTATGAAAGGAAATGACGGACTCCGTATTCTTCGGCAGGTATTTGGCAAAGCCCAGCTTCGCAGCGCGCTCCTCCGCACTCAGCGCAGGCACCTTGGGAGCAGCAGGCTCCACGGCGGCGGCAGCAGGTGATTTTTCTCCAGCAGCGGCAGCCACCGGTGTCTCGGGAGTTTTTATTTCCTCTTTCTTCTTACAGGCTCCCAGACTCATGGCCAGAGCTGGGACGATCATCCACTTCGCGCGGTTTTTCATAACGCATGACCGTAGGAGCACAAATCACGCCCTCGCAAGGAGAATGCCGCTAGATGGAAAAATCCCCCGGAATTCCAAGGTGGACGAATCCGAGAGATCAGGAGTTGCCGTCACGCCCCATCTATGGCTGGTTAGCGGCACCAGCCATGGCCTCAACCACCTCACCTGCTCGCAACGACCTCTTCCCCTTCGAACTCGTCCGCCCGGAACTCGAAAAAGTAGAGATCTCCATCCGCGAACAAGTCCGGGCCTTTGATCCATCCATCGAGCCTTACGTTTCCTACATCTGCAATACTTCCGGGAAGCGCATCCGCCCTGCCCTGGCCATCCTCGTGGGGGGCGCCCTGGGCGGCGTGAATGAAAGCCACATCAAGATCGGCGTCATTCTGGAGCTCATCCACATGGCCACCCTCGTCCACGATGACATCATGGATGGAGCCAATACCCGCCGCATGGTGCCTACCGCCAATGCCAAGTGGGGAAATGCCCTCTCCGTCCTGCTCGGGGATGCCCTCTTTTCCCACGCCCTCACCCTGGCCACCGATTTCAACAGCATCGATATCTGCCGGAAGGTAGGCCACGCAGCCCGCGAAGTGTGCCAGGGAGAAATCATCCAGACGCAGCGCCGGTTCGACCTCACCTTCACCAAGGCCGAGTACTTCCGCGTGATCGAGATGAAGACCGGCGCCCTCTTCGCCGCCGCCACCGGCCTCGCCGCCGCGCTCTCCGGTGTGGATGCCGCCACCGAGCAGCGCCTTTTCGACTACGGCATGAAGCTGGGTACCGCCTATCAGATCTACGATGACTGCCTGGACCTCGTAGGCTCCGAGGAAGTTGTGGGGAAAACCCTCCGCACGGATCTCATCAAGGGCAAGCTCACCCTGCCCATCCTCAATCTTCTGGAAACCGCCTCCGAGAGCCAGCGGATCAAGCTGAACAAGCGCATCCTCGATCAGGAGCCGCTCGATCTCCCCGTCCTCCTCGGCATCGCGGAATACGAAGGAGCCATCGAAAGCGCCATCGATACCGCCCTGCAATTGCTCGTCAGTTGCCGCGAGGACATCTCCATTCTGGGTCAATCCGTTCATAACGATGCCCTTGCGCAGATCACTTGGTTCCTCGCCGGACTGCTCGAAAAGTGCCGCCGTTAAAAGGATTCCAGCCGTTAACGTGAATCATTTTCATGGCCATTTTGCAGCCTTGTGAATTTTTTCACAAGGGGTTGCCCTCCCCCGCGATTCGTGATTGCCTCCGCGCATGTCAACTCCAGCGGGCACTCCCGCCCTCCCACGTAAAGTTCTCATCATCGGCGGTGGCTTCGCCGGACTTGAGTGCGCACTGCGTCTTGCAAATGACGACCGCTTCGCCATCACCCTTGTTGATCGGACGAACCACCATCTTTTCCAACCGCTCCTTTATCAGGTAGCCAGTGCTTCCCTGGCCGCACCGGACATCGCCCGCTCCATCCGCCAGATCCTGGCCAAGGCGAAAAACGTGACCGTCCTCATGGATGAGATCACGGAGATCGATACCGCCTCGCAGTCCGCAAACAGCCTTTCCGGCACCGTTTACAGCTACGACTACCTCCTCCTCGCCGCCGGTGCCCGCACCAGCTACTTCGGCAATGATGACTGGGGCAAATACAGCATGGGCCTCAAGTCCCTGGCTGATGCCCAGGACATCCGCCGCAAGGTACTCTCCAATCTCGAAAAGGCGGAGCTCACCGATGATGTTGAAAAGCGTGAGCGCCTCATGACCGTAGCCATCGTGGGCGGCGGACCTACCGGCGTGGAACTCGCAGGCTCCTTCGCAGACCTCATCCACCGTTCGCTCAAGTCGAACTTCCGCCGCATCGATACCTCCACGCTGCACGTCATCCTCATCGAAAACTCCACCCGCATCCTCGAGATGTATGATGTGGACCAGAGCGGCTATGCCCGCCTCCGTCTGGAAGGACTGGGCGTGCAGGTCTGGACTGGAAAGCGCGTCACCTGCGTGCGTGAAGGGGCACTCGATTTCGCAGACGGCACCTCCCTGGAATCCGCCGCCATCATCTGGGCTGCCGGTGTGGCCGCCACCCCACTCACCTCCTACCTCGGCACCGCCACGGACCGCGCAGGCCGCATCACTCCGAATGCAGACCTCTCCGTGCCGAATCTGCCGAACGTTTTCGTCGCTGGCGATCTCGTCTCCATGCGCGATTGTGATGACAAGTTCGTCCCCGGTGTGGCACCTGCCGCCTCCCAGATGGGCCGCCACATTGCCAAGGTTCTCAAAGAAGACCTCCGCCTGGAGGCAAAGGGCTTCGCCGATCGCAAGGTCGAGCTCCGTCCGCGCTTCCGCTACTTTGACAAGGGCATGATGGCCATCATCGGAAAGAACCACGCCGTGGTGAAAGCGGGCAAGCTCCGCATGTCCGGCATCATCGCCTGGCTGGCATGGCTCTTCATCCACATCGCCTTCCTCATCGGCTTCCGGAACAAGCTCTCCGTTCTCCTCGGCTGGGCCTACTCCTACCTCCGCGATACCCCGGAGAGCCGCGTGATCGTTTACCCGCCATCCGTCATCCCGCCCAAGAAAAAGCAGGAAGATGCCGCCACCCCGGCTGCCTGATCCGCAGGTAACGATTCCCCTGTTTCTAAAAAGCCTGCCCGGTGCTACCACTGGGCAGGCTTTTTTCACATTCACACCCATGGACGCCACCCTCGCCGCTACGGAAGCATTCCTCCACCAGCAGATCCCCATCACCTCCGCCATGGGAGTAAAAGTAACAGCCTACGATGAAGCAGGCCTCCTTCTCACCGCCCCTCTGGAGGAAAATCACAATCACCTGGGCACCGCCTTCGGCGGCAGCATCAGCTCCTTGGCCACCCTCGCAGGTTACGCACTCCTCTGGCTGGAGCTGGGAGATCACACCGCGCACATCGTGATCCGCAGCAGCTCCATCTCCTATCAGAAGCCCATCCGGAAAGACCTCCATGCGCTCTGCCACCGCCCACTCCCGGAAGACCTAACAAATTTCAAAGCCCGCTTTGAAAAATCAGGAAAAGCCCGCATCTCTCTCACCGTCACCCTATCGGAAAACGGCACCGCCTGCGCCACCTATCAGGGTGAATACGTAGCCATTCGTTAGATACAATGAGCGGCGGTCTCCGAACCGCCTTTTCCATCGTCGCGGCACATGCATCGCCCAGTTGCGGAAAGTAAACCAGCTCCACTTCTTTACTGATCGGTAAATTTCCCATTGACGCCTCCGGATCCACGCCCTACATCTTTACCGTTCGTTACAGAAAACATCTCACACCTCAGAAAAATGAGCACTCAAGTCACATCGTCCAAACTCGCCGGTAAAGTAGCCCTCGTCACCGGAGCCTCCAAAGGCATCGGCGCAGGTATCGCAAAACACCTCGCCGCGGAAGGAGCCGCCGTCGTCGTCAACTACGCCTCCAGCAAGGAAGGCGCAGACAAGGTGGTCTCGGAAATCGAAGCCGCCGGTGGCCGCGCCATCGCCATCAAGGGAAACGTAGCCGAGCCAGCGGAGATCACCGCTCTGGTGGATGAAACCGTGAAAGCCTTCGGAAAAATCGACATCCTCGTGAACAACGCGGGCATCTATCAATTCGCCCCACTTGAGGAAATCACCCCTGAGCTTTTCCACAGCCAGTTCAACATCAACGTCCTCGGCCTTCTCCTCACCACCCAGGCAGCCGCCCCCCATTTCCCGGCGGAAGGTGGCAGCATCATCAATATCAGCTCCGTGGTCAGCACTCTGGGTCTCCCAGGTGGAGCCGTCTATGGCGGCACAAAGGCAGCCGTGGACGCCATCACCCGTTCACTGGCCAAGGAACTCGGCAGCCGCCAGATCCGCGTGAACTCCATCAATCCTGGCATGGTCACCACGGAAGGCACCGCCACTGGCGGTATCGATGGCAGTGATTTCCAGAATGCCGTCATCGCCTCCACCCCACTGGGCCGTATCGGCGTGCCGAAGGATATCGCCACCGCCGCTGTCTTCCTCGCCTCTGCGGATTCCTCATGGATCACCGGAGAAACCCTCTTCATCAGCGGTGGATATCGCTGAATCACCCTCACTTTTTTCGAGCTAATTTTATACCTTTCATTACAAATGAGCATCCCATCCATACTCCTGATTCAGGCCAGCCCCCGTGGCGAACGCTCGCACAGCCGCAAGCTGGGAAACCAATATGCCGAGGCCTGGCAAGCATCCCATCCTCAAGGCAGCGTCGTCATCCGTGACCTGGCGGAAACTCCACCCCCATTCGTTAATGAAGCATGGGTGGCCGGAGCCTTTGCCGGGCCGGACGCCCACTCGGATGCTCCCGCCGCGCTCGTCACCTCGGACGAATATGTGGATGAACTCATCGCCGCAGACGAACTCATCATCGCCACGCCGATCTACAATCTATCAGTTCCTGCCGCACTCAAGGCATGGATCGACCAAATCGTCCGGGTGGGCCGCACCTTTGGTTTCACCGACAATGGTCTTGCCGGCCTCCTTACCGGAAAGACAGCGAAGATCCTCGTCGCCAGCGGCAGTGACTTCCGCCCGGAAGGCACCTACGGTGGCTACAATTTCCTGGAACCTTATCTGCGTGGCATCCTCGGCTTCATCGGCATCACTCAAGTGGAATTCATCTACGCCCACAGTCTGAATGACGGAAACCCTCTGCGGGAATCCTCCCTCGCCGCTGCGGGTGAAGCCGTTCAACGGCTCGCCGCTGCCTGAGCTGAGTGGTAAAGCATGGATCATGGAACGCCTCCCACCCATGAACCATGCTTTCCGCCCGACGGTTGTTGCCTTCGAATAAATTTCCGTCGCTTTCGTCACATTTCCGGTGCCTCTTTAGTACACCGCACCCTCCGGGCGCATCCCCCATGAGTACATCCACCAGTTCCAGGGCATCCACCCTGCCGGTATTCCTTCTATCGGCAGCAGGCTTCACCGTTCTCACCACCGAGTTCGTCATCGTAGGCCTCCTGCCATCCATGGCGCGGGATCTCCGCGTCAGCGTCCCACAGGCAGGGCTGCTGGTCACTCTCTTCGCCTTCACCGTGGCCACCTTTGGCCCGGTGCTCACCGCATGGCTTTCCCGCTTCGAGCGGAAGCGCATGTTTGTAGGCACCCTCATCGCCGTCGCCCTCTCCAATCTTCTATCCGCACTGGCACCCAATATCTGGGTGATGGCCTTCGCCCGATTCTTCCCCGCCCTCATGCTGCCCGTCTACTGGTCCCTGGCCAGCGAAACGGTGGTGGAAATCTCCGGTCCAAAAAACGCCGGCAAGGCCATCTCCGCTTTTTCCCTCGGCCCCGTCCTCGCCACCATCTTCGGCATCCCCATCGGCACGCTGATAGGAGATCACTTCGGCTGGCGCACCGCCTTTGCCACCCTGGCGGTCCTCGCCCTGCTCAAGGCGCTGCTCCTCTTCTGCTGCCTGCCGCAGATCCGCCTCGTGGCGAAACAGGCCCGCTTTTTCCGCCAGTTCATCATCCTCCGCGATCCCAAGGTCCTCGGAAATGTACTGCTTTCCCTCCTCCTCTTCACCGGCATGTTCACCGCCTACACCTATCTGGCGGCCATTCTCGAAAAGCTGGGCAACTACAGCGGCTCCACCGTCGGGTGGATACTCATGGGCTTCGGAGCCTCCGGCATCATTGGGAACTGGCTGGGCGGAAAATGGGTGGATCGCTACCCTTTCGGCTCCACCCATGTCTTCAGCATCATCATGGGCATCGCCACCCTCGCCCTCACCACCTCCCTGTCCTCCTGGCCATGGCTCGCCCTCGTCCTCGCCGTCTGGGGCATCTGCCAATCCGCGATCTTCCCCATCTGCCACGTGCGCGTCATGAAAACCGCCGCCGCCTATCCCGCGCTGGGCGCATCGCTCAATATCTCCGGCGCCAATCTCGGCATCGGCCTCGGTTCCCTGCTCGGTGGCCGCGTCATCCATATCCAGGGCCTCGGCAGCCTCGGCGGAGCCGCCGCCGGAGTCATCCTCATCGCCGTAGGCCTCACCTTCATCCTCCAGCTCTCCACCCAGCCCCGCCCGGGCAAGGCATAACTCGCCTTCCCATTTTCCTCATCTTAAGGCAGGGACCTCTCTCCGAGAGGTCCGGCGGTGGCGAGCCGTTATCTATCAGCCAGCCCCGCCCTTCAGACCCAAAAGCTCAACTTTGGACAGCGTCGTCCATTCGCTAGATTCGTCAGATTCGAGGTTTCTCTCATTCGCCAAACGCCCAATATAGCAGATCCGGGCCATTTTCTTCTGTTCCATATCAATCGCTCTCATCCCTAACTGAAGATCAAAAAGGCAGCGGTAAGATATCCTACCAATCCCACCAAAAGGGAAATCACCGTCCCTACCTCAAACATCCGATAGGAACCCACCAATCCCCAATACCAGCGGAAGTGGCAAAACAACGCCGCACTTAAATAACAAACCGCCAGAGCCCGCGCCGTATCACCTTTCACCTTGAGATTGCCTCTCCGCCCGCCAGGCCACACCGCCTCCTGATCAATCCAGATCTTCGCCGCGAAATATCCAATCACCAGCGGCAACACCACCCCCAGCACAACGATATTCCACCGCCCGCCCCTGTCTGGAGGATATGCCCAATCTTCGAATGCCATGTTTGCTGTTGATAGAACCTTACTCTGACCAAAAACACCAGCCCAACGCCTTTTCATTCGCTGGATTCGTGAGATTCGCGGTGCCTCCCCTCTTCCCCATTCGCTATTTGCCCCATCCGGTGCATTAATATCCTCTCATGAAAGTACTCTACACCGCCCACGCCAAATCCTTCGGGGGCCGCGAAGGACGGTCCGAAACGAATGATGGCGTGCTCTCCGTCAATCTCTCCACCCCCCGGGAACTGGGTGGCCCCGGCGGCCCTGGCACCAATCCAGAGCAGCTTTTCGCCGCCGGATACTCCGCCTGCTTCCTCGGTGCGCTGAAATTTGTGGCCAGTAAGGAAAAGATCCCCATTCCCCTGGATGCGAATGTCTCCGCAGACGTAGGCATCGGACCGCGCGATGATGGCAGCGGCTTCGGGTTGGAGGTCGAGCTGACCATCGATGTCCCCGGGGTGGAACGCAGCACTCTGGAACACCTCGTCGCCCAGGCACACATCGTCTGCCCGTATTCCAATGCCACGCGCAACAACATCCCGGTCACGCTGAAAATCGTCTGATCCAGACCGGGAGCGCGGCATCTTTTTGTCGCAGAGCGATGCTCCCTCAAGGAGAGGCGGCCTCCTTACGCAAGCGTCAATCCAGCCTTTCAATATCTCGGGCGGTTGTCTGAATACGGCAGCCGCCCTTTTCCATTTTTTCAAACAGCCACCCCACCATGTCTCAGCAAACGATTTTCGCAGATCCTCCACTCGGCGCCCGCGCGCTGGATCTCCTGCGCACCCGTGCCACCGGCTACCAGATCCTCACTCCCGGAAAACCAGCCTCCTCCGTGCTGGCCCAGGCAGAGGTGGACCCGAATTTCGTCCATGCAGACATCGCCTTTGGCCAGCCTCATCTGGAAAGCATCTACGCGGCGGGGAACCTGAAGTGGATCCAGGTCAGCTCCGCAGGATTCACCCGCTATGATACGCCGGATTTCCGGAAATACGTCGCAGATCGCGGCATCCTCGTCACCAATAGCAGCAGCGTCTATGCCCGCGCCTGTGCCGAGCACGCCTTCAGCTTCATGCTGGCAAATTCCCGGCTGCTCCCACAGGCCCTCGTCAGCCGCGCCCTCAATGGCTCCCCGGAATGGTTCAGCCTGCGCAGTGGCTCCCGTTCCCTCTACGGACAGAGCGTCGTCATCCTCGGCTACGGCGGCATCGCCCGTGAGTTGGTAAAACTCCTCGCCCCCTTCCAGATGAAAATCACCGCCATGCGCCGCCAGCCGCGCGGAGACGAAGGCCTGCCCGTCATCACCGAGGCGGATCTCCCCGCCGCCCTCGCCCAGGCGGATCACGTCATCAATATCCTTCCGGAAAATGCCGCCTCCCGTGGCTTCATCGGGGCTTCCCGCCTCGCCGCCATGAAACAAGGTGCCGTATTCCACAACATCGGGCGCGGCACCACGGTCGATCAGCACGCACTCGCAAATTCCCTCCACTCCGGCCACCTCTCCGCTGCCTGGCTGGACGTTACCGATCCGGAACCACTTCCGGAAGAGCACCCGCTGCGCCTTGCTCCGCATTGCTACATCACTCCGCACACCGCAGGAGGCCATGATGCGGAAGATGAAACACTCGTCCGCCATTTTGTGGAAAACCTCCACCGCTACCAAGCAGGAGAGCCATTGGCGGACCGCATCATGTGAAGATTGATGGCAGGAAAATTAAGAGGCATCCGTAGCACCCGTCCTATTTTCCTGCCCAAAATCTTCCTGCCAGAACCTCCTTTGCGGCGCATTCCCTTCCCGCTCATCAGGTTGCCCATCTAATGATTGGACATTTCCCCGATTCAGAGTTATTTACCATTAAGTATGAAACAAACCAAGTCCGCATCCACGATAGGACGCCCCCGCGAATTCGATCCCGGGGAGGCGCTGAATCGTGCCATGCAGGTCTTTTGGGAAAAGGGCTACGAAGGAGCATCCCTCACCGATCTCACCGAAGCCATGGGCATCAATCGCCCCAGCCTCTACGCAGCCTTCGGCAACAAGGAATCCCTCTTTAAAAAGGTCTTGGACAACTACGGAGAAGGCCCCGCCTGCCACGTCCACCTTGCCCTTCAGGAACCCACGGCCCGCCAGGTGGCGGAGTACCTTCTCCGTGGATCGGTGGACATGCTTACCAATCCGAAAACGCCCCACGGCTGCATGGCCGTCCAGAGCGCCCTCGCCTGCGGCAAGGAAGCAGAGCCAGTGAAAATCGAGCTCAACCGCCGCCGCGCCGAGATGGAAGAAGCCGTCCGCACCCGCTTCGAGCGCGCAAAAGCCGAAGGCGACCTCTGCGAAAAAGCCAACCCCGCCGACCTCGCCCGCTACATCTGCGTCATCGCCAACGGCATGTCCATCCAGGCATCCACCGGAGCCACCCGCGAGGAACTCCTCAAAACAATCGAAATCGCCCTCCTGGCCTGGCCTTCCTAACAACCAGGAGAGGCGATTTGCCGCTGGCTATGTCCGCTGCGTTACCATTCCGAACCGTCTTGTTCCATCATTCCGGCCCGGCAGGGACACCTCTCCGAGGCGTCCCTGTCCTTCAGAGCCTGCCCTCAGTAACCCACAGCAGAGATCCACAGCCCATCTGCACCATAGGACTGCATCCTGGTGAGGAATGGCATCAACTTTTCCGGCGGTGCTGCAGCGGCGAGAGTATAGGCCACCTCACCTTTTTTCCAGGAGGCGAAGCTCCATCCATCCAGTTCGTATATCTTGGGCGTGGCTGAAGTAGGCTGATCCCGAAAATCATCCGCCCGCGCTACCAGGAGATGGATCAGCTCATGATCCCCCCGGGTGGGAGTATTTTCCCGCCAGTAGCAGGAAAGGTAAGCCTTCCGCCCCTCCACATCCACCACTTGGCAGGCCGCATTTTCCAAACCCGCCAAGGAGGGAGGCATTTCAAATTCAGGCGGAGCCCCTTTCGATAGCAGCCAATCCCTTACCTCCTGTTTGGTAGGCGGCGCAGGCACCAGTGGAGACTTCGCATTGAAAAAAGCGATCACTCGTGGCGGCAGCTCATTGTAGGACACAGGGCTCAGATCCCGCTTCACATACCAGTTTCCCACAAAAGCAAACACCGCCAGCGCAGCCACAAGGGACAGGTAGCGGCCCCATGGAATTTTCCGCCCATGCGGTGGTGGTGCCACCTCATCGCCTGCCGCAGCCGCACGACCACGCGCCAGCACATCCGCCACCTTTTCAGGAGACAGAGACTGCGCATCGTAATGATCGCGCACTTGTTTGCGGAAATCAGACATGTGTTTTCAAGATCGGTGGGAACGAGCCAATGTCACTAGGATAACGAAAAACAGCATCAATTGATTGCAGGTAAAATGGCCATCACTCTCCGAAAGCTTGCGGAGTTTTAAAATCGTGCGGTGCAGCAGGCTCAGGACCGTACCACGGGGTTGCCCGGTCAGTTGTGAAATCTCCTCCGCCGTGTTTCCCTGATAGTAGTGCAGGAAAATCGCCTCACGTTCCTTGGGATTAAGTCTGCCCAGCAGCTTGGAGAGTTCCCCCTGCACGCAGGGTTCCTCATCAGGGCTGTATGCCACATCCGCCACATCCGGCTGATCCAGAGACTCAAAGTAGGCCAGCTTCTTGCGCCTGCATTGATCAATGAATAAGTTTCTGATAGATGAGAAAAGGACCGCTTGGTTTTCCACCTGCCCATATCTCCTGCAGAGATTCAGCCACGTCTCCTGAACCAGGTCCTCCGCCTCCTCCCGATGGTGGGTGAGGGCCAGCGCGAAGCGATAGCCAGACTGCAGCAGGTCACCTTCCGGTGATCCGGTACATGGAGAGAAAGTATCCAATGGAGATGCGGAACTAGCCGATAGCCGCTGTGTATATCCCAGTCCCCGCCCGAAGCAACAGGTAAGTTCAACCCTCTGGAAAACATCGCGAAAAAATACTTTGAAAATAAATGCAATCAAACGTCCCAGCCGTTCGTCTTCCCTCACAGATGAACGAAAACAAGCTCACCAGCGGCGCACGCATCGGCTACGGAAAACTCATCACCGCAGCAGAAGCGTTGAAATCTCCTTTCCTCCTTGCCGTCCGTCTCTATTGGGGCTGGCAGTTTTTCCAGACCGGCATGGGCAAGCTGGGAGACCTGGCCACCACCACCGGCTTTTTCAAGGAACTCGGCATCCCATTCCCGGCATTCAATGCGGCCATGGCAGGCACCACCGAGTGCGTGGGGGGCCTCCTGCTGCTCATCGGCCTCGCTTCCCGCCTCACCGCCATCCCACTGATCGTTACCATGATCGTGGCCTATCTCACTGCAGATCTGGAAGCGGTGAAATCCATCTTCGCAGACGCGGACAAGTTCGTCACCGCCGCTCCCTTTCTCTTCCTCTTCGCCTCCCTGATCATCCTCATCTTCGGACCGGGGAAATTCTCCATGGATCATCTCCTCGCCAAAAAATTCCACAGGATTTGAAGCCTCACTTTCTTATCCGCCAGAGCCGCCCGGTGGCTGCCCGAACGGATTGAATAACAAAAACAAAATACAATAATGAAAACCAACAAGACCATGATCGCCGGTGCAGCACTCGCAGGCATCCTCAGTGCTGGCCTCGCCACCCGCGCTGCCGCATCCCCTAGCAGCTCCGATCAAAAGGGCTCCGCCTTCAGCGCCGGTTTCCAGGCCGCCGATGAAAAGGGAGACACCCACGACTGTAAGGGCAAAAACTCCTGCAAGGGCAAGGGAGGCTGCAAGAGCAGTGACAATGGCTGCGCCGGTAAGAACTCCTGCAAGGGCAAGGGCGGCTGCGCTGCCAAGAAGTAATACTTATCTCATCGCTATGATCAAGACTCCGGTCATAGTGGCCGGAGTCTTCTTCCTTTTTTAAAAACTCCTTCTCATGTCCGCATCACGCTTTACCAACTTTTCGGACTACGGCGTCGGCATAGGACTCCGCATCCCGCACTATCAGCACATCCTTGAGAAAAAGCCAGTGGTGGATTGGTTCGAGATCATCTCGGAAAACTACATGTCGGAAGGCGGCAGACCCCTGGCGGTATTGGATAAGATCCTGGAGCAATACCGCGTGGTCCAGCACGGCGTTTCCATGTATTTCGGCAACTCTGCCCGGCCTAACAAGGACCATCTCAAGAAGCTGAAACGGCTCACCAAACGCACGAAGACACCCTGGGTGAGTGATCACCTTTGCTGGGGCAGTGTGGATGGCAGATTCACCCACGACCTCTTGCCCATGCCCTACACCTGGGAAGCCGTGAAAACCACCGCCCGCAATATCCGCGAAGTGCAGGACTATTTGGAATTACCCGTGGCGGTGGAAAACGTGAGCAGCTATGCGGAATTCCACCTATCAGAAATGAGCGAGTGGGAATTCCTCAATGAGGTGGTGGAGGCTGCCGACTGTGGAATCCTGCTGGATGTAAACAACATCTACGTCTCCTCCCGCAACCATGACTTCGATCCCATGGACTATGTGAATGCAGTCCCTGCGGAACGCGTGGCCCAGACCCACATCGCAGGTCACACCGAATTCAAGAAATACATTCTCGATACCCATGACCACCCGGTGATCGATCCTGTGTGGAAACTCTATGAACGCGCCATCGAGCGCTGCGGCCGCGTAGCCACCCTGCTGGAGTGGGATGACAAGATCCCCAGCTTCGAGGAAGTCCACACCGAAGCCCTGAAAGCCAACCGTTTCCTTCCCGATGCCCAAGAAAACAAAGCTCTCTGAATTCCAGGCCGCCATTTCCCAGGCCGTCATGCGTCCCCTAGCGGAAGGCGATGCCATGCGGCGGGAAAATCACGCCACCGCCCGGGAATTCATCAAGCCTAATGACCGCCTCACCTCCACCGATCGCCTGCAGATCTACAATCAGCAATACTGGTGGAGATTATTAGGATCCTTCGCGGAAGACTTCCGTGGGCTGCGCGCCGTGCTGGGGGAAAGGAAGTTCAATAAACTCGCCGTCGCCTATCTGGACGAATGTGGATCCCGCTCCTGGAATCTCCGCGATCTGGGCAGCCATTTGGAAGCATACATCCGCCAGCACCCGGAAAGCGTGGCCCCTCACGGAGAGCTGGCCATCCAGATGGCACAAGTCGAGTGGGCACGCATCACCGCCTTCGACAATGAGCAAAAACCCCTGCTGGATGTTGCGAAATTCGTAGCCCGCCAGCCTGCCAGACAAACCCTCGGCCTGCAGCCCTACGTCCACCTGCTGGAGCTCGACTACCCCATTGATCACCTGCTGCGCCGTCTCAGACGCTCGGAAAACAACTCCGCCAGCAATGCCATGTCCAGTGGCCTGAAGCCCCGCTCCGTGCGCCTCACCGCCAAGCCACTGCCACAGCCCATCCACCTCGCCATCCACCGTCTGGATCTCCTCGTTTACTACAAGCGGCTGGCCCCGGAAGCCTATCAGCTCCTAACCGCCCTCCGTGCCGGCAGCCCGCTGGAAGCAGCCTGTGAGATGGCATTCAGCCATTCCCTGGAAAAACCGGAAAGCATCTCCAAAAAAGTGGAAACCTGGTTCGCCGCATGGATGTCCTTCGGCTGGCTCTGCGAACGCAAGTAGGACGTGGCGGCGGTTTCCAACCGCCAGGCCCATATAACAATTAGATGGAGGCATGGCGGTTGGAAACCCCCGCCACGATTCACTCCAGTTCAATGGTGACTTCCTTTTGCGTCTCCACCTTCACGCCATCGATTCCCTTCATGACTTCCATGGCTTTCTCGGAATCACCTTCGCCCAGAACGCGGAGTTTTTTCATCGTTTCAGGATTCTCCATCAGCTTGCCCATTTCCATGTCGATCAGCGTCACCTTGTTGCCCTCACGGTAGGTGGCATTGGAGGACTTGATGCCGCCGTCTGCCACGATGAAGAACTTCATGGTCATGTCTCCCATCATCTGCTTCATCATCGCCTGTTCCTGAGGGCTCATGTCCGGTTGTTCCGGTTTGGGAGCCTTCGGTGCTTCAGCCTTTTTCGGATCGTTCATCACCAGTGTCAGCTTTCCATCCGCATACTGGAATTGGACGTGATTGTCCTTTTTCGGTGCAGCTTCCTGGCCGGGAGCGGTGGGCAGGGTATCCTTGATGCCCTCGCCCGGAGTGATCTTGAGCTGGTTGATATCCGTAAAGTGATAGGTCACGCGTCCACCCTTGTTCGCACCACGCACCAGTGGCTCCGCTTTTTCCAACGTCACGCCATCGCCCATCTTCGCAGCACGCTCCTTTGCCTTGGCTTCGGAAAACATCTCTGCGATGGGATCTCCACCCGGCTGGCCGCCGCCCATCGCCGCCATCTGGGAAAACATGGCCACGGCCTGTGCGCCGAAGGTAGTTTCCTCCACCAGCGTGCCACTGCCATCCTTGTTCAGATGGATGGTCGTTTCATTCTGAAGACAGCTCGTAAGCGATAATGCCACGGCGAGGGACGAGAGCAGGTAGATGAGTTTCATGGTTTTAAAAGAATCACTCTATCCATGCACGCATTCATGAAAGGGCGCAAGTCCTGAGGGTTTTCGGGAAATTGCCCGTTGCCACCCGCCCCCATCACCGCAAGTATTCCGAACTGCCGATGGCCGAAACCACCCCTGCTGTTGAAATCCGTGATCTGGTGAAGGACTTCAAGACCTCCTTCCGCCGCCAGCCCCTCCGTGCCGTGGATGGAGTCTCCATCCGCATCATGCCCGGTGAGGTTTACGGCCTGATAGGCCCGAATGGCTCCGGAAAATCCACCACCATGAAAGCCCTGCTGGGGCTCGTGGCCCCCACCTCCGGGAACTGCTCCATCTTTGGAAAGGACTCCATGAAGGTGGACTCCCGCCAGGACGTGGGCTTTCTCCCGGAAAATCCGTATTTCTACAAGCACCTCACCGGCACTGAAACGCTCCGCTTTTATGGAAAACTCTGCGGCTTGGGAGGAAAGGCATTGGAAGAGCGCGTTTCGGAACTCCTCGCCCTCGTCGATCTGGAGGGTGCCAGGGATCGCCGCATCGGTGGTTACTCGAAGGGCATGCTCCAGCGCATAGGCCTCGCCCAAGCCCTCGTCCAGGAGCCACGCCTCGTCATTCTGGATGAGCCCACCGCAGGTGTGGACCCCATCGGCTCCCGCCAGATCCGGGATCTCATTTTCAAGCTGCGGGAGCGCGGCATCACCGTCTTCCTCTGCTCCCATCTGCTGGAACAGGTGCAGGAAGTCTGTGACAAGGTGGGCATCATCTTCCGTGGAAAAATGGTTAGGGAAGGTCAGCTCGAAGACCTCATCGCCATCGAGGACCAGACGGAAATCATCCTCAAGGACGCCTCCCCGGAGTTGATCGCCCAGATCACTGCCCTGGCAGAGCAACACCAAGGTGCCTCCATCGTCCGCACCGGCAAGCCACGCACCACCCTGGAGCGCCTCTTCCTCCGTGAAACTCTGGGCAACGACGACTCATGACCTCCCCTGCGGTAAAATCCACAGACTCCCACGTGCTGCGCATCCTCGTGATCGCCCGCCACGCCTTCACCCAGTTGGTGCGGATGAAGGTGTTCTACTTCCTGGCCGTCTTCGCCGTCATCGCCATCGCCAGTAATTTTTTCGATCTCCCGCAGCATGAAGTGCCGGAGAGCATCGGAGTGAGTGTGCTCCGTTCCATCAAGAGCTGGTCCCTGGGCACCATGACGTTGTTTTCCGTCGTCCTCTCCGTGGTGGCCACCGCCCTGCTGCTGCCCAAGGATGTGGAGGACCGCACGCTCTACACCATTCTGGCCAAGCCCGTTCCGCGCTTCGATTACCTTGCCGGAAAACTGCTCGGAGTTCTCCTGCTCATCTTCGTTTCACTGGCCCTGATGGATGGCCTCATGACTCTGGTGCTGCAGATCCGCACCTCCGTGGTCCTCCAGCAGCAGCTCGCCATGGGCCAGCAACTCGGATGGGGCGCAGCCGAAATCGCCCGGTTGAAAAGTGAGACACTCGCGCAAGGGCCCACCTGGTCCCTGCAGGCCGGAGTATTGGCAGTTTTCATCCGCTCCAGCATCATCGCCTCCCTGGCACTGCTCATTTCCACGTTCTCCACCAGCACGCTCTTCACCACCATCATCAGCTTTCTGGTCTATTTCATCGGCCACTTCCAGGCGGATGCCCGGGATGCTTTCCTCCAGTCAGAGACCGGGGGACAGGGCATCGGCGCGAGGATCTTCACCTTGCTCACCTCACTGGTGCTGCCGGATTTCAGCCTTTTCAATGTCATCGACAGCGTGATCGAGGGGCAGATTTTCCCGTTGGTGATGTTGGAAAAGCTGATGGCGCTCGGGCTGTTCTACGCCGTTCTCTACACCGTCTGCTCATGGTTCATCTTCGCGAAAAAGGAATTCTGATACTGTGAAAGGCTGGAAGAAAAACCTCATCCTCCTCACCATTCTACTGACGGGTGGAGCCTTGCGCCTGCCCTTCGAGGCCCAACTGACAAAGGACCTCCGTCAGGCCGGGCTGATCGTAAAGCCCCTTCAGATCGGCACCCGGGAGAAAATCGGCCAGACCAGTTCCGCCGTGGCACTGGGAGGCCTCCGCACCCTGGTGGCGACTTTCCTCAATCTCCGGGCTTTCTCCGCATTTACCGAATACCGCTGGAATGATGTCGAGGATATCTACGATACCATCGTCGATCTGGCCCCGCACACCCGCTACTACTGGTGGTCCGGATCGAACTACATGGCCTACGATGCTGCCCCTTACTCCCTCTACAATGAAAAGCTCACCCCGGTGCGCCGCCGCTACGAGTGGCAGAACTACATCCTGAAGGGCGAGTCATTCCTCCGGCGCGGCCTCCAGAACAATCCGGATGATCCAGAGCTGCACAAAAACCTCGGCACCCTGCTGGCCGATCCCAATAAAGTCCGCGCTTTCCCGGATACCACCGCCTCCTTCCTCGCCGCCTCCCAGGAATTCAAAACCGCCGCAGATAGTGGGAAAATGCTGCCGATTGTCCGCCGCCTGCAGCTCTACGCCCTGGCACGGGTCCCCGGCCATGAGGCAGAAGCACTCGCCCTCGCGCAGAAACTCTACAATGAGCGGCTGAAAAACCGCGCCCCCAGCCTGCTTTGCCTGCTCATCGTGCTGGAAACCCACCAAGGGCTCATCCAGGACCCCGCCAAACGTGCTGTGGAACTGTTTGGTGATGAAAAATCAGCTTACAAGGCATTAGGCTACTACTGGCGGGATCAGGTAAATTATTTTCCCATGGATGGCATTGCATCCGCACTGAAGACATTGGAAACCGGCCTTTCCATTCCAGAGGAGAAAAGTCTCCTCCATCTCAAGATGCCGCCGCGCTTTGGAACCGATGAATGGTTTCAATGATGTGCATAGGGATTCGGCTCGACAGCGCGCCCAGCCCCTTCCCACAATCCCCCTCCAGCCACCGATTTTTATCCCATGCGGATCGCCATTTTTGCAGACATTCACGCGAACCTCGAAGCCTTGAACGCTGTTCTTGCTGATGCCCAACAGCAGGCTGTCACCGATTACGTCTGCCTGGGCGACATCGTAGGTTACAATGCGGATCCAGCCGCCTGCCTTGAAAAAGTGCGTGAGCTCGGATGCCCTACCGTAAAAGGAAACCATGATGAGGATGCCGCTGGCAGCCACTCGCTGGACAACATGAATCCTGTGGCCGCTGCCGCGCTGGAATGGACGCGCTCACAACTCAGCGATGAGCAGCGCCAATGGCTCGCCCGCTTGCGGATGGTCCGCCAGGTATCCGAGTTTACGGCAGTCCACAGCACTCTCGACCAGCCGACCAACTGGAACTACGTCACCAACCGTTTCGATGCGATGGCGAATTTTTCCTACCAATTCACTCCGCTTTGCTTCCACGGCCATACCCACGTGCCGCGTGTTTACGTCAAGACGGATCGCGTCCAGGAAGTGCCTGCGGACTCCATCACCATCGAAAAGGGAGCCAAGTATTTCATCAATGTGGGCTCCGTGGGCCAGCCCCGGGATGGAGACTGGCGTGCCAGCTACGCCATTTACGACGTCCCCAGCCAACTCGTCGTTTTCCGGCGGGTGGAATATGATATTGTGACCGCTCAGCAAAAAATCCTCGCAGCGGGTCTGCCAAAAATGCTGGCGGAGCGGATCATGGAAGGCCGATAGGCCCTTCGATCTTGGATGGAGAGCAATGTAAAATCAATTCTTGCCAAAACGTCAAAAGGCAGATTAGTTCAACTCTGTTCGTCCGGCGAATCGCGGACGCAACCCACTTCGTCTGGTCTCTTACGCCATAGTCTCAGGAAGTGTAGAAAAAGATGGCGTATCTAGAACAGACTAAAATGGACATTTACGTGGGCAACCTGCCCTACTCCGCAACCGAAGAAGAAGTTTCCGGACTCTTTGCCGCATATGGCCCTGTTGAGCGTGTGAAAATCATCACCGATCGCGAAACGGGACGTTCCAAGGGCTTCGCCTTCGTGACTCTCGGCGATCAAAGCCAACTGAATGGAGCCATCGAAGCTCTGAATGGCTATGACTATCAAGGCCGTGCACTCCGCGTGAATGCATCCGAGCCTAAGGAATTCAAGCCGGGCGGTGCTGGTCCTCGCGGCGGCGGTGGCGGCGGCTACAAAGGCGGCGGCGGTGGCGGCGGCGATAA
>Ga0157370_10002844_pt1 | contig 20676 bp, 22 predicted proteins | sample C35metaG_FD_113463 | JGI IMG/M metagenome (GOLD analysis project Ga0157370, IMG submission 113463) | Corn rhizosphere microbial communities from Kellogg Biological Station, Michigan, USA - C3-5 metaG | ecosystem: Host-associated > Plants > Roots > Rhizosphere > Soil | place: USA: Michigan...
AGGGCGCAGAAGCGCTGTATAATTTAAGGCTGCACACAAATGCAGATGGCCCGGTAGCTCAGTTGGTAGAGCAGCGGATTGAAAATCCGCGTGTCGGTGGTTCGATTCCGCCCCAGGCCACCATCTTTCTTTCTCGGTAGATCCCAAGACAGCTCAAAAGCCCTTGTACATCAAGGACTTAGCCTCAAAAAGGCGGCTCAAGCGGCATCACCGAATCTCACAAAGTCCCGTTCTTGCGCGTACCCCACGGTGTACCCCAGACTGCTTTTCAACCGCAGTCGATTTTGGGTACACCATGGGGCAACTCAACGAGCTTCAGATCAAGGCGGCAGTGCCGCGCGACAAAGAATATTTGCTGGCGGATGGCGACGGTCTGTACCTTCGCGTGCGCCCGACCGGCAAGGCGTGGGTTTATCGCTACAAGCGGCATGGCAAGGAGGCCAAGCTCAGCATCGGGCACTACCCGGTCGTGACGCTTGCGGCTGCGCGCAGGAAGGCGCGTGCCGAGGCTGAGAAGCGCGCCGAGGGCGTCGACCCACGGGAGGCGCGGCGCGTGGAGGAAGAGCGCGTTCGCGTTGCCCGCCTCAATACCTTTGAACGCACCGCCCGCGCCTGGCACGCACAGGCGTGGAAAGACCGGACATGGTCCGCCGGCTATGCCGAGAAGGTGATGCGCCACCTGGAATTGCACATCTTCCCGTGGATCGGTGCGCTGGCTATGGAGGCCATCTTGCCGACCGAGGTGGTCCAATGCCTTCACCGCATCAAGGAGCGCGGCAATCTGGAGACGGCGCAGCGGGTTCGCGAGGCCGTGCAGCACGTGTTCCAGTACGCCGTCGATGTGGGGGCGTTGGAGCCGGCCAAGAACTTCGTGAACAGCCGTACGGCTGGCCTGCCGCCACCTCGTACGCGCCACTATGCAGCCATCACGGACCCGCAGAAGCTCGGCCAGTTGCTTCGGGACATGCGTGCTTACAACGGCAACGTCATCACACGCGCGGCCCTGCAGCTCTCGCCCTTGTTGTTCCAGCGGCCAGGTCAGTTGCGGCTAGCGCACTGGGAAGATGTGGATTTTGACCAGGCGCTGTGGCGTTGCCCTCCCGAGAAGATGAAGCTGCGGGAGTGGAAGAAGCGCGATGTACGTACGCCGGCTCACCTCGTGCCGCTACCGATGCAGGCGGTCGAAATCCTGCGCGACATCCATCCTCTGACCGGCCCCAGCGGGCCGATCTTTCGCAGCATGGCGAAGCGTTCCGAGAAGACGCGCTACATGAGTGACAACACCATTAACAGTGCCCTGCGCACGTTGGGCTATAACACGAAGGAGCAGATCACTGGCCACGGGTTCCGTGCCACGGCGCGGACCCTGATCCGCGAACTGTTGGGGTGGGATCGTGAGGTGATCGAGAGGCACCTAGCCCACGCGTCCGATGAGGAGTTGGGCGGTAGCTACGACCGCGCAACGCATTTCGCGCAGCGCCGCAAGATGATCCAGGTTTGGGCCGACCTGCTGGATGACCTCGCGGATGGCAAGGCTGTAGCGCCGGCACGCGACATGCGGCAATTTGATCCGGCGGTGCGAATGTCCCCAAGGGTTGGTGCTAACACTTCTTGAAGCGTTGCTGGCCAACCCGAAGTCAGGATTGCGGTTTGGCTGACGTCGTCATCGGGGACGGGAGCTGCGGGGAATGGAGGCATGCCTGCGGGCAGGCCCTGAACTTCGCGCGACTCCTCCGGAAGAAAGTCCCGGCTATCAACCTGAGCGACGTTCTCACCATCTTTGCAACGCGGGACGACGTGATGAGTGTCTGGGAAAGAGGCGGGAATTCCAAGGACGTAGGTTCCTGCCGCCATGAAGGCGCTCACGCTGGAAATCGATGGGCTGAAAGACGGGGCAGCGCATTCGAGCCGCCCCACTTCCTGAGTGGTCCCACTGCGCGACCGCGTGAATTCGTTCTGTGAATTGCCTGCGGCTGCCTTTGGTCGATTGCGCGAACTTTGCGGGTAAGCCTTGTTGAAAAGTTGCGCGCATTAAGAAAAAATGCAGTATGGCGCAAGACTCAAAACTTATACGCTCCTACCTAACTGCTGAGGCTATCGCTTTGACAGGTATCAAGCGGGACATGCTGCACTATCTTTGCAGAGTGGGAATTGTTGTCCCAACGACCAGCCGTCGAGCTGGTAAAACCGGCTACGGAGTGCAGCGCCGCTACAGCTTTTCAGATCTGATCTCATTCAAGGTTGTGAAGAAGCTGACAGAATCAGGCGTGTCGCCCATGAAGGTGAAGGCGGCAATCAAGGAGCTGCATCAAATGGGGATCAGCGTGCAGAAGCTGCCCGCGTCACGCGTCGTGATAGTGGGGAAGAGCGTCTACCGCTGGGACAAGGGTGACCCGTTCAGAGTAGTTGATGGCCAGCAGGCATTCGGGTTTATTCTCGATCTGGGCCATATCAAGGACGAGTTGGTGGCAGACATCGCCAAGCTGGCGGCGTAGAGGAGAGACGTATGAGCGCACCAGGGCATGAGTTCCAGGAAAGTGAGTATCTTGGTTTGGGGCTGCTGGCGGTGACGAGCGCCGCGCTGATTGATCGGCTCTTGTTGGGGCAGCCCATCGACGATGACGACAAGTACACACTGCTGCGAGCCAAGCGATTTTTGGCTGATGTATCCAGTGGCGCAAAACTGGTGCACTCCGGGGTGAGTTCGCATGCAACAGCCGTGGACAACGTCCGTAAGCTGAGGTACTCAGTCGAGCCGCTCCAGCTGATGCAGGAACAAATCAAGAGCGAGGAGGTCGAGTCCGTGTTCGAACGCGTCGCGACCTCTCTTGAGGAGTCCGTCCAGAAGGGAGCCGAGGCCAATCTGCGGGACGATCTCGTGATGGCAAAGGACTTCTTTAGCCAGCTTCAGCGTTTCTTGATGGCGCTAGTGGAGTCCCGGAAGACGCGCACCGGAGATGCCGGGCTTCGTTACGCTATGCCCCGATATGCCTGATCAGGCCTTCGATACGCTTGACTACTGGCGTAGACGAACGCACCAACTCCGCGAGGGTCTGCTTCGTCGAATCGATGATCTGTCCGCCTCTGATTATCCGGAGGCCAGTGCAAGCTACATCATTGAATTCCTGCTCGCCTTCTTTGAAGAGTTGGGTGCCCGCATTGACAAGGCAAGTTCGGAGCAGGAGCTTCGTTTCATTAGCCAGCTGATCCAGACAAGCGGGATTTTTCTGCAGTGGCTCGACAATGCCCATACGGCTCAGACTCCCAGGGCGCTCGCGCTCTTGTTGAAAGAGCTGATGGACCGTATGCAGCCTCAATCGGTTGTGTTGGTGGTCCCGCAGGCCGAGTACAACTACGGAATCAATGATCTGGGACCAAAGCTCAAATGGTACGTGGAGGAATTCATTCCGCACTCTCGCCAGAGCCGCTTTGAGAAGTTTGTGAATGCGCCGTTAAAGCTCGTGGCCTTCCCACGGATAGAGCGGGACAACCTGAGAGCGCATGCGATCTTTGGTCATGAACTTGGTCATCCTGTAGCCGATGACTTTCTGGATTGGGAGGCTTTGCAGCCCGAGGGGAAGAACGCCCAAGCCGAAGCCAATGCCAAGGTTGCGCAACTCGTTGAGACGTCTCTCAAGAGCCGCCCCGACTTAGCAGATCGAGCGTTGGAAATATCTGTTCGCACGCTTGATCGGGTCTTGGAGATTCGAAACCGCGCCCTCCAAGAGCTCGTCTCGGATGCGGTCGGTATCCACATTTTTGGGCCGAGTGCGCTCTTCGCTATGCACGAACTGCTATGGCATGGCGACTGGGATCTGCCACCCCAACAGCCGCAGTGGTATCCCCCGTCAAGGATGCGACTTCGTCTCATGCTGCAAGTGCTCGACGAGAAGAAGTCTTTGGAGTTGCTGACAAGTTGCGAAGGCTCCATCTCGAAGAAGTACATGGCCGACGTGGCTGCCTTTATTCAGCACTCCAGGGCGATTGCGGGTGAAACGACCGACCAATCTGCGCTAAAGAGCGAGCCCGATGTGTTGATTGCTTACGAATGGGTAGCCGCCAGTCTTCCGGCAGCACTGAAATTTGCAGCAGAGAAGTCTGGCCCAGTGCTATACGACATTTCGGTCGCGCAAAAGCACCTCCCGGAACTGCTGGAGCGCATTGAGCTAGGCATCCCTCCGAACGAGGTGGGCGATCCACTTGCACCGGAGACCGTCGACGTTCGTTCGCCGCTGTTGGCATCGTGGGTGTACAAAACGAAAGGCGTCGATGCAAGGACTGGGCAGCCCCTTAGCCTCAAGGACATCGACAAGCTAAATCTCCAGACGCTCCTTGCAGTAGAGTATGTTCTTCTGAGAGGGAAATACGAACAGCACACGGCGGCGACAGAGGTGCAAAAGTGAGCGTACTGGGACACGATGAGCTTATAAAGCTGATGTCAGCAGAGTCGTTGGCTGACCGACTCATCATCACGCCACTGCTGAACAAGGATCAGCAGGTCAGTGAAGCCTCGATCGATATCCGATTGGGCAATGACTTCGTGGTGACGCGGAGAGGAAATATCGACAAGCTAGACGCCGCAGCTGACGTCGTCGGCGAGCATCGATATCAAACGAAGCACTTCGTGAATTTCAAAGAGTGCTTTTACCTGCACCCCCATGAGCTCGTCCTTGCTGGCACGCTGGAATACTTCAGGCTTCCTACAGCGGTCGCAGCATCCGTGACATCTCGTTCGCAGTGGGGTCGGGCCGGCCTGGTGATAGCGACGGCCACTGCTGTGCATCCCGGCTTCGCTGGCACCATCACGCTTGAGCTCCTGAATCTCGGTGAGGTGCCCCTCGTCCTGTATCCTGGAACTAGTGTGGCCCAAATTGTGTTCTATTCCTGCGTGGGAGGAACACCTTATGCAGGGGACATGGGGATGCGGACCGGAGCGCATGTACCCAAGTTATCGAAGGATCGGAAGATGACGGACCGTCGCTTCTGGTTGCCAGACAAAGAAGCCTGACGCGAGCGGAACTCGGTTTCGCCTCGCGTCATGGGCTCCTGCCAGTGAAGCGGGGAGCCAACTGTGCATTCCCTCACGCGCTTGGATCCGCCGCGTGAGGGAAATGTCATTTGAAGATGCGATCGAGGAAGACGCGGATGTACGCCTTTGCTCGACTCCAGTGGCTCTGCGCAGGCGGCCCGGCTTGGCCGCTAACAGGAAGTTGGTTAGCGATCATTCTTTGCAGATCCAGCCTGTCGCGCTGCTTCACTCTGGCAATGTCTCTGCATGACAGCTGAGGGGCCCATCGGACTTGGTTCCGCTCGATGATGTAGTGCGATTGGCAGGCGTAGTCCCAATTGCCGACCGACGGCCACAGCGACACCAGTGCACCTTGGCGCGTAAGCTTCCACTCGGCTTCGGATAGCGGAGTCACGACTTCCTCTCTGCAGCCGCAGCAGCACAGGTGGGAGCAAACTCGAAACCGGTCGCTGATGTACAGCACACCCGCTGCGAGTTGATCCGGAATGTATTCGACGACTCTTGGCTCTATTCGGAGCAGCTTCATGGCTTCTCACCTCGGGTAAGAGACTGGGTTGCCACGGTGTAAGCAGTATGGTGAGACTTGGCTACGTCCTCGTAGAAACCGAACAACTGCTTCCACTTGATCACCGCGAATTGCGCGTTCAGCGCATTCAGGTCCGCGACCTGAATGTTTTGACGATATAGGGCATCGCCATCGTCCGAATCCATTGGAATGGACCGGGCGATGTGGTCGTGCTTTTCGCGCGTTGCGGTCGTCACCCTGCACGTGCCGTCGAGTTCCAAGGTTTCTTGGTTGAGCACGACGTCCATGCCAACATCCACGAATGGTATGCCGCGGGCGGCGAGGTACTCGCAGACCGTCTTGCGTGCCTCGCCCCGGTCGACGCACACAAACACAAAGTCGAAGTCGGCGAGATCTTCGACGTTCTCGGGCGTGACGTACTGCGGATGCGGGACGATCCCTTGGCGCATGGGGTCGTAGCGCCGGAGGTAGTAGTCGACCTTCGTCAGCTTGCTGCGAAGTTCTTCAATCGTCGCGGCCCCGGGCGATCGAAACGCGTTGTGCTGCTTGAACATGTCGCCATCGAACAGGTGCAGCTCCTGAACTGGGGTCTTGGCGACTTGGTCCAGCACGTACGCGCCTGTGCCACCCAGGCCGACGATCGCAACCTTGCGCAGGCGAAGGCGTGCGGAGGTCACCACGATTTCAGCTCGCACACTGGCCGTATCTGCATAGCGGAACACGGATTCGGCTTCGCGCGGCTCGATGACACGCCGGGTACGTGCGTCCGCATCTTGGTCGATGGCCTTGGCCTGGCTCTGGATTACGGTGATGTAGTGGGTCACCTTCTCGTAGTGGTCCGGGTAGCCGCTCGAGACATACGGGTCAGGCTTGTTTGAGAACCTGTGTTGCGCCGCGCAGCCTTCGAAGACATGGAATTGTTGCGGATTGGTATCGGCACACAACTCGGTCAGGTGCGTCTTGTTCGCGCGGCACGGGAAGCTTCCGGTCCACCACACCTGGTGATCGTCACCAGCCGCGGTTGGCGGCAGCACTGTGCCGGCGTTCTCGACATACTTGCAGACGACGGTACCCAGGGCAACTTCGCCCTGGGCCGTCACGTAGGGCACGGAGTGCACCAGCAGGTGCTGCTGGTGCACTTCGGCCTCGTACCCCTCATCGAGGAGTCGCTGCAGCCCGGAATCAGCTGCGGTTGGTCTTGCGGACACGGAATTCCATCCCGTCATGAACAGGCGCTTTCTGGCCCGGGGCTAGAGTGCCGTCGTGGCCATTCGGGTTCGTGTACGCGACCGTGTAGATCACGTCGAAGGGCCCATCCGGGAAGGCCAAGCGCACCACTTCGTCGTAGGTGATGATCGGGCCTTGGAATTGGCGCTGCTTGCCGTTGACGATGATGTCGTGGACTTTGATGTGCTGCACTCCGGCAGCGGCTTGAACTGGAGAGTTCATGATGCAAATACCTCTTCTGGAGATCCGCTGTCGGACTCCGATTCGGGGGGATGCCAAGCCAAGCTCGGCTCCCGTATTGAATACCGCAGCTCGTGAAGCTGCGTGGCTCAGAGGCCGACATTCGTCGGCGTGGTTTAGTCGCAGGCGAACAGCGCGCTCAGCGCGTTAGAAGAGTTCGCCTTGGCCGGGCTGCGACCGCCAGTGCGAGTGGACGTACTCCATGCGGCCGTTGCGGGTCCGCACATACGCACTCACGTGCACGGTCTTCCTGGATGAGGGCATGGGCCCACCTCCTTTGAAGGACGACCGGAGGGTTTTGGCTTGTCTATCCGGCACCCGAGCGACTAAACTCGAGCCGTCAGTTCCAATGACAGCCGGATAGGTGGCAGGAGACCCTCCCTAACACCTAACCTGAATGGACACACGGAGGCCCCCGCCTTCGTGTGTTCGATTCGAAGTTCAGCTCATCATCTCCCTTTCACGGTTGAAGACGTCGTTGTGGCGCACGCGTGCTGCTGCCAGCGACACGCCGAAGAACTGCGCGATCGTCTCGGGAGTTCGCAGAACGTACTGGTTGATCTGGTCCTTCGGCATTGTGAATTCGGCCGCGAACACGTTGGCCTGCCATTCACTCTGGCAGTACTTGGGCACGCTTGCCACCTGCCGGTTGAATCCCTGTTGGTGCGCAAGCACCGCGTGGCCCAACTCGTGCCCGAAAGTGAAGATCGCGCGCTGCCCGCCGCGCACCATCTCGGCATAAATGCTGTCACGGATGTAGAGCGTCTGATCGCTCGGCGAGTAGCAGGCTTCAACTTCCCGGGGCAACGGGGATGAGTGGCTGTCGAACACGTCGTACTGGATCCCGTATTGGGTGAGTTGGTCCAGAAGCTTCGGGATGTCGATGCGGCCATCCGGTAGGCCGAGTACACGTCGAGCATGGGTGGCTGCCGCCTCTATGTCGCGGCGGCTCCGGGGAGCGACGGGATAACCTTGGTGCGCGGACGTGTACATCGGGTGGACTCGCTTACTTCTTGTCGATAGCCCCAAGCAGGCTCTGGAAGTTCAGGATTTCGCTCTGCGACAAGTTCACGCGAGCAAAGGACGCAACCAGCATCTGCTGATCCGGTGAAAGCCCCTCCAGCGGGACAGTCTTGTTGGCCACGTCAGCAAGGGTGCCGAGCTTCACGCTGACGCCGCGCGCCAGGAAGTACTGCTCGATCCTGCTGATCCAGTCGTCGGGAATTCTCTTGCGGCCCATTTCCATTGCGCTTAGGAAGCTTGGGGTGCTCTGCATGTCGTTGGCCATTGCTGCAAGAGTTACTCCGGCGTCAATTCGCGCCTTGCGAACTGCCTTTCCGAACTCTGTTATCGCCATGGTTTCTCCTTTCAGTTGCGGTGGGATGAGATCCGTCGTGAGAAGCGGTGTCGATATCATAGATCGTAAGGTCTGAAAATGCAAGATACTAGTTCATGTATGGCAACTGAATTGGTTGCGATTGTATAACCAGGTCGGGCAGTTCTGCAACTTGATCTCCAGATCGGTTTTGGTGCAAGGGCGTCGAAGATCCGACGCCTATCGTTCTGCATGACTTCGCCCAAGAGGCACGGCCGCCATGCTGTTCATGCTGTGAGTGACTTGGCATTTCACCTTTTGGGCTTCTATCGTTCCCTCGCTCCCCCTCGGCTTGATGCCTTGTGGTACCCATGGTCTCGGCCATGCGCCCCCATCCGCGAGAACCACGGAGTGCCAGGATCTGGATTGCACGTCCGGTGTTCCACCGTCGGGCTCTGCGGGCTCAGCCCGAGCCGCTCTTGCGTCTCGGCCTTGCGCCTCCGATCCACGCCTTCGGCCGCTGCTACTCCGCCGCCTGCGCGCTGCGCTTGCAGCTGGAGTTCGGATCGGGAAGGCTGGCTTACAGGTTCCCATCATCCTCGCACACCGTTCTCGCGGATCCGCGCTCCTGCTGGTGCATTGCCATCCGAACGCCGAGCCTTCGCGGGCCGACGAGCAACTGACGCAGACGCTCAAGGCCGCGGCGGCGCAGGTGGACGTGCGGGTGCTGGATCACCTGATCCTCGCGGGTGGCGCGGTCCTCTCGATGGCCGAGCGGGGGCTGCTGTGATGCGGGGGGGGCCTTCGGGCCTTCTCTCCCTCCTAGCTGATAAGCAGCTTATGCGCGGCTTATGCGCGCGGCGCGTCGGCTTCTGCTGCGCCCTCGGGCTTGGGCAGCAGGCTCACGGACCAGTGGCCGCCTTCTTCCTGCAGGGGCGCCAACAGGTCGTAGGTCTTGACCATGTTCAGCAGTCCCGAGTGGCCATAGGTCTGGGGCGAGAACGCGGGGTCGGTGCGCTTGAGATACTGGCCCAAGACACCCAGGCCGACCTTGCCCTCGGACGTGTCGCTGGCTAGCAGCGCCACGGCCTCGACGAGGAAGCGTGGCCGGCGCTTCGGCGCCGGCTTGGGTGATTCCTGCTTCGGCGGCTCTGGCTTGGCCGGCTCCGCCTTCGCGGCGGCCTTCGGCGCAGCCTCGGGGCCCGCTTCCATCGGGGGCTCGGGACGAGTCCATTCGAAGAACTGGTCGCTGGCGTTGCGCAGGGCGTCGGGCGTCTTGGGTTCGCCGACAATGCACACGGTGGCGCCACGCTCCCGCAGCTTGCGGCACAGGTACGCGAAGTCGGAATCGCTGGTGACCAGGCAGAAGGTGTCGGCGCGCTTGTCGAAGAGCGCTTCCAGCGCATCCAGTGCCAGAGCGATGTCGGCGGTGTTCTTGCCGGCGGCGTACTGGTACTGCAGGCAGGGCGTGAAGGCCAGGCGCACCAAGGCGTCCTGCCATTTGTTGGCTAGTGTCCCCTGGTTGCCGTAGCCCCGGCGCAGCACAACGCGGCCGAACTGGGCCACCATGCGCAGCGCGTGTTCGAGGATGTCAGGCGGCACGTTGTCGCAGTCGACCAAGACGGCCACGCGTGTCTCCGTTGTCGTTTGAGTGGTGCTCATTCAGGCTCCATCTTGCCCGGTTGTCCCATTCATAACAGTATCTGATTCCGGGTGCCTCCGGTCACGCAGGTGAGGGCGGGCTCTGCTGCCGTGCTTGTGCACCAAGTCGACACATGGTGTCTCGAGCTGCGAGCTTCCATCGGTCCCTCGCCGCGCTCGCTGACGAGCGGCCGAGGCGTCCTCGGTGTTCGACATGCCGAACACCGAGAAAAGGATGACTCAACAAAATACCTCGCGCAGCGAATGCGCGAGCGCTCAGGTCGACTGCGGCATTTGTGTCACCTTCGGTATAACGAATGCCGCTGCGAGCAGCTTACTCGCGCAGGGTGAAAACCACCGAGAGATACGACACTGGTCCGGAATGGATCACATCGATGCCGTGCAGCACCGTCGCATCGAACAGCAATGTGTCCCCTGCCCCCACCTCGACCGCCCTTGCGCCGTAGCGGTAGGTGACGGACCCTGACAAAAAGTACAGGAACTTGAGCCCCGGATGCTGGAAGGTCACGTACGGCCCTGCCTCCGGCAGCAGCGTCACGAGGTAGGGCTCCACGAACAGGTTGCCCGACAACGAGTGCCCCAACAGTTCATACCGGTAGTCCGCCACGGCCCCGATGCGATCGACCACCAGCCCCCGCCCTGCCCGCACATGGCAGAAGTCCGTACGCCGGGTCTGATCCCCGAAGAAGCGCGACAGCGGCACGTGCAGACCTTGCGCGAGCCGCTCCAAGGTCTCCACCGAGGGTGAAACCAACCCGCGCTCGATGCGCGAGAGCATCGAGGCGGAGATCCCGGACGCCAACGCCAGTTGGCCAGCGGACATCCCCGTCGCCATACGCAGTGCCCTCACCTGCGCGCCAATGTGTGCTGCCGACAGGCTGCGCACTACAGGCGCTGATCGGCGGGCCTTTCCAGGCAATGCGGAGGCGGGGACTCGAGCCGGCCGCACGGTTGGCAGCGGTGACGCTTGATAGATGCCCATGACAGGTCTTCTATGCAGTGTATATGCCGTCGATTCTAGCGCTGCAAAGATTGATCGTCAGCGGGCATGCCGACCATTCCCGCCAAGAGATCGAAGCAACAGACTCCAACGCATAGGGAGCCTGTTTCGATTGCGCTCGGCAAGCGTCTCAAGGAACTTCGGATAAAGGCTGATAGATCTCAGACAGAGCTCGCCTTCGACTGCGAACTTGATCGCACTTACATTTCGCTCATCGAGCGGGGGTTGGCTAATCCGTCGTTGTGGACTCTTGGCACACTGGCATTCGCGCTCAAGACGACAGTTCCCGACTTACTTCAAGGCAATACGTACGTCGTCAAGCCATCCATGGGTGAGCAAGGCAAAAAGCGTCGAGTCAATCAGGCCTCGCATGAGGCGAAACCTTCCGCCGGCAGCAGGCGCTCGCAGTTGCGTTGACGCTCTCTTCAGCCGGCAAATTGGGAACCATGCTGGCCTTCTTCCCCAGCGCCATTGTTCACAGCGATGCTGTGCGATGAGCATGAGGACAATGAGGGATGTGCGATGCCGCGTGCCCATCTGTTCGGCATGCCGAACAGATGGCGCTCGCAATGCCATCGTTGATGGCATCCCTTGTTGGATAAAAAAGGCGAGGAGATGCAAGGATTGGTCGCGGGACGTGATCAGGCTCTGAGCGGTCTTGAAGTGGTGTTAGCAGTGCGACGCCGAGACTCTGAGGGCTGAGTCCTTGCGCGGTATTGAAGGCAGGATAGACTGCCGTCAGACATTGTTAACAGCGATGGCGTTGCGATGACCAAGACCTCTCGATCGAGCGTGATTGGAGCCCGGGTGCCGGCCGAAACCCGGACACGGTTTGCTGCGCTCGCGGCACATCATCAACTCACCGAGGCCGGCCTGCTCGCCAAGTTCGTCGACGAAGTTCTGCGCACCAATGCGCCCTCGACCACGGTGTCATCCTCCACACATGCCCCGCGCGCTTCGGACACCGGCCGTCTTTCCGAAGATCGCATCACCCTGCGGCTTCGCGCGGGCGATCGCGCCGTGATCGCTGAACGGGCTGAGTTGCGGGGCATGAAGCCGGGCAGCTACCTCGCGATGCTGATTCACAACCATGTGCACTCACCCATGGTGCTGCCACCGAAAGAACTCGCCCTGATCAAGGTGACCTGTGCGCAACTGGCCGCGCTCGGACGGCGGTACCGGATGTTCGGTTTGCCGAACACCGTCACGCAGCCGCAGGCCTCCGAGATCGTCGATGCACTCGCACTGGCCCGACGAGAGATCGCGCAGGCGCGAGAAGCCACGGCCGCCATCGTGCAGCGCAACCTGATCAGCTGGGAGGTCCGCAGCCGCGAGGTGCCCCGTGCCTAAACAGACGGTGCGGCTGGCGCGCGGCGGCCGCCGATCGTCCGATGGCGTGCGCGACATGGCGCTGGACATCGTGAGCTATGGTCGGCGCGGGCCCGGTGGCATGCTGCGCTTCGGGTCCGGCGAGATCGCGCAGATCCAGCGCACGGTGGGACGCACGCCCGAGGTGTTGGTGAAGGTCTCCGGCGGCGGGCGCGAAGCTGGTGATGTCGAGGCGCACCTGCGCTACATCAGCCGGCATGGGAAGCTGCCCCTTGAGACTGATGAAGTACCCGCCATGCAGGGACGTGGGGCGCCCAAAGAGATCGTCACCGACTGGCAACTGGACCTGTGCAGGAGCCAGTACAGGCCCAAGCCGGCCGCAGGCCAGAAGGACATCCGCCCGAAGCTCGCCCACAACATCGTGCTGTCGATGCCGCCGGGTACGCCCCCGGGGAAGGTGCTAGCGGCGGCGCGTGCGTTTGCGCGAGAGAACTTTGCGCTCCAGTACCGCTACGCCATGGTGCTGCACACCGACCAGCCACATCCGCATGTGCACCTCGTTGTCAAGTGCGAGCACGAGTTCGAGCCCGGCAAGCGTCTCTACATCCGCAAGGACACACTGCGCCAATGGCGCGAGCAGTTCGCCGCGCTGATGCGGGAGCAGGGGGTGGCCGCCAACGCGACGCCGCGGCAGGCGCGCGGGCAGATCCGCAAGCCGCTGAAGGACGCGATTCATCACCGGCTGCGTGCGCTTCGGGTGTTCGGGCAACTGCCAATGAGCGAGCGAGGGGAGCGTCGACCACCGAAGACCTCGACCTTCATGCGCGCCAAGCTGAACAGCGTGCTGCAAGCTCTTCAGGCAAGGCGAGGCAACCTGGATGCTGGCAAAGAGGCCATGCAGCGCACGCGGCAGGAGGTGGCGGCGGACTGGCAGGCGACCGCCGATACGCTGAGAAGGCAGGGGCAGGCCGAATTGGCCGAACGCGTGGAGAGCTTCGTTGGGCGCATGCCAGCCGTGCAGACCGATGAGCAGCGCATGGCGAAGCGCTGGAAGGATGCGGAGCGAAATCGAGCGCAGGAGCGTACTGATGCCAAGTCACCTGGAGCACCGGCTCGGTGAGCCAGGGACTTGCGCAACGGCCGACGGAGTTTTTTGCCGGGCCGTACTGAGCGCGTCTGGCAAACATCACCGGTTTCGCTGAGGCACCATTTCGGACCGGCGCACGGGTCATTCAGCGCGGCAGCAGCCACTGCTTCATCTGTTCCAATCGCTTCTCACGAGCCGCGACGGCGAGACCCGACGCCCGCCCGCCATGACGGCCGACGCTGAACGACTCGCTCACGTTCCGACCATCGATGCGTGTCTGCGCTCGCCACATGGCGGGTAGACCGTCCGGCGTCCGCCGAACGCAGGTCACGCCGGCGATGCCAATGGGTGAGTCCACCCGGGGCTTGGCCGGCTGCACGTGACTCGGCGTGTGCGGCTTCCCGGCTGCGATCTCATCACGCCATTGCTTGGCGATCTTGAGCGAAGGGCGGATCCCGCCGTGGGTGCCGAACAGGAAGACGCGGCGATGGCGTTGGCCTCGCCCTATGAACGTGACTTGCCAGCGGTCGTTCATGCACCAAAGCCACGCATCGAGGGTGGATTGGGTGTTCCCTCGGGCGCAGTTGCATTTTTCCCATGGATTGATTTTCTTGGCAGACGCATGGCAAGGGCTCTCTTTGTCCGAGGCGCGGGCCGTCTCGGCGAGGGCGGGAGCGCTTCGCCGCGCACTCCTAAATGCGAGCGGGCGAGCTATAAGGCGGGCCTGGGCACTCACCTGCAGCCCTAGTGACGGTGTTGTTGTCTGAGCGTGCTGGCTGCTGATGCCTAGAGCTAGGGTTTTACCACCTGTGAAATTTGCCAGTTGTCGGACGTCGTGAGTCGTTGCACGCTCGATGCACATCTATGCAGGAGACGGGTCTCAAGGGCGCTGGATCGCGATGGGATGCCGACCGAGTCCTCTTAAGTTTAGAAATTTACCGTCGGTACGTAAGACACTATTCGAAGGCTCAATTTAACGTCAAGGAGTTGTCATGCATCTCGGACCTCATTCCAATCACTGCCGCGTCGACCTTTCGAACGTGGCAGGTCCCGAGTTTTTTCGCATGCACGACGTGATACGCATCACCGCGCTGAGCCGCGCGACCTTGTATCGTAGGATTGCCGGGGGCAAGTTCCCAGCTCCTGTGCACTTGGGTGGACGCGCATGCGGATGGCCGCGTGCGGCACTTCAGCGTTGGGTCGATGATCCGGAGGGGTACTTGGAAGTCTCGCGGACTAGCTGATTGCAGTATTGGAGCCTGACACGCGCCTTCAACTCCTCGACTTTTCCTAGGCAGCCGGAGATCCAGCAGCTATGACCGGTCCAGACTGGTTGTGGTCAGCAGTCCGTGTGAGTCTTTGATCTCGGCCATATCCCCTCAGCCCGAGTGGTACTGACTTGTGCTCTGCGGTCGGAATTGAAATCGGGAGCTTCCTTGTAGCACCCCATCAGCCGCGTGATCAATTCGACGCTCTCAGGTCGCCGCGAGCTTAAGGGTTTGCACCATCCCTCATCGCCCGAATATGGGATGGCGCGCGAGTAACCAAAGACTACATTCGGGCGTATGAAGCTGCTCCTCCGACTTCGGTTGATGCTCGCGCTGTCCGCCATCGTGCTGACAACTGCTTGCGGGCGCGCAACGTTGCCCGCGCTGCCTTACCCGGCTGTGCAGAGCTCAAATCTGTTGAACCAGTATCTGTTCGCTCTGCGTGCCGCAGAGAAGCGCCAGATCGCATACCCCGAAGAACCCCTTTGGCTGCGCGACGAGGGCGGGAGGAGTGTCGATTCGGTCCTGAACGCGGACAACGCCGCGATGGTGTTCTATGGGCTTTCACAAGGGGTGGGCAATGAGAGGATCGCAACCGAAATCCTGAATTCGTTGGATCCAATGCTTCAGCGGCATGAAGCGGCTTACGCGAAGAGCCAGGGCAAGTGGTATCAGGACAAGTATGTCGAGACGATTGGTGTGCAACTCGCCATGTTGTCTGCATTTCAACCCAAGCTTCCAGCGCTGTTGTCGGGGCCGGAAAGGATGATCCCCACGAGCCTTTCGACGGCCGTGCCGCCCGCAGCTTCGGAGAATGCTCGGCAACTCTTGGAGTTCTACAAGACATCGCAAGTCGACGCCAAAAACAGCATCATCACCAAATCTACCGGACTCGCGAGTTCGGAAAGGCTGAGTGACAGGGCGAGGGAGCGGTTGCGTGTGCTCCTCGATAGATATCGCTGAGGCTCGCATTGAATGCGGCACACAAGAGAGTGATCAGTCGCTGCTGACGTATGCACCAAGGCGTGGCGAGTGCGGCCGCTGTTTGGAGTCGACCGCAGTCTGGGTTGTGGCTGCGCGGTGCCTAGTATCGCGGCGGGCGTGGCTGAACCCTCTTTAGAGTTGTCGTTGTGCTCAGTGCCTTCACGGCCGACCTTGTTGTTCTGGTTCAGAAAGAGAACCTCATGAAGCTTGCCGAATTCGCCTGTCGCTCCCAGATCGCCTTCGCCGGTCGAGCGGTCACTCCGGTGATCGCCCTATCCCTGACGGCGTGTGCGTCGGTGCCAAATGTAAATCTCTCGTATCAGCCGGTCACGTGGGCGATCGGCGCCAGCGTCGTTCACACTATTACTTGCGCGCGCGATGGCAAGCAGACCATCATTTCGCGCGATGCGACGTTCACACCGATCTATAAGGCGGATCGAAAGGCTCCCCCCCTCGTGCTGCGGCTCAAGGATCTCGACCGATTCTTCGCCGACAGCGACCTGACTATGTCCTATACGGATGACGGTCGGCTGAAATCGATCAACCAGTCGACCTTGGGACAAGGGGAGGCCATCACCAAGGCGCTGGTAGGTACGGTAACGACCATCAGCTCCATGGGCGTGGCCAAAAGTTCGCTGTATTCGCTTGATCTGCCGCCACTGCCCGCTTCCAGCAGGGCAGAATCGGTTTACCTGCTCTCTGAAGGCAAGATCAAGGAATCCACAGGGCCGGCGACTGCCCAGGGCATTTGTGGCGTGGTCAAGAAGTGGACCAAGGCAACCCATAAGGAATTGCCGCAGATATCGGTTATCTTTGCGCAGCCGATTTCGATGTCGCTGCCGATGGCCGAGCAGGGTTCTATCCCACCGGAACCGGTTGATGAGCAAGCGAAGGCGCTCATTGCTGATCTCGCTGACATCGGCCTTCATCTGACCGCTCGTATCGCCTATGAGTTCAGCAATTCCATCGGCATGGCACAACCGGTGGGAACGCATGACTTGCGCGCTGATGAAGTGGGTCTGACCCTTCAACAGACGAGGGGACTGGCGCTTAGCGCCTATGCAAAGAATGACCGTGGCCAAGAAGAGAAGGTGTCAGCAGCGACTGTGGTGGTGCCGCGACCGATCTCGGAAGGAGCACTGGTGCTACCCATTCCAAAGCCAGCGCTGTTTGGCAAGCAGACCTTCACGCTTACCCTCGCAGATTCAGGCCGGATTAGCAGCATTGGCTATGGCCGTACCTCCGGTGCTGCGGGGGGGCTGAGCGCGGCCACTGCGGTGGCTGGCGAGCAGACAGCCGAAGACTCCGCGAAGGCGGCGGCGCTGAAGGCAGCCGCCGATGTCATCGCTCAGCAGACCCGTACCAACGGGTGTGTGCTCAAGTCCAGCGACTGCAAGTAACACAGGGCGCATGCAATGCTCTCGCCAAGCCCACTTCAATCGTTGGAATTGCCGATGTTGCCGGAAGTCGCCAAGTGTCGAGTTAGCGGGAATGATTTTGAGCAGACGCCGGCTCGTCTTGGCGCATGAGAAGTCACGATGAGTTTCTGTATAAGGCTTGGCGGGGTCTTCCGACACCTCTTCAAGTTAGCCGCGAATAAGAGGGAAATGCATGATTGACGATTGGTTGTTTCCTGACGCGGCAGTGGCAGTTAGACAAGGAGACATCCTCCTGCGCCGAGACCCTTCCTCAGGTGTAGTTCTTGATTCATGTCTTGTGATCACTGCAGACTGCGACATCAGTAAGAGCAAGTTCGGCAATCGTCTGGCTTGCCTTCGGATCGAACTCCTTTCCGACTATGTCCGCTCTGACTGGGCGCGGGGCAAGTTGAAGAAAGTACTTGCAACCGATTCCGAGCGAGTAAGGTCTCAACTCGCCAAGTGGCACACCCTCAAGTTGGGGAGAAATAGCAACTTGACACTCAAAGCTGTCGAGGAATGGATTAGACGAGATTTAACCGAATCCATCTGTGACTCTCTGGAAGTACCAACGGACGAACGGAAGAAGCTCACCCTCTCGATCGACACGTACAGGGCGGCCTTAGTTGCTTCTCAAGCATGTGCAAACGCAGACTTTCTGACTCGCCTGGTGACTTTTAAAGCAGCGTCATCACGAACGTCGATCGACGTGTGCCTCAAGGAGACGCTGGCACAGGCCCAGAAAGAGAGTCTTCCCGAGGATGTTTTCCTTCTGCCCAGTATTCCTCATATGGAGAAAGAGGCCGCTTTGGTTAAGCTGCGCGAATTGATCGCAGTAGATTTTGACCTTATTAAGTATCGTGCTACTGAGGCGGATTCATCTGAGCATTACCTCAGAACAGGGCGACTCCAAACAACGTTGAAATACTCTATCTCTCAGAAGTTCGGCGCTCTTTACTCAAAAATCGGGTTGCCTGCGGAATTCGAGGATCGCCATCGGAAAGCGATCGAGTCACTATCAAAGATCGCACTGGAGAATCTGTGAGAACCATTACTTTCGATGAAAAGTCGGCGTCGGCGGTGTCTGCCGGGCAACTGGACCTAGACCCGCTTTACTCCGATCTGGCGCTCCCCTCCTCCGATCAGATTGCAAAGTGCGTCTTGATCGGAGAGCACGGGTATGTGCTTTCCCGCTCTTTTCAGCCGACGGATGCATTGTTGACGGTGTCTTTGGCTACGGATGGCCCTTTGGCTAGTCTGGCAGCTAATGCTAGAGAAGAGGCGCTAGGGCGGCTGATGCGATGCGCGACGATGCTAGTTACTGGTCGCACGCGCTCCATCCCCGAATCGTGGAGGGCGTGGCACCAGAAGAATCGTCTTTCGTTCCAGGCCGATCGCCGAGTTCGGACCGGAGAAGGCGGCAAAACGGATGCCGGAAGAATTGTGATTGATCTCTCGCAGGAGTCCGGCCAGAGGGTCTTCGCCTTCAAACTCGATCGCACAGGCACTAGAGATCTGAACACGCTCGTACCAGATTGGGCCGTTCAACGTTCTGCCTTGGACGGCGTCTTGGAAGCGCTGCAGCGGCCCGAGACTCAAAGTTTATCTGGGCTTGGAAATATGGTGAGCCTAGATGCAAGTCTGCCCGTCAAAATTCATAGCCAAATGACGGCGGACGAGTGGTTTGACAGCCGCCTTACAGCAGCACAGCGGCGGTTCGTCGAGCGTCCGTTGACCAGCGGTGTCAGGCTGGTCGGTCCCGCTGGTACAGGCAAGACAATCGCTCTGGCTGTGAAGTGTCTCCGCGAGCTCAAGCACGCGCAGGGCCCTGCGGCTAAGCGGTTCCTGTTCCTGACCCATGCGGCAAAGACCGCCAACGATGTCGAATCCCTGATCCTGGGCATGGAGCCTGAACTTGCGATCAAGTACCTTGCCTCGGATCGCCCCCAACTCGTAGTTACGACCCTCTGGTCGCTGGCAAATCGGCAGATGCGTTATGACCTCGACGGATTGACACCGGTGTCTCTCGACGGGCATGAAGGAAGAGAGTTTCAGGCGGATTTGCTAAACGATGTCATCGATGGGTATCTAGACGGCGACTGGGTTGCATATCGCTCCGCTTGCAGCCAGCCGTTCACTGATTACATGCTTTCGCCTCCGGACTCAAAGGTGCGGCGATTTTTTCTATGGGAAATTCTGAACGAGTTCGCATGCGTGCTCGATGCCGAGGGCGTGAAAAGTCAGTCCGACTTGCGCCAGCAGTATCTGAATGAGAAGCGTAAAAGTTGGATGATGGTGCTTACTTCAAAGGAGGAGCGACAGGTTGTCCTAGATCTGTACGATCGATTCCGCGCGGGCCTCAGGGAGATGAAGGCCATTGGCGGCGATCAAATGGTCACAGACTTCCTAAATCACTTAGACAGCTTTCGATGGGAGGCGACTCGAGAGGAGGAAGGATACGACGCGGTGTTCGTTGACGAGTTGCACTTGTTCAACCGGCAGGAGCGGATGGTGTTTCGCCATCTTCTGAGGTCCGCCACGGGTAATCCTGCTGTCTTCATGGCATACGACGCAAAGCAGTCCCCGCGCGATACGTTCCTGAAGCTCCCCAGTGCGGACGCCAAGCAGTTGGACTTCTGGCGAGACTCTAAACTCGGAAAAGTCGAGAAGATCGAGTTGCTTGATGTCTTCCGATACACGCCGCAGATTGCGAAAGCATTGTCTTGCATCGATGAGGCATTTCCGGGCCAAGATTTGGATGACGATTGGCCGAAATACAGCGGAATCTCCAAGGTCGATGATGGGCCGGTTCCGACTCTTTGCACCCTTGCGTCTACCGTAGCAACCTACACGGTGGTCTTCAATCGAGCCAAAACCTTGCAACGCGAGATGGGCAAGGGCGGCCGGGTGGCCGTTCTTTGCGCGAGCAATGAACTGTTCAGTCGATATCTGAAGTTCACGGATCTGCGTGATACGTTCTATCCGATTACGTCGCGTGACGAAGCGTCAGCCATCGGCGCCAATGCAAGACGCTTTTTGTTCAGCATGCCTGAATATGTCGCAGGTATGCAGTTTGACACCGTGCTCCTGATCGATGTAAACCAGGACGAAGTGCCTCAAGGACCTTACGCTGCCGCAGCCCTCAGAAAGTTTGCTGCGCAAGTCTATCTGGGTGCCAGTCGGGCGGAGCGCCGACTTGAGATTTACGCGTCGAAAGAGAGTGGTGGTCCTGCAGCACTAATCGCAACAGCAGTGTTGGCGAACGCGGTCGACTCCTTGCCAGAAGGCTGTCCTCCGTCGATTTGAAGCAATCGCGCGATGATCTAAAGAAGTTCCGTGGAACGTGCGATGCGAGATTTGCATTTCACGGGTCCTAGATGGTTTGGTGTTCCCCAAGGCGTACCCGGAGAACAGAAGCAGATAGCGAAAGGGCCTGCTCGCGCGGGCCGCGCAAGTTTTTTCGATCCAGCCCCAGCTAGATCGCTGCCTGCGCCGAAAGCCATGCCGCCAATCCTGCCCCCTCCGGTCTCCTGGATCAATCTTTGCGTAAGGAAGTTGCCGTACATTTGCGGCACAAAAGGGTTTTCGCAA
>Ga0157370_10002845_pt1 | contig 20673 bp, 21 predicted proteins | sample C35metaG_FD_113463 | JGI IMG/M metagenome (GOLD analysis project Ga0157370, IMG submission 113463) | Corn rhizosphere microbial communities from Kellogg Biological Station, Michigan, USA - C3-5 metaG | ecosystem: Host-associated > Plants > Roots > Rhizosphere > Soil | place: USA: Michigan...
GGAGCAGCATCAAGATTCGCTCAGTGTGCGGTCGATCAGATTGATAACGCCGGCCTCCTGCATCTGCGAGCCCCAAAAACTACAAGCGTGCGATCTTCGGTCCCGGGAAGCGCACGAACATCCTGGACTCTGAGGGCGAGGATAAACACCACCGGGAGCCCCATAGTGTCCTCGGCCATACTCGCCGTTTGAAAAATGCGATCCAGCCGTGAGATACGTGGACCATGAATTCAGCCGCGCAGAGTCAGTTTAGAGGAAATGTGAACATCAAGAGACTTGCCGCGATCATCATCGAAATCGCAGGTAAGCAGTTGTCGGTCTGCCATACTTCGGGTCCGCTTCGAATCCGCGGCCGCAATTCCGACAACCATCTGATTCGTGAGCGTTTGAACCGGGCTCCCAGTCAGCTGCGCGAGCACAGGCTGCGGAAAACCCGGGCGTGGATCGCAGCTCAGGTTCAGCGGCTCGGCTGCTTCCGTGAAGTTGAGCGGGCACTACAAACAGCCCGGGCAGGCCGGAGCTGATGGCTCCGGTCCGCATGGTGGAAGTCCTCCTTCCCGTTCACAATGAGGCGGAGAGCATTGAAGCTACGATCCGCGAAATATACGAAGAATTGTCGCCCCGAGTGGATGCGGGTTTCATCATCTGTGAAGACGGAAGCAAAGACAACACCCGGGAAATTCTCCAGGAACTTGCGCGCGAGCTTCCCCTGCGTCTCAACATGAGCCCGGCGCGAAAAGGCTATTCCAGGGCGGTTCGAGAAGGCATGCAGATGCTCGAGGCGGATTACCTGTTGTGCCTCGACTCGGATGGCCAATGCGATCCCAAAGATTTCTGGAAATTCTGGGAGGTTCGCGCTGATTACGATCTGATCATCGGCTGGCGTGTCCACCGGTCTGACACATTGATGCGGCGAACATTCTCGCGATTTTTCTACGGCATTTACCAGGCGGTGCTGCGTACTCCCGTTCACGACCCGAGCTGTCCATTCGTGCTGGTTAAAAAGTCAGTAGCCCAAAGGATCGTGGGTGAGCTGGGGACAATGAAAGAAGGCTTCTGGTGGGAGTTTGTGGCTCGCCTTCACCGTCGCGGACACACAATCAAAGAAATACCGGTTCACCACAGACTTCGGGCAGCGGGTGTAACACAAGTCTATAAGTGGAAGAAACTACCCGGCATCTTTCTGCGTCATGTCGGCGGAATTTTCCGGATCTGGGCTGAAACCAGAAGGTAGAACAGCGTTGGTTTCCGCTAAAGCAAACAACTCTGACGCAGATCACACTGCCGTCTCACGGCCGACAAGCAATGATGCGGGCGCAGCGCAGGGATCATTGCAACGGCTCGTGGGCTGGTGGAATCTACCCGTTCTGAGCGATACATGGTTCCTGTTTCTGTTCCTGGGCGCTCTGGCTTTTGTCTGCGCCCTCCGCGCCTGGACAGGTCTGAATGGGATGCGCTTCTGGGTACATGATGCGTTCGTTTTTCTGGACGGCGCATGGCGCGTGCTGAACGGGCAGGTTCCATACAACGATTTCTCGACGGACACGGGCACATTTGTGCACGTACTCAACGCTTTCGGTTTGGTGCTGGCGCACGGCTCGCCTCGCGGACTGGTGTACGCACAGTCGATCATGGGTCTGGTAGTCGGGGTATGGGCATATGCTTTGAGCCGTCGCCGGCTCTCTCCAGTCGCTACCGTCCTGATGACGTCGATGCTCGTTTTGCTCGCGATCGCTCCGTTCGATGTGGGTAACCGCCCAACGATGACGAGCCCGGCGATGGTTTATAACCGCTACGGTTTTGCTCTGGTAGCACTGGCGATCATTGAAGCAGTTTGTGATCGCAGGCCCACGAATACGAACCTTTCGGAATTCCTTGCCGGCCTATCGACCGGCGCCGTCTTGATTTTGCTGCTGTTCATCAAAATCAGCTATTTCCTGGGTACGGGTCTGCTTTTGTTGCTTCTGGTTATGTGCAGACGCCAGAGTCTCTGGCGCTGGACCGGTCTGATAACCGGAACCGTCGCAGCCTTTGTTCCCTTTCTTATCTACATGCACTGGAGTCTGAGTCCAATGTGGACCAATCTCCGAATGCTTGCTGGCGCAAAGCATGCCGTCTGGGGCTGGCATATCGTGGAGGCCGCTTACGCTTCGGCGCTTCCGTTTCTGCTGTTTGCGTTTCTTGCCTTCGCGCTGCTACGACATCACCGCGCGGACGCTGAAGGTCGCATTGTTCTGGTACTCAGTGCTTCCATTGCAGCCGTAGGAATGTGTTTCGTCTTCGCGAATTTTCCGGGAAGCCGATTACCTCTGAATGCGGTCGCGGCGATCATTATTATGGATCGCATCGCAGCAGAATTTATCGGCAAGCCTCAAGCTGAAACTCTGATGCGCGCCGCAGTTCTGGTTTTGGGCGCGTTGTTCGTTTTTAACTCTATTTTCCTGGATGGTATCGGCGTCGCATATGGCGTTTGGTCGCGCTGGTCGGTTCAGAGTATACCTGGATCAACCTTCAAGGCGCCGACGCTGGCCGGGTTCAGTACTTTCGACACGAATTACATCCACTATATTGATGATGGTTTGGAGCTTGCGCAGCAATATCGGCGTCCTGGCGACACCATTGCGTGCCTGGAATTCTCGAACCCGTTCTCATACGCGTTCCGCATCCGACCCGCCTGGGGTGGAACGCCGACGGGATTACAGTTTCGTACAAACTTCGACGATACGCATAAGATTCCACCCGATCGCCTTTTTGGTCACGCCGACCTGCTGATGATGCCGCAGCCGGACAGATTTTCGGATCCTACTCTCGCCGCCAACATTCCTCGTGTTTATGGACCGTATATTCAGCGGCATTTTCACCTGGTCGGAGAAACTGAATTCTGGCGAGCCTACCGGAACAACAACGAGCGGAACTGAGGCGCGTGGATGGGTGCGCTTCCGCCGAGCAGCCGTTTCGGCGGACGATGAGGAGGCCTCGCGGTTCGCAACGGAAGGAATTACGTTCGAAGCCTGCGCCCAAGACGCGAGTTCGGCATGCCACCAATGGTGAGGCGGGCTGGCGAGCGCCATCCTGCTGGTGAGTTCAGAGCAGGTTTTGGCGTATTCTTCTGGCGTTCTGTAGCTGGACAAATCATCTGATCCTGAATTCCACTTACGGAGCTCGGGGTAGCAGAGGAGCGAAAGCGCGGGTCCAGCTTAGTCGCTCGAATGTGAGCTGAACGAAAGGATATCTCCGGCCTGACACCTGTCTCGCTCCGCTGCGCCTGCGGGAAGCTCGAGAACGGAATGCGCCGAGAGACAAACTGAAATGCGCCATGGCCGGACATTCCGAACCACTTTGCGTACGCGGCGGTGGCGGTCGAGGTAAATGATATCGATGGCGAAGCGCATGCCAAAGGTGTGAACGCCTTCGCAGGGTAGAATCCAAAGGCCCTCTCCAGGCGGCAGGCTTTCGCACCCCAGCAGACCCTTCCGGCGGCTTTCGCTGGTAAAGGCCTGGCTGACCCAGGCTGCGATTGTTATCCCGCGCGTTTGATTGAAAACGGCGACCTGAGGACTCGCGGCATCGACCACAAGCCGGGAAGTCGCGGGGCCAGAAGGGGCAGGCCCCGCTTGAATTTCACAACGCCTGAACATGGCGTCGCGTCCGTTACTCGGCCTGTTTGCGCCGGCGAACGACGATGACGCCCAGAAGTACGGCTGCCATAACTGCAAAAATCAGGCGAATAGTAGTTGCGTCCATTAATTTTTTCTCCTTCTCGATCTGACCCGCTCGTGCGGGAGGAACCTCGTGTTTTCTTATCGGCGGTTCCAGCCCAAAACTTCAGAGCGAATCACATACTATTCAGCATCGGGAGCAGATCTTTGAAAATGTGGACCATTACCGGGCCAACGGTAACGACGAACAACGAAGGAAGGATGAAAAAGAATATCGGAAACACGAGCTTGACGCCCAGCTTCGCCGCTTTTTCTTCCGCCTGTTGCCGGCGCTCGGTGCGCAGGTGTTCGGAATGGATCCTCAGACTCTGAGCGATGCTGGTGCCGAAGCGATCCGCCTGAATCAGAACCGCAGCAAGTTTCTTCACGTCCGCAATGCCGGTGCGCTCCGCAAAGGCGCGCAGACAATCCGCCCGCCGCTTACCCGCCCGCATCTCGAGACTGATCATCGCCATTTCATCGCTGATTTCGGGAAAAGCAGGCGCGAGTTCTTTTGCGACCTGCACGACCGCCTGATCCAGCCCGAGCCCGGCTTCTACGGAGATGGTCAAAAGATCGAGAGTGTTCGGCAAAGCTTTCTCGATCCGTTTCCGGCGGGTCCCGATCCTGAGTTTGAGGAGTTTGTCCGGAAGCATATATCCGCCCCCGATTCCAGCCAGAGCGCCAATGACGACGCGCGAACCTTCGGTGTCCCTGAGGGCGAGAAGCAGCACCGCGGCGCTTCCGCCAAGAACAGCCGCGAGCACTTTGAGGCCGCGAAAAATGCTTTCGGCCCCTTGCGAGCGAATGCCGGCCCGGATGAACAGATTTCGAAGCCTCGCCTGCTCTTTGCCGCGATCCGCCCTACCGATTCGCGCCAGAAGTGAGCGCCACCGCAGCAGACCATCCGCGCTGGCCGCGACCCGCCTGCGCTTGTCGAGTACGCGCTCAATCACGAGGTCCGCACTGTTCTGGGAACGGCTTACCAGCCAGAAGCTGATCAGAAAGGTGATCGAAAAGAGGCAAAGGCTCGCAAGCATCATCCGGCTATACCTCGATATTCACGATGCGATTGATCACCAGATAGCCGATGACCTGAAGCCCCACGGCCCCGGCCAGCATTTCTCTTCCGAGTGCAGTGCTGAAGAAGAACACCCGGTAATCCCGATTCATCCAGAACATCAGGACACCCACGAAGACGGGAATCGCGGTGAGCGCTTTGCCTGTCATGCGCCCGTGAGCGGAAATGGCGCGAATCTTGCCTCGCAGTTTGTAGCGCTCGCGGATCAGATGCGCCAGATTATCAAGAATCTCGGTCAGATTACCGCCTGTTTTTCTCTGGAGCAGGACGGCCGAGGTAAAGAAGCGAACATCCACCAGCGGTACGCGATCGGCGAACTTGGCGAGGGCGATCTCGAGCGGAAGGCCGAGATTCTGTTCTTCGAAAGTGCGGCGGAATTCACTCGCGAGCGGATCGTCAAATTCGCGATAGAGCATCTCGAGCGAAACGGAGAATGCGTGCCCGGCGCGCATGGAGCGCGCGATGAACTCGAGGCCGTCCGGAAACTGCGCTTCAAACCGGTCCAGACGCCGCCGGCCTTTTGATTTGAGCCGCCAGACGGGAACAAAGCCGCTCGCCAGCATGACGGGAATCGCCGCGAACACGAGAGATTTCGGAAGAACCAAAATAGCGAGCAGCCCAGAAACTGAGGCTGCAATCGCGCACGTGCGCAGAACGGCCCCGGGATCCATCGCCTGGCCGGCGCGCTCGCAAAGCTTCGCGATGAAAGCGTCTGCCCGGGCACGCGAAATCAGCCGGCGGATCGCTCCGCCGCGTTCGGCCATTGACGGACGGATAAGAATCGGTTGCAGTCCGTCCCCCGCCGCAGCACCCGCGCCAACTCCCGCGCGTTCGATGATCTTCGATTCGCGCCGGCGCGCGCCGCGCCTGAACAGCAGCGCGATGCAGGCGCCGGGAAGAAAGATGAGGCAAAAGACCAGGATGGTGGGCCCGAGCGGCTTCATGCGAGGCTTCCGATCAGATCTGCATCTCTTCGCTGAACAGCTCGGGAGGGAGATGAATGCCCTGCGCTTCGAGCTTCTCGCTGAATTTGGGACGAACGCCGGTCGCGACGAAACGGCCTTTCACTTTGCGATCCGGATCGAGCCCCTGCTTTTCGAAGGCGAAGATCTCCTGCAGGCTTACGATCGAGCCTTCCATGCCCGTGATCTCAGTAATCGAAGTGACGCGCCGCGTACCGTCGCTCAGCCTTGCAGCCTGGATCAGAAGATTCACGGATGACGCGATCTGCTGCCGGATGGACTGCATCTGCATACCGGAGTTGGCCATCGAAACCATCACTTCGAGGCGGGCGACGGCATCCCGGGAACTGTTGGCGTGGATAGTGGTGAGGGAACCATCGTGGCCGGTGTTCATTGCCTGAAGCATGTCAAGCGCTTCCTCGCCACGAACCTCGCCCACCACGATGCGGTCCGGACGCATACGCAGGCTGTTGATGAGAAGCTGCCGCTGGCGCACCGCGCCCTGGCCTTCGATGTTGGGGGGGCGCGTCTCGAGCCTCACTACGTGCGGCTGCTTCAATTGCAGCTCGGCGGCGTCTTCAATGGTCACAATACGCTCGTTCTGCGGAATAAACGCGGAGAGCGCATTCAGCAGCGTGGTCTTCCCTGCTCCGGTGCCGCCCGCGACCACGATGTTCAATCGCGCTTTCACGGCGGCTTCGAGCAGGGTCATCATTCCCTGCGTGAGTGACTTCTTTTTGACGAGACCTGCAGGCAGCAGCTTGTCTGTACCGAAACGCCGGATCGAGAGTACGGGCCCATCGATCGCAAGCGGCGGAATGATCGCATTCACGCGCGAGCCGTCCGCCAGCCGCGCGTCCACCATGGGCGTGGATTCGTCCACCCGGCGGCCGACGCGCGAGACGATGCGGTCGATGATCCTCATCAGGTGCTGGTCGTCTCGAAACCGGATGTTTGTCAGGTCGAGCAAACCGGCGCGTTCAACATAGACGCTGTTTGCGCCGTTCACAAGAATGTCGGAAACCGTGGCGTCTTCAAGCAGGGACTCGAGTGGCCCCAGCCCGAAAACTTCGTCGAGCACTTCGCTCGCAATCTGCTCCCGCTCGGATGAAGTCAGAAGGTTCGGCTCGCCATCCATCAGAGAGAACAGCGCCTGCAACACCTCCTGACGAACGCGTTGGGGTTCGATGGCGGCGAGCGCTTCCAGGTTGATCTTGTCGAGCAGCTTCCGATGCAGCCGAAACTTCAATTCCTGCGATTCGGCTTTCGGTAATGCCGGCTGCGCCGCTGCGGAGGCCACCTCCGGCCCCGCGGCGCGCACGAAGAGAGATTCCGCGTTGGCGCTCATTTTTGTTTGTCTTTGTTTGTGTCCGGCTTCATCTCCGGCGATTTTGGAAGCGCGGGCAGAAAGCTTTCCGGCATCTGCGGAATCGGGGCCTGCGCGCTGCTGTCCAGCGGATATCGCACTTCCGGCGTCACAAGGATGACCAGTTCCGTTTTCGTCTTTGTTCGCGAGCGGCTTCGGAACAACTCGCCGAATAGCGGAATGTTTGCCAGCCCGGGAATGCGCGACAGATTATCCGTTGCGCGATCGTCCAGCAGGCCCGCAATCACAAAGCTTTGGCCGGGTTTCAGTTCGACATCCGTTTCGACGCGGCGCGTGGAAAGCGCGGGAATATTGAACCCGGAGATAACTACGCCATCCGCCTGATCCAGCGTGGATACTTCCGGCGAGAGATGCATCTGCACGGTTCCGTTTGGCGTCACGCGAGGAAGGAACGAGAGGCGAATTCCGAACTCGCGGTATTGCACGGTGATGGCGCCAGGAGTCGCGCCAGCCTGAACAACAGGCACCGGAAATTCGCCGCCCACCACAAACTTCGCTTCCTTGCCGTCGGTCGCAACCAGATTGGGACGCGCGAGGATCTGCAGAATGCCTTCGTTTTGGAGCGCCTGAATGGCCGCTCCGAGGTTCAGGTCGGGGCGAAACGCGAAGATGTTCAGCGCGTTCGTGAGATCGAATGTGCTGCTCGTACCCTTGACGGCGCCTCCGATTGTGCCCTGTACCTGCGTCGGATTCGCGCTCGCAAACTGCCCGGTGGTAACGCGCCCGGGCGTGTTGGCGGCTCCGGTTGAGAGAAGATTGACTCCGAACGACTCGGCTTTGGTGCGGTCGAGTTCGGCGAATACGATTTGCAATGCAATCTGGCGCGCGCCGCGCTGCGGAGCGACCTGGGCGCTGCTCACCACGCTCTGAGCGAACGGCTTGAGCAGGGCGATGGCGCGATCGATTACTTCCTGGGAACTGGCCTTGCCGGTGATGGCGATTGCTTCTTTCGATCCGCTGAGGTTGAGGTTTTCCGAAGGAAACGCCTGATTGAGCAGCGCTCGCGCGGGCGCGAGATCTCCCGATACGCGAACCATCACGGTTTGGCGCGCGCCGGGTTTGGTCCAGATCATCAGAGTCGCGATCCCTGGCGCTTTCGCGTTCACGAGAACTTCGGAACGGTCGGCGACCGAAAGATCCGCCACATCGGGATTGCTGGTGAAGGTCCGAACGATGTCTGAATCGACATCGATGACTGCGCCCTGCCCGGTGAGGAGTTCCATTTCCCTGGATTTCCCTCCGGCAGCCTCCAGCGCTGAGCTTGTTTGTGAGATCAGGAGCGCCGGCGCCATTGCCAGCAGAGCCAGTCGCACCGGATTCATCTTCCCTCCAATGGCTTGGCCGCGGGCGCGTACAGCGGTTCAATAGTCCGGCGAGTTCCCCGAATCACTTCAACCGATTCGACCGGCGCCGCTGCCGGATACAGTTTCTGCAGCGGTGCGAGGGGTGCGGGTTTCGCGGCAGCGCGCGGCTTACTCTCGCCCGCGAGCGGCGGCTTACTCACGCCATAAATCGTGCTCAGTTGAGCGCCTACTGCGGTTTGCACGGCGACATCTGTCGAGTTCCGAAGCACCAGCTGTATGTGCCCGCCATCGGTCGCGAGCGTCAGCATCTCGGCCTCATGCGGCGTCACCTGAAGAGTTACGACTGTGGCGTTGATCGCCTGGCCCTTGGGTTCGGGTTGAAGAACCTGGCCCGCTGAGAGTACAGGAATGTTCTGCAGCACCGTTCGCGTATAGGTCTCTTCGGATTGCGGCGGGTGACCTGTAACCAGCACATCCACCTTCATGCCGGGCTGCACGTAGCCGGCGACGCCAATCACGTCGTTCACGCGTACGGATACCGCCCGGAAACCGTGGGGAATGATGGGAGCGAGGCCGGCCCCGCTGCCCGGGTCCGCCAGGCGCTCTTTGAGGACCGGCTCATCCTGAACGATTCTGGCGATCACGGGCCGATCCACCACATCCTCGATGCGCGAAAAAGAATCGTGGGGTTTAACCGACACCGGCACGGCAACCAGTTTCAAGTCAGCAGCGCGAACTCTTGCGCCCACAGGCAGAGCGCCTGCGGCATACACCACGTTGGTCATCTGCGGCGCGGCATGAGTTGCCGACGCGGCCGCAAACCGGTAAAACATGGTTGCCACGCATGTCGCGAGGCCGGCGCTCGCCATCAAAGACGTCAGGAATTTGCGATCCATTGATCAGCCCGTTCTTCCCAGCAGCGCCAGCAGCGATCCAGCCACTATGGCCGGGCCGTAAGGAATGGTTTCAGCGCGTTTGCTGCGCAGCCAGCCGACCAGGAGCGTCGCGACCGCAACAACCGCGCCGATAATAGCCGCGAGCACAACCGCAACCGGCATGCCCTGCAGACCAATCACGGATCCGCAGGCGGCCATCAGCTTGATATCGCCGCCGCCCATCCCGCCGAGCACGTAAAAAATCAGAAACGCGAGCAGACCCGCCACTGCGCCTCCCAGCGACCAGAAAATCCCTTCAACGCCCTGCTCGAACCCGCTTGCCACCAGGCCGGCCAGGAAGAGAACTCCGCACGGCCAGTTGGGGATGCGGCGAAACCGCAGATCCGTTACCACGATCGGAATCGAGATCGCGAGCATCAAACCGAACCGAGCCTGGGAAATCGGTGACATCGTCATCGGACGGACATGAATCGGCGGAGTTACCGGAAAACTTTAGCGGCGCTCGAACAGGAGAGCCATGGAATCCCGATCCACCTGACGCCATTCAGCGTTCTGCCGCAGCATCTCCGAAAGAGGCCAGTTGGCGGGCACGAGCGCGAAACGGGCGTGTTCCCGATCCAGAATCGCGAGGCAGCCGGGGCGGCCTTCCATTAGCGCCCGGTAATCTTCGCCACGCCACGCGGCGAAGAAGTCGCTGCGCCCGTCGAAGTAAGTGCGTATTCTCGGATGCAGCCTGTAAATCAGATAATCGCTCCACTGATCTGTGCTGAAATACGGACAGGCCCGGCGCTCATCTGCGATAGCGCTTGCTCGTTTCGCGTCACCATCGCCGACGGAAATCGCCTAGCCGGGAAATCCGCCGGCCACGACGAGTTTCGCGGCAGAATAAATAACGCCACAAGAACGGCGGCCGGCAGCAGGCTCAATTGGCCATTTCGCGGACGCCACTCGTTGCCGAAGTCCCGCAATATCGCGACAATCGACTTCCGGCCTCTGCGAATCGCGGCGCTCGAAAGCAGCGAATCCAGCTCGGAAGCGATCGGCGGAGCCGCCACGATCAGAAACAACGGAACATGGCGCACTGAAACCAGCGCCGCGTGAGCCCATATCAAAATCAGCGCCGCATCGCGAATCCGCATCCGCGATAGCAGCCGGGGAACAGCGGCAATCCCGAGGATCAGGAGAACCTCAAACCACAGCATGCTCTCGGAATGGAAGCGGGGGCTCTGAAACTCCTCAATGGAATCGCGTATCCAGCTCGAATGCAGATAGCCCCACAGATGCTCGTGCAAGCCCCATCCGTACGGATTCAGGAACGTGGCGCCCGCGCACGCGCCGGTAAGCGCAGCCATGCGCCGCAGATCGCCACGCCGGGCTTTCGAGCAGACGCATTCGAGCACGCGCGCCGCGAGCAGCGTGAAAACCGCGAGGAACCCGCCGTGCAGGTTCACCCAGACCGCGACAAAGGCGGGCAGCAGCCATACGAAGCGGGTACGGCTCGAGCGATCGATGTCCAGCAGCCATGCCGCGCATGCGGTGAAAAATAACGTCAGAACATGCGGGCGGGCGAGAAAATGAACGGTGGAGGCGTTGGTAGCAAGAAGGACAACAGCCAGCGCGGGAACGGGATTGATGCCCCGCCAAAGACAATGCCGGAAAACAACATACTGGGTCGCGGCGATCACCACTCCGCAGAAGAAGACGACCGCCTTCAATCCTGCCGCGCGGTGCAGCAGCGCAAAAAGGACATCGGCCAGCCATTCCCAGGCAAACCACGGATGCGCTTCCGATCCGAAGCCGAACCAGTCGCGATACGGGATCGAATGATTCTGAAGAATGAGCTGGCCGTTGCGAATATGCCAGCCGGTATCACCGTCGGCCAGAAGCTGGCTCCACCCGCTCGCGCCCGCAAACAGCCAGATGAATATCGCGAGAAAAAGCAGGTCAGCAATCGAAGGCACAAGCCTGCGCCGCACGAAATCCTCCCCTGCCGTTACATTTCGGCGGAAACGGGTAAAACTTGAGCCCGGTTCAGCTGATTGCGCCCAGACCCTGGGACGGCACGACGACCCGGAACGATCTGCTCGAAAAATCCGCCAGCAGCATGGGACCGCGGAACGCAAGCGGAAAATTCGTGATGACGATTTCGATCCGGTCCGTCTGGAGCCCCGCATCGTAGCGATTCACGCTCACCATGGCCGTCGTGAGGCCGAACAACCCGCGGCCCGCTCCGCCGCTCGCATTGTTGTAGACGACAACGTTCGTGATGCTGGTTGAATTGAACGTGTTCACCTGAGCGTAGCGGGCGCCTGCGCGGGCGCGATCCATGAGCATCGCCTGGAAGAACATGAACTGCCCCATGTCCAGGATTTCAAGCAGCGTCACCGAAAACACCAGCAGCACCAGCGAAGTTTCGATCAATGCGGAGCCCCGCTCCAGCCGTCGCTTTCTCATATCAGGGTTTGTATACGCCCATGAAGGGCAAAGTTGCTGAAGGCTTCCCGTTCCATACCATGGACCGGAAAACCACGTTGCAGGTGTAGCCGGTGATCGAGACCGTAATCGTGTTGGGGGCGCCGGATGAATCCGTTGTCCATGTGACGGATACATTACTCGTGGCAAAACCCGGCGCGAGCGGGGCGGTCCCGCCGTTCGGATTGCCATAGACGGTCATATTCCGGACCTTCGGCACGAACGTCTGGGCGGCGTCGAAATCGACGGTGGACGCAAACAGGGCCCCGGATTCGACGGCCACTTGCAGCGAGTTATAGCAATACATCGCGTGGCCAAACTGGAAAATGCCCGCGAAACACATCCACAAAAGGCTGATCGCCAGCGCCATTTCGAGAACCGCGCTTCCTCTGCGGCCGGATCTCCGCGCCTCATATCCGCGCGGATCAATGTACCAGTTCCACCTGATAAACTCCACCTCCACTGGCGGCCCCCGGGTGATTGGAAAACTCCAGCGCCGGGCCGATATATTGAGCACAACAGGGGCTCACGTTTTTCGAGCCGCATGCATTCACCGGCAGGAAAAAAGCGCCGAACCCGACGACCTGCGCCGGGTCCGAACCGTTGTTGATGGGCACGATCAGAACCCGCCGCCCATTGCCGGTGTAGGTCGAGTAATTGATCGAGGTCGTATCCGTGTCCTGGTTGAAGCGAATCTGCATGGTGCTCTCGACGCCCTTTTGGCCGGAAACCATGGAAAGACTACTTCCCACAGTGATGGGATAGGAAAGCGCGTAATTGTTGTCGACGATAGCCGAAGTCAGCCCGGAATTGCCTGTGCCCTGCCCAACATCTACATAGCCCCGATCGCTCGAGCCCGCCGGACTGTACCCCACATCTCCGGCGCAACTGGCGGCTTTCTGCCCGGAAGGCGGCCAGCGCAGCGTATACTGCTGCCCGAGAGTGAAACCGAAGTTCGGATCGGTAAGGCTGTGGGCATCCGGGCTGAAAGGCGAGAGACCATCGCCCAGGCTGCTGCGGGCAATCTGCCCTGCCGTCGACGTGGCGTGCACCGTGGCGGTCGTCCCGATGGCCGGAAGAACCGGCAGAAAATACATAGGCACCGTTTCCGAAACGGTCACCTGAGCGAACATCACGTTTTTCGCTGAGGCAGGATTCGACACGAACGGCCCGCCTGCCGACGTGGAAAATCCGATTTGCGCGTTCGCCACCGCCTGTGTCGCAAAGTTCCAGCGGTTTGAAGCGAAGGGATTGCCGGCTACGTTCTGTATGGAGCGCGAGGCGTTCGTGATTCCCTGAGAGGTACCATCAAGCGCCCACGTCGCCGCGAGCGCGGCATTATCGGCGTACGTCTGCAGTTCGGATTTCACCACGTACATTCGCCCTACATCCACCGCCAGACCAAGCAAGCCAATCACGCCCACCATGGCGACAGCAGTGGACAGCAGGACAAAGCCTTCCCTCGACTGCGCCCGCCCGTTGCCGTTTTGGCCGGCAATATCTCCTGGTGCTCGCATGGCTCAATCGATCGCATCGGCTGAATCGTGAAAAAACTTTAGCCGCGAAATCTAAAATTCCCGCCTCCGATTGCCGATACGTTCTTGTGGAATTGCCACAAAGCCAGAACCGGTTTCAGCGGGCGGTCCTGATCAGTCCGAACGCCGAAGTCCGGCGCGGCGTACTCGAAGCCGCCAACAACCGTCTGGATATCTTCGAATGCCGGGCGCCCGACATCTTCCCGGAACCTGATGCCGTGCTGGCCCAGCGGCCGGACATTTGCCTCGTCGACGTCAATGCGAATGCCGAGCGGGCGCTCGCGCTGATCCGCGACGTGAGCGACGCCGAAGTGCCGGTGATCGCCCTGAGCGAAACGGCTGAATCCGACCTCATTCTTCGATCGTTGCGCTGCGGCGCGACGGAATTTTTCTCCCTGCCCATCGATTCCGGCGCCTTTTTCGAAGCCCTGGAGAGAATATCGCGCAAGGGAGATCGCAGGGATTCGAAATCGCGGCCTGGCAAGGTCTGGGTGATCATGCCGGCAAAGCCGAATTACGGCAGTACGACAGTGGCATGCAATCTCGCGGCGCGGATAAAAAAACTCGAACAGCGCCGCGTACTGCTGGTGGATATGGATCCGCTGCTCGGCAGCGTCGCCTTCCTGCTTCGGCTGCGAAGCCCGTTCAGCGTCATCGACGCAATTTCCGGAGCATCGCATCTCGATCGCGAGCTATGGAAAAAGCTCACGGTGGAGCATAGCGGCATCGAGATTCTGAGCGGCCCCGAACAGCCGCAGCCAGACGATTTTGATTGCGCGGCGGCCGCGCCGCTGATCCGTTTCTGCCGTGAAAATTACGGCGTCACCATCATTGACAGCCCAGGGCCCGTCTCCAAATGGCAGCTTGCGCTCGCCGCCGAAGCCGACGAGCTGGTGCTTGTGACCACGAATGAGCTCGCCGCCATTCACGCCGCGCAACGCGCCCTGAAGAGGCTCGAAAGCTCCGGGTTCGCGCGCTCCCGCGTGCGTCTGATCATCAACCGCTACCAGCGCGAAAACGGATTGAGCGAGGACGCGATCGAAACCGGCCTGAAGCTGGATGTTTTCCAGGTGCTGCCGAACGATTACGACAGTGTGCAGGCGGCCATTCTGGATGCGCGGATGGTCGCGCCGGCCTCTCGGCTTTCCCGCGCCCTCGATGAACTTTGCGAGCGTCTTACAGGATTCACCCATACCCCAAAGAAGACCTGGCTGCAGAGCGTTCCCCTGCTGCGAAAAAAAATCGAGCGCGCAAGCTAAAGTTCCTCCCGCAGGCAACCGATAGCCCAGTGTCGTTCCGATTCCGACAATGACAAGGAGTAAAGCAGTGATGACACGAATTATCGTTCGCTTGCAGCTTCTGCTGCAGGACAAGAGTGGACAGGACCTGATCGAGTACGCCATGATGGCTGGTTTCATCGCGCTCGCCGCCGGAGCCACCATGCCTGGGATCGCCACCAGCATCAGCACGGTGTTCTCGAAAGTAGGATCCACTATGGTGGTAGCCGGGGGCTAGAGCATAACCTGCTGGCCTGACAATGCCAGTTGAGGCTCCGCGCGTGTGATCCTGGCCGGGGATTACCGGCCAGGCACGCGCGCTATCTTCGAAATTCCAAAGAGAAGAACGTCGCGCCCCAGGCTCCGAGGTCAAGCTCCGTAGTCTGCGTGCCGGGCGCAATCGTCCGCGAAGGCGAAGGACGCAATCTGGCGTTATCGTCATCGCTCGGCGCCGCAGCATCCAGAGTGACCTGCCTCAGGACCATCTCCGCGGGAACATGATCGAGCGCCACCTGCACTCGTGCGGGAGTCTCCGAAAAATTCCAGACGAGTGCGTTATAAACCAGCAGTTTGTCGTCGTACGTCGCAAAGGCGTGAATATTTCCCGCTTCGGTTCCCATACCCAGCCGTGCTCCCGTCAGGCGTGATAGCAGCTTGAACGCATAGTAAGAAGGTCTGATCCTCCCGCCGTAGTCGAAGAGCCCGTCCCACTGCGTACTCCGGTTCCACCAGCGCGCCATCGCAGCAACTCCGCGCGGAGACATGAAACGCGCAAAGGTATCGAAGTCAACCGGAAAATCCCGAATATGGTAATAACACGAGTAATCGAGCCCTCCCTCTTTCATTTGATACACGGTCTCGAGAATATAGCAGGGCTGAAACTGCGGATTCTGCGGAGGATCCCGCAGCGCCATATTCCATTCGTTCAGAATGGTTTCGGGTTTGAGCGCCGGATGCTGCTTCAGAAGGCCGTGGACGTAATCGATCGTCGCCCGCACTGTCTTCGGATCGCTGCTGTAAATATGCCAGGAAACGAAGTCCAGCGGAACGTTGCTCTTCTCCACGAAATCAAGCAGCGCCGGAAGAATCGGCGAGCGGGAGTTCGCGAGCGCAGGCCCGCCCACTTTCGCCGCAGGGTCGGCGCGGCGGATCGCGTTTACCGTGTGCTGGTAATACCGCGTATAGTTTTCCGTAGTGAAAAGATACGGGCAGCCGCCGCTCTCGCCAATGTCCGGCTCGTTTGCGACTTCCCAGTATTGAATGCCTGAGCCCCGCTCCTTGTAGTGCCGGACCATCTGATAAATCAACTCATCCCACTGTTCATAGCTCGAAGGATCGACGATGCGCTCGTCGATATTCGGAAAAAGGACCCGCGGCTTGAAGTCGATGTTCATCAGCGGCGTGGCGCCGGTTTTCCGGATCGTGTCGACCGAGGCATCGAGCGTGTCCCAGTGATATGTGCCCGCCGCAGGCAGCAGATCGAAGTATTCCTGAATAAATAAACGGATGATCCGCGGATGCAGCATGCGCACTTCGTTCACGCGGTCGTTCCACATCGGCTGTTCGGAGAGACCTCCCTGCCCCAGAGCCATTCGATCGATTTCGAGTGGCGCGAGTTTCGCCGCGAGGTCGATTCGTATCTGCTGCGCAAACACAGGCGGCGCCAGCAGCAACAACAACAGCGTCCGGGTCACAGCTATGCCTCGATGCCAAGCAGCGGGAGCGAATCGCGTTCGAACATCTGCTCCATCTTTTCCATATTGAGGCGAGGGAGCGCGGTGCCCTCGAGCATGTTATTCAACTTGCGCATGCCGTCCAGCGTGCCGGTCACTGTCGTGAACGGGTAGTCCGTTCCGAACAACACCTTGTGCCAGACGCCATACTCCTGCACCAGCATGAGCGACTGATAGTACTGGAAAGGCCTGTAGTAAAGCGCCGAACAATCCGCGTAAACATTCGGATGCTTGCGGATGGTCACCACGCACTCACCTTCATAAGGATGCGACAGGTGGGCAAGAATGAGCTTCAGGTCCGGAAATCGGGTCGCCACGTCATCGAGGAGCCGCGGCAGCGTGCAATCGAGCGGCGCCTGCCTCACGAATGTCGTGCCGGTGTGCAGCAGCACGGGCAGGCCATGCTTCGTCGCATAGGTCCAGATCGGGTCGAACTCGCGCGCGTTGGGATAAAAGCCCGCATACATCGGCATCAGTTTGATGCCCTTCATGTTCAGATCGCGATGTCCGTGTTCCAGTTCATCCTGCCAGCCGGGCTGGGTGGGATCGAGCGCCAGGAATCCGATGAGTTTGTCCGGATGAGCATTGACGTAATTCGCGACCTCCTGGTCCGGCACCCAGAGACCCGAAAGGCGCGCCTTGCCTCCGAACACGATCGTCTTCCTGCATTCGCCCGCCGTCGCGGCATACTCTTCCCAACGCACCGTCAGATCGACTTCCTTGCCATCGCCGCGAGCCCGCCTCGCCTGTTCACGGAAATCGTCCGTAAAATGGCCCGGGTAGGAAAAGAAGTGGCTGTGAACGTCAATCATTGATTCTGTCCCTTTCGAAATGCCGCAGAATTCCGTAGACCAACACAAGACCGGTGAACACGTACATACCGGCCGTAAATGACATCAGACGATCGACCCCGATCGTGCCTCGCGCAATCCCGCCAAGGAAGGGAGCGAAACCGGAGACGAACGCCCCGGTAACGTTCAACACTCCAATCGCCGATGCGCGAAATTGCCGGGATACCACATCGAAAGTCGCCGCCGCCTGGTTCCCGCTGATAAAGCCCGCGAAGAAACCGACTCCGATCGCCGCGAGCCGCGCTTCGGCCAGTTGCCCGCACCAGCCCAGCAGAAACATGCACGGAGCCCCGCAGAACAACGCCGTCACAATCACCCAATAGCGCGAAGCCGGGGCGGCCAGAACGAACCGGTCGGCCAGCCATGCTCCCGTCAGCAGGCCTCCCGCGGTTCCGAGTTGCGGGTAGACGCTGGCTTCAAAGCCCGCTTGCGCCAGGCTGAGATGAAATTTGTCATATAGAAACGTGGGAAGCCAGGTGTAAACCAGAAACAGCCCAAAGGTGGCGACCGCAATGGTAAACGCCATGATTCGCACCATCGGAATCCGGAAAAGCAGAAGGAAACTGCTGATATTGGCGCGCTCCATGCCGCCGAATTCCGAAATTTTAGCGGGTAATCCCCGGAAAAAGCGGCTCAATGGAAGCGCAAACAGCAGCCCCACCCCGCCGAGCGCCAGGAATGAAACTCTCCAGTCGAACTTCTGCGCGATAAACGCGCTTGCGGTTCCGCCGGTAGCAACACCGACGAGCTGACTGGTCCCGAATAGCGCAAGCGCTCTCGACCGGGTCGCCGGCCCGTGCGCGGCCGCCATCAAGGCGTATGCGGCGGGCATGAAAAAGGACTCCGATACGCCGAGCAACGCCCTGCACGCCAGCAGAGACTGCCCGTTCGGCGATAGCCCAGACACTACAGTCAGCAAACTCCATAGCGTCAGGCTGGCCAGGATGATCGTGGTCCGGGAAAAGCGGTCTCCAATGATCCCCGCAACCGGCGAAAACAGCCCGTAAACCCATAGAAAAAGGGCTCCCGTCAGCCCCAGAACGGCGTTGCTGAATCCGAAGGATTTCTGCAGAGTCGGGAACAGCGTGTATACAACCTGCCGGTCCGCATGGTTCAGCAGATAACAAAACCACAGGAAGGCGATTAGCCGCCACTCGACGGCGATCAGAGGCGCGCGCGCATTTTCCACCACCACGTTCCTCATCTCGCCGGGTTAGTAGTCTAAGGTATCGCGAAACCTCAGAACTGCAACTGCAAAGTGAACTGAAAAGTTCGGCCATCGTTCAGGGTGTTCGTAATCTTGCCGAACGCGGGTGAACTGAGGTCCGCGCTGGGAGCGGCGAATTGCGGGGTGTTAAAGAAATTAATGGACTCCGCGCGAAACGTCGCGCGCCAGTCGGAGCGCGCGATCCAGGTCCGTGTCAGCGCCGCGTTCATGTTGCGAATGCCGCCGCGGCGAAACGTATTCGATCCCAGGTTGCCGCGCAATTGCGTGGGAGAGATGAATGCGAACGCCGAGCGCGGAAGCAGCGCGGCCGAGGTGTTCGGGTCCGCGAGCGTGCGCCCGAGGACGGAAGGGTCCAGCAGCATCGGGCGATCGCCGTTCGAGCCATCCACGTTGCCGAATCCGGGTCCGTCAGAGCCGCTGATAACCGTGAAAGGAAGGCCGGTCTTGGCCAGAAACGTACCTGAAATTCGCCAATTGTTCATTGCCCCACGCAGAAAGCCATTGCCGTACCTGATATTGGGCGGCGCGTATTGAAATCGAACCACAACGGCATGTGATTGATCGAAAGCGCTCGGCCCTTTCAGATCGCTGGCCACCGGCGATTGCGATTGCGAATAGCCCTGCAGGGCTTCGTCGCCCGCCGCCATGTTTGTGTAGGCGCTTCCCGTGTCGATCGCTTTGCTGAACCAGTACGACGCGTCGGTTGTGAGGCCGTGCCACCCCGGCGCGCGTACCGTGACCCGCGCCGCGTCGAAATAAGCGTTCGATGCGTTCCGCGCTTCCCGGAGTTCGTAATAGCGCGGGTCCGGACGGCGCTCGGTGATCGTATCGGTAGTCTGCGGGATGCCGGGCATTGCTACAGCCCGATTGGCATACCACATCATGAACAGCTTGTGAGTACGCGAACCGATGTAACCAAACTGAAGCCCCCACGCCCTCGCGGGCAGGGGCTCCCATACGAATGTGTATTGGTGTGAGTAAGGTGATTTCAGATCGGGCGGAACATCGAACTGCGTATGGCGCGCGCCCGGACCCGGATACGTGCTTTCCCACGGCGTAAGAATCGAAGCCGGCGCTTGTACCTCGAATTTCAGGAAATTCGGCGGGTCCCATCGAACCTGCTCGAGCGTCTGCGCATAGATATCGCCGAACTGAAGTCCGTACGCCGCCCGCACCACGCCGGCGCCCGGCGTTTTCCATGCAAACCCGAACATCGGCGCGACATTCGCGCACGCGCACTGGAAATCGATGGGCGTCATATGATTCACTTCCGAAGGTCCGGTAACTGGCGAATAACGCAGTCCGTAATTCAGCGTGAAATCGGAGCGGAGTTTCCACACGTCGCCCGCGAAAAATTGCTGCTCGAACGAGCGGAAAGCGCGATATCCGTCGCCAATTGCGCCGGAGTAGCGGCTCGCGATGCCGAGGCGAAAATTGGTGATTGCGTCTCGGCCAAAATCCGATCGGAAGTAGTAGTTACCTCGTTCGCTTGAGGATTCAAGTCCGTTATTACGGATGCGATCCAGTTCGCCGCCCACCGAGAATGTATGGTTGCCTTCGATGCGCCGGTACAGCACCGCGTACCGAAATCGGGTGATGCGCCGATCGATCGGAACCGTTGGTCCCGGTCCCAGGCTCGTATAAGCAGTTCCGATCGTGACCTGCGGTCCAACGGCATTGGGCTCCGGAGTGAGTAGCGAATGCACGCGATCCAGACCAGCCGTGAACTCGAGCACAGACCGCGAATCGAATCGGTGTTCCCAGGTGATCCGCGCGTTGTGGGACTTCGTATTCGTGTCGGGATTCTGACCGGCGACCAGTTCGAAAGCCATCACCTTCTGGTTGACGAACGAGTGCTGTAACGCCAGACGATCGCGTGCGCCGAGCGCCTGGTCCAGACGCACCGTCGATGCCCCGGTATCGATCGATTGTTCTGAGTTGGTGTTCAGAGCTCGGGGATCGATGTCGGTGCGGTTCGGAAGGGATTTTGGATACGCGTCGATCCAGCGCTGCACCAGCCGGGCGACGGCGGGGTCCGCCGCAAGCGCGGTGCGCTCGGACGCCAGTGGGACAAGAACGTTCCCGTTCACGCTGCCGCGCAGCGTCTGCCACCCGCCTTCGAGCGAAAGGTGCGCATTGCGCCACAGCCGAAAAGTGGTCGTGACTCCGTAATCGTTTTCATGTGCGGGCCGCACGCCGCCTGCCTGAAAGAACGATCGGGCGCTGAATAGAGAGTCCAGGCGAGTGAA
>Ga0157370_10002847_pt1 | contig 20662 bp, 14 predicted proteins | sample C35metaG_FD_113463 | JGI IMG/M metagenome (GOLD analysis project Ga0157370, IMG submission 113463) | Corn rhizosphere microbial communities from Kellogg Biological Station, Michigan, USA - C3-5 metaG | ecosystem: Host-associated > Plants > Roots > Rhizosphere > Soil | place: USA: Michigan...
CGCCGGCCTCGATGTGTTCGCGAAAGAGCCGCTGCCGGCCGATTCGCCGCTGCGCACGCATCCGCGCGTGACGCCGCTGCCGCACATCGGCTCGGCCACGCACGAGACGCGCCACGCGATGGCCGAGCTGGCCACGACCAACCTGCTGCAGGTGCTGGCCGGCGAGAAGCCGACCGCGCCCTACGACACCGCCGCCGCGTGACATGAAGCCCACGGGCCGCGCCACCATCGCCGACGTCGCCGAGGCCGCGGGCGTTTCCAAAGCCACGGTCTCGCGCTTCCTCAACCACCGCGAACGGCTGTTGAGCCCCGACATCGCCGCGCGCGTCGAGGTCGCCATCGCCAAGCTGGCCTATTCGCCGAGCCCGATGGCGCAGGCGCTGAGCCACGGCCGCTCGCGGCTCATCGGCCTGATCGTGGCCGACATCACCAACCCGTACTCGGTGGCGGTGCTGCGCGGCGCCGAAAAAGCCTGCCAGGACGCCGGCTACCTCGTGATGCTGTTCAACCTCGGCAACGAGAGCGAACGCGAGCGCGAGGCCATCGATGCGCTCGCGGGCTACCAGGTCGACGGCTTCATCCTCAACACGCTGGGCCGCGGCAGCAACGTGGTCGATGCGGTCACGCTGCACGGCAAGCCCGCGGTGCTGGTCGACCGGCGCCACACGGGCATGCACACCGACTTCGTCTCGCTCGACAACCACGCGGCGATGCAGGCCACCTGCAACCACCTGGTCGAAGGCGGGTATCGCGAGCTGCTCTACGTCACCGAGCCGCAGAAGGGCGTGAGTTCGCGGCGCGAGCGTACGGCGGCTTTCGGTGCCTGCGTGGCCGCGCACGAGCCGCGCGTGGCGGGAGAGGTGTTCGAATCGGTCGAAGGCGAGAGCGATGCACTCGATGCGGCACTCACCGCCTTGCGCAAGCGCGCCAAGCGCGGCCGCCGCGCCGCAGTAGTCGCGGGCAATGCCGTGGTCACGCTGCGCGTGGCGCAGGCGATGGCGCGGCTGGGCCTGCACTTCGGCGACGACCTGGGCTTCGTCGGCTTCGACGATCCCGAATGGGCCTCGCTGATCGGCCCCGGCCTCAGCACCGTGGCGCAGCCCACCGATGCCATCGGCCGCACGGCCGCTACATGCCTGATCGAGCGGCTGCGTGGGCTGGATTCGGCACCGCGCCAGCTTCTTCTTCCGGGTGAGCTGATGGTGCGGGGCTCGTCGAAGGCGTCCTAGCATCCTGCACGGCTCGGTCGAAGGTGATCGGCCCGCGCATCCAGTCGGATGCACGCTCGGCGATCATGATCGTCGGCGCGTTGGTGTTGCCGCCGATCAGCGTCGGCATCACCGAGGCATCGACCACGCGCAGGTTCTCGATGCCGTGCACGCGCAGCCGCGCATCGACCACCGCCATCGCATCCACGCCCATCTTGCAGGTGCCCACCGGGTGGTAGATGGTGTCGGCGCGCGCGCGGATGTGCTGCGTGAGTTCTTCGTCGGTGTGCGCATCGGCCGTGTAGACCTCGCGGTGGCGGTATTTCTCGAGTGCCGGTGCGCGCAGGATCTCGCGCATCTTCTTCACGCCCTGCAGCAGCAGCGCCATATCTTCGGCATCGGAGAGGAATTGCGGGTCGATGCGCGGCGCCGACAGCGGGTTCGCGTCGTTCAGCCGCACGTCGCCGCGGCCCTTGGGGCGCAGCACGCACACATGGCACGAGAAGCCGAAGCCCGCGTGCAGCTTGCGCGCATGGTCGTCGGTGATCGCGATCACGAAGTGCAGTTGCAGGTCGGGCCGGCGCAGCTCGGGCGACGACTTGATGAAGGCGCCGCCTTCGGCAAACGGCGTTGCGATGAGGCCCTTGCCGCTCTTGCGCCATTCGAAGATCGCCTTCGTGAGCTTCAGGCCGGCCGCCACGCCGATGCCGAAGAGATCGGTCTCCTTCGAGGTGTAGGCGAGGATGAAGTCGGTGTGGTCCTGCAGGTTCTTGCCCACGCCCGGCAGCGCGTGCCGCACGGCGATGCCGTGGCGGCCCAGCTCGACGGGGTCGCCGATGCCCGAGAGCATCAGCAGTTGCGGCGAGTTGAAGGCGCCGCCGCACAACGCCACCTCGCGCAGTGCGCGGATCACCTCGGTGTTGCCGCCGCGTCGCACTTCCACGCCGGTGGCGCGTTGGCCGTCGAGCACCACGCGCAGGGCCTGGGTGCCGGTCAGCACCGTGAGGTTGGGGCGCTGCATCACCGGGTGGAGGTACGCCGCGGCGGCCGAGCAGCGCTCGCCGTTCTTCGCGCCGCCGTGGAACTGCGTGACCTGGTAGAGGCCCACGCCTTCCTGCTCGGCGCCGTTGAAATCGTCGTTGCGCGGAATGCCGCAGGCCATGGCCGCGCGCACGAAGTCTTCGGTGATCGGCCGCGGGCTCTGCTGCTCCGACACCTGCAGCGGCCCCGCGCCGCCGTGCAGCGCGCTCTCGCCGCGCTCGTTGCCTTCGGCGCGCTTGAAGTAGGGCAGCACCTCGTCGAACGACCAGCCCGCGCAGCCCGCGCGTTCCCAGTCGTCGTAGTCGTCGCGGTGGCCGCGCACGTAGAGCATGGCGTTGATCGCGCTCGATCCGCCCAGGCAGCGCCCGCGCGGCTGGTAGCCGCGGCGCCCGCCGAGGCCGGGCTGCGGCACCGTCTGGTAGGCGTAGTTGTTGATCTGCGGCCGGCCCGGCAGCATCGCCACCGTGGCCGCGGGCGCCCGCACCAGGATGCCGCGGCCGTCGCCGCCGGCTTCGATCAGGCAGACCGTCACGGCCGGGTCTTCGCTGAGGCGGGAGGCCAGCGTGGCACCGCCGGAGCCGCCGCCCACGATCACGTAGTCGAATTCCATGGCGCCTGTGTTCCTTTTGTTGTTGCGTCCGGTTGCCGGGCGAATCGACTGTAGGAACAACGCGCGGGCGGCCCCTTAGCGTTTTCCCGTTGGTCGAAGGTATGCAGTCGCCGGTGCCTCTGGGGTTTCCCCTCCTGCTTGCGACAGGCGATTGACAGGTCCTTGCACCAAACTGATGCAACCTGTCCACCGACAAGACAAGGAAACCAACAACATGCAAGAGACAACCATCCCCGCCATTTCGCGCCGCGGCCTGCTGCGCCTTTCCATCGGCGGCACCGCCATGGCCTCGCTGCCCGGCATCGGATGGGCCGCGACCGGCGCTGCGGCACCGGTCTTCGCCGACGGCCTGCCGCGCAGCCGGCCCGAGGCGCAGGGCATTTCGCCCGCTGCAATCCTCGCCTTCCTCGACGATGCGGAGCGCGGTGCGTTCGAGCTGCACGGCTTCATGCTGTGGCGCAACGGCCATGTGGTGGCCGAGGGCTGGTGGGACCCCTACAAGCCCGAGCGCCGGCACATGACGCACTCGCTCACCAAGAGCGTGACCGTGTGCGCAGTCGGCATGGCGATTGCCGAGGGCCGGTTCGGCCTGGACGACAAGGTCGTCTCCTTCTTCCCCGAACACCTGCCGCCTACCGTGAGCGCCAACCTCGCGGCGATGACGGTGCGCGACCTGCTGACGATGCGCACCGGCCACGAGTCGATGGTGTCGGGCTCGGTGTGGCGGCCGATCCGCACGAGCTGGATCGCGGAGTTCTTCAAGATCCCGGTGGTCCACACGCCCGGCAGCAAGTTCGTCTACACGAGCGCGGCGACCTACATGCTGTCGGCCATCGTCACCAAGACCACGGGGCAGTCGACGGCCGACTACCTCAAGCCCCGCTTCTTCGATCCGCTGGGCATCACCGGCTACGAATGGGACGTGGGCCCCGAGGGCATCTCGCCCGGTGCCAACGGCCTGAGCTGGAAGACGGTCGATTCGCTCAAGCTGGGCATCCTGCATGCGCAGAACGGGGTGTGGAACGGCAAGCAGATCCTCACGAAGGAATGGGTGGCCTCGGTGCACCAGCCGCACACCAAGGACCGCTACGGCTACCAGTGGTGGCTGGGCCAGCACGGGGCCTACAACGCCGATGGATTGTTCGGCCAGTATTCGGTGGTGTTCCCCGAGCAGAACGCGGTGCTCGCGCTCAACTCGGCGCTGCCGCCGAAGGCGGGCTTCAACGCGGGCATCCTCTACAAGCACTTTCCCGCGGCATTCGGCAGCGCGACGGCGGCCAGCGAGAAAGACCACGCCGTGCTGAAGAACCGCACGCGCACGTTGCAGCTGCTGCCGCCAGTGAAGCCGACGAGTTCACCCGTGGCCGCGAACGTCTCCGGCGTGCGCTTCGACTTTCCCGAGAACGCGGAGAAGGTGAAGTCGATGCGCCTCGACTTCACGGGCGACACCTGCATCTTCACGATGGAAGACGAGCGCGGCACGCACAAGGTGCAGGCCGGTTTGAAGAAGCCTTTCGAGGGCGACACCACCATCACCGGCAACAAGCTGCACCACGAGTACCAGCCCGACGTGATGCGCGTGGTGGCCAGCGGTGAGTGGCGCGACGCGCGCACTTTCGTCATGACCTGGACCTTCGTGGAGTCGGCGTTCCGCGACACGGTGGAGTGCCGTTTCTCGGGCCCCTACATGCGCTTCGATCGCAGCGTGAACGTCAATTCCAGCGCGACCGAACTGCCGACGCTCACGGGGACGCGCGCGAAGGCCTGAACGCCTGAACGCGCGCCCGATCACCAGCCGTGGAAGCGGCCCCAGGGCTGCAGCGCGCCGTCCTCGGCCAGCGCCTGGTACTCGGGAAACTGCGCACCGGTGGCGCATGCGTGGTTGGGCAGGATGCGTAGGCGCGTGCCGATCGGAAAGCGCGTGGCGATGTCCGTGTCCGGTGCGCCCTCGCGCGACAGGATGCCGTGCTCCTGGTTCGCGCCGCTGAGCACGTAGCCGTCGAGCACGGCGCCGTCGAGCCCGCATGCCTGGCCGTAGCCGTAGTCGCGCTTCTGCTTCTGCGTGCCGCGGTCGCGGCTCATGGCCATCCAGCCCGCATCGACGATGGCCCAGCCTTTCTCGACCTGGTGGCCGATGACGGTGGTGAGCACGCTCAGCGCGATCTCGTCCGTGCTGCAGACGCCGACGTTGCGCATCACGAGGTCGAAGAACACGTAGACGCCCGCGCGCACTTCGGTCACGCCGTCGAGGCGCTCGGCCATCAGCGCCGTGGGTGTGGAACCCACGCTGACGACGGCGCAGGGCAGGCCCGCATCGCGAAGCCGCTGTGCGGCGCGCACGCAACCGGCGCGCTCCTGTTCGGCCATGGCCTTGAGCGCTTCGGGCGTGTCCAGGTCGTAGCTGGAGCCGGCGTGCGTCATCACGCCGGCCAGGCGCATGCCGCCGTCGTGCAGCACGCGGGCAACGTCGAGCAGCACCTCGTCGTCCGGACGGATGCCGGAGCGGTGGCCGTCGGTGTCGACTTCGATCAGCACGTCGAAGGCCTCGCCGTTCGCGCGGCCGAACTCCGCAATGGCGCGCGCCGAGGCCACGCCGTCCGTGATGATCGACAGCGCGCAGCCGCGGCGGCGCAACTCGAGCGCATGCGGCAGCCGGTGCGCCGCCATGCCCACGGCGTAGAGGATGTCGGTGAAGCCCGCGGCGAAGAACTGCTCGGCCTCCTTCAATGTGGAAACGGTGATGCCTTGCGCGCCCGCGTCCTGCTGCGCACGCGCCACGTCGATGCACTTGCTGGTCTTCACATGCGGGCGGAAGCGCACGCCGAGCGCGTTCATGCGCGCCTGCATGCGCGCGATGTTGTGTTGCATGCGCGGCTGCTCGACGATGGCGGCGGGCGTGTCGATGGTGGCGAGGGTGAGGGCGTTCATGGGAGTCGTCCGTTCAGGAAATCGAAGCGAAGGATTGGAGCCAGGGCAGCGCGGGCGCAAGCGTCGGGGCCTGCTGCTCGGGCGGCGGCGCGCCGTTCGGCAAGGCGAGCCCCACGCGGTTGTGCCAGAAAGTGCGCAGGCCCACGGCCGAGGTGCCGAACATGTCGTAGCCCGAGCCGGCGACGAAGGCGGCTTCGCTCGCCGGCACGCCCAGGCGGTCGAGCGCCATGCGGTAGGGGCGCGGGTCGGGCTTGTAGAAGCCGGCTTCTTCCGAAGTGACGACCACGTCCCAGTCGATGCCGAGCAGGGCCGCCGCGCGATGGCCGAGCCGTTGCGAGCAGTTGGTGACCACCGCGAGCTTGCAATGCGGCTTGAGTGCCTGCAGCAGCTCGCGTGCGCCGTCCCAGGCGGGCAATTCGTCCCAGTGCGCTTCGAGGGCATCGGGTGCGGTGCCGGCCATGCCGGTGTTGCGGGCGGCGTCTTTCACCAGTTGCTCGTAGGGCACGTAGGCGCCGCAGCCGTAGGTGAGGCGCAGGTATTCGGCGCGCCACGCGCGGCCTTTTTCCTCGGAGCCGGCGGCGGCGTTCCACACGGTCCACGAGTCGAGCAGGGCGGTGAGCAGGTCGAAGAGCACGGCGCGCGGGTAGGCGCTGGCGGGAGCGAGGGTGGCGACGGGGGCTTGTTGCATGACCATGGACTGTACGTTTCCAGACCGTCGTTGTGCTTCAATGCACGGTCATCAATCGTTCAGCACAGCTTAATGATCCAGATCGAAGACATGCAACTCGCGGCCGCCCTGCTGCGCGAGCCTTCCCTGAGCGCGGCGGCGCGCTCACTCGACGTCACGCCGCCCGCGCTGTCGATGCGGCTGCGCAAGCTCGAAGCCACGCTCGGCCTCTCGCTGGCGACCCGTACCGCACGGCGGTTGAGCCTCACGGCCGAGGGCGAGCGCTTCGCGCGCGAGGCCGCGGCGCTGCTCGGGCAGATCGAGGGCCTGCGCGAATCGATGCAGCGCGACGACCGCCGCCTCACAGGCACGCTGCGCGTCGCCGCGCCTTTCGGCTACGGCCGGCAGTACGTGGCGCCGATGCTCGCGCGCTTCGCCCGGCTGCACCCGGGCCTGCGCATCCAGTTCGACCTGCGCGAGACGCCGTGGCCCGACCGGCACGATGCCGACGCGATCATCCACATCGGCACGGTGCGCGATTCGTCGTGGGTCGCGCGAACGCTGAGCGCCAACGAGCGCTGGCTGTGCGCGAGCCCCGAGTACCTGCGCGCGCGCGGCACGCCCCGCGTTCCGCGCGACGTGATGGTGGGGCACGATTGCATCGTCATCCGCGAGAACGACGAAGACGTCACGCTGTGGCATGTGCGCCGAGCCGCGAAGCCGAAGGCACAGCGCCGCGCCGGCGCGCGCGAAACGCTGCGCATCGCACCGGCCTTCGTGACCAACGACGGCAGCGTGGCCCGGCATTGGGCCGAGCAGGGCATGGGGTTGGTGCTGCGCTCCGAATGGGACGCGGCGGACGCGATTGCACGGGGCTCGCTGGTGCGGGTGCTGAAGGACTGGGAGTTCGACAGCGCGCCCGTCGTGTTGCTGGTGCCTACCCGCAAGGGGCGGACGGCGCGGGTGCAAGCGCTGATCGAATTTCTGGAGGCTAGCTTCGGCGGTTCGCCGTAGGTCACGGGACCCGGTCGCCGTCGCGCACCGATTCGACGGCGCCGTTATAGAACCGCACGATCCCGAGGAAGTTGCCCTGGCCGCGGTGGTAGGTCCAGTCTTCCATCGGGACGCACTGCTGGCTGATGATCTGCCGCGTGCCGCCGCCGCGCGCGCCCGGCGCGACGATCACTTCGACCTGGGGCCGGTTGACGCAGACGATGTCCTTCAGGACCGGCTCGCCGCATTTGTTGAGCACGGAGAACTTCGATTCGCCGACACCTGCGAGAAAGCCGCCGCAACTGAGCGATTGCGCGGACGCGCCGCCCGGTTGCAGGGCGGCGAACAGAAGCGCAGTCGAGGCGAGGGTGCGCAGGGCGATGTTCATGGCTTTGAAGGATTGAAAAAGCCCCGACCGGCGGGGCTTTTTCTGGCGGATCAGCCGACTTCGGCGATCAGCTCGATCTCGACGCAGGCGCCCATCGGCACTTGCGCCACGCCGAACGCGCTGCGCGCATGCGCACCCTTTTCGGGGCCGAAGACCTCGGCGAAGAATTCGCTCGCGCCGTTGGTCACGAGATGCTGTTCGGTGAAGGTGCCGACCGAGTTCACGAGGCTCATCACCTTGACGATGCGCTTGACCTTGTTGAGGTCGCCCACGGCCGCGTGCAGCGTGCCCAGCAGGTCGATGGCGATGGCGCGTGCGGCCTGCTTGCCTTCCTCGGTGGTGATGTTCACGCCGAGCTGGCCGGCCCAGACCTTGCCGTCCTTCTTGGCGATGTGGCCCGACAGGAACACGAGGTTGCCGGTCTGCACGAAAGGCACGTAGGCGGCGGCGGGGGCCGAGACCGGGGGCAGGGTGATGCCGAGGCTGGAAAGTTTGTCGTAAACGCTCATGGAGACTCCTTGTCTTGGGATATCGATTGTGTCTGGCTTTGCGGCGCGAGCTGGACCACTTCCCCCACCGGCTGCACGGTCACCCCGACACGCAGCGTGTGCCTTGCGCCGCCATGGAGTACGCCGCGCATCGGCGAGACGTCGGAGTAGTCGCGGCCGATGGCCAGCGTGACGTAGTCCTCGCCCGGCTGGCGGCCGTTGGTGGGATCGAAGTCGGCCCAGCCGCCGGCGCCGTCGCCGTCTTCGTTCTCGCCGGGCAGGTACACCGACACCCACGCGTGCGAGGCGTCGGCGCCGACCAGCCGCGGCTGGCCCGGCGGCGGCTGCGTGAGCAGGTAGCCGCTCACGTAGCGCGCGGGCAGGCCCAGCGTGCGAAAGCACGCGATCATGATGTGCGCGAAGTCCTGGCACACGCCCTTGCGCTGGGCCAGCGCCTCGACGGCGGGGGTGTTGATCTCGGTGCTGTCGGCGTCGTAGTCGAAGTCGCGGTACATGCGCTCGGTGAGGTCCATCGCCGCGTCGAAGGTGGGACGCCCGGGCACGAAGCTCGCGCGCGCATAGGCGGCGAAGTCGTCGTGGCGCGGCACGTAGGGCGAGGGAAAGACGAACTCGGAGGCCGCGTCGAAGGTGGCGTCCTTGCGGAAGCGGAAGCGCTCGCGCACCGCCTCCCAGGGCAGCTCGCGCGCGATGGCGCCCGAGAGCACCGGCACCGAGGTATCGACCACGCTCTCGGCCGTGACCACCAGCCGGTCGTGCGTGGCCTCGAGCGCGAAGAAGGCGCGCGTGTTGCCGTAGACATCGGGCAGCTCGCCGCGCTGCGCCGGCGGCGGATCGATCGTGAGCAGGTGGCTCACGAGCCGCTGCGAACCGGTGGCCAGCGGCTTCAGGTGGGCCAGGTGCTGCGCCGTCTCGACCGGCGGTGCGTACTCGTAGCGGGTTTCGTGGGTGACGTGCAGCAGCATGGTGTTGTCGGCAACCGCTTCTTACTTCGACGCGGCGCCGAAATGCGACGCGTAGATCTTCGCGTAGGTGCCGTCGGCCTTGATGTCCGCGAGGCCCTTGTCGATCTTGGCCAGGAGCTCGGCATTGCCCTTCTTCACCGCGATGCCGTATTGCTCCGACGGAAAGCCCGCATCGCTCACTGTCTTGAAGCCGCCCGCGGCGTTGTTCGCAAGGTAGTGCGCCACCACACCGTTGTCCGCCACCACGGCTTGCACACCGCCGGCTTCGAGTTCCTTCAGCGCGAGCGGGGTCGATTCGAAACGCTTGATGGCGGTGCTCGACTTGCCCAGCAGCTTGCCCACCACCTCGTCGCCGGTGGTGCCGTTCTGCACGCCGACCTTCAGCGTCTTGATGTCGTCGAACTTCGCGACCGGCGAATCGCTCTTCACCGCGATGAGCTGCCTGGCCTCGAAGTAGGGCTGCGAGAAGTCCATGGTCTGGCGGCGCTCGTCGGTGATGGTGATGGACGACACCAGCAGGTCGCGGTCGCCCTGGTCGAGCGAATTGAAGATGCCTTCCCACGGCGTATTGACGAACTTCACCTCGATGCCGGCCTTCTGCGCGACGGCCTTCACCACGTCGATGTCGAAGCCCACGACCTCGCCCTTTTCGTTCTGCGATTCGAAGGGTGCGTAAGCCGCGTCGGTGCCGACGACCAGCACGCGCGCCGCGGCGGGTGGTGGGGGCGCTGAAGCGGTGGCGGGCGCGGCGGCTTCCTGCTTGCCGCAGCCGGCGAGCGCGAGGCCGACGAGCAGTGCGGCGGCGGAGAGTGCGAGACGGCGGTTGATGGCGATGCCTGACATGGAAATGCCTCCTTCGAAATATCGTTGTCGAATCGATCAGGCTCCGACGGAGCGCAGCGATTCGGATGTGAGCGTGAAGTAGCGCGTGCCGATGGCGTCCGACACATGGTAGGCGGCCGTCTCGCAGTTGGCGAGCAACTGGATCAGCGCGGAATAGCTCGCGTCCGGCCCCGCGGCGCACAGGTGCTCGAGTGTCCAGGTGGCCGGATCGGGCAGTTCGTACGACAGCGCGGTGAGCTTGCCGGGCGCGCTGCCCGCGAGCCGGGCAATGCGTCCGCGCAGGGTCTGCGTGACCCAGGCCAGTGAGCGCGGGTTCTCCGCATCGAGCACCAGCAGGTCGACCAGCGTGGCAACGTCGCGCCGCTGCTGGTAGCGCGCGTGGAAGGTGATGGTGCTGTCGAACAGCGCCACCATCGCCTCGAAGCCGCTGACCTCGTGCACCGCGCCGTTGTCGAAGCCGACTTCGAGCGCGTTCGACAGGAAGCCCAGGCGCTCGATGTGGCGGCCGATGGACAGCAGGCGCCAGGCGTCGTCGCGCGTCATGCGGTCGGTCTGCGCGCCGGTCATGGCGGCCAGCGCGGTGCTGGCGGATTCCAGCGCGCGCAGCGCGGCGCTGGCGGCAAAGCTGCCTTCGCCGGCCTGCTCTGCGGCACGGCGGAGGAAGTCGGCCTCGGCGCGCACGATCTGGTTCCAGTTGTCCTGCGAGAGCCGCTCGCGCACCGCCGCCGCGGCCTGCCGGATGCAGCGCAGGCTATAGCCGACGCTGCCGCCGCTGGCGACATCGCCCAGTTCTGCCACCAGGGCACGCTCGAACACCCGGCGCGACTGCGGTGCGCTCGGCGCCTCGGCCGGCACCAGCGCATTGCGCACGGCCATGCGGTGCAGCCATTCGAGCAGCGGGCGCGACGACTGGTCTTCGCCGCCCAGCAGGTTGAGCGTGAGACGCGCGAGGCGCACCGCGTTCTCGGCGCGTTCGGTGTAGCGGCCGAGCCAGAACATGTTTTCCGCCGCACGGCTGGTGACCGGCGCGCGGTGCCGCGCGAGCGAGGCCGGCGTGGCGTGCGGCTGCAGCAGCGTGGTGCGATCGACCTCGCCGTGCGTCTGCACCCACACGTCGGCACTGCTGCCGCCGCGCTGCATCGAGGCGATCTGTGCGTCGGCGCCCGCGAGCCGGGCGAGGCCGCCGGGCAGCACGCGCCACGACCGCGCGCCGTCGCTCACGGCGAACACCCGCAGGAGCACCGCACGCGGTGCGATGTGGCCAGGACCGAGGTCGCTCGCCCAGGTGGGAATCTGCGACAGCGGCAGGTAGCTCTGCACCGTGTGGGCGTCGCCTTCGCGCACGATGCGGCCGGCCCACTCGTCGAGTTCGCGCCGCCCCAATTGGCTGCCAAGCACCGCATCGAAGCTCGTGCGGCCGTCGATGCCGGGGTAGGTGGGCTTGATGAAGCAGTCGCCCAATTGCGGCAGCACCGCCTCGAGCGCGGCGCGTTCGCCGCACCACCAGGTGGGCAATGCCGGCAGCTTGAGCTTCTCGCCGATCAGCCGGCGCGCGAGGCCCGGCAGGAAGCCGAGCAGCGCGGGCGATTCGAGGAACGCCGAGCCGGGCATGTTGGCCACCAGCACATTGCCGGCGCGGATCGCCTGCAGGAGGCCGGGCACGCCGAGCGTGGAATCGGGGCGCAGCTCCAGCGGGTCGAGGAACTGGTCGTCCAGCCGCTTGATGAGGCCGTGCACCGGGCGCAGGCCCTGCAGGGTCTTCAGGTAGAGGCGCTGGTCGCGCACCGTGAGGTCGCTGCCCTCGACCAGCGTCACGCCCAGGTAGCGCGCGAGGTACGCGTGCTCGAAGTAGGTCTCGTTGTACGGGCCGGGCGTGAGGAGGGCGATGTGGGGCGGCACGCCGGCCGGGCACATGCGCTGCAGGCCGTCCATCATGGCGCTGTAGGTGGCGGCCAGGCGCTGCACGTGCAGCGCCTCGAAGGCCTGCGGAAACTGCCGCGTGATGGCCAGCCGGTTCTCCAGCAGGTAGCCCAGGCCCGAGGGCGCCTGGGTGCGCTGCGACACCACCCACCAGTTGCCGTCGGGGCCGCGTGCGAGGTCGAAGGCCGCGATGTGCAGCCAGGTGTCGCCCGGCGGCTTCACGCCGTGCAGTGCGCGCAGGTAGCCCGGATGGCCGCGCACCAGCGCCGGGGGAATGAGCCCTTCGCTCAGCAACTGCTGGGGGCCGTAGACATCGGCCATCACCCGGTCGAGCACGCGCACGCGCTGCAGCACGCCGGCCTCGATCTGGCTCCAGCTCTCGGGCGAGACGATCAGCGGAAACAGGTCGAGCGACCAGGGCCGCTGCGGGCCGTTGGTGGCATCGGCGTAGACGTTGTAGGTGACGCCGTTGTCGCGGATCTGCCGCTCCAGGCTGACCGCGCGGCGTGGCAGGTCGTTGAAGCCGCCCGGGCCGAGTTGGTCGAAGAAGGCGTTCCAGGCGGGTGTGAGCGGTGGGGTTTCGCCGGGCACCGCCGGTTGCTGCGACTGCGATTGGCCCTGGGACTGCGATGCGGAAGACGAGGACTGCGATTGAGATTGCGTGGCCGCCGGGCGCTCCGTCGCCGCGTCGTACAGCAGCGGGGCACTTGCCGCCGGGGCCGTGCCCGGCGATGCGGGTCGCAGAGGCGCCGCCGGCGTGGCTCCGCCACGCAATTCATCGAAGTGGCCGGGCAGGGCGGCCGGCGCGAGCGTCGACGCCAGGGCCGCTGGAAACTCCAGGGCCTGGGCGTCGAACAGGGATTCGTTCAAGGGTTCCACAGGGGAGGATTGTCACACTGCCGTCACGGGGGAGCCGTTCGGGCAGTGTGCTAAATGGCCCCTTATCGCCGCAGATCGAGGGTGAACGGGAATTCGCGGCTGCCCGGCAGCTCGATGGTGGCCGGCGGCGTGCGCATCAGGCCGGGCGTGTGGCCCATGCGCGTGAAGCGCGAATGCCGACGGCTCTCGGCCTCGTAGGCGTTGACCGGGAAGCTGTCGTAGTTGCGTCCGCCCGGGTGGGCCACGAAGTACTGGCAGCCGCCCAGCGAGCGCTTCATCCAGGTGTCGACGAGGTCGAAGGTCAGCGGCGCATGGGCGCCGATGCTCGGGTGCAGGGCCGAAGGCGGATTCCAGGCCTTGTAGCGCACGCCCGCGACGAATTCGCCGGTGACGCCGGTGGGCTGCAGCGGCAGCACCTTGCCATTGACGGTGACGACGTGGCGGCTCTCGTTCAGGCCCGTCACGCGCACCTCGATGCGTTCGAGCGACGAATCGACATAGCGCACCGTGCCGCCCGCCGAGCCTTCCTCGCCCATCACGTGCCACGGTTCGAGCGCGTTGCGCAGCGACAGCTCCACGCCCATCGCCTGCATCTGGCCCACGAGCGGGAAGCGGAACTCGAAGTGCGGCGCGAACCAGTCGGGGTCGAACGCGAAGCCGGCCTGGCGCATCTCGCTGATGACGTCGTCGAAGTCCATCTTCACGAAGGTCGGCAGCAGGAAGCGGTCGTGCAGTTCGGTGCCCCAGCGGGTAACGGGCGCCTTGTAGGGCTCGTCCCAGAAGCGGGCGACCAGCGCGCGGATCAGCAACTGCTGCGCGATGCTCATGCGCGCATGCGGCGGCATCTCGAACGCGCGCAGCTCCAGCAGGCCCAGGCGGCCGGTGCTGGAATCGGGCGAGTAGAGCTTGTCGATGCAGAACTCGCTGCGGTGCGTGTTGCCCGACACGTCGATCAGGATGTTGCGCAGCGTCCGGTCGACCAGCCATGCGGGCATGTTCTGGCCGTAGATCTCGCGGTTCTTCGCGATTTCCTTCAGGGCAATTTCGAGCTCGTAGACCTGGTCGTTGCGTGCCTCGTCCACGCGCGGCGCCTGGCTCGTCGGTCCGATGAACATGCCCGAGAAGAGGTAGCTCAGCGACGGATGGTTGTGCCAGTAGAGCAGGAGGCTCGCGAGCAGCTCGGGCCGGCGCAGGAACGGGCTGTCCGCCGGCGTGGCGCCGCCCATCACGAAGTGGTTGCCGCCGCCGGTGCCGGTGTGGCGGCCGTCGGTCATGAACTTCTCGGCCGACAGGCGCGTCTCGAACGCGGCGTTGTAGAGGAACTCGGTGTGCGCGACCAGTTCCTTCCAGTTGTGGGCCGGATGGATGTTGACCTCGATCACGCCCGGGTCGGGCGTGACGGCCAGCATCTTCAGGCGCGGATCGCGCGGCGGCGGATAGCCTTCCATCACGATGCGCATGCCCAGTTGCTGCGCGGTGGCCTCGACGGCCGCGACGAGGTCCAGGTAATCCTCCAGGCGTGCGAGCGGCGGCATGAAGACGTAGAGCACGCCGGAAGCGCTGCCCTTCTTCTCGGCCGACGGACCGTTGGCGCGGCGTGGGTCGCGCACCTCGACGCACAGCGCGGTGCGCGTGACCCAGTGGGCCGATTCGCCGCGCAGGGGCTGGCGGGTGGCGGGCGTGGCCGTGACATCGTCGGCGGCACGCGCGGCCGCCGCGGCATCGGTGCTCGCTGCGTCGCCGGGGCTCTGCATGCGCAGCGATGCGGGCACCACCGGCGGCGTGCCGAAGGTGTAGGGCACATCGCCGAGGTTCGCACCGGCCCCACCGGCCGCGCCCGTGCTGTAGCGCGCACGGTAGTCGGCCGCGCTCGGCAACGCGCCGCGCGGCGCGGTCGGGTCGCGCTCGATCAGGTAGGGGTAGTCGCCCTTGCTTGCCCACGGCTGCGAGTCGAGCGGCAGGCGGTAGCCCATGGGCGAATCGCCCGGAATGAGATAGAGGCGGTCGTCGCGCAGGAACCAGGGGCCGGTCTTCCAGCCGGGGCCGGCGAGTGCGGGGGCATCGCTGTTCGCGTTGCCGGGCTCGATGGGCAGCATGTAGCCGATCACCGCATCCAGCTTCTGCGTGAACACGCGGCGCAGGCGCACGCGTTCGAGTTCGTCGTCCAGCTTCGATTCGAACGGGTCGACGTTCACCGGCAGGCGGCGTTCGCGCCAGAGGTAGTAGTAGATGTCCTCGTAGCCGGGCTGGATGTAGCGCTCGCTCAGGCCGAGGTTCCGCGCCAGCGTGGTGGTGAAGCGTTGGGCGTCATCGCTCGTGTAGTGCGTGGGGAAGCGCTCGTCGGCGAAGAGCGCCGGGTCGTGCCACAGCGTCTGGCCGTCGGCGCGCCAGAAGATCGACAGCGCCCAGCGCGGCAACTGCTCGCCCGGGTACCACTTGCCCTGGCCGAAATGCAGGAAGCCGCCGTTGCCGTATTCGGCGCGCAGCTTGTGGACGAGTTCGGTCGCGTAGCCGCGCTTCGTGGGACCGAGCGCGTCGGTGTTCCATTCGGGCGCGTCGCGGTCGCTGGTCGCCACGTAGGTGGGCTCGCCGCCCATCGTGAGGCGCACGTCGCCGGCCTTCAGGCGTGCATCGACGGCATCGCCGAGCGAGAGCACCTCTGCCCACTGTTCTTCGGTGTAGGGCTTGGTGACGCGCGGTGATTCGTAGATGCGCGTGACCTTCATCTCGTGGCCGAACTCGACCTCGGATTCGTCCACGCCGCCTTCGATGGGCGCGGCGCTCGACGGCGTCGGCGTGCAGGCGAGCGGGATGTGGCCTTCGCCGGCCATGAGGCCCGAGGTGGCATCGAGGCCGATCCATCCGGCGCCCGGCAGGAACACCTCGCACCACGCATGCAGGTCGGTGAAATCGACCGTGGTGCCGCTCGGGCCGTCGAGCGCCTTCACATCGGGCGTGAGCTGGATCAGGTAGCCCGAGACGAAACGCGCGGCCAAGCCCATGTGGCGCAGCAGTTGCACCAGCAGCCAGCCGGAGTCGCGGCACGAGCCGCTGCCGTTGGTGAGCGTTTCTTCCGGCGTCTGCACGCCGGGCTCCATGCGGATGAGGTAGTTGACGTCCTTCTGCACCTGCTGGTTGAGGCCGACCAGGAAGTCGATGGTGCGCTGTTCCTTCCGGTCGATCTTGTCGAGGTAGGCCTCCACCAGCGGCGTGACCGGATCGGCCACGAGGTAGGGCGCGAGTTCCTCGGCCTGCGAGGCGGTGTACTTGAAAGGAAAGTTCTCGGCCTGCGGCTCGAGGAAGAAGTCGAAGGGGTTGTAGACCGCCATCTCGACCACGAGGTCGACGGTGACCTTGAATTCGCGTGTCTTCTCGGGGAACACCAGCCGCGCCTGGTAGTTGGCGAACGGGTCCTGCATCCAGTTGACGAAGTGCTCGGCGGGCTCGACCGTGAGCGAGTACGAGATCACATTGCTGCGGCAGTGCGGCGCGGGCCGCAAGCGCACGACCTGCGGGCCCAACTGCACCAGGCGGTCGTATTTGTAGTGGGTGACGTGGTGGAGTGCGGCGTGAATGGACATGCGTTTTTGTGTGCAGTACTGCGAGATTGCATCGAAAAGATGTCTCTTGTGAGACGCATACTAGCCGAGATAACAAGCAATTAACGCGCCACCGAGCGCGGGTTCGGGGAGGGTTTGCATCATGTGTCATGAGGTTGTGTGCTGACGCCCGCGCGGGCGTCCGGCAGGGGCGGGTCGTGGGCGTTTGCCACGTTGGGAGGAACGCTGATCGGTGCCGCGTTGCAGTTGCATCAGCCGGCGTTGTGGCCGGCGAGTGTCTACGCGGCCTTGCTGTTGGGAGGCTTGGCGGGACTGTGGTGGCGGCGTGCTTTCGGGCGGCTGTTGCTGGTCGCGGTATTGACGTGCGGCGCAATGGCCGGCGCCGGTCTTGCGGGCTGGCGTGCCGTGGCCTATGCAGACGGCGCGCTCGAGGCAGCGCTCGAAGGGCGAGACCTGCGCGTGACCGGCGTGGTCTCGCAGATGCCGCAGCGCAACGAGACTGGAACGCGGTTTCATCTCGATGTCGAATCCGCCCGATGGGCCGATGCCCGCAACGACGCGCCGCCCACCGTGCCCTCGCGCATCGCGCTGGGCTGGTATGGCGAGAACACCGGGCTCTGGGGGCATGCCGTCGAAGGGCGGGCAACCTCGTCTTCTGTCGTCGGCGAGTTGCACGCCGGCGAGCGATGGCAGCTGACGGTGCGGCTCAGGGCGCCGCACGGCAATCTCAATCCGCACGGCTTCGACAGCGAACTCTGGCTGTGGGAGCAGGGCGTGCATGCCAATGGCTATGTGCGCACCGGCGCGCGCGATGCCGCGCCGGTGCATGTGGCAAACACATGGCGGCACCCTATCGAGCGCGCACGGGAGGCGGTGCGCGACGCCGTGTTCGAACGCGTGGCCGACCGCAGCCGGGCCGGTGTGATCGCCGCGCTGGTCACCGGCGACCAGCGCGCCATCGACCGTGTCGGCTGGGATGTGTTCAGGGCGACAGGCGTGGCGCACCTGATGTCGATCTCGGGCCTGCACATCACGATGTTCGCCTGGCTCGCGGCGCACGTCGTCGGCGCGCTGTGGCGGCGCGGCGGCCGGTTGATGCTGCGGCTTCCCGCGCCGCAGGCGGCACTGATCGGCGGCGTGCTGCTCGCCACGCTCTATGCGCTTTTCAGCGGTTGGGGCGTGCCCGCGCAGCGCACCGTGTGGATGCTTGCCACCGTCGCCTTGCTGCGCCTCACCGGCCGGCGCTGGCCGTGGCCGCATGTCTGGCTGCTGACCGCCGCGGTGGTGGTGGCGCTCGATCCCTGGGCGCTGATGCAGGCGGGCTTCTGGCTCAGCTTCGTCGCGGTGGGCGTGCTCTTCGCCACCGATTCGGCAACGGAAGCGGGCGAGAGAAGAAAACCGGCAACTGCGAACCGGCTGTTCCTGTTCTTTCGCGAGCAATGGGTGATCACGCTCGCGCTCACGCCGCTCGGCCTGCTGCTGTTCCAGCAGGTGTCGCTGGTCGGGCTGCTGGCCAATGCCATCGCAATCCCGTGGGTCACGCTCGTGGTCACGCCGCTGGCCATGGGGGGCGCGGTCGCGGCGCCGCTGTGGGATGTCGCGGCCTGGGCCGTGCAGGCGCTCGCCGTCCTGCTGCAATGGTTGGCGGGGTTGCCTTTCGCGACGCTCTCGATGGCGGCTCCGCCTTGGTGGATGGCCGCCTGCGGCGTGGCGGGCGGCGCGTTGCTCGCGATGCGCCTGCCCTGGTCGATGCGCGTGCTCGGTCTGCCGCTGCTCTTGCCCGTGCTGCTGTGGCAGATGCCGCGGCCCGCCGCCGGCGAATTCGAACTGCTCGCGGCCGATATCGGGCAGGGCAACGCGGTGCTGGTCCGCACCGCCACGCACAGCCTGCTCTACGACTCGGGACCGCGCTACAGCCTCGAGAGCGATGCCGGCCACCGCGTGCTCGTGCCGCTGCTGCGCGCCTTCGACGAACGGCTCGACATGCTGCTGCTGAGCCACCGCGACACCGACCACACCGGCGGCGCGTCCGCGGTGCTCGCGATGCAGCCGCGGGCCGCGTTGCTCAGTTCCATCGAAGCCACCCATCCGCTGCAGGCGCTGCGCCCGACACAGCGCTGCGCAGCAGGCCAGCGCTGGACCTGGGACGGGGTGAGCTTCGAGGTGCTGCATCCCTTCGATACCGACTACCGCAGCTTCACCAGGCCCAATGCCGTCTCGTGCGTGCTGCGCATCGGCAACGGCCGTGCGACGGTGCTGCTGGCCGGCGACATCGAGCGGCTGCAAGAGGCCGCGCTGGTCGCTCGAACGGCCCAGGCGCACCTGCGGGCCGACGTGCTGCTGGTGCCGCACCACGGCAGCAAGACGTCGTCGAGCGAGGCGCTGCTCGATGCGGTGCGCCCGCGCATCGCGCTGGTCCAGGCGGGTTATCGCAACCGCTTCGGACACCCTGCTGGGGAGGTGGTCGCGCGCTACACGGAGCGCGGCGCGCGGTTGGTGGAAAGCGCGCGCTGCGGCGCGGCGCACTGGGCCAGTGAGCGGCCCGCCGAACTGGCCTGCGAGCGCGAGCGCCGTGCCCGCTACTGGCACCACCGCGTGCCCTGAAACATGCCGGCGCGTCGGCCGGGCCGTATCGGAGAACCTTTCAAAACCGTGAATAAATTGTTAAACGAAAGGCCGCCGACTGGTTGCCACATCGCGCTTTGAGGCGTCTGATGCGTTGTATCGTCCTGATGAAACAACGGAGGGGCGTCATGCAAGGCAGAGACAAGCTTCAGCGCAGGTTCCTTGGCAGGCAGGCGTCATGACGTCCGCGGCCGTGCCTGCCATCACCAGTGCCGGAGCGGCTTCTTCCGCCTCCGCCGCCAAACTCCAGATGCACCGCGAGGGGGCCGTGCTGGTGCTGACCATCAGCAATCCCGCGGCGCGCAACACCGTCAATCCATCGATCTACCGCGCCGCCGCCAAGGCGATACGCGCCACTTCAGGCTTTCGCACCGTGCGCGCCATCGTGCTGACCGGGGAGGGCGAGCATTTCTGTGTCGGCGGCGATCTGCGGCGGCTCGTGCGGCAGCGCAAGCTCCCCCAGGCCGAGCAGATGGCGCACTCCGACGCCCTGAACGAATGGGTCATGGCGATGCAGGAAGCGCCCCAGCCGGTGATCGCCGCGGTGGAGGGCACGGCGGCGGGCAGCGGCTTTTCGCTGTGCCTGGCCTGCGACCTGATCGTCGCGGCCGAGGATGCGGAGTTCGTGATGTCGAACGTCAATTTCGGCCTGTCGATCGACGGCGGCGGCACCGATTCGCTGGCGCGCTCGCTGCCACCGCAGGCGGTGATCGAAATCCTGCTGGGCGGCTCGGTCCAGCACGCCCGGCGGCTGCATGACTGGGGCGTGGTGAACCGGGTCGTGCCGCGCGGCACCGCGTACGCCACCGCGCTCGCCTGGGCGCAGAAGCTCGCGCAAGGCCCGTTCGATGTGCAGGCGCGTATCAAGGAGCTGGTCCATTCGGCACGCGGGCGCAGCCGCCGCGAACAGCTCGACGCCGAGCGCGGCGTGCTCGTCGAGAGCCTCTACAGCGACGAAAGCGGCAAGCGGATCAAGGAATTCCTCGCGGCCCGCAAGAAGGGATAGCGCGGGGGCGGCAATTTACAAGCCTTTCGGCGGTGCATAAGGGGTTCTACTGGCCCTGAACTTGCTAAGCTATGGAACAAGGAGATTGGTCGTTCCATGCACAAATTCGATGAGATGTATGAGCAGTTGCCCTATGCGGGGGCTGCGATCCGACAGCACTACAAGCGCTACGACCAATGGCTCGCGAAGCAACCCGGTGAGGTGATGCGATCGCGGCGCGAAGAGGCGGAAATGATTTTCCGCCGGGTCGGCATCACCTTCGCGGTGTATGGCGCCAAGGACGAAGACGGCTCGGGCACCGAGCGGCTCATTCCGTTCGACCTGTTGCCCCGCATCATTCCCGCCCACGAGTGGGACAGCATGGAAAAGGGGCTGGTGCAGCGGGTCACCGCGCTCAACCGCTTCCTGCACGACGTCTATCACGACCAGGAAATCATCAAGGCCGGCATCATCCCGGCCGAGCAGATCCTGAACAACGCGCAGTTCCGCCCCGAGATGATGGGCGTCAACGTGCCGCACAACG
>Ga0157370_10002848_pt1 | contig 20657 bp, 32 predicted proteins | sample C35metaG_FD_113463 | JGI IMG/M metagenome (GOLD analysis project Ga0157370, IMG submission 113463) | Corn rhizosphere microbial communities from Kellogg Biological Station, Michigan, USA - C3-5 metaG | ecosystem: Host-associated > Plants > Roots > Rhizosphere > Soil | place: USA: Michigan...
GCCTGGTTGAAGCCGACTTCGCCGGTTCCCGTATCGGGGGTCAGCGCAGAGAGATCGACGTTGTAGTACATCTCGAGGACGATGCGGTTCGTCTCCTGCGGAGTGAACTGCGCCGTGGTCACGTCGCGGACGATGTCCGTACGAGTCGGCTCGACGGAACCGAACGACTCGACGTCCTCGGTCTCGGTGTCGGAGCTGAACGTGAAGCCGTCGTTCTTGGAAACCCAGCCGAGCTGCTCGTAGTCGGTGAGGTCGGTGAGCGTGATCGGTGCTCCCGACAGTCCGCCGGTCGTCAGCTTGAAGTCCGGCGCGAGTACGGTGTCCTCGGACGCCACTGCGATGAGACCAGCCTGGGGCTTGAGGATGAGTTCTGCCTGCCGCTTCGCGAGGGCCTTGAAGTCTCCAGCCATGATGTTTCTCCGTTCCTATATTCAGTTGTAAATCGGTCGACATTCCAGCTGGAACGTCAGGGTCACGCACCGATTGTCGGGGTTGATCGTCTTCTGCTCAGCGGAGCCAGCGATCAGCTCGGCCGAGTCGAACAGTTCACCGCCTGCCTCGAACTGCTCCTGGAAGTTGTCCTCGACGATCAGCTTCGTCACGGCCGCTGCGGTCTGGCGTGCCACGTCCCGAGACTTCCCCCAGCACAATACCTCCAGCACAGGCCACTTGGTAAATGTCGCGTTGTCGATGTCGCCATCGAGTTCGTGCAACTCGATGAACGGGGTGTCCTCCCAGCCGGTTTCCAGCACCATCTCGTCGAAGTCGACGATGATGAAGTTGCCGATATGGTCGTCTTCCGCGACCAGCGGTCGGAGCAGGTCCGCGATGCACACCTCTACGTCGGGGAATCTCATCAGCTGACCTGGCCTTTCTTGCTGATCTTCTTTCCTCCAGAGAGGTACGAGACGGACTTGATCAGGGCATCGGTGCCCTCCTTGTTCCGAGGCTTCGCGATCACCATGACTGCCTGGCGATCCTTCTTGCGGCCACCTGGGTACGTCCGGCGAACCTTGACGTCGTCCGCCGATCGGTTGTGAGTCTCGGTGCCGCGGGGAGCCGTGCGCCGGTAGCGGGCCGCAATCTGTTGGCCGGACGCCATGAGCCGCCGGCCGAGACCGGGGGAGTGCTGCAGGAGTTGTCCGAAGCCGAAGGAGTTCTGGCGGTAGCCATTACGCATCCGCCCCCAGTCGGCGTCGAGGTCGAGTTGCGGCATCAGCCCTTGCCACCAACCTTCTTGATCTGGACCTCGCGACCAGGGCTCCAGGAGGACAGTGGGTTGGCGTAGTCGGTGTCGACGTCGCCTTCCACCGTCCAGCGAGACCGCTGGCCACGAGCATCCAGCAGCTCGACCTCATCGTCTTTGCGGATGTCCGCGTCGTCCGGGAGGAGGAGCGACTTTCCGGTGGCAACGGAGTTCTGGAAGCCGGTACCGTCGCCGCGAGACGCCGTTGTTCTCGGCATGATCGCCACGTCGGGGAGAGTGTGAGAGTAGATCGCGGTGTTGCCGCCGCCAGGCTTGTTGCCCCACGAGTCTTTCTTGGCCCGGAACACCTTCACGTCTTGGACGTTGGCGTGTGGCCCACCGGCCAGATTCAGGCTGGCTCCGAAGATGCTCATCGGCGGTACCGTCCTGTGGGTCGATAGTCGAGGCCGGGACGGTTCCAGTGGGGCACCCGCGTCTGAATGGGTCCGCGGAATACGTGGTTCTTGCCGGTATCCAGCATCCCCTCGAGGAGTGCGAGGTCTTCGGGGTTGAAGTCGATCCGACCCTTGGCGAAGTCCTCGTATCTCGACACGGAGAAGATGCCTGCGTTCTCATGGGAGAAGCCGCCGGGATTACGAATCTTCCGCTCGGCAGCGTCTACGACCATGTCCCTTACGAACGTCCGGAGAACGCTATCCGGGTCCGTGTCATCCTCTTCCCAAGCAGCCTTCAGGCCGGGGAGGATGACCATAAGTCTGGTCGAGGCACGACGTAGGAACTCGTCGACGATGGCCTGGTTCACCTGTGGGATCGGCTTCTCGAAACCCTTTTGCAGGTCCGCGCAAACCGCGAAGGTGAATGCTGCCATGTTGAGTTGTCTCCTACGTCGTGCCTCGGGTGATCAGTTGATCAGGATTCCTTCGGCGGAATCACGCCTGCCGCTTCGACCTTCGCGATCAGAGCGTCTCGGTCTTCCGAGCCGTCGAGTTCGATGTCGGCTCCGAGTTCCTTGGCCTTCTGCGCGAATGCGGTCCACGCAACCTTGGAGGCTGCGCGAGATGGGACCTCCAATTCCGGGGTGTCATCCCGGTGATCCTCGTCGTGATTGGTCTGAGGAATGACCTCGAAGTTGTCGGGGTCGTCCTCGTCTTTGTCGGCAGGCTTGGGAGTAACGATCGTCTCGTACGGGTCGTCTCCCGCCTCGAAGAGGTGAGCCTGATTCCCGACGCGCGCTTCAGCCCAGTCAGGAAGAAGCTCACCCGCCTGGAAACTCTCGGGGAAGTCGGCCGGCGACTTCCGGAGAACGATCGAGTGGATGAGCTTCTTCTTGTCCATTGGCTACAGCACCTTCGTACGCAGGGAGTAGTTCGGGTTGAGAAGGACCGGGGTAGCGATAGCAGAACCCTCGACCGACATCACAGCCGGAACCGTGTCGTTGTCGAACACTGCCGTCACGATACCAGCCCACTGGCTCTGCTCGATGCCCCAGTTGGAGCGTGTGGCCTCGATGGTCACACCCCAGTAGGTGGAGCCGAGCTCCGAGGAACCGGCGACCTCTGCCGAACCAGGTTCACCCAGCATGATGATCGAGTCCTGAGGGATCAGGAACTTGGTCTCGCTGGTGCCGTCGTTCTTGCGCAGCTTGACGCGACCCGCCTTGACCGTGAAGCTCGGGAGGTTGTAGAGGCTCAGGAGAGCGTCGACCTCGCCGGGGCTCGCGATGCGGGCCGGGTTGCCATTGGCCGAGATCGCCATTGCGGTGATCTTCGGGTGGCGGTAGAACGCGGTGCGAACCGCCTGGCTGGTGAGGAACTTGGTCGGACGGAAGCCGTTCTCCGCCTCGAAGAGATCCGCCATCGTGGTGAGATGCTCGATCGGATCTGCAGTCGGGTCGGTCCAGAGTTCCGTTGCCACGTTGGTGAAGTCGTGACGACGGCCGAAGTCGACGTCGAAGTCCTGACCGTTGCCCTCGAAGACGAGCTTGCCGTCAGCGAGCGCCTGGCCACGCTTGTAGTTGACCTGGTTGGCGATGGCGCGCGCGATGCGGTTCGCCTTACGCTCGATGTCCGCGGTGAGCGCAGCAGCAGAGTCGTTGCGCAGACGGAGGCGAGCCTCTTCCAGGAGAGGGATCTTCTGGCCGAGGGGCGCGATGCGTCCACGCATACGGCCGAGGGTCTCGTCCTGTCCGATGGCCAGGCCGGCGTCGTACGCACGGTACATTGCGGCCTCGATCAGGCCACCCTGACCAGCGTCCGCGTCGTACTCGATGTCGTCGATGGTCTCCGACGGCAGGTACTCGGCAAGCGAGTCGGGGGAGTTGATCTCCAGGTCCGCGAGAGCGGTGCGCGTCTGGTCAGTCAGTGTGGCTGGGTCGACATAGTCGCGGTTGATGGTTGCCATTATTCAGTTGTCCTTCTCTGTATGAAGTTGTTGTTGGCCGTAAACCGCGACTAGCGGTAGATGAACTTCGAGCTCGCGGAGGCCAGGGTCGGATCGAAGACAACCGGGAGACGGTTGACGAGGATCTGGCCGTGGTTGAGGACGGCTCCGGTCAGCGGCTTGTTGGCAACGCCGGAGACGTTGTCGACGAGCTGAATCTCGGCCTTGAGGAAGCCGTAGTGCTTCTCTCGGCCGTCGGACGCAGCAGGATCGTACAGGCCGAACTGACCCTTCTTGGCTCCGCTGGTGATCTTGCCGAGAGGAGTGCCCGACTTCAGCCAGTTCTCCAGTCGGTGTCCGCCGGCGACGGAGAGCGAGGTTGCATCGAGCGTCCCGGACTCAGCCGTGAAGAGGCCGTCGTAGTCCGCGAGCCAGGTGTAATCCTCGATCACCTTGTCGGTTGCGCGTGTGGGGGTGTAACCGGCCATGTCTGGGCCTCCCTATTCAGTTGTGGGTGAAGCTATTACGTCTTGTTCTTCGAGGCGTACTGTCCGAAGCCGCGATCGTTCGTGGCTGCGAGTCCGCCTGTCCGAGGAGGCCGAGTATCGCCCGGTGCAGAGAATCCTGTCACCAGGGCCTTGACATCTTCGGCTTTCACGGTTCCATCCTCGTTGAGGAAGGAAGGCTTGTCCAGCTTCGCGATTACACTAGCCACCGACTTGGGGTCAATCTTGGCATTCGAGAGAGCGAGACTGATAGCTGAATCTACATTCTCCAGCTGCATCTTCTCAATTTTCTCGTGCAACGGGGTCGTCGCGTCGGCCACGGCTGCCGCGATCTTGCCCGGCAGAGCAGCGGCTACGGCTTCGTCGAACTTCTTCTCGTCCTCGGTCCGGTTGGCCAGCTGAGCCTGCTCCAGCTTCCAGGCGTTCTCCGCTGCAATGTACGTCGCCAGCTGAGCGTTCTGATTGGCCTCGTCCAGCTTCTCCTGGGACTCCAAGTAGAGAGCCTGGGCCTGCTCCGCCGTCAGGTTCGCGGGCTCGTGCTTCGGCTTCGGCTTGCCGTGCTCGTCGACGTTGTCATCGCGGCGGGGCTGCGCGCGCGTGATGCGCGGCTTGCGAGCCCAGGGGTCGAAGGCCTTGCCGCCGAAGCCGCCGAAGCCAGTGTGCTTACTCAGTGTGTTCCGCATGTCTCTCCCGGTTATCTGCCGAACTTCTCGGCTCGCTTTTCTTGCTGCTTACGCTGGTACACCTTGTGGCTGGCCTTCGGCTCCCGCTTCGAGAACTCGATGACTTGCCGCTTGCTGCTGGCCGACACGAGGATCGGACCTAGTTCAGGGTGATCGTACACCTCGTACCGAGTCTTCTTCAGATCCCGGCCTCCGGTGCTGATCTGTCCGTCCTGTCCAGCCTCCTCGTAGAGGGTGAGCAGATCTTCGTCGTTGATCTGCTGGCCGGGGTCCGCGTCTTCGAGAACCTCGACCGGCTCGCAGTTGCACAGGTTGTGGATCGGCATCAGTTCGTCTCGCTTGTAGATCATCGTGCTGGCCGCGATGCAGAGGCCACAGGTGATGCCGGTTTCCGCCAACTCCGGGTGGATCACGCGACGTACACCGATGACCCTGGCCGGAGCCTTCTTCATGGCCATCTGGTGCGCGTCCCGCTTCGCCATTGCGATGTCGTCGTTGATCATCCGCTCCAGCCGCTCTTCGGCGTCCTCCAGAGCTTTCTCTTCGAGTAGCTGGTTCTGCTCGTCCTCGCTCAGTCGGGCTTGCTCTCGAAGTTGATCTTCAGCCTGCCGTTCAGCCTCTTCGGGAGAAACGAAGTCAAAGTCAGATGGTTCGGCGTCAGGTTCGGGGTCTCCAGGTAGATCCGCGGCTGTTGGCTTTTTGCTCTCTCCGCTCGCCGCATCGCCCTTACTGTCTCCAGATTTACTCTTGTCGTCCGATGACGGCTTTTTTCCTTCTGCCCCGGACGGTGCTTGCTTTTCGGCATTGTTCTCCTCGGTGGTCCCGCCGAGGTCGACGAACCGCTGCTCTTCGACCTCCGCGATCAGCTTCTTGATGCTGTCGGTGCCAGCCGCCATCCGTCGCCGGTATGCCGCCACTGGTCGCTCGTATGCTACCTCGAGGTCGGTCGCGCGCGAGGGTCGTCCGAGATCCGGGGAGACGGCCGGGAAGTTCTCCCCGTACGCCATCATCCGCTGGTGGACCGCGGCCCAGGTGAGACGAGCCTGCTCCTGTCGGCCGAGCTCCACCTGCTCGGCTGCCTTCTTGGCAAACCGAGCGATCGCAACCGGGTCGTACATGTTCATGCTCTGGAGCATCGGCACCAGCGCGAGAGTGATCGAGTCGGAGATGGCCTTCTTCTGCGCTCCCGCGGCAGCGGCGATCATCGCCACCTGCGCCACGCTGAACTGGGCCTGCTCCTCCTCGGTCATCTCGGCCGGGTCGACAGCTGGAGACTGATACACGCTACGAGTTGCCACTGCTCACCTTCTGGCTCTTGGACTGGTCCGACTTCTGTTGCTGCTGGGTCGCGCGCTGCTCGGCCCGACGCTGCATCGGAGTCTGACGCTGTCCGGCGCCGATCGGTTCGGCTGCTGCTGCGGTCAGGATACCCGCGATCCGCTCGACCTCCGCGGCGCGCATCTGCTTCGGGTTCCACTTGAGTACCTCGCGCATTGCCGTCTTGAGCGACATGCCGCCGGCCACCGCGACGTTCATGGCTGCGAAGCGCTCGGACAACGACTCGGATGCCGACGGAGCCCAGAGGACTTCGATCTCCTCGACCTTGGATCGCTCGGTGTCGCCGTTGATCTCGAACAGGCTGGCCATGAACTGACGGAAGCGTCCGTTCATCCGCATCTTGCGGTCGTCCATCTTCGACGTGTAGCCCTCGCGCTGCTGCGATGCACCCTCGGCCGAGCCGTTGGCGGAGTCCGGCGAGAAGTACGTCATCGGGGTTCGCGTCACCGACGCCAGGTCGCGCACGTCATCCTTGACGGCGTCGAGCAGCCCGCGGAGGTCCGACTGCTGAGACTCCCACATCGTGGCCTCTTTGCCGATCACCCAGAGTGCGCCGGGGGATGCCGGGAACATCTCGTTGTAGTCGACCTTGTTGCCCTGCTCGTCGACCTTCGGCAGGTCGCCCTGGATCGCGCGCTGCCGGAACGCCTGCATGGTTGCGACCACGACCCGCTGGAGGAGCATGTGGTTGATCCGGTCGAGGATGTCGAGGTGCTGCTCGAACTCTCCGACGCCGTCGCGGTTCTCCAGAACGGTCACGGGGAAGTGTTGGAGTTTCGGCTGCCCATCGGAGCCGTCGAAGGTGATCGTCTTCCACCAGTGCCAGCCGCGCGAGAGGTATGTGCTGACCGGGACTTCTCCGTCGAAGAGGGCCTGCTTCTGGGCCATCCGGTTCTCTCGATCGCGCACGGCGATGTGAAGGGTGATGTCACCAGTGACAAGACCATTCTCGTCGGTATCGCGCATCCATAGGTGGGCATAATCGCGTCGTTCGAGAGGCTGGTGATGCACTGTGACAGCGACAGCGACGTTACCAGCCACGTCGTGAATCGCGCCAGCCTGCCACGGCCGGAACACCGAGGCTCGCTTAGTCAGAGGGTTCGTCGCGAGGAAGCCCTTGCCGAAGTCGTAGAAGTCCTTCATCGCCTTGTCGGCCTTGACCGACATGTCGTTGGCTTCCCACAGTTCGTCGGCTCGCTTGTCGCCGTCCTCGTCCCCCTGGGCCGCGGTGCGGAATCCCTGGAGGCCGGACTTGTCCAGGCAGGCGCCGGTCACCAGCGCCGCGAAGTTGGACCGCGCCATGCAGCGGAACCGCTCGAACTCGACCCACTGGTCGTTCACCGAGTCGGGGGTCTCGGGCTTCGGCGGGTCACCCTCCGAGTAGCGTCGGAGCAGGTCGTATCGTGGCTTATCCCGAGCGACGTCCTTCAACAGGGACACGAGGAGCCAGTCTGGGGTCGGATCGTCGTCCCCGAGAAGTGGACTGGAGTCCACTGCCTTACCGCGTTCAACCTTCACAAGATGGCTCCTCTATTCAGTTATTAGTGGTCAGACTACCTAACTCGCTCCGGCATGTATTGTTTCGGCTCCGGCTCGGCGCCGGCAGCCAAGGCGTCCATCCTAGCTTCCCAGGACAGGATCGCCGCGACGATGGCGTCGAACTTCCGCTTCTGCTCGATCTTCGCCAGTCGGAACTTGGGCTGGTTGTCCTCGTCGACACCGCGGTCCATCCGCTTGCCCGCGTTGCCTGCGTGACGAACGAAGTCCGGGTCGCCGTCGAATGCCATGTCCCCGTTCTCTACCGCGATCTGGTAGTTCTTGATCGCGTAGTACATCTGGTTCAGGTTCTTTGTCCAGAACTCGACGACCTGATCGGGGTACAGTCCGCCGAGTTTACCGATCAACTCCATCCAGTGCGGAGGGTCGGCGTACAGACGCCAGACCTCGAACCGCTTGAAGGCATCGGTGAACGTGTCCATAACCTCCTGCTCCGGTACGCGCCAGTCCAGCGGTCTCCCGTCCTCGTCATTGCCGAGGTCGGCCGGACGCTCCCAGAGGCCGAGGATGTTCTGGACGCCGGTCCTGATGTCAGTGGCGACGATCGCCGTCGAGTCGTCGCGCACGGCGCCGTCGAACCCGAGCGTGATGAACGCGCCGTCAGGAATCTTCAGCGACGGGTCACCGAGCGCCGCGAACTGGTCGCGGTCGAACGCCTGCGCGTCGGTCTGCGTCCAGCGGTTGGCCCACACTCGCTCGAGGTACTGCTTGTCCGCGCCTTCGCGATCCCACATCTCCGCGATGCCGATGATCTGCTTCGATCCCCACGACAGGACTCCGGGGCCGGTCGCCTCGCGGATCGCCTTGATCCGGTTCTCCATCGTGTCGAACTTGGCGCCGTCGTTGGCCTGCCGGTGCATGAAGAAGAAGCCCTTCGAGGACTTGCGTCCCTCCCAGTTCTCCATGCCCTCGCGGTACTCGTCCTCCGCGTAGGAGTCCTGACCGGGCTCGCCGGCGGTCGTCGTCGAGAACTGCCAGGGATCTTCGAGAGGTCGCTTCGGCAGGTTGTTGAGCATCGTCTCGATCGCGGCCTTGTGGTTCGGCAGGTGCAGACGGTGAGTCTCGTCGAGAGCCTGCATCGTCGTACGCGCGCCGTCGAGTGCGCCGGGGGTACCCGCCAGGGGTACCGCCTTGCCGTCGGGCCGACCGGCCGAGTTCAGCCGGACGATCTCCTTGTCGGTGATCTTGAACAGGTGCGAGTCGTCGCACGTCTCCAGGATCGACTGGAGCGCGCCGTAGCCGAGCTCGGAGACCTGGTCCTTGGTGTACGCGAGCATCGGCACGTACGGGTTGGTGACCGGCCGACCGGACTTCATCCCGCCGAGCAGGGTCGCGTCGTACCCGGCGAACCGTACTGGGGCCTCCGGATGGATCTCCGCGGCGACAACCCACGCCAGCAACTCGGTCTTGGCCGAGCCCTTTCGCACGGACATCGCGACACGCTGGAACCGGCGCCGACCGCTGCGGTCCTCGCCGTACTCTGTGTGCCCTCGCGGGAAGTGCTCGTACGCGTACCAGAGGATCTCCTTCTGGTCTTCGTCGAGCACGACCGGCATACCCTGCATCGAGCCCGGTCCGTAGACGAAGCGTTCCTCGATGAAGTCGCACACCCAAGGTCCGAGCGTGGGGTAGTCCACGCCATCCGGCCTTGGCACCAAAATCTTCAATTGTCTGGCCCTTCTAATCTCCCCGGTTGACCAGTCTTACTGCTGGTAGAGCCCCATTCGTCGACGCTGCCTGTTCCTCTTCGCCTGCGCCGACACGTTCTTCTTGAGTGGCGTCATGCGGATCTTCTCGTGCGCGGTCTTCTCGCGGTGGTGTGGATCGCACAGGAGTTGCAGGTTCGACGGCCGGTTGTCCCCGCCGTCGATGATCTCCTTGATGTGATCGACCTCGTGCGCAGGCTCACCGCACAGACGGCAGACGTGGTAGTCGCGACTGCGGATGTAGTCCTTCTCCGTCTGCGTCAGCGCCGGCACGCGGCGCCGCTTGTCGCCAGCGTCCTCCCACGACTTCCGCCAGTGTTGCTCACACCGGAAGTCCTCACCCGAGGGCGAGACCTTCGCGAGGTTTCGACACTTGATCGACTCCCGCTCCGGGTCTCGCCACGAGCACAGCTTCGACGCTCTCATTCTCGACCGTCCAGGGCGTGATGAACGTGCATGAACTTGCCGGGAATGATCTCCTCGACCGTGGGTCCGCAGACGCAAAGGTCTCGGGGGTGGTCGATAAGATCTCCGATCGGACTGCAGATCACGTCGTAGTCCTCCTGCTCCTCCACCAGCCAACTCATTTCTTGTGCTCCTGGCATCCGCACCAATGGTGCCTGCAATCCCAGACGCACTTGCAGCCGGTCACTTGGGGTAGCCCTTCGCCGTCCGCTTCCGCTTCTTGCCGCGGCGATCCAACTTCTTCTTGAGCAGCCGAGCTGCGGCGTTCTTGGGGACGAAACCGTGGCCCCACTTCGCGCCGTTCTTGGCCTTACCCTTCTTCCGCGTGTTGAGTCTGCCTCGCTTCGCCATGTCTTCTCCTTAGTATTAGTAGATGTGTAGCCTAGTTTGGCCCGTCCCGGTCCCAGGGAGAACCCTGGTCTGAATTGTCGAGTTGGAAGCCGTTTTCATGAACTCCAGCGTGATGATGTCTCCAACCTTGATGTCCTTCACTCCCACCACGGTGCTAATGACCGCTGTGGTGTTGGTTCCCAGGTTGCCGGTCAACTCGAGAGTGGTCCCGTTTACCGCGACCCTGACTGCTCGGTTGACTCCGAACCCGGTATTCTGAGTTGTCGCGGTAGCCGCGATGACGACCGAGTCTCGCGCTTGGGTCGCTCTGATTCCATACCCGTCGCTGGTAGCGACGAACCCAGAGTCAGCGGGCATCGCCCAGTCTCCAGAAACCTTCTCCCAGACGTTCAGTGACGCGGATGCGACTGCCGAGCCACCCTTGAAGCCTTCTCCTCGGAACTCGACCGCTCGAAGGAAGGTGCTCGGACCACCCTTGAACAGGCACCCGCTTGGGAGAGTTGTTCTGATCTGGGTCTGGACCGTCACTCCCTCGAGTTCGACGGGAAGCGGTATCGGGGTGATCTCGACAATCGGTTTTTCGTTTGGGTCAACGCCTGAGTAGACCTTCTTCTCGCCCTTGATGAGGTCCCCTACCCCTGCGGCAACGAGATCCATGTAGACATCGAACGCAATCGGAGACGTGATCCTCGCGACGGTCGTCTGGCCGACCAGGAAGGTCTTTCCCGTCGGCTTCCGCAAGACCATTCCGTTGGAAGCCACCGTCAGACCTGAAGTCTTGGTAGCGACCTCCTCCTTCCAGCCTGCGAGCGGAACTCGGGACGTGGCCGCCGTCGACTGATCGCCTACCTTCTCGATTCCGTACCTCAACTCCTTGACGCGCTGCATAGCGCGGACGAAGATCACGACCCGAGCCTTGCTCGAATGGCGAAGCCGAAGCCCTTGCCGACTGTGCCCGAGCCGGTCGAGACGATGCTCGGCATCAGCACGCTGCCAGCAAGAATGCGACGAGTCGACTCGGGGCCGGTCGGGGTCGCGGTGCGATCGGTCCACGAACTCGGAAGCGTGTTCTGCTTCGCGGCCGGGACGGTCTTCGAGTAGATCCCGCCGCTGAGATCGGCGCCGTTGACCAGCAGGTTGCAGACGGTTTCCCCGCCGCCGTCGGCGGTGTAGAAGAGGTACGTCACCGAGTCGATGAAGATGGTGTCTGGGATTGGAACCCCCATCGGAACCTGGGTCAGGCCGGCCTCTCGGGTCGTGTCTTCGAGGACGGTCATCGCCACCACCGGGTAGGGGTTGACGTTCTCGGCCTTCGACGCCGCGCCGATCGCATCTCGCGCGGAGCTGGCCGTGCCGCCAGCGCCGACGAACGCGGGCTTGTTTCCGATGTTGTCCCAGGTTCCGACCGGGCCGGTCTGCCCTTGGATTCCCTGCTCGCCCTGGTCACCCTTGGGGCCTTGGATGCCCTGGTCACCCTTGAGCCCTTGGACACCCTGGATTCCCTGGTCACCCTTCGGACCGACCTCTCCGACGTCACCCTTCGCGCCGGTATCGCCCTTGTCGCCTTTGGCGCCATTGGTTCCGGCCGTGCCGGTGTCACCCTTCGGGCCCTGGATTCCCTGGATACCCTGAATGCCCTGGATACCCTGGTCGCCACGGTCGCCTTTGTCGCCCTTCTCTCCCTGGGCTCCGGTGATCGGGATGCCAGTTCCTTCGGGCTGCCAGGCTCCGCCGGTCCAGAAGTAGATCATCCGATCCTCGAAGACGACGCCGGAGAATCCCTCCTGGCCGGGGAGTGCCGCCAACTCTGCGTACGTCGCTACCTGGTACTCCAGTTGTAGCCCGTCGCCTCGCTGACCTTGCTCACCCTGGATACCCTGGTCACCCTTCGGACCCTGGATGCCCTGCTCGCCCTGGAGTCCCCGCGGGCCGGTGTCACCCTTGGAGCCGACATCGCCCTTGAGACCCTGTTGTCCCTGCGATCCGGTATCGCCCTTGTCGCCTTTGGCGCCTTGCAGTCCAGGCAACCCCTGGTCACCCTTAGGCCCGATGTCCCCGCGATCGCCCTTGTCGCCTTTGAGTCCGGTATCTCCCCGGTCACCCTTCTCGCCCTGATCACCCTTGATCGTCGTGCCGGAGCCCTTCGGCTGCCACGCGCTACCGACGAAGGTGTACATCTTCCCGTCTTCTCGGACCAGGTAGACGTCGCCATCCTTGGCGGTCGGCGCCGTGGGTAGTTGCTCCCAAGTGTCGATGATGCCGGTCAGCTTCAGTTGACCGGACGTGACGACGATGCCGGTGTACTTGAGGTCGTTGTACCGCGAGTTGCCGTTGCCGATCTTCAGCCCGCCTGTGTCCGACTCGTACAGCGGTTCGCCGTCGCCAAGGACCGGATTCTGCTGCTCAGCCTCGTAGGCGAGCATCCGCTTGATCCGCGTCTGCATAGCGTAAAAATCGGCCACGTCATCCTCTATTCAGTTGTGAAGTCTCTACTTGTTTCTCTTGTCCCCTGGGTAGAACCCGTTGGCCATGAAGTGCAGCCTGCTGCAGTAACCCTTGACCTGTTCGGGGGTCATGTCCGCGCCAGCTGCCTTCTGCACCAAACGGACACAGCGGGTCCAGTCTCCGTCCGTACCCCAGCGTATCTTCACGGCTCCCTTGCCGGTGAGCCAATACTGCTTGAGGTGAACGCTACTGAACCCGCTCTGTCCTTCTGCCATTGCCGGATCTTATCCGATCACGGCCCTATGTTGCGACTAGCAGGTCTTTCCGTGCTTGTGACCGCGAGTCTTGTTGTACTGGAACTTCTCGAACACCGCGCGAGCGATGTCGATCCGACGGTTCGGATTCCCACAGGCGTCCATCACTCGGATGATGATGTCGGCCGCTTCTGCTGCTTGACCCTCCGGCTTCCACGGCGTTCCGACGTCGGGGAAAATCTGGAAGGTCTTCCGTGTCTCCGTCTTGTCCTCGGGGTTGCGGTAGTAGTGCTCCTCCGGACCGTGGCCGTCTCGGACCTCTTCGAGCCACTCCGACGCCTCCGAGTGGATCAGCGCGATCTCCTCGATCACCCCGCGGTCTTCGTCGTGGAAGCCCTTTGACGCTGCTTGTTCGTGGCACTTCTCCGCCATCGTGTTCAGGACGTAGTCCGTCATCGGCTTGAAGAGATCCTTGTTCCACGCCATGATCCGCAGAAGGTCCTCCATCCACTCCATCTCGTCGACCGACACGCGGGGCTGGATCTCTTTGCCCTCGCGGACTTCGTTCTGGAGGTGGTTGATCTCCGACATGAACTTGCGAAGGGCGATCAGGGACTCCGTGGCGGAGCCGTCCTCGTTGATCAGGTCGGTGGCCGGTACGTTCAGCAAGAAGTTGCCACCCTTTCCGTTCCAGTCCACTCGGAAGGACTTCTCTCGGGGATCGGTCGTGGTCTCGCCGGCCTGTACGAGGTGTGCGTCGGTCATGCTGTCTTGCTCCTTCTGGTGGTTGTCGATCAATCGGTGGTACTCGTCGGCGAACGTCACAGCAGAGTGCCGTGCTCTCGCCACTGGTCTCGGACGCTGCCGAAGATGCTCGGAGCCTCATCCTCGAGGAGGTCGGCAATCATCTCCGCAACCCGGCGGATCTCCGCGTCGGCAGCCGGGTCCTCGCGCTTGGTGAGGAATCCCATCCACGCTCGGTAGTTGCCGGTGACGACGATCCGCGTCTCGACCATGCTCGGCATGATCGCTCGGGCCATCTCGTTGGCCTTCTTGCGCGCCGCGAAGCCGGTGATGGAGTGTACGTCCTTGAGGTAGGCAATGCCTCGCTCCACCAACTCCTCGTACGCCTTGGTGGACAGCGCGTCGGAGACGGAGAACGGCGCGAAGAACTTCTCCATCTCGGCGTCTTCACCGGCACCCAGTGCTCGACTCGGGTTCCAGTAATCCTCTGCCATCTGCTCGAAGAGTGGCGGGATGACCTTGTTGGCCTCCGCCATGTTGACGAACCGCTAGCTGAGTTCCGAGAACGAGAAGTGGCGGTGTCGGATCAACTCGTGAGTGAACGAACGGGAAACGCCAGTGATGTAGATCGAGACCGACGCGTGCTCGAGGACTGATCCGTGCCCTGTCTCGAGGATGTGTGCCAGGTATCCCTCGTTCGATGCCGTCTTCGGGTTCGGCTTGTGGAACGACTGGTAGCACGCGCGGCCGGCGAACTCGACGAGAGCCTCTCCGTCGTAAACGGCCTCTCCGTCCGGGAACGTGTCGTACAGGTTGTTGTCGTCCGGAGTGAATATCAGTCGGCTGATGCCCTGCTCATCCTCCTCCGTCGGCGGGCTGAAGATCGTTCGGCCGACGATCTGGGCGTTCGGCTGGACTGTCGTGAGCATTACTTCTTCTTCCTGTTGTCAGTGATCATCTCGTTGATGTGCATGTCGATGACCGAGAGTGTCGCCTGCGGGTCGGCGCCAGAATTGATGGCGTCCTTGATCTTGCCCACCAGTCCGATCAGGTCGTCAGCCTTCTTCTCCTGGTTCGACGCGTGGATCGCGAGGTTCTGGAACTTGATCTGGAGCCGATACGTGTGCTCCGTCAGGCGCAGGAACCACTTCTGCAACTCGCTCATGTGCTCGCGAGGCATCGTGGAGATGGCGTCGGACATTTGGTCGATCATCGCCGCCTCCTTCTCGTTGAGCGGGGCGATGTTGGGGTTCGGACTCTTGAAGTCACTCATCAGGTTGCACCTGCATCCTGAGAATCGTCGCGGCCTCTTCGAGCATCGTCATCCAGACCTGGAACGGCAGCGCGCTGGTCTGCATGATCTGGAGGAACATATTCTCCGTCTCCGGGCCGTCGTCCTCCTTCCGTGGGAGTTCGACGAGGGTAATGGCGATCGTGGCGTGGACGTACGCGTCGTCGCCTGACTCGTCCTTGACCCCCACGGCCACCGCGTTCGCAATGGACTCCTTGACCTGGAGTCGGACCTCTTCGTCGATCACCTTTCCCCCTTGGCCAACCGCTGCTCGGTGATCCCCGAGACGTAGTCCTCGAAGGTCATGAACGCCGGCGGGAGACTCATCTTCATGATCTTCCGGACGTCGATGCCCTGGCGCCGGCCGATGTCGTCCGCCTGGACTCGCATGAAGATCCGCTTCGCCTCCGAAGTTGCGACCTCGTCCAGATCCTCCTCCTCGACGCGCCGGACGTAGGCCAGAGTGACATCTCGATCCGCTGGCTGATCCCAGTCGAGAATCGCGTCCTCGACGATGTAGAAGAAGGACTCCTTGCCCTTCTGGACCGGGCCGAGGATCTGTCCGACGATGTCGACACACTCCCCGGGGTAGGCCAGGACTGCCGCCTCGGTGGCTGCCATCAGTGCGGTCATTCGGAAATGCCTCCGTCTTCTCGGGGAATTGCTGCCTTGTACGCCTCCGCGCTGAGCTCCCGGTATCGGGTCTCTGCGGTGTAGCGAAGCTCGTTGATCGGGCGGAACATGTCCTCCGCCTGGGTCAGCGCGTCGGCAGCTTCGCGGTAATGATCTTCGGTTTCGGCGATGAACTTGTCCAGCGACTCCATGTCCATCTTGCGGATGTCATCGAGCGTGAACGGTGGCTTCTCTGCCATGTGTGAATCTCTCTTTCGGTGGTGATCGGACTGTACTACATCTTCCGATGTCTTGAGCAGAAGTGCTGCGTGAACTGCACGAATCCTTCGGAGAACCAGCCCTGGGGAGAGTTGGCGTTGAACTCCTGCATGATCGCCGGAATGTCAGCTCGGGTGGTGTTCGGGTAGTGGAGCGCGGCCTGACAGAACGTGTTGTCGCAGTAGATCGCGATGCCGGCGTCCTTCTCGTAATTCTTCTTGCCGCGCTCCCGCTCCGAGAATATTCGGATCGTCACTTCTGTTCGACCCTGGTGTCGTACGGCTTCAGCACAAAAAGGGCGTTCTTGTCCTTGTTGGCCTCGTTGATGGTCTGCTCGAGGAGGCGAATGCGATTCATCCGAGCGGTGTGGTTGGCGTTGCACTTCATGATGTGTGCGTTCAGCCGGCCGACGGCGACGTTGAGATTCTGCACCGCTGTCTCGGCGCACTTCAGATCCTCCTTGGCCTTCGCGTGAACCTCCAGAGGGACTCCGATCTGGTAGTCGACCGGCGTGCTCTTGAGGTCTTCGATCTCCCTGCGGAGTTCGTTGAGTCGGGTGGCCTGACGGCCGTTGGCTCCGCGGAGAACGTTGCGCTCCGACTTCAGCTCTTCAGTCAGAGTCCTGAGCTCAGTGACTTCCATCGCCAGGTCTCGACCCCTTTCCGTGCGCAACTCCGCGCGGAGCGAAGCCACCAGGTCGAAGTATTCGCTGAGTTCCCTCTTGTACTGCGCTTTGGCTCGCTCGCCGCTTTCTTCCGTGCTGGCATGAGCGCTCTGCGTGTACTCGAGGTCGATCTGGAGAGTCCGGATGTCGTTCGTCAGGTCGACGACGTCGTTCTTGAGCCGGCCGATGACGCGATCCTTCTCCTGCACCTCCGCCTTAGCTTCGCGGTATTCCTCTCGGGCGCCGAGCAGGTAGACGAGCTGGTCGGCCACCTCTTCGATCGAGTCGGTCAGGAAGTCTCGGCCGTTCTTGGTCTGGAGAAGTGTGCCGTACTCGTCGAGTCCGACCTGCTTGCGCTCCTGGATGACCTCGACGGCGAGGTCGTGCATCGACGGGCCGTCGTTGGGGATGGGTGCTGCCTGGGTGTCCTGTGCCATGATTCCGTGCTCCTCTTCATTGGGGTGGATGAAAAACGCCTTGAAGCCCTTGGTGTCCCCGGCCATCGTGGCCTCGAACGCCTGTCGTTCGGCGTGCGTGAGTGGCCGGGTCTTGATTGCGCCCCCGTTCCGGAAGGCGTGGTGGTTCTGCGCCGCGTCGCGGGCCGCCATCAGGCTGTCGACCGTGTAGTGATAGTCGGTCATCACTTCACGACCCTGGTCAGGGTGACATCATTCAGCTTGACCGATTGGTCGCTCTCCGCGATCACCAGGTACTCGCTGCCGGTGCGGATGTAGCCACTTCGGATCATCGTCCGGCCGGGGTTGCCGATCTGGCAGGAGAAGTCCGAGCAGCGAGCCCAGTACCCTCCACCTCGGTTCGGTACGGCATCGACCAGGTACGTACCGGCCGGGACCTGACCGACTCCGTCTCCGACGAGGAATTGACCGTTCATGTCGGTGAAGAAGTTCTTCTTCGGCACGGTGGCCAGCGGATTCTTCGGGTACGTCGGAGACGCCGGCTCGGCCGTCGGGATGTTGGAGTCGATGTAGGTTCGCTCCTTCGAGTTCTCTCCGAGAGCTCCGATCACCGCGATCGCGATCAGCCCGAACACGACGATCAGAGCGATGATCACTCCGTTGCTCGGTCTCTTCGGCGGCTTCGGCGTCTGGGGAGAGGTGGTGTAGCGACCAGATCCGGATCTCTGGTATTCCGCGATGCCGGAGTAGTACGACGGGTCCGGGCTTACAGCAGGATTGGTCATGATCTCGCCTTCCGTTCGGTGGTGGTGTCTTGCTTGTAGACCTACTGTAGCGGACGCATTCGGTTTCCGTCAACTACTCGGGTGAGGTCCAGTCCCTCTTCTCGCAGAGGGGGCACTGAAAGAGGATGCCGAGACCAACGCCGTTGACCTCCAGAACCTCTCCCTTGGACACCTTCATGCTGGTCACAGCCCCGCAGTCGCACTCTTTTCGATAGACAAGAACCTTACCCTTCTGGTTATACCGGCTCCGATCCTTCTCACGTCGGCACTCACGGCAACGGTAGTAAGGGCCGTTCGGACCCTTCCGGTGGACGTAGATGTTCTCGGCGCAGGCCTCGTGGCCGCAGTCCATGACCTGTGTCGGCAAGCTCGAAATGTCCATCAGAAATCCCAGTCGGAGTCGGAGGTCTCTTCGGCAACGCCGATGACGTACGAGCTGCCCGATCCGGAGAAGAAGTCGAAGTTCTCCCCCGAGTTCGGAGACAGCGAGGACATCACCGCGGCGTCGGCCTTGGTCGTGTCGGCCGGGAACAAGGGCTGGAACCCCATGTTCATCAGGGCCTTGTTGGCGTTGTACCGGAGGAACTTTTCCACGTCCTCGACCAGGCCGAGCTCCGCGTAGAGTTCGCGCGAGTAGTCGACCTCCGCGTCGTAGAGTTCCATCAGGAACTCGTAGACCCAGGCCTCGAGCACCTGGCGAGAATACGGGGACAACTTCTCGAAGGTCTTCCGGAACTTGTGACCGATGTAGAAGCCGTGGATCGCTTCGTCGCGGATGATCAGTCGGATGATGTCCGCGGTGTTGGTCAGCTTGCCGCGGGAGGACATGTACAGCGGCCAGTAGAAACCGGAGTAGAACAGGAATGACTCGAGCAGGGTCGACGCGGCCTTGCGCCGGAGCGCGACCATCATCTTGACCTCCTCCTGCACTCCGCTCATGCCGGCGACGTACTTCTGGTCGTACCAGCCGAGGATCGCAGCGGCCTTGTTCTGCAGGAGTGAGGACTGCTCGGCCCACTCGAAGACCTCGTCGATCTCCTTGGTCGAGCACAGCGTCGAGAAGATCGAGCTGTACGACTTCGCGTGGATCGACTCCTGTCCGGCGATGTATGTATACACCGCCTCTTCGTGCTGGGTGAGCGAGTCGGGGATCAGCGCGACGGCGCCGACGGTGCCCTGGATCGTGTCGAGCATCGTCAGGCCGGTGAAGACCTTCTTGGTGGTTTCCTTCCAGGTCTCGGGGAGGGTGGCCCAGGACGGGATGTCACTGGCCAGGGGGACCTTGGTGTCGAGCCAGAAGTTGTTGGTCAGTTTGGTCCAAACTTCCAGGTCGAGCGGGTCTTGCAGCCGGTTCCAGTTCACTGGCCGGACGAGATTCATGCGAGGCAATTCAGGGCCTTTCAGAGGTCGGAGAGTTCGATGAAGTAGAGGCCGACGAACAGGCCGGCCAACGAGAATAGTAGCCAGCACCAGAACTTCCAGATCTTGGCGTCGACGAACTGCCCCTGGTTTTTGTTGTGGTACTTCATGTTGTTGTGGCCGATCATCATCATCGCGAAGCCGATGATCGCGAACCAGATCATCTCAGCGACTCCATCGCTCCGAAGATCCCGATGGACAGGATGAGAACCGTAGCGATCAGGCCGACGACGTGCCAGTAGCGACCGCGTTGCGACTTGGGCCCAATGTCCGGCGAGGCCAACACCGCTCCGAAGAACGCGGCGCCGCAAAGGCCGACGACGTATGCCACGGGAAAAATCCACTCAGCCATGACCTATCCCCACTTCACGATCAGGACTCCGATGAAGACGACCTCGAGGATCAGCCAGAAGAGCCACCACAGGTTCACCACGGTCCGGTTCTTTCCGGAGATCTCTCGCTCGATCTGCTCCGCGGAGAAGAAGGCCGAGCAGGAGGCGAGTGCGAGCAGAACGTAAAATACCAGGTCAGACATCAGTTTCCCTCCGATCCAAGTCCGCGAGCGATAGCCCCATCGACAAGAGTTGTAGCCGGTGGTTGTGGAGTGCCACCTGCGTCCGCCGGTGATAGTCCCGGACCGGCGCCATAGACCGCTCGAACTCCGCCAGAGCTCTGTCGTATTCCTCTTGACTCTCGCGTATTGCAGTCTCCGCGGCCGTCCGGAGTTTTTGCCAACCCTCGAGGAGCATCTTCTCCAGCTCCGACGTTTTCTTGACTTGCATGTTCCATCTCTTTCTCTCCGGTGGAGGGCTTCGCCTCCAGGTCTGGCAGGAAGCGGTGGTAGACCAGCGGGGCTATCTGCGCGTCTTCGGCCAGGACGGCAGCCTGGGTTCGTAGCCGCTCGCAATACTCTCGAACAGCTTCCGACGGAGGAAATACCTTCTCATCTCCGCGATCGACTCCTTCTCCATCGCTTGCTTCTTCCCCCAGTCCGAAACCGAGGGGTAGATCGGCGAAACCACCGAAGGGAAGGTCGGCTTCGCTGGAGATGGTGACGACGTCGTTTTCGAGGACCACGGATCGAATGCGGGTTGACTCGTAGTGGGTGGTTCCGTCGGGCTGGGGGTAGGCGAAGACGACAGCTTCTCCATCCACGGCGGCAAACCCGAGCCCTGTGCCAGCCTTCTCCAACCCGGCCCCGCTCCAGCTAGCCGACTCATCATCTGCCGGTCCTTCAGACTGATCTTCGGGAGCATCAGGGTGATCGGGTACTCCATAATCGCTTCGGAGTCGCCAGGCTGCTCGGAGTCCGATTTCGATGGACTCTCTCGCGAGTTGATCTCTAGCCAGTTTCCGCAAGAACACCTCACGGCCCTTTTCTTCTTCGGCATCAGCTTTCTCCTGCTCGAGGATGTAGTTGTCCATCATGTGGAGGGCTTTGCGCAGACCTTTGCGCGAGGCTCTCACGGGGTCGTCGAACCTGTAGTTCGTCGCCAGGTGGTCATGCTCTTCGTCGATCCTCCGGTAGATCTCGTCGATGTCGACAAACCTCATCA
>Ga0157370_10002849_pt1 | contig 20655 bp, 11 predicted proteins | sample C35metaG_FD_113463 | JGI IMG/M metagenome (GOLD analysis project Ga0157370, IMG submission 113463) | Corn rhizosphere microbial communities from Kellogg Biological Station, Michigan, USA - C3-5 metaG | ecosystem: Host-associated > Plants > Roots > Rhizosphere > Soil | place: USA: Michigan...
CCATTGTTTATCTCCCTGCAATTCGTGATCGATTACTTTGTTTATTTTGGTTAATAAACTAAAATTCACATTGGCATCATTCTTCTTGTCCATCTGCCCAATAAGTTCTTTTATCGAAAGCAGAATTTCATTTAAATGAATAAGATTCACGGTACTCGAAGCAACTTTAGCATTTTTAAGGTTGATGGTAGCCTCGAGATTTTCACGAATAATAGCCATATTTTCGTGTTCCAGTGTTAGTTTCTGTTCGTTAAGCTCTGCACGGCTTCGAAGCAGTTCTTTTTCCTGATTTTGTATCAATTGCTGGCGATCGCGCTCGGCTACCGATTTCTGATATCTAATAATCAAATAAATTACAACGCTGTACAATATAAAATACAAGATATAAGCCCAGATCGTTCTGTACCAAGGCGGTAAAATTTCAAATCGAAAAACAGCTTCCTCGCTTACAACATCGTAAATGTTTTTTGCTCTTACGTGAAAAACATATTCTTTTTCGGGTAAATTGGTATACTCTTTCTCGGTCTGCAGACTGTATTCTGACCATTTTGGTTCAAAACCTTCCAGCCAATATTCGTATTCTGTCGCATCGGCTTCATCATAAAAAAGGGATGAAAAAGAAAAATGCAATGCATTATTACCATACGATAAAACAGTAGAAAGCTTATCATCACTTGGTTTTTCTTTATTTGGAAGTACATCATATCGGCTTGAAAACAGCAGACTGTCTTTAGGAAAAATACATTTAACTTCAGAAATTAAGGCTTTGTACTTCGTTTGATATTTCTTGTTCTTAACAGCATTATAATGAATTAAACCGTCCTGCGTACCAAAAAACACATCCCCGCTGGTTGTGGTTTGAATATTTTCGAAACCCGGAATATATAAATATCGTAGTTTTCTAAACGGAAGTTCTTCAACCTCAAAACCTCTGTTAGCTTTTTTGGTCATTTTTCCGGTATTTTCTCCTGAGATGTACCAGATATTATTTTGATTATCTGATTTTAATAATCGAATATGGCTTTTCAATCCGAGGTATTTCTCAAAAACCGGATCTGGAATCATTTTGCCCGAAGCCGAATTTTGTCTATAAACTCCCTTTGTGGTTCCAAAAAGAATTTGATTATCGATTTTAAAGGTATTCAAAAACAAACTCGACGGAAAACCATTCTTCTGATTGTAAAACTCTGCTTTTGAAACTGCATCAAATTCGGTATTAAACTGAAGTTTGAAAATTCCTTTATAGCCGTGGGCGATCCAGATATTGCCATTTTTATCGGTTTCGATAACACGGCTGCTTTCTTCAAAACCTTTTATTTTATGCTGATATACCCATGAATTGTTTATTTTTTTAAGAAGATGCAAACCGTTGTACCCTCCCACAAGTAATAAATCCGGATGATTGGGAATTAATATACCCTGCCAGGCGCCGTCTACTTTTGCCAGGATTTTTGCCGAATTGCCCGAAACTTCAAATACTCCGTTTTTTTCAAAAGCTAAAAGCGAATTTCCGAAAACACCTATATTCCAAACATTTTCAGACATTCCTGAAATATGCTGATAGTTTGCATTCTCGCGTTTTCCGTTTTTATAAGCCTGCCAATCCAGCCAAAACAAACCATTATCTGTGGCGATATATAATTTATTCTGATAAATCTGACTGCAGTATATTTTGGTTTCTGAATTTGAAGTATCCAAAATTCGTGATAATGGCGAAGAAATCTGAATAAGCGAAATCCCTTCTTTAAGCGTTACCCACAAATTTCCTTCTTTATCGACTTTCAAATTGGTTACATATTCATTCTGCATTCCCATTTGTTTGTCAACATGCTGTATCATATTTCCGGAACGATCTAAAACTATCAACCCAGATCGACGGGTTCCAATTCCGAAATATCCATCAGAAAGCTCAATTGCAGCCGTAATTTGATTTTGTTTTAGCAAATAATCGGCTTCTGTTACAAAAGGCTGCATCTGATTGTCTTTAAAAATAAAAAGACCTTCTTTTTGCGTAAAAAGCACAAGACCTTTTTCGGTTTGAAAAATTTTCCGAATCTTCATTCCGGCAAATTTTTCTCCGTTTGAAATAGGAACTAATACATCGTCTTTTAATTTTTGAAGTCCGTTTACATTGTCTAAAACATAAATCTCCTTATTCACTTCAAAGAAATCCTCAAAATGAGCTTTAGACTTTAAAACCTTGATTTTATTGCTTTTATAAATAAAAATCCCCTCATAAGACAAGAAAACAATATCATTCTTACGAATAAAAGTACGCACCACATCGCCAAAATTTCGCGACGATTCCGGAATCAGTTTTACCAAAGATGTATATTGATACTGACCGTTAGCGAGTTGTATGGTGAAACCAAAATCGCCCTGAGCACCCACATATATTTTATCATTTTTGTCGATCGCCATAGAGCGAACCATACTCTTATTTGCCGGCTGTGTTACAATATTCCAGCGAACACCATCGAATTGCAGTATTCCGAAATGATTGGCAAAAAACATCATGCCTTTAGAATTCTGCAGGACATCCCAGTTTTCTGAAGCGGCTTTGTACGTTTTCGGATTATAATTGGTTATAAAAGGAACCCCAATTTTTTTAATTTGGGCTTTGACCGGAAAAATGAGTAATAGTGATAGAACTAAAATTCTAATTATAAATTTCGTCATTTGGTTTCTGTCTGTAGGTTATGGCGTGATTTTTTTAGGAAATCACAACTTCAAAAATGACCCTTTGGGAAAGTCACTTTCTAGGCAAAAAAACATTCTTTTTTAAATGTATCAATAACAATTATTCATTATTATCAAACTAAAAAAGAGAATGTCGAAATTCAAATATATAAAATTTTATTTTAATGCAACAAATTACATTTTAATCTAACAAATTAGTAATTGTAAGGTTAAATTTTCAATAACTAAATTACGAATATACTTTGCGTGCCTTCGACTTCGCTCAGGCTGACAACTTTAATACTGTCAGGCTGAGCGAAGTCGAAGCCGTCTTAGTACAACTAAACCCGACAGGTTTTAAAAACCTGTCGGGTTTAACCTGAAACTTGAAACAAAACAAACTTGAAACAAAATTTAAAACTCCAACAGTTCGCTCAATTCTTCATAACTATGAAAAAGAACCGCTCCTTCATCTTCCAGATCTGTGTTGTTGTAACCGTTGGCAAAACCGTATACTTTAAATCCGCCGCTAACTCCGGCTTTTACGCCTGCTTTGCTGTCTTCGAGAACGATGCAGTCTTTTACATCAAAACCCATTTCTTTTGCAGCATGCAGAAAAATTCCCGGCTCCGGTTTCCAGCTGTTTATTTGATAAGAACTAAATATTTTATTCTCGAATTTATCCAGTAAACCCGCAACTTCAAGATTTAATCTGATTTTGTCAACCGGCCCGCTCGAAGCTACACAATACGGAATCTTTAATTTTCCGATAAACGAAACCACGCCTTCCATTGGTTTTACCTGAGTTTTAAATGCGTTAAAACTTCTCTGGCGGTATTCGGCTTCAAAAGTTTCGGGAAGTTTTTGGTCGATTGCTTCTTCAATATGTCTAAAGCAATCTTTTAAATTACGGCCGTTAAAATGGCGATAAGCATCTTCAATTTCCATTTCGAATCCGTGTTCTGCTGCCATTTCCAGCAATATTCCGTTACCAATTTTTTCTGTATCTACTAAAACTCCATCGCAGTCGAAAATAATACATTTCACTTCCATAATCTTTATTTACAATTTTAATTAATCTGATAAACACAATCAGATGACAAGAATGTAAATTACAAAAATTATATCATAAAGCCGTATTCCTTTTAAAGAGTTGCCGAAATTTTAGAAATCATTTGAACAATAAAATCGGCCTGTGCAGGATTAATTTTCTTTAAAGCCTCGTCTGTTTGAAACCATTTGCTTTGTCAACTTCGGGGAAACTTTGTAATTTTCCGGATTTTGGAGGCCATTCCATTTCAAAAGTATTGCTTTTTATCAAGGTTTCATCCAAATCAAAATCGACCGCCCAGGCATACACTATTTTACCTGATTTAAGCTTTACATGCTCCAGTTTGATAAAATCGCCATCGGCTTCAAAACCGGTTTCTTCTTTAAACTCACGTATCGCGGCATCAAGCGGTTCTTCGTCGTTTGTAAATTCTCCTTTTGGAATCGACCAGCTTTCTAAATCTTTATTTTTCCAAAACGGTCCGCCTGGATGAACCAAAAAGAAAAAAACCGTTTTGTCTACGAATTTATACAGTAATAGGCCGGCGCTTTGTTTCATGAAGTTGTTGTTGTTTTTTAACCGAGAATATAAATGTCGTGATACTTTTTGGAATATCCGTTATTTAATTGTGATTAACCATTTGACGATACAGCATCAAAATTCCGTTTTCATTCCTTTTCCAGAGATTGGTGCTTTTTCCGGTAACAATCGCACTTCCTTTTTTATTATCCCACGAAACCTCTACATAATAATAACCATATTCTATAATAAACTTACCAAGCGAAATCATAGAGCTTGCTTTGATTTCTATAGCGTCAATTGATACACCGTTTGGCTTTTCGTGTTCCTGAAAATAAAGTTTTATATTGTCTATTCCCACCAGCATGGGCGTATCATAGGTCATATAGATGGCATCTTTTTCAAAAAATTCTGTGGCATGTTTCTCGCCATCTCTTTTTTTAACAAGTTCTGCAATTCGCTTATTACGTTTTTTTACTTCCTCTCCTAAGGTTTTAGTTGTTGTAAGCGTTGGCATAATAGTGGCTTCGGGTTTTAAAAATGAAAAATTAGATTTGTCAACAGCGCTATTAGCCCCCCAGATTTCAGAAATGAGTTTAAGATCCTGATTCTTTTCAATTCTCCAAACATTCATATATTTTCCTTCATAGTTTAATGGCGTGCTGCCAATTCTGGTAAAATTATTCGTGAAAGTTCCTATTTCAATTAAGTAATTTTTGATTAATGAAACTTCATAAATATCCCTTTTATAAGTATTGATTGTAACATTTTCAAACCATTGCTCATAATAGGATTTTATACCATTTTTAGTATATATTGTTGTGTAATATTCCGGCATGCAGGTGGGTTCTTTGTCATCATAATACTTCATGATAACATTGATATCTTTATTTACAAAAGCAGCCGCTAATTCACTATTTACAGCTTTTAATTTTTCAATCCATGGTTCGGCATCTTTGCTTATAGACTCTTGCGCAAAGGATTTTGAAAAAAACAAAAACAGGATTACAATCCATAAATGGTTATTTATCATTTTCTTTTGGTATTTGAATTGATCAGTTAAATATAATAAATAACTCATTAAAACACTACAAATCAATAATTTAAATATAATGAGCCAAAATTCACGTGTAATCAACAACAAATTCATTATCAAGCTTCTGTACATAATTACTCCTTTTATGTATTTAAACCTGCATTTAGATTTGTATTTTTATGAAATAAAAAAAGCAGCAATTAAAAAATACCTATTTTGAAAAAACATCTTTTATTCAGCGCAATTCTGGCGGGCAGTTTTACCGTTCAGTCTCAAAATAAAATCATCACAATCAGTAATAATTTAAAAGTGGACCGGGAATTTGAAACGGTAGAACTTACTAAAAAATCTCTGGGACTAGCATCAGATGCAAAACTTGAAAATTATGCGGTAAAAAACAGCAGGACAAATTCATTTTTAGAAACTCAAACGATAGATAATGACGGCGACGGAATCATGGACGTACTTTTATTTCAGCCTAAAATAAAAGCGTCATCCAAGCAGGATTTTGAAGTTTTCGTTGGAACCAATCCTTCGGCATCTAAAATGGTAAACTGCTATTCGAGATTTGTACCGGAAAGAACCGATGATTATGCATGGGAAAACAATAAAGTTGCTTTTAGAACTTACGGACCTGTAGCGCAAAAAATGGTTGAAGACAAAGTTCCAGGTGGTACTTTAACCAGCGGTATTGATGCGTGGTTAAAAAGAGTCGATTATCCTATCATAAATAAATGGTACGAAAAAGCAACTAACGGAACGGGAACGTATCATAAAGATACGGGCGAAGGTTTGGACAACTTTCATGTAGGTGACAGCCGAGGTGTGGGCGGCATTGCTGTAAATATCGATGGCAAATATTATTTCTCAAAAAATTTCACGAGCTGGAAAACCATTACGACTGGACCAATTAGAACGAGTTTTGTTTTAACTTACGCAGACTGGGATGCTAAAGGCAATAAAATAATCGAATCGAAATTAATTAGTTTAGATTACGGAAGCCAGCTTTCGCGTTTTGAAATCAATATTACGGGAACAAAATCTATTGCTGCCGGATTAACGCTTCATGATAAAAAAGGAACTATAGGAACTGATCTAAAAAAAGGCTGGCTGAGTTATTGGGAACCGCTTGAGGATTCTGAAATTGGAACTGGTTTAGTAGCTCCAAATAATACGCTGACAAGTTTTGATAATCATGTTACAGACGAAAAAGATTTAAGTAATCTTTACGGCAATATCGCGGTTAAAAACGGAAAAGCAATTTATTATGCTGGTTTTGGATGGAAAAAAGGAAGTCCGTTTCAAACCAAACAAGAATGGGAAGCCTATTTAACTTCTTTCGCCGAAAAAGTAAACAATCCTTTGATTGTAAACGTTAAGAAATAGTTGAGATATGGTCCGCGGGTTTTACGGATGAAACGAGTTTACACTGGTTTATTTTAAAATTATCAGTGTCAATCAGTACAATCCGTAAAACCCGCGGGCTATTTTTTTACTTCCTCACAGGAAAATAATTCTCTTTTAAAATAATTTCCAGCGGAATATAATGCGTGCGTTCTGCCTCTTCTTTAAGAACCAGTTTTTTGTATAAATAACTAATTCCCATGTAGCCTTGATCTTCGGGTCTTTGGTTGATTAAAAAATCGATTACGCCTTTGTTCAGGTATTCGATATTCTCTTTCAATAAATCGTAGCCAATAATTCGGATGCCTTTTATCTGATTTTGTTCCAAAAATCCAGCAACTAAATAAGCTCTTGAATTAGGCACAAAAACACTGCTTATTCCAGAAAACAAATCCAAATTAAGCTGATCGATTCCGGAATCTTTCAGCGTAACTTCTGAAAATTTAAAGTTCGTAAGTTCCTCATTATCTTCAAAAAAAGAATAAAATCCTTTGATGCGCTGTAAGTAAACCGATGTACTTTCGATTTCTCTGGTAATTTTAAAAATCAGGACATGTCTTTCGTTTTTTACCGCAAAACTAATCAGTCTTCCGGCTAGGTAACCGCTTTGAAATGCGTCCTGACCTATATAAGCATGATCGTCTTCATTTGAAATATTCGAATCGATCATGACAACGGGAATGTCTTTCTTTTTATAATCGTTTAAAAACTGAACCGAATCCTGATAAAAAATAGGTGCAAATAATAATCCGTCGCAGTCAAACTCCATTACCTTTTTAACCGATTCTTTAAAAGAAGCCAAATCATAATCATAAAAAAAGTAATCCAGAACAATACCGAATTTGCTAAATTCCTGCGCTGCTTTTTCGATTCCTTCTACCTGACTTTTCCAATATTCCAATTTTTCTGATTTTGGAAGAAAAACAGCAAAATGAAACTTCTTGTTTAAGGCCAGATTACTTGCGAGAATATTTCGCTTGTACCCAAATTCTTCAATTATAGAATTGACTTTATCTACAGTTTCCTGTGCGGCCTGACCGCGATTATGTATAATCCTGTCTACTGTTCCCGGAGAAACATTGGCTAACTCGGCAATCTTTTTAATTGTTATGATATTGATTCTTTTTTAGTTAAAATTATAAATGACCAGTTGTAAAATTAATTTATTTTATCAAAAATAAGTTGTTTTACATTACATTTTACATACATTTGTAAAATACCGTGTGCGTACACGTAAAATTACACATATTATATAAATGACAAACGTTTTTTTATAATATTTATCTTAAAAAACCAATATAACACCATAAAATGATTATAGATTCATTACAAAATGCACCAAAATATTACGGTCTGCATCCTAATTTTCAAAAAGCATTTGAGTACGTCAATCAAACCGATATTGCCAATCTGGAAGAAGGTGCATTTGAAATCAGCGAAGGCTTGAAATTAATTGTAATTCAAGGTGAAGGAAATACGAGAGAAGAAAGCATAAAAGGTTTTGAATGCCATGATAAAAACATTGACATTCAGATTTTAATACAGGGACCGGAAACGTATGCCTGGAAACCGAGAGAAAAATGTGTGAATCCAAATGGAACATACAACGACGAAAGAGATGTTCGCTTTTTTCATGACAAACCGGATATGTTTTTTGAACTTCAGGAAAAACAATTTGCAATTTTATTCCCAGAAGATGTTCACGCTGCCATGATTGGCGAAGGTTTTTTGAAAAAACTGGTGTTTAAGGTTAGAATATAAAATTTTGAAAATCCAAATTCCAAGTAAGAAGTTTAAACATAAAAATTAAACACATAGAAACATAGACTTTATTAGTCTAAAAGATTGTCAAAAAAACAAGTTTTCACACATAGCTGACGCAAAACTATGTTTGTTGATGCAATTGAAACGCGTTTAACTAATTTTAAAACTATGTTTCTATGTGTTTAGAAAAAAATAAACATTAAAATAAACCTATATACATACTTTACTTTCCAAAAATTGGAATTTGGAATTTAAAGCATTAAAAATTTTAAATAAAACTAAATGGATTCAATATTTAATCTAAAAGGAAAAATTGCACTTATAACAGGCGGTGCCGGCGTATTAGGAAGCAACTTTGCAAACGTTTTGGCCAAACAGGGCGTTATCGTCGGGATTGTCTCTCAATCGATTGAAAAAGCGGAAAAGACCGTACAGCATATAGAAACGAATGGCGGGCAGGCATTTGCGATTCAGGCGAATGTTTTAAACAAAGAAGAATTAGAAAAGGCAAAAGATTTTATCGTTGAAAAATACGGTCGTCTTGACATTTTAATTAATGCTGCAGGAGGAAATATGCCGGGAGCAACGATTCAGCCGGATCAGGCGGTTTATGACATGAAAACCGATGATTTACAAAAAGTAGTCGACTTGAATATCATTGGAACAATGCTTCCAACTCAGGTTTTTTCAGAACTTTTTGCCAATCAGAAATCTGGAAACATCATTAATATATCATCGGCATCTGCACAAAGACCTTTAACGAGAGTCCTGGGTTATTCTGCTTCAAAAGCGGCAATTGACAACTTTACACAATGGATGGCGGTAGAACTGGCTCAAAAATACGGCGAAGGAATTCGTGTAAATGCCATTTCTCCGGGATTTTTTATTGGAGAACAAAACCGTGCTTTATTGCTTACACCAGAAGGAAAACTGACTCCTAGAGGCGAAAAAATCATAGATCACACGCCAATGGGAAGATTTGGAACTCCGGAAGATATTGACGGTGCACTTTTATTTTTATGCAGCGATATGTCAAAATTCGTAACCGGAACAATCTTAAAAGTTGACGGTGGATTTGCCGCAACGAGTATTTAAAAAAACTAATTCACAAAACAACATAATACAAAATGGAACAAACATTAAGATGGTTCGGACCAAATGATCCTGTTTCTTTACAAGATATTGCGCAAACCGGAGCAACCGGAATTGTAACGGCTTTACACCATATTCCAAACGGAGAAGTTTGGAGCATTGACGAAATCATTAAACGCAAAGTTGAAATCGAACATCAGGACGGTGATCCTAAAAAAGGTGCTTCGGGCTTGACATGGTCGGTTGTAGAAAGTATTCCGGTTCACGAGGATATTAAAAAGCAAACGGGGAATTATCTTCAATATATTGAAAATTATAAAGAAAGCATCCGCAATCTGGCTTTATGCGGTATTCACTGCGTTTGTTATAATTTCATGCCGGTTCTGGACTGGTCAAGAACTGATTTATCGTATACGGTTGAAGACGGATCAAAAGCACTTCGTTTTGATATTAACGCTTTTGCTGCTTTTGAATTGTTTATTTTAAAAAGGCCCGGAGCAGAAAACGAATATTCGGCAGAACAAACTCAAAAAGCCAAAAGCTATTTTGACGCTATGACCGATGAAGATAAAGTAAAATTACAGCGCAATATTCTGGCTGGACTTCCGGGTGCCGAAGAAGCGTATACGGTTGAAGATTTTCTGGTAACCTTAAGTGCTTATAATCATATTGACAGACAGGCTTTAAAAGACAATCTTTTCTTCTTTTTAAAAGAAATTATTCCGGTTGCCGAGAGTAAAGGGGTTTTGATGGCCATTCACCCAGACGACCCGCCCTACCCTATTTTAGGCTTACCGAGAGTCGTAAGTACAGAAGAAGATTTAGTAGAATTAATGAACGCTGCGCCTTCTAAATCAAATGGGTTTACTATGTGTACTGGTTCCTACGGCGTTAGAGCCGATAATGATTTACCGGGAATTGTAAGACGCCACGGCGATAAAATGAATTTTATTCACTTAAGAAGCACACAGCGAGACGAAGAAGGAAGTTTCTACGAGGCAAACCATCTTGAAGGTGATGTTGATATGTACGAAGTCGTAAAAGCGATTTTGGAAGTAGAGAAAAGAAACAACAGCAAATTGCCAATGCGTCCGGATCACGGGCACCAAATGCTGGATGATTTAAAGAAAAAAACGAATCCCGGATATTCTGCAATTGGCCGTTTAAGAGGCTTGGCAGAATTACGAGGACTTGAATTAGGGATTAAGCGATCTATATAATTTATTTGCCACAAAGACGCTAAGACGCAAAGTTTTTTATTTTTTTTTACGCAGATTTAAAAAGATTTAGGCAGATGAACGCAGATAATTTATACATAATAAAATCTGCTATAATCTGCCAAATCTGCGTGAAAAAAAATCTTTTTAATCCTTTTAATCTGTGGCTAAAAAAAATTCGTGCCTTAGCGCCTTCGTGGCAAAACAAAAAAACTAACTAACCACAAAAACCACAAAACCATGATTCGCCAAACCGTATTTATATCCTGCTGTCTTTTTATGAACACTTTACTGGCGCAGGAAATACCGAAAATTATTACTTCAAAAACAAATTATCTTCCGGATTTTAGTTATGCCGGATATCATTTTGGCGAAAGCAAACTTCCAGAAAGCCAGGGAAAAATTATTAACGCTGTCGATTTTGGCGTAAAAGCAAATGACAATTTAGACGATTCGAAGGCATTATTAAAAGCTTTAAAAGCAGCAAATGCAGTTGAGGGAAATGTCATTTTACAATTGCCGGAAGGCCGAATTATTCTTAGTGATATTCTATATATCGAAAGAAGCAATTTTGTACTTCGCGGTGCGGGTTCTGGCGAAAACGGAACTGAAATCTACTTTCCGAGACCGATGATGTATTTAAAAGATCCGGAATCTCTGGCGGAACTTCGCGAATATCTAACGACTTTTGACAAAAGACAACGCGAACCGGAAAACAATGTCGATCTGCCTTTTTCGCAATATGCGTGGTCGGGTGGCTTTATCTGGACACAAATTCCGGGTGAGCGTGTAAAATCATATCTGGATAAATACGAACCGGAACCAAATGTTTTGGCCAAAGTAAGTTCTGGTAAAATGGGCGAACATATTATTACGGTTTCTGAGGTGAAAAATCTAAAAATTGGTGATATCGTCGAATTGCAATTGTTTAATAAAGACGGTGAAAACGGCGAAATCATTAAAGACTTGTACCAAAGTGCCAACGTAAAACCGGGATCACATCACTGGAAATTTCCAAAACTTCCTATCGTAAGACAGCAGGTTGAAATCGTTAAAATTTCGGGTTCAAAAATCACTATTAAAACGCCTTTGACTATTTCGGTAAAACCAAGTTATCAGGCACAATTGGTAGAATGGAAACATTTAAACGAGGTAGGAATCGAACAGCTTCGTTTTACTTTTCCAGATATTCCAAGAGTGGCGCATCATGTTGAGCCGGGAAATAATGCTATTTTCTTAACGCGTCTTTTTAACAGCTGGGTAAAAGATGTAAAAATTACCAATGCCGACAGCGGTATTCTGGGCGAAGAAATCGCAAATATTACGATTCAGGATATTATTACCGATGGCCCGCATTTATCACATTATACCGTTACTTTAGGCGGCGTACATAATGTGCTGGTGAAGAATTTAAAAATTTACAATAAAACGGTTCATCCGTTAAGTTTCAACACTTTTGCGACAAAAAGCGTATATCAAAATTGTGAGCTGTTTGCAGATCCGCTTTTAGATCAGCATTCTGGGGCGAATCATCAAAATCTATTCGATAATATTACGGTTCACATAACGGCTGATAAAAACAACAGCTATTACTTATTTGGCGGCGGCGGTGCTGATTACTGGAAGCCTTCACACGGGCCTTTCAGTACATTTTGGAATTTAAACGTTCAGGTTTCAAATCCGGATCAAACAAAACCGGTTTTGCTGTACGGAATGAAAGACGGCCCTTTGGCCAGAATTATTGGTGTACACGGAAATACCAAATTTGAAGTAAAATACGAACCCGACGCTTATATTGAATTTTTAAACGCGCCTGTAGAAAAAATTCCGTCTTTGTATGATTATCAATTAAGCAGACGCTTAAAATAGGATCAAAGGCTCAGAGGTACAAAGGTGCAAAGTTTTCTTTGTTAAGCCTTTGAACCTCTGCTCCTTTGCCACTTTGAACCTTAAAATAATACCGCTATGAAATATAAAGTAGCTTTTCTCGTAATTTTATTTGTTTCCGGAAATCTGTTTTCCCAAAATAAATACCGCCTTAAAAACTTTTCTACCACCGACGGACTTTCGCAGAGTTCTGTCATTGCCATACATCAGGACAAATTGGGTCAGATGTGGTTTGGTACGCGCGATGGTCTAAACAAATATGATGGCAGCCGATTTACTGTTTTTAGAAACGATGTTAATGATAAATCTTCCATCAGCAACAATGATATTTTAGCCATTGCAGAGGATAATTTAGGAAAAATATGGGTTGGAACTTACAATGGTTTAAATTGTTACGATCCTGTTTCGAATAAATTTACAAGATACCTGCATACCAAAGCCAATCATACCATAAGCAATAATGCGGTTTGGAGCATTAAGGAAATTGGCAGCGAAATGTGGTTTGGAACTTCAAAAGGATTAACGATTTTAAATAAAAGCACAGGAAACTTTACTTCTATTTTTCATTCTGATACTGATACTTCTTCTCTTCCGAGCAATAATATTTTAAGCATTTTAAAAACCAAAAAAGGCGAAATCTGGATTGGAACCACAAAAGGTTTATGCCTGTTAACGAGTAGAAAAGGCGGTAAATTTTCGTTTAAAAATTATCCGTTAAATACGACTGATTTATTAAATGTTCAATCTGTAATCGAAGATAAAAACGGTAATTTATGGGTAGGAACAAAAAATAAAGGACTTTTAAAATTCGATCAAAAACAAAAAGCATTTGTTTCTTTCTTAGATCCTGCCAAATACAGCGAAATCAATACTGATATTCGTGCTTTAATAACTGACAGTCACGGTTCTTTATGGATTGGAACTTACGACGGAATCTATATTTTAGGTTTAGATAAAAGCCTGCAAAAAATAAACAACAGCAATAACAGCAACGGAATCGACAAAGTAAAGTCGGTTTATATGGATAAAAAAGGCTCCATCTGGATTGGCTGTTATTACAAAGGCGTTAATCTTTGGGATATTTCAAATGTCAATTTCTCTAATTACAATCAGAATTCAAAAAAGATTCCGATGAGTTTTGATGTTGTCAGTTCGATTATTGCCGATAAAAACGATAATATTTATTTTGGAACTGAGGGCGGCGGTATTACGATTTACAATAAAAAAACCGAAGCGACGAGTTACATCAACAGCAAAACGGGCCAATCAAACAAAAATGACATTAAATCAATGTGTCTTTCTGAGGATCATATTTTATGGATTGGAACTTTCTCTAAAGGATTATCAGCTTACAATACCGTTTCAAAAAGAATTGAAGACAACCGAATTACTCCGGATTTACTGGCTTCATTAAAAGAAAGCGGCGTTTATTCGCTTAAAGCTGAAGGTCCTATTTTATGGATCGGAACTTTCGGAAAAGGTTTAATTCGCTATGATACAGCAAATAAAACGTTTCAGGTTATTGGAAATGATAATACAAAACCCGTTTTCCTTACCAATAACATCATTCGAACTATTTTAGTCGACAAACAAAACTCACTTTGGGTTGGAACTCAAAATGGTTTAAATCGTATTCCTTTACGCAATTTTAATCCGCAGCAATATTCCATTCAGCATTTCTTTTATGATCACAGCGCTTTATCCGGCGATGATATTTTGACTTTATTTCAGGATTCTCAAAACAGAATCTGGGTAGGAACAAAAGCAAAAGGACTGCATTATTTTGATGGAAAAAAATTCAACCGCATTAATCTCAGAATAGGAAATACGGTTATTACCTCCATACATTCTATTTTAGAAGATGACGATAAAAACCTCTGGATCAGCACCAATCAGGGAATTATCAAATACAATACAAACCTGAAAACGGTTGTAATTTACGATCAAAAAGACGGTTTGGCCAGTAATGAATTCAACGATAATTCGGCTTTAAAACTAGATTCAAATAAGTTTTATTTCGGAAGTCCGTCTGGTGCGACTTATTTTGATGCCACAAAAATTTCCTTAAATCAATATGCACCGCAGGTTTTAATTACCGATTTAAAAATCAAAAACGAAACCATACATGCCAACGATAAAGACGGAATTTTAGAAAAAAGCATTGGTTTTACCCAAACCATTACGCTGGATTATGATAAGGCCAATTTCTCAATAAACTTTGCGATTCCAAATTATATTCGATCTAAAAACAATCAATACAGTTATCGTTTAACCGGTTTAGAAAACAACTGGACCACAACTAAAAATGCCGAAGCCAATTTTGCTATTCAAAATCCGGGAACTTATACTTTTGAAGTTCGCGGCGCTAATAATGACGGTGTTTGGAACAAAAACCCAACAACGCTAACCGTTATAGTAAATCCGGCTCCGTGGCGCAGTATTTGGGCGTTTTTATTGTACGCAATTATAATTGGACTTGGTTTATATGGTTTAATCTGGATCATGAAATCGAAAGCAAGATTGAAACAGAAACTAGAACTGGAATATCTGGAAACCAAACGTATTGAAGAAAACAACCGTGCCAAACTGGATTTCTTTACCAATATTTCGCATGAATTCAGAACGCCTTTAACTTTGATTTTAGGGCCGTTGCAGCAAATTTTATCCGATTATAACGGAACTAACGAAATGTACAAAAAGCTGTTGGTGATTGAAGGAAGCGCGAATCATCTTTTGAGTTTAATTAACCGTTTAATGGATTTTAGAAAACTCGAAAACGATCAGGCAACACTCGAGTCGGCTAATGGAAATATTGTAAAATTCACCAAAGAAATCTTCTTATCATTTATAGAATATGCCAAAGACGGCGGTTATGACTATAATTTTGAATCTTCGGATGATGAAATTCTGGCTTATTTTGATCGATATAAACTCGAACGTGTGTTTTATAATTTGATTTCGAATGCGTTTCGATATACGCCAAAAGGCGGTTCTATCAACATCAAAATAGACCACAATCCCGAAAATCTGTTTATTGCCGTTGAAGATTCAGGCGTGGGAATTTCGGAAGAACATATCGATAAAATTTTCAATTTGTTTTTTGAGATTCCGATGCACAATCAGGTTCAGAAAAACTACAATAAAGGAACCGGAATTGGACTTTCTATCGTAAAAAACATCGTGAAACTGCATAAAGGAAGCATCGATGTTACGAATAAACCTTCGGGTGGTGTTATTTTTAAAGTAACGTTACCGCTTGGGCGCGAACATCTTTTAGACTCCGAAATTATTCCTGATTTTAAAATCAGTGATGATATCGAGCAATATGCTGCTCAATTAGAACCGGCCGAAACAATAGAAAATGAAGATATCGACGACTTAATTGTTAACGACGAAAAGCAGACTATTTTACTTGTTGAAGATCATAAGGTTTTGAGAAAATTCATGAAAAACCTGCTCAAAAAAGATTACAATATTATTGAAGCCGAAAATGGCCGAATTGCTTTTGAAAAAGCACAGAAATATGTACCTAATTTAATTATAAGCGACGTTATTATGCCGGAAATGGTAGGAACTGAACTTTGTTCTAAAATTAAGGAAAACATTAAAACCAGCCATATTCCGGTTATTTTGCTGACTTCGAGATCTTCATTGGTTTATAAATTTGAAGGACTTGAAAGCGGTGCCGATGATTACATCAGTAAACCATTTAATTTGATGGAGTTTAAACTCCGCGTTAAAAACCTTTTAAACACAACCGAACGTTTAAAAATCAAGTTTTCGAGCGAAGACAGTTTTATTCCTTCGGAAATTACGGTTTCGTCTCTGGATGAAGAACTATTGAAAAAAGCATTTAAAATTGTAGAAGAAAACATTTCGAATGAACAATTTGATATTCCGTTTTTCTGTTCAGAATTAGGTGTAAGCCGCACCATGTTATTTTTAAAAGTAAAAGCGTGGACGAATTTTACGCCAAATGAATTCATTCATGAAATCAGGTTAAAACGCGCCGCTCAATTATTGGAACAAAACAAATTAAACATTTCAGAAATCAGTTATAAGGTTGGTTTCAACAATCCGAAATACTTTAGTAAATGCTTTCAAAAAAAGTATGGAGAAACTCCATCTCAATACTCAGATAAATTTTACAAATCGACGGTTGTATTATAAAAACCTAGTGTTTTAAGGGCTTAAAAAAGGGTATCTGTATTTTTAGATACCCTTTTTTGTATTTCTATATCGTTTTCGGGGTATACATTTGCGATATGAAAATCAAAAATACAAACCTATTATTGCTGCAAATTCTATTTGTGATTATTATAATCGGAATGAGTTTATTGCTTTTCTACTTTATCTAACATTAACCTTAAAACCAAAAAATGAATGTTGACAAACCAAAAAATCAAACCGTTTAAATGGTTTTTACTGGTAACTTTTTTACTGGTAAATATCGTGATGAATGCACAGGAACGAAAAGTTACCGGAAAAGTAACTTCAAGCGAAGATTTACTCGGGCTGCCTGGTGCGAATGTCTATATTAAAAACTCCTCAGTTGGAGCCTCTGCAGATATGGATGGAAATTATACTGTTATCATTTCAGAGAAAAATCCTGTTTTAGTTTTCAATTTCGTGGGTTATCAAACCGTTGAAATTCCGGTAGGAAATAAAACGGTAATAAATGTAAGTTTAAAACCAGACACTAAAAATCTTGACGAAGTAATTGTAGTAGGTTACGGTACTCGTAAAAAGAGCGACATTACCGGTTCTGTTTCTTCTGTAACAGCAAAAGAGCTTACAGCTTATCCTGTTTTAAGTGCAGAGCAAGCTTTACAAGGCCGTGCAGCAGGGGTTTCGGTACAAAGTAATAATGGCGGTGAGCCGGGTGCTCCGGTAAAAATCAGAGTCCGCGGCGGTACTTCGATTAATGCGAGCGGTGATGCCCTTGTAGTAGTGGATGGATTTGCAGGAGTTTCAATGCCGGCTCCTCAGGATATTGCTTCTATCGAAGTTTTAAAAGATGCTTCGGCAACAGCCATTTACGGATCAAGAGGATCAAATGGGGTTATTATGGTTACCACTAAAAAAGGAAAACCAGGAAAACCGGTAATTGAATTCAGCAACTCTACATCAGTACAATCTGTAAATAATAAACTGCACTTATTAAATGCAGATCAGTTTGCGGCGTACAGAAAAAGTTTTACCACACATACACAAGGACCTGCAAATACAGACTGGCAGGATGTTATTTATCGTGATGGAATGATTTCGAATACACAATTGTCATTTTCAGGCGGATCTGATGCCGTGAAATATTATGTTTCCGGAACGTATTTCAACCAAAATGGAGTTGTAATTAATTCTGGAATTGACAGATATACAATTGTAAGTAATCTTGAAGCCGATTTATCTCCTAAATTTAAAGTAGGCTTAAACACGTTTACAAGCAAACAGAACAAAGACGGAATTGTAAGCCAGACAGGAGCCGGAGGAACTGGAGCTGCGGGTGTAATTGCTTCTGCTTACAGATTCATGCCAGACAAAGGAATTTATAATGCCGATGGAACTTTTACAACAACGGCTCCAATTGGTGATGATATTGATAATCCGTATGCTACAGCAATGGAAAACATTCTGGAAACTGTTTCTATCGTAAACAGAAATAACTTCTTTGCATCGTATCAAATTACAAAAGACCTTAATTTTAAAACTACTTTAGGTTTAACCGATACTAATTCGCAAACCGGAAGATTTATTCCTTCTACTTTAATTGCAGGGAAAAACATTAAAGGAGAAGCTTCTGTAAACAACACTCGATTTTCTTCTTTCTTAACAGAAAACTATTTAACTTTTAAACGTGAAGTTATAGAAAAAGGAGTTTTAACGGTTTTGGCTGGTTACTCGTATCAAAAAAACAAAAACGAAAGTTCGTATGCTGCTTCAAGAGGATTTTTAACGAATACCAACTCTTATCGTAATCTTGGTGCCGGAACTGTGTTTTTAAAACCAGACTCTAATTTATCTGAGACAGAATTAATTTCTGCTTTCGGAAGGTTGAATTTTGATTATGATGATAAATATTTACTAACCTTTACGGCCAGACGAGACGGTTCTTCAAGCTTTAGTAAAAACTACAAATACGGAACTTTCCCTTCTGGAGCAATTGGATGGAATATTGGTAAAGAAAATTTCTTAAAAGACAGCAAAACGGTTTCAAACCTTAAATTAAGAGCCAGTTATGGTGCAACAGGAAATCCGTCAATTGGTCCTTACACTACGCTTTCGAGATTCTCAGAAATTTATGATGTGAGCGGTGACGTAATTGTAAATGCGGTTCAGTTAACTTCTTTAGATAATCCGAATTTGAAATGGGAAACTTCTTATCAGCAGGATTACGGAATTGATTTAGGTTTATTTGATAACCGAATCAGCATCACAGCAGATTATTACAAAACAATCACAAAAGATTTATTGTTTAACAGACCCCTTCCGGGAGTTTCGGGAATTGCTTCTCAGCTTCAAAACGTTGGAGAATTAGAAAACAAAGGATGGGAATTAGCGATTAATTCTAAAAACTTTATTGGAGCAGATTTCACTTGGTCTACCAGCTTTAATATCTCATCAAACAAAAACAAAGTATTAAAATTAGCCGATAATAAAGATTTATTAATCAACTCTACTCCGGGTCACTTCCTGGCTACAGAATCTCAGATTTTAAGAGTGGGTCAGCCGGTTGGTTCTTTCTTCGGGTTTATTTATGACGGTGTTATTCAACAAGGTGAAGCTGTTTTACCAGGAAACTTTGAAACAATTGCAGGAGGAGAAAAATTTAGAGATGTTAATGGCGACGGAAAATTAGATTCTCAAGATAAAACTATCATAGGAAATCCAAATCCTGATTTCATCTTCGGATTAAATAATGATTTCACTTATAAAAATCTTGATTTAAATATCTTCTTTCAAGGTTCTCAAGGAGGCGAAATCTTAAATTATACATTAATGGAACTGGCTTCTGGTAACAACAATGCTACAACAGAAGTTTTAAACTCATGGACTCCAACAAATACCAACACAAATGTGCCTATTAATGCGGCGAGAACTAAAAGAGTTACTTCGAGATTTGTTTACGACGGAAGTTACGTTCGTTTGAAAAACATCTCTTTAGGATACAGCTTAGATGACAAAATTGTTTCTAAAATGGGTTTAAGCAAGGTTCGTTTTTACATCAGCGGGCAAAACCTTTGGACGATTACCAATTATCCGGGAACAGATCCTGAAACCAGTTACTTAAACGACAACAACTCAAGAAGTAATACCAATTTAGGATTGGATTATGGAGGATATCCTAACGTGAGAACGTTTACAATAGGATTTAATGTAAAATTTTAGTCTAATAAAAACACTATGAAAAAATATATAGCTTTTCTTTTCATCGGAACACTCACTTTTTTTGCCTGTTCTGATCTGGAAGAACATCCGGTAGGAGTTATTCGTCCAGAAAACTTTTTCAATAATACAGATGATTTACAAGCGGCCGTAAACGGAGCTTTTGCCAACATCGCGCACAATAATTATTGGGGAAGAGAATTTACAATTGCTTTAATGCTTCGCGATGATATGGCCGATATTGGTGATAGAACCACGCAGGCGGCACGTATTGATGTAAACGATATGACAATGAATGATACCAATGCGCTTGTGGCAAACTTCTGGCCTCAGTCGTATATTATCATTACAGCGGCAAATCAGGCAATTGAAGGCGCTAAAAAAACGCCTGGAGATCCTGCAAAAGTAAACGCAATTGTGGCTCAGGCTTATTTTGCAAGAGCATTTGCTTATTATCATTTGGTGCGTCTTTTTGGAGATATTCCGTACATTGATTTTGTTGTAAACGATGTAGGACAGGTAAATTCATTAAGCAAAACCAAAGAAGCTGATGTGTACCCAAAAATTATTGCCGATTTAGAATTTGCCAAAAAATGGCTTGAAGACAAACCAAAAGTAAAAGC
>Ga0157370_10002851_pt1 | contig 20649 bp, 19 predicted proteins | sample C35metaG_FD_113463 | JGI IMG/M metagenome (GOLD analysis project Ga0157370, IMG submission 113463) | Corn rhizosphere microbial communities from Kellogg Biological Station, Michigan, USA - C3-5 metaG | ecosystem: Host-associated > Plants > Roots > Rhizosphere > Soil | place: USA: Michigan...
AGGCCTTATCTGGACGGCGATCGTGCGCGACGTCCCGAAGTACGGCATCGCCAACTTCTGGCCGATGGCGTTGGCAGCATTGATAAACCTCTACACGATCGGGCCGCTCGTGATCGGGCGTGCGGAGCCGTTCCGAAGGCCGCGTCGCACATCGCGAACGGCACAAGTGTCCGTAGCGGTGCCCGCACCTGCTGAGGCGCCGTCATGACAGCGGTACTGCTGGCACCTGCAGTTGAGGTAGCCAAGCCGGCTGCCCTGACGCAACGACCTCGCCGGTCACGACTGCCAAGCATCGGCGCCACCGGTGCCATCGGCTTGATCATGGCCGGGCACGTGGCGCTGACACTGCGGCTGCACAACACGGTGTTCGAGGACGAGGGCCTCTACATCTATCAGGGCCATCGGGTCATCTCCCACGTCCTGCACGGCACGTTTCTGTCCGACTACCCAGGCTCGTACCTCTCGGGCGCACCGGGCTTGTATCCGGTGTACGCCGCGCTATTCGACAACATCGGGGGGCTTGAAGCCGCGCGCATCGGGAGCACGCTGTTCACCTTGCTCGGCATCGCCTGCGTTTACGGCATCGGGCAACGACTGTTTGGCCGCGTCGCCGGTGTGGTCGGTGCAGCGGCTCTTGCTGTTTGCGGGCCGGTCGTGTTCGTAGGCCACTTCGCGACATATGACGGCGCGGTAGTCGGACTCGTCGCCCTCGCTACCTGGCTCGCCGTACGCAGCGCCCAGCGCGAAGCGATGCAGTCGGCGCCGCTCGTGGCGATCGTGTTGGTCGTAGCCGCCTTCACCAAGTACGCCGCAGCGGTATACATGCCGATGGTCTTCGCCGTGATGGCGATCGTCGGCTGGGAGCGCCATCGATGGGTAGCCGTCCGTCGTTCGGTCTTCGGGCTGCTGTGCGCCACGACGCTGTTCTTTGTGCTGCTCGAAGTCTGGGCACGGTCACTTATCGACGGCCTCATCTTGACAACGGCGAATCGTCGAGTCCTCGGACACGCGACCCCCTACGACATCGTGGGCCACATCGTCGAGTGGGTCGGGCCGTGGCTCGCCCTGGCTGCGCTCGGCGCCGCCTTCCATGCCAGACGCCGGCCCTTGCTGATGCTGACGATGTTGGTTGCATCGGTGATCGGGCCTGTCGATCAGGTGCGCATCGGAGAGAGCACATCGCTGTCGAAGCACGTTGCCTTCGGAATCCTCTTCGCCGCGCCACTGATCGGTGAGCTCTTCGCCCAGCTCATGCATCGATGGCCGGTATTGGCCGCAGCATCGATAACACCTGCACTGTGCGGGCTGACGCTGCTCGGCATGCACTATTCGTCCGCCTTCTACGGCGACTGGTCTAACGAGACACGCCTGACCGCAGCGCTGCGGGTCGACGTGCCGATGTTGAAGGACAGGCCGATCCTCGGCGAACGTCCCGCCACCGAGCGGTACATGCTTGAGCGTGTCACGTACGGCCCGCAGTGGTACGACACCTACTACTTCAAGTACAAGGGCCTGCTCGGCGAGGCCGCCTACCGGGCGGCACTGAGCGACCACTACTTCGGCCTCGTGTACTTCGACAGCACCACGCCTTACGGCATCTTCGTGCAGCACTGGTTCGCTCGGCAGCCGTCGCGAACGGGCTACTACCACCTGCAGACGAAGGTGCCGCGCTACTTCCGCGGCAAATGGGTCGGCGATTGGCTCGTGTATGTCGGCGACCCACGCCGTGCTTCGACGATCAACTCGGCACCGCTGCCCGCGACAGCGGCCTACGGTTCAACCTTTGAATGGCACGGCACGATCACCGGCGACATGTCGAGCGGGCCTCGCTTCCCCGATATGTTCACCGAGAACCCCGTGGTGCAGTTGTGGTTCCGGTCGAACTGGACGAACCAGTGGTCGTTTGTCAGCGTCGCGCACACCGAGCCAGCACGGTGCGCACTGTGTTACACCTGGTCGGTCCCCATCCAGATGAAAGAGTCGGGCTCGTGGCAGGTGCGATACGCGGTCGACTGGCCGACTGTCATGCTGCCAAGCGTCGGTGGCACTGCAACGGTTGAGGTCGCGCCGGCCGTCTCGGGCTGGACAGGCGGCACGCTGCACGTGCGCGCGGGCACAACGGTAAGCCGAACGATCACCGCCAAGCCCGGCTTTCAGCGCCAGGTCAGGCTGTACTCGCGCCGCTGCGCAACCTGCACGTGGTATCGGGTCGGAAGCCCCCAACCGCTTGGCGACGCCGACCAGACGACGATTCAGTTCACCGTCCCGGCCGGCTATCGAGAGTGGCAGTTGTATCTGCCCGCGATTTCGACGAGCCAGCCCTACTACACCCCGATCCTGACGACGACGCGCTGACGTTGCGAGGTGGAATTGGCCCGGCTGGCGCGCACAATCGCCGCGCTCGTTGCACTGCTCGTCGCGGCCTGCGTGTCGATCGGCCGGCATCACGCTGAGCCCGCCCCGCCGTTCTTCGGCATCGACCTGCCCGGCGGCAGCACCGGGCTGGCGCAGGCTTCGAGCGCAGCCGAGTGCAGGCCATCGGTGCTGAGCATGTTCGTCAAGCTCGACAGCACCTCCTTCACCCTGGCGAAGCTGACGTCGAGCGCATCGGGGCGCACACCATTCATCACGCTTGAGCCGTGGTCGCTTCGGTCGTCGGTTGGCGAGTCGCACCAGCCGAAGTACGCGCTGACCGCGACCGTGCGCGGCGCATACGACGCCGACTTTCGCCGTATCGCTGCCGTCATTGCGGCCTTCCAGAAGCCGGTCTACCTGCGATTCGCGCACGAGATGAACGGCGACTGGTACCCGTGGGGCAGCGGCGTCAACGGCAACCAACCGGCCGACTATGTGCGTGCGTGGCGCCACGTGCACGACATCTTCGCTGCGGCTGGCGCACACAACGCGCGCTGGGTATGGTCGCCCGACGCCCTCATGACGAAGGCACCGCCGCCGATCGCACCGCTGTATCCCGGAGATGCATACGTCGACTTCGTCGGCCTGACCGTGTACGGCCACACCGCGCGTGAGCCGGACGTCGCCAGCACCGTCGGCCCGTACCTCCAGCAATTGCATGCCATTTCGCACCGGCCGGTGCTGCTCTCGGAGGTCGGCACCGACGGGCCTGGCAAGGCGAGCTGGATTCGCACGCTGGGACCGTACCTGCACGACAACCAGCTCCGCGGCTTCGTCTGGTTCGATACCTCGCGGCATTCGGGCGCGACTGGCGACTACCGCTTCACCGACACCGCAGCCGATGTCGCTGCCTTCCGCTCAATGCTGTCGGACGCCGGTGTGCGCTGCTAGGCATGACAATGCGATGGTGGACGCCGGTGAGTTGACTCTCGTGGTGCCGGCCGAGTTGCAGCCGCTGCTGTACTCGCGCCGGCGCCACGGGAACCTCACACTGCCACTCGACGGCGTCTCGACGATCGGCCACCTGATCGGCTCGGTTGGCCTGCCGCTGACCGAGATCGGTGCGGCGCTCCTTGACGGGCAACCGGTCGACCTGTCTTGGCAACCTCGCGGAAATGCGGCCGTCGAGATCACCTCGCGACGGCGTCCGCAAGAAGGTTCTCGGTTCTTGCTCGACGTCCACCTGGGCACACTGGCCCGGCGGATGCGGCTGCTCGGGATCGACACCGCGTGGCGCAACGATGCGGACGACGACGACTTGCTTGCGCAGGCAGCGGCTGAGGAGCGGGTGCTGCTGACTAGGGATCGCGGCTTGCTGCTTCGCCGCGCGGCGCGCGAGGCTGCGTATGTGCGGGGCAACCGGCCTGACGCACAGTTGGACGACGTGCTCGACCGGTTCGCACCCCCGCTCGCGCCCTGGACTCGATGCCTGTCGTGCAACGGGTTGCTCGAAGCAGTACCGAAATCGGCCGTGGCCGACGAGCTGCAGCCCGGAACCCGGCGCAGCTACGACGTATTTGCCCGTTGCACGCGGTGTGGCCAGTTGTATTGGCGTGGCGCACACGCCAGGCGACTCGAGCAGATCGTCGCACGGTTCAGCTGAACGATTGGCGCCTCGGTAGGATTGCCGGGGCTCGCGGACGCGAGCGACGGCCATCCGAAGGAAAATCCCAAGAGCATGTGCGCGGCCTGTGGCATCGCGACCCACGTCATTGTCGAGCCCGAAGCCACGGCCATCGTCGACGCGCCTCCGTCGTCCGCCATCACTGCCCCACCGCTGAAGTTCGCAGCGCTGCGCAACCGCGACTGCCGCCCATACCTGTTCGGTGCAGCGCTGTCGATGATGGCCGACAACGTCGAACACGTCATCACGTACTGGGTGTTGTGGCAGAAGTTCCACGCACCCGCGCTGGTTGGTTTCGAAGTGATCAGCCACTGGGTGCCGTTCCTGCTGTTCTCGATGTACTTCGGATCGCTGGCCGACCGGCACGACTGCCGACGGCTCATTCAGGGTGCGCAGGCCCTCTTCATGTTCGTGTCGGCGGCGTGGGGCGTGCTGTTCATCACGCACTCCCTGCAGATCTGGGAAGCCTGCGTGTTACTGGTCTTGCACGGCTGCGCCGGATCGCTGTGGGGGCCGGGCGAACAGTTGATGCTGCACGACTTCGTCGGCCGCGAAGAGCTGCCGAGTGCGGTGCGGCTGAACGCGACTTTCCGTAGCCTGGGCATCTTGTTCGGGCCAGTCGTGGGCTCGGCGTTGCTGCTCGGGCTCGGGGCTACGACCGGCATCTTCGTCAACGTCGCGTTCTACCTGCCGCTGACGCTTTTCTTGTTCCGTACCAAGTTCACGGGTCACACCCGCGACGACGGGTTGCAGCGGCCGCGCATCGGAATCATGGATTCGCTGCGCGTGCTGCGCGAGGTGCGCGCCAATCACACTCTGGTCTGCATGATCATTCTGGCCGGGCTGGGATCGTTCTTCGTCGGCGCGTCGCTGCAGTCCGTGATGCCAATCTTTGCGCAGGATCTGGGTGCGAAAAGTTCTGGAACCGCCTACGGTGTACTGCTTTTCGCCAACGGCGCAGGCGGTGTGATCGGCGGGGTGCTGCTCGAAGCCACTGGCCGCATCAAGCCGAACGTGAAAGCCGCGGTCGTGAGCACCGGCATCTACGGTGTTTCGAGCATGCTGTTCGCGGCCATCGGAAACTATCCGTTCGCCGTCGCGATGCTGCTCGTTGGCGGCATCGCCAATCTCGCCTCGATGTCGATCGGTCAGACCATCGTGCAGCTCGAAGCACCGGCCGCGGATCGCGGCCGAGTGATCGGGGTGTACGGCATGTCGGCCAATGGGTTGCGCGCCGGCAGCGGGTTCACGGTCGGAATGGTGGGCGCCGCGCTCGGCGTGCACTTGTCGCTCGGCCTGAGCGCCGCAGCGCTGTGCGTCGGCACCCTCATCGCTGCCTGGTACGCCCTGGGTTCTCGGCAGTCATGACCAAACTCGCGCTCGCGACTCGGGTGGCCGCAACCGCGAAAGCACGTAACGCTGGCGTTGGAACGGAGTGACCGCCTGCCACCGACGAATCGCAATGTGACAAGTTGCCCGATTCGGCGTCGTCTGGGCTGTACGCTCCGCTCGTGGACGATCAACCCTTGCCTCGAGACCCGCGGTACATTGACGGTCGGTTCGAGCTGCTCGTCAGCGCCGTCCAGGACTACGCGATTCTCATGCTGGACGCCGAAGGTGTCATCAGGACCTGGAACACGGGCGCGCAGCGGATCAAGGGTTACACGGCGGACGAGATCATCGGTAGGCACGTCTCCGTCTTCTATCCCGAGGAAGACGTGCGGAGCGGGAAGATCGAGCACGAGTTGACGGAGGCTCGCCGTCAAGGCCGGTATGAAGACGAGTCGTGGCGGGTGCGCAAGGACGGCTCTCGGTTTTGGGCCAACGTCATCATCACTCCGTTGTTCGACGACGCCGGTAACCTCACGGGCTACGGCAAGGTCACCCGCGACATGACCGAACGCCGCCGCTTCGAGCAAGAGCTTGAGCAGGCACGCGAAGTCGCTGCGGCCGCCAATCGCGCCAAAGACGACTTCCTCTCGAACATGAGCCACGAGCTGCGAACCCCGCTCAACGCCGTCATTGGGTTCTCGCAACTGCTCGCTCTGGAGCCGCTCACCGCCGACCAGCACGACTCCGTGCGGCATATCGTCAAAGCCGGTCAACACCTGCTGGACCTGATCAACGAGATCTTGGACATCTCACGAATCGCGAGCGGCCGGATGTCGTTGTCGCCGGAAGCCGTCAGCGTCACGCAAGTGATCAACGAATCGGTGGCGATGGTGGCGCCCCTCGCGGCCGCCCGTGGCGTCCGACTCAGGGCCGAGAACGCCAACGGCCTGCACGTGCTGGTCGACCGTCAACGCATTAAGCAAGTACTGCTGAACCTGCTATCGAACGCGATCAAGTACAACTACTCGGACGGCGACGTGTCGGTCACCTGGGAAAAGGGCGAACCAGGCCGTCTCCTCATCAGGGTTTCCGACTCAGGCGCCGGCATTCCCGAAGCGATGATGCATCGCCTTTTCAATCCGTTCGATCGCCTCGGCGCCGAATCGGGCCAGGTAGAAGGCACCGGTCTCGGCCTCGCGTTGTCCAAAGGCCTCGTCCAGGCGATGGGCGGCGCACTCACCGCCGAGAGCACCGTTGGCAAGGGCAGCGTCTTCACGGTCGAGCTGCCATTGACGGAACCGCCGGTGCAACGTCTGGAGCGTGAGACGCGAGAGGCGGAGGTTCGTTCGGACGGCGATGGCACGGCCAAAACGAAGGCGCGCGTCTCCGTGCTCTACGTCGAAGACAACCTCTCCAACTTGCATCTCGTCGAACGGATCCTGGAACGCAGACCCGACGTGCTGTTGATACCCGCTCTGCAAGGGCGCATCGGCCTCGACCTTGCGATGCAGCATCAGCCGGCCCTCGTCCTTCTCGACCTGCACTTGCCGGACATGTCGGGTGAAGACGTATTGCTCCAGCTCAAGGGCCACGCGAGCACCGCGAACATTCCCGTCGTCGTGATGTCGGCAGATGCCACCGCGGGGCGGATTACCCGTCTCAAGGAGACTGGCGCGGTCGACTACCTGACGAAGCCGATAGATGTCACGCGTTTCTTGGCGGTGATCGACCGGTGGTGCGAGGCCGCCGACCCAGAGGCCTAAGGCAAGGCCGAGCGATGTCGCCCGGAGAGCGCATTAAGACTGGGCACCCGCAGCGTCGATAGACGAAGGGGAGGGCCACCGCCCTCGAAGGAGGTGCTAAAGCTGCGCGACCTCTCGCTTCCACAAGCCGACGGCAGCGGCGATCGACGAATTCTTGGGCGATTCGCCGACTCGCAAGTGCTCGTCATCGACGACAACCCGAGCAACGTCGCACTTCTCCGCGCGCTACTGACGCGCGCCGGGTTGCGTGCCGTCCACACGGCGACTGATCCGCGTGACGCGCTCAGCCGCATCGACGAGATCGACCCTGACCTCGTGCTTCTCGACCTCCATATGCCAGAGCTGGACGGCTACGCCGTTTTGCAAATGCTCACGCAGCGGGCCGCGGGGTCGTACCTGCCGGTGATGGTGCTGACCGCAGATTCGACACCAGAGGCGAACGAGCGGGCATTGAACCTCGGCGCGAGGGATTTCCTTTCCAAGCCTCTCCAGACCAACGAGGTCCTGCTGCGGGTGCGAAACCTGCTCGAGACACGAGATCTGCACGTGACGCTACGCCGGCAAAACATGCTGCTGCGAGAGCAACTAGGCGGATATCAGGAGTTCCACCGCACTGCGGAAGAGGCCAGGCAGCTGCTGCACCAGCAAATCGCACGGGTTATCGCCGAGGGCGACATTCGTATCGTTTATCAGCCGGTCTTCGACCTGAGATCAGGCAAGTTGCTTGGCGTCGAGGCGCTGAGCCGCTTCCCATCGGACCCGTCGCGCACCCCCGATCGGTGGTTCTCCGAGGCCAACGAAGTCGGGCTCGGTGTCGCACTTGAGCTGAGCGCGATCCGCGCGGCACTACCCGCCCTCGAAGCGCTTCCCGAGTCGATGTTCCTGGCTGTCAATGTGTCTCCGTCCACGGTCCTCAGCCGAGAGATCGACCTCGTCTGCGAGAAGCAGCCGACGTCGCGACTCGTTCTGGAACTCACTGAGCACGTGCCTGTCGAAGACTACGAGGCCGTGAATCTGGCCGTCTCAAGCATGCGCGCGAGCGGCGCGCGACTCGCCGTGGACGATACCGGCGCGGGCTACGCCGGCTTTCGCCATCTGCTAGGCCTGAAGCCAGACATCGTCAAGCTCGACATCTCGCTCACCCGCGGCGTTGACCAGGACCCCGCGCGCCGGGCGCTTGCCAGCGCGCTGGTGCGCTTTACCGAAGACACCGGTGCGGATCTCATAGCTGAAGGGATCGAAACCGCCGACGAACTGCACGCGCTGCGTGAGCTCGAGGTGGGTTGCGCTCAGGGCTTCTACCTCGGCCGCCCTCAACAACTGCCTCGGATTCTCGATCTCGCACATGAGGGCACCTAGCACGTCCCGCCGTTCACAGCTGCGGCACCCTATGAGAGGTCGGCACCCAACGCGAGGCTGCTCAAGTCACGCAACGCCTCGTCGAAAGCGATTGGCCGCTCCGGCGGCAGGCGTCCGGAGCAACAACATTCGAGCAACCCCTCAATCAACCTCGCGCGCTCGATCACCTCATCGGCATGCAATGCACCCGGCAGAATCCTCACCTCGAGCGTGTCGCGCGCCGGATCATCGCGCAACAACTGCGTCAGGTTCACGTCGAAGAACTTGCTCAGGCCCCCGCGCGCGCTAGCCGCCCGCAACGACTCCCACGTGGCAGGACCCTCAACGGCAGCAACGAGCTCTGCCGGTCCCCGCGCCCCGCGGTTCCGTGATCGTTAGGCAAACTGCGGTCAAGAACCCCGCCATTGCCTAACAGCCGGGCCTGGGTCCGCGCCCGCAGACCACCCCCAAGCTCGAGTGGGCAGAACTGGCGAGGACGCGCCGAGGCGGACGATGCAAATCTGCCCAGTCGCGCGCCGACAACGCGCCCGCGCCAGGACGGCACCCGGCTGCCCGCAGCACCGGAGCAGCCGGTTACCCGCGGACAGCGCTCGCGCGGGTGGCCGCGGTCGCCGGCGTGGCCGCGGTCGCCGCGGTCGGTCCAGCAGCAGGCTTGGCGGGCGCGGCAACGATCATCCGGTGCCGCAGGTAGACGTTGTTGAGGATCAGCGCGAGCACGCTGATCGACCCGCCCACGATCTGCATCGCAGCCGGCACCACGCCGGTCATCGCCGAGATAGAGAAGGCGGTCACCGGGACGACGTCCATGAACAGGACGCCGTTCAGCGGCGTCAGAATCTTGTTGCCGATGTTCCACGCCAGCACGCCGATGACCGCGGCCACCAAGCTCATGTAGGCAAGCTCGGGCAAAATCGACGTCACGTCGTGCCCGCTCGGCGTCGCGACGCCGCCCGTTCCGAGCAGCACTGCCGTAATCACCACCGCGCTGCTCAACCCGAGCCCCGTCGTCACGGTCGTGTACTTCACCGGCGACCAATCAGGGAAGAACGCCGCGCCCACGGTATAGAGCACCCAGCAGAGCGCGCCGAGCACGATCAGCCCGTCGGCGTAGTAGTTCTGTGGCTCTCGGAAGAGGGCGGCGTAATCACCCTTCGTTACCACGAGCGTGATTCCGAAGAACGACAGCAGGATGAAGGCCAGCGCCCCCCGCGGCGGCACGGCGCGACGGACGACCCAGTTCACCAGGAAGCCGAGCAGCGGCATCGTCGCCATCATGATCGACGCGGTGAGCGCACCGGCGTCACCGAGCTTCTTCTGCCCGTAGAACACCAGGAACTGGAAGCCGGCGAACCCCGCCGTACCGAAGAACCAGGCGAGCCCGACCCGCGCACCTCGCAGATCAAAACCGGCTCGACCCTCACGCCGCGCCAGCAGGAGCGCGAAGACCACCCCGGCTATCGCGTAGCGCATGCAGGTGAACGTGAACGGGTCGATGTGCCGAAGGGCCCTCGTCATCACCGGGAACATCCCGCCCCAGGACAGCGTGGCGATCAAGCAGAGTGCAACGCCTCGCGAGTACTTCCCCGACATCTCAACTCCCCGGGCCGTGCTTCGATTGTTCGACGATGGTCGAAGTATCAAAGGACTGCGATACTTTGTCAACCAGACCAGGCAAAGACGAGACCTGGTCGAAGGAGCGGTCATGTCCCGCAGCTACTACCACCCGAGCGTCGGCGACCTCGACCTTGCCGAAGTGCTGCGTGCACTCGCCGACCCGATCCGGCTGCGCATCGTCGAGCTGCTGCTCGAAGGTGGCGAGACCACATGCGCGCCACTGGCCGTCGAGGTCGGCATCGCTGATTCGACGCTCTCGCATCACCTGCGGCAGATGCGCGAAGCCGGCGTCACCCGCACGAGGGCGGACGGCGTGTTGCGCTGGACCAGCCTGCGCACCGACGACCTCGAGACCCGCTTCCCGGGCTTCCTCGGGTGGCTGCAGAACTCACTTCGTCCGAAGCCGGCCGCGGCTGCGCGCACGAGCGGCGCCCGGCACTCGCCGTCCGCTCGCCGCCGTAACCCTCGGCCGGTCGCAGCGGCGAAATAACGGACGACGAGCCCCTCACCCGGCGTTTACCGCAATTTTGGGCATCGGCCACTTGACACCCCAGACGTAGCTCGTTAGATACTTCGAGCACCATCGAACAAATCGCCGATGGGTAGCCGCGCAATCGTCTTGGGGGGATCGCGACATGGTTACGTCTGCGCTGAATTCGGCGCCTGCAGTGGAGACACCGTTCGCCGATGCGTTGTTGCGCATCACCGGCACGGGGGTGGGCAGCTTGCATGCGCTGCCGGTTTCACAGGGTCATTCGATTCGCCATTCGTCGCTTCGCGGCAAGTACGAGCGGCTGTTCGGGCCTGCGTACTTGGCGTCAGACGCGTCGTTCTCGGCTCCGGTGCTCGACTCGTTCTTCCGGCCCCGCACCTGCCTCGCACGTGCGCAGCAGCTTGCCGCTGATGCGTTCGGCGCTGATCGCACGTTCTTCATCACGTCCGGGACGACGACGGCGAACAGCGTTGCGCTTGCGGCGATGGGCTTACGGGGACGACGGGTGCTCGTCGACCGCACCTGCCATCAGTCGATCCACTTTTCGCTCGACCGCATCGGTGCGGACGTCACTTACGCGGGCTACGGCCCCACGACGACCACTAGCGGGCTCGCGGTCAGCGATGTCGAAGAGTTGCTGCGCTGCTTCGCCACCGCCGCGCGCGAGGGCGCACCGTATCAAGCAGTCGTGCTGTCGGGATCCTCCTACGACGGCATCTTGCTCAAGCTGCCTGAGCTCGTGGCGGCACTGTTCGAACATGTCGACGTCCTTGACGTGCTTGTCGATGAGGCATGGTCGGCGCTGAACAACTTCCACCCCGCCTTGCGCGCGCACACTGCGCTCGAGGCAGCCCGCAAAATGCGCCCGCACAACCGGATGCAGTTGCGGATGTTCGTCACACACTCGGCGCATAAATCGATGAGCGCCTTGCGCCAGGCGTCGTATCTGCACGTGATCGCAGATGAGGCGGCGCAGTACGCCGTCGAAGACGCGATCTACTCCATCCACACAACGAGCCCGAGCCTGCCGATCCTCGCCAGCCTCGATCTCGCCCGTGCCCAAGGTGTCGCTGAAGGCGCAGCCCTGCTCGAAAGCTGCATCGACAGTGCGTCGCAGCTGCGGGCGCTCGTCACCGACGGCGCCTTCCCCGGGCTGACCGCAGTGCCGACGTGCCCACCAACGCGATGGGCACTGCCCGATCCGACCAAGGTGGCCGTCGACTTCGCCGGGATCGGGCTCTCCGCCCACGCTGTGCGCACGCGGCTCTTCCACGAATACGGCCTCTACGTCTCTCGCGGCAGTCGAAGCGTGCTGTTGTTCAACTTCCACATCGGCGCGGGAGCCGACATCTGCGACCGGCTCGAACGTGCGCTGCGCGACCTGTGCGGCAAGCGTTCGCACGGCCGTCGTCCGGCTATCGACCTCTGCAACTCTTTCGTAATCCCTTATCCGCCGGGCGTTCCGGCCGCTGTGCCCGGTGAACTCTCGGTTAGCGACCTCGCCGAACAGCTGCTGCATTACGACGAGTCCGGAATCGACGTGTTTTCGGTTCCCGCTCAGTCTCCGCGCAACTAACTCCTCGCGCCTTCCTCCTCTGTTGCGGGTGCGTTGACGCCTGCCCATCTACCGATCGGGAGAATCCTGTGATTGCGCTTGACGTCATTCAAAAGCATGCTGCCCAAACGCCGGACCGACCGGCACTCATTGCGGTCAACAGATACATGAGCTGGCTCGGTTTCGCCGATGAGGTCGCGCGCTCTGCCGGTGCGCTCGCCATGCTCTTCGACGAACTCGGACCGACCCACCCTAGGCGGATCGCCTTCCTCGGCGACAGCGACCTCGACATCGTCGTCCTGCAAGCTGCCGCTGCAACGCTCGGCATCGCGATCGTCGGGATCGACCACAGCCTCGAACCGGCCGCGGTCGCGGCGTGCCTCGACCAGCTGAAGCCGGCCGTTTTCGTGGTATCGCCATGGCGCCGGCAGCTTGCTCGAACGGCACTCGCGCGAGCGACGGCGCAGCCTGCTGTCCTGCTGCACCTCGGCGCGTCGGGCTCGTCAGGCAGGTCGTGGCCGAAGCTGACCGCCAGCGGCAGCTGGCCGCCGCCGGACGGTTGGAAGCAAGGCCCCTTCGAGGCATTCGGTTTCACGTCAGGAACGAGTGGCACGCCGAAGCTCGTCGTCCGCACTGAATCTTTTGCAGCTCGTCGGCGGGCAGCGATCGTCGAGATGTTCGGCATTACTGTCGATGACGTCTACCTCAACACTGTGCCGCTGTTCCACGCGTCAGCCAGCGGCTGGGCGCGCATCTTCCTGAGCGAGGGCGCGCCGGTGGTCATTGCCGGCGACGAAGATTCGGCATGCATCGCGCGGCTCGCGCGCGAGCATGGGGTGACCTTCACGCTGATGGTTCCGCCGGTGCTCGCCAAGTTCACCGAGCAGGCCCGGGTTGACGACGCTCGCCCGCCGCTTCGCGCCATCGTCACCGGCGGCCGGCACGTGAGCCCACAGCTGGTGCGCGACGTCGACGCCACGTTCGGCCGCGTGCTGCACGTCTATTACGGGACGACGGAAACCGGGCTCAACACCCTCGCTACGCCAGCTGATCTGGCCGACGACCCGACAACGGCAGGCGGGGCGTTTCCCGGCAACGCGATCGCGATCGTCGACCGGCACGGCGGCCGGGTTCGGCCGGGCGAGCCAGGTTTCGTCGCCATCTCGGGCTACATGCTTGCGTCGCACTTCGGAGATGGCAGCGCGCCGGTGATCGACCTCGATGGCGTTCGGTACTGGGTGACCGCCGACACCGGCTGCCTCGACAGCGACGGCCGACTGCGCATCTTCGGCCGCGAACTCGGCGACCAGCTGCACGACGTGATCGGCGCTGAGGCGGCGGTGCGCGACCTCGACGGTGTGGCCGACGTCGCGATCGTGCTCGCCGCACCTGACCGCGAGGCGGTCGTGGCGTATGTGCCGAAGCTGCCGCCTTCCGCTGATCTCACTGCGGAGGTGCACGCAACGGCCAGTGCGGCGCTCGGCGGTCTCGACGTTCGATGCCTCAAGTTCGACGCGATCCCCTACAGCCCGAGCGGCAAGGTGCGGCCGGCGGCGCTGCTGGCCCGCGCCTGAGGTCTCCACTGGTAGACGGTGGCCGCTGTCTTTCGCGGCCACCGTCTACCAGGTGGGCGGAATCTACTGATCATCTTGGCCTCGCCAGCCCTGGCGGCAGCAGCTCGAGCTCCCGAATAATCGTGTGACGAGGATTGACCGAGTCGGGGCACGGTCATAACATGCGGTCGTATACAGCGATGGACACTGGTACACCGTAGCCGCGCGCTAGTGATCACGGGCCAGCTGCGGCCCACTAGGGAGCGCCGTGAAGGTTGAGAACGTCACGGTCCGGGCAGGCGCGGCGGTTTCGGTCGAGCACGTTGGGGTCGAGTTCGGCGACCGTCACGGCGGCGAATTGCAGGCGCTGCATGACGTCAGCTTTCGGCTGGACCCGGGCGAGTTCGTCACCGTGGTCGGGCCGAGCGGCTGCGGCAAGACGACGTTGTTGATGCTGATCGCGGGCCTTCAAACTGCCACCACCGGAAAGATCACCATCAACGATGTGCCGGTCACCAAGCCGTCGCCGGCCATGGGTGTCGCGTTCCAGCGCGACTGCCTGATGGAGTGGCGAACGGTAGTCGGGAACGTGCTCGCTCAATCCGATCTGCGCGGCTGGAAGAAGAGCCAGCACGTCGATCGAGCTCATGAGTTGCTGCACATGGTCGGCCTTGCCGGATTCGAACGCCACTACCCGCACGCGCTTTCCGGCGGCATGCGGCAACGCGTATCGCTGTGTCGCGCGCTCCTGCATGATCCGCAGATGCTGCTGCTCGACGAGCCGTTCGGCGCGGTTGACGCCATGACGAGAGAACAATTGAATCTGGACGTCGGACGCCTGTGCGCCGGCTCCCGCGTCACCACGCTGCTCGTCACCCACGACATCAACGAAGCAGCCTTCATGGGCGACCGTGTCATCGTCATGGCGACCCGCCCGGGCCGCATCGCAGGCATCGTGCCGATCAACGTACCGACACCGCGAGACGCGAGCTTCCGCAAAGACGACGCGTTCCTCGGATCGACCACCGCCATCAGAGATCTGCTGGAGAAAGCCGGCGCAGCAAATGGCTAGGCCCGCATGCGAACTCGGGCGCGAGCGGTGACTGTCTCGGGGTTGAGGAGCCACTCGCTGAGCGCTGCACCGAGACGTAAGAAGCGCTCGCGACCGAGGATCGACTCGTTCCCGGTGCAACTCGGCCTCGTCATCCTGGCCATCGCCTTGATGATTCTCGGCTGGGAAATCGCAGTCATAGCAGGAGTGAAGTCGTTCATCTTGCCGTCGCCGCGATCGGTGGCCGACGCGCTGTGGTCGGACCGTAACATCCTCGCACCGGCGTTGTGGGTGACGTTCAAAGAGACCATCTTCGGATTCCTCATCGCGACCGGCTTCGGCATTGCGATCGCGTGTGCCATCGCAAGCTCACGGGTTGTCGAACGGATGGTCTATCCGTTGCTGGTAGTCAGCAACGCGGTGCCGAAGATTGCGCTCGCCCCGATCTTCATCTCGTGGTTCGGGTTGGGTTCGTTCCCTCACGTGGTGATTGCCGCGCTGCTCGCGGGATTCCCGGTGGTCATCAGCACGGCAGTCGGCCTCGTTGGGGTGGACAGCGGCCTGATCCTGCTCGGCCGCGCCACCAACGCGACCAAGCTGCGCACCTTCGCGCTGATCCGCTTTCCTGCGGCACTGCCAAGCATCTTCGGCGGGCTGAAGCTCGGCGTGACCCTCGCCCTCACAGGTGCGGTTGTCGGCGAGTTCGTCGGCGGCAACGTCGGCCTCGGCTACGTCATCACCAACGCGCAGGGAAACCTGCTTTTGTCACGTGCGTTCGCGGCCATCGTCGTCCTGGCCGTAATCGGGATCGCGCTCTTCTACCTCGTAGAACTCGTCGAGAAGCTCGTGATCCCTCGGAAGTAGTCCCGTTTACGGAAAGGAGGACAGTCGTGAAGCACTCTGCGATTCGTCGCGTCGTGCCGGTAGGTGCCGTAGTCGCCCTGATGCTGACCGCGGCCGCGTGTGGAGGGTCGAAGTCGTCGAACAACTCAGCGGCCGCCAGAGCCTCGACGTCGAGCGGGAGTTCCGCATCGGGTTCGGCGGCTGCTGCGAAGTCGATGACCGACGTCACCTACCTCACCGACTTCCTCTCCAACGGCACGTACTCGCCGATGTGGTACGGCATCAAGCTCGGCTACTACAAAGCTCAGGGCATCAACCTGAAGATTCAGTACGGCACGGGCTCGGCCACGACGTCACAAGCAATAGCCAGCGGCAAGGCCGACATCGGCGACGCCTTCAGCGGCACGATGGCACAAGCGGTCGCGAAGGGTGCGCCGCTGGAGTCGGTCGGGTTCTTCAGAGCGAACGGTGGCTGGGCGTTCTACTGCGACAAGAAGCTTGGAATCTCGACCCTCAAGCAGATGGCCGGCCACTCGGTCATCCTCCCGCCCGGCACGCCGCAAGCCTCGCTGTATAAGGGTGTGCTGAACGCCGTCGGTGTCTCACCGGACAGTGTGAAGATCCAGTCGGTGCCGTCGTCCGCAGAAGACTCGACCTACGCGACCGGAAAGGCCGACTGCGTCGGTGGCACGCTCGGCGACGCGCCCAACTTCCTGCCGCTGCGCGCGAGCACCGTGCTGCCGTGGAGCTCCGGCGGATTCAACGGTGGCGGCTACAACTTCTTCGTGACAAAGAGCTACCTCGCGGCGAACAAGCAAGTCATCGAAGGCTTCCTGAAGGCGACGTACCAAAGCATCGAAGCCAGCCTGAAGAACCCGGCGGACGCCGTCGCGGCCTTCAACGCGGCAAACCCGCAGGCCAAGCCAGACCTCACGAAGCAGCAATGGGCGGCGGTGAAGCCCGAGTTCTGCACCAAGGACATGACGCAACAAGGAAAGATGATGGGCTACCAGCTGCCTGCAGCCTGGTCCGACGTCGTTTCTGACCTCCAGAAGTACGCCAGCCTGCCGTCGTCCGTGCAAGCATCGTCGCTGTTCACGAACGAGTTCTTCGACCAGGACAACGTTTCGTCGGCTGCTTGCACTTCAGACATCAGCGGCTAGCTCGGTAACTGAGGTACACCACGCCGTTGCTGTACCGCTCGGATCCGGCAAGCTCCCAGCTGCTGGCCGGCGTCGTGTCCTTGAACAGGCGCGGCCCGGCACCCAAGGTGAGCGGATAGGTGAAGAGGTGAAGCTCGTCGACCAACTGGTCGGCGAGCATCGCCCGCACCAAAGTGCCCGACCCGCTGACGTAGAGCCCGCCATCGACGTTGCTCTTCAGCTTGCGGATGGCATCGGCGTCGTATGGGCCGACGATCCGCGAGTTGCGCCACGTGGTGTTCTGCAACGTCGATGAAACGACGTACTTCATCGTGTCGTTCATGAACGGCGCGCCGGGGTCGTCTTCCGCCGTGCGCGCCGACCAGGCAGGCTCGAACATCTCGAACGTGGTGCGGCCGAGCAGAATGCCCTGGCAGCCAGCCATGGCCCCCGCGATGGCCTCGCCCATCTTGGGATCGAAGCCATAGGGAATGGTCCAGGTCGGCGCGTCGATCACGCCGTCCAGGCTCATGAACTCGTGTACTCGGATCGATCCCATGGCCGCCGCCTCCTCGGTCTGTCGTCACAACCTAGACGCCGGAGCGATCGATGATTCATCGGCGCGGCTAGCGTCTGAGGAGGGACGGCACCAGCCGACGAATGGAGCGACCGATGTCTCGCGAGCCAACGCTCGAACAACGCCCCGAACAGCCATACGTCGCAATCCCGGCAACGGTCAGCATGGACACGCTCGGCCCGGCGATATCCGCGCTGATCGGCGAGGTCTTCGGCTGGCTGCACGAGCGCGCGGTCGAGCCGGCTGGCCCACCCTTCGTGCGGTATCTCACCATCGACATGCCGAGTCGGCTGGACATCGAAATTGGTGTGCCGATCGCTCACCCGCACCCCGGCGACGCCCGGGTCAGCACCGGCTCGCTGCCGGCTGGCCGCTACGCGACGTTGCTGCACATCGGCCCCTACCCCGACCTGGTGGCAGCTACCGAGCGCCTGCTGACATGGGGCGCGAGCAACGGCGTCGGTTGGGCAACGACCAACGAGCCGGACGGCGAGCGGTGGGGCGCTCGACTCGAGTTCTACCTGACCGATCCGCAGGAGGAGCCTGATCCGCAGCGGTACGAAACCGAGCTGGCGTTCCTTACTGAGGGCTGACGCCGGGCGAGCGGTCTGGCCGATGGCCCATCTCATCGAGTGAAGGGTCGTGGCCGCTTTCGGGTGCCTGAAACCGGCAACAACCCTTCATTCGGCGACCGCTTGGGCGCGCCTGTCGCCGGCGAAGGCAACGCAGAAGGCGACGCAGCGAGTTCGCGCAGCAAGGCCGCCGTGGCGGGCACTCGATCAGCGCCTTCGCGGTAGACGACACCATACGTGCGCCTGCCCCACGCTGCGCTCTCGCTCACCACCACCCCGGGATGCCGGAACGCATCGAGCGCGGCCTGCGGCAGGAACGCAACGCCCAGCCCGACTGCGGTCAAATTCTGGACGACGACGTAGTCGTCGGTGATGTGCTCGATGACCGGTTGAAAGCCCGCCCGTTCACAGAGTCGGGTCAGGTGCAGGCGGCAACGGGGGCAGCCGGCGATCCAGCGTTCCTTCGCAAGTTGGCGCATCGTGAGCCGGCGCCCGGCCAATGGATGAGCGCCCGGCAACACGAGCAGCACCGGCTCGTGGCCAAGCGGCCGCCAGACGAGCGATCGATCGGGCTCGGCCGGCTCCGAGCTGTAGCGAAACACGAGCGCGACGTCGAGCTCGCCGTTCTCGACGAGTTGCCGCGCCTCAGGCGGTTCAGCCACGGTGAGCATCACGTCGACACCCGACTTGTGCTGCCTCAGCCCGGCGATCGCTTGCGGCACCTGGGTCGCGGCCGCCGACGGGAACGCACCGAGCCGCACAGTGCCCCGCCGTAGCTGTCGTAGCGACGCCTGCTCCTCGTCGGCCATGTGAAGCTCGCCCGCGATCGCGTCGGCCCGCGCGACGAGCAGGCGCCCGGCGTCCGTCAACTCGACCCCGCGTGGGCCGCGCAGCAGCAGCGGGTTGCCGACCTCGCGCTCGAGTGCGGCGAGGTGCTGGCTGACGGCGGGCTGGGTCCAGCCCAGCTCGCGGGCTGCCGAACTGATCGAGCCGGCCCTGGCCACGGAGCGAAAGATCAACAAGCGGCGTGCGTCCATGCCATAAGTGTGGCTTTGAAGGGCGCGAAAGAGAACGGGTATTCCGCTAGAGCCGCCGTCTCACCCAAGATGAATGGCATGAAGACGATCGGACTCATCGGCGGCCTCAGCTGGTACTCAACCCTTGAGTACTACCGCACGATCAACGAGCTCGTGCAACAGCAGCTCGGCGGCCACGCATCGGCGCAGATTTCGCTGCAATCATTGAACTTCGCCGAGATACGTGCGCTTCAGGAGAGCAGCGACTGGTCGACGTCCGGCAAAGTGATGGCAGACGCGGCGCGGCGCTGCCAGGACAGCGGCGCCGACTTCGTCCTCATCTGTTCAAACCTCATGCACAAGAACGCGGACGACGTCGCTGCCGCGCTCGACGTGCCGCTGCTCCACATCGCTGACGCCATTGCGGAACGCGCAACGGCAATGGGCTGGACCCGAGTCGGTCTGCTCGGCACGCGTCAGGTGATGGAGGAGACGTTCTACACCGACCGGCTGCAGGCTCGGGGTGTCGATGTTTGCGTTCCCGAACTCGATGACCGCGTGATGGTAGATCGCATCATTTTCGACGAGCTCACCCAAGGCAAAATCGAAGAGTCGTCACGAACGGCGTTCTTGCAGGTGATCGCCAAGCTGGCAGCCGACGGCGCACAGGCTGTCGTGCTGGGCTGCACCGAAATCGAACTGCTCGTCAAGCCGGAAGACTCTGCCCTCCCGCCGATCGATTCGATGCGAACTCATGCAGAAGCCGCGGTGCGGGAAGCTCTGCGCGAGGGTTAACCGGCGGCTCGAAACTCGGCGTAGCGTTCCTCGAGCCTGAGGGGGTCTGGCTGGGCATCGCGCGCTCTCGGGATGTGCAGGCGCACGCCTGCCATGTCTTGCAGGCCGTGCCGCAGCATCGGTCCATCGATTTCGGCAAGCACGCGGGGCTGCACTTCGACCACGAGATCAGGCCGAACGCCGAGCACGTTCTTGTCGTAAGCGGCGTGATGGATCTTGCACAACGCCAAGCCGTTGGGCACGATCGGGAGCCCTTTCGCATGCTTGTCGGGCAAGATGTGAGCCGCGTCGAGCAGTTCGGCGTGACGCAGCCGGCAGATCGCGCAGGTGTCGTCGTATGCCTGCAGAACGCGCGCCCGAAACACCGGCTGATGCACGCGCTGTTGCGTAAGCCGCAAGGCGTAGGCGCGGTCGGGCCACGCGAGGTCGACGGTGCCCATCCAGCGCTGCGCGGCGTCAACCGCGACCGTGAACTCCAGGCGCGCCGGGTCTTCGCTGACAATCCAGACCGGATAGTGCGCCGTGTACAGCCCACGCGCGACACCCACGAAATAGATGAGCGGCGTCTGCGAGACGAGCGCTTCGCGGAGCGCCCGGTTGTCGGAGTGGCCTGCCTCCTGCCCGCGATACTTGTATCGGACAAGCCCATCGGCGCCGAGATCGTCTTCGTACGGCGGGAGTTGGCTGGGCGGTGTGAACGTGGTCCGGATGGAAAGCGCGGCCGCAAGCCCCGCAGGCTTCCAGATGCCCGTCTGCACGATCAGGCGCTGCTGTCGCCCCTCGAAGGTGAACGCGTTGATTTCGCTCGAGGGCAAGGCACCGTCGGGATGACGCTCGGCCAGGCGGTCAAGGTGTGTGAAGGCCGCAGCTCTCAGCCGCTGGTCCGCCTCCGAGGTCATGCCGGAGTTCTATCACCTGTTCAGGTACGCCGAGCGGCTTTCGACC
>Ga0157370_10002853_pt1 | contig 20639 bp, 15 predicted proteins | sample C35metaG_FD_113463 | JGI IMG/M metagenome (GOLD analysis project Ga0157370, IMG submission 113463) | Corn rhizosphere microbial communities from Kellogg Biological Station, Michigan, USA - C3-5 metaG | ecosystem: Host-associated > Plants > Roots > Rhizosphere > Soil | place: USA: Michigan...
CGCGAAGGCATCGGCGAGATCATGCTGACGCTGCCTGCGCTCGCACGGCTGCAGGTCGAGGGAAGCCTCGTCGTGTGGATCGCCCCGCCCTACCGCCCCTATGCCCCCGCGCTGGCCGCTGCCGGGCTCGACCTTGCGCGCTTCGTCGTCGTGCGCGACGTCGACGAGCGCGACGCATTGTGGGCCTGCGAGCAGGCGCTGCGTGCGCCCGAATGCGGCGCGGCGTTCATCTGGACGAGCACGCATGACGAGCGCGCACTGCGCCGGCTCCAGGTCGCCGCCCGCGAAGGCCGGAGCTGGAGCGTAGTGTGGCGACGACCGGGCCGGCAGGCGAGCGCCGCCACGGCGCCGCTGCGTCTGGCACTCGCGCCGCACGAAGGACAACTCGCGGTGCGTGTCCTCAAGCGCCGCGGTGCCGAGCTGCCGCACCCGGTGCTGCTGGATCTCCGGCGGGAGCAACGAGCATCCCTGCACTCGCTATCCGATCACCACAAACGACCGAAGCCGTCATCGCACCATGCTGTGGGCCTGCCTGTTCCTGCCGTCGCTCGCGCTCGATGTCTTCGCGCGCAACGCCGCCGCTGACTCCGCGCAGCGATCGCGCGCACAACTGCCGCTCGCGCGGCCGGCAGTCGAACAGCCCCCGCTCATCATTCACGACGGAGCCCGTCATCCCGTGGTGGTCGCGGCTAACGCCGCGGCGCAAAATGCCGGGATCCGCCGCGGCCAGCAAGTCTCCGCCGCACTTGCGCTCGCTCCCGATGTGCGGCTGCACGAGCGTGACCGTGAGGCCGAGGCCGATGCGCTCGCCGAGATCGCAACGCTCGCGCTCGCCTTCACGCCGCAGGCGAGCCTCGCGCCGCCTGCGGCGATCGTCGCCGAGGTCGGTGCGAGCGCGCGCCTGTTTGGCGGCGTCCCGCGTCTGCTCGAACATCTCGCGCAGCAGGTCCAAGCTCGCGGCTACCATGTGCGCAGCACCATCGCGCCCACACCGACGGCGGCGTGGCTGCTGGCGTGCGCAGGGGTCGCCGCCCCGGCGGCCGGAGCGACCCGGCCGACTGCCCCGGTGATAACCACCGCGGTGACAACCATCGCGGTGACGACGCTCGCGCAACTGCCCGCGGCACTCGACGCCTTGCCGCTGGCGCTGCTCGATCTCGATGCGAATGCGCTCGCGACGCTGAACGCTGCGGGCGTGACGACGCTCGGCGCCGCGCGCCGCCTGCCGCGTGCAGCGCTCGCGCGACGCGTGGGCACCGTGCTCGTCGACGTGCTCGATCGCGCGTTCGGCGTGGCATCCGATCCGCGCGAGCCTTACCGGCCACCGCCGCGCTTTGAGCGCAGGCTGCCGCTGCCTGCTACAGTCGAAACCGTCGACGCCCTCGGTTTCGCCGTCAACCGCCTGCTGCACGATCTGTCGGGGTGGCTCGCGGCGCGCGGACTCGGCGCCATGCGGCTCACGCTGACGCTCGTCCACGAGCGGCACCTGCGCGAACGCGGGCTGGCGCCGACCTCGGTCGCTTTCGCATTCGGTGCGCCGGCGCGCGCGCCCGCGCATCTCAACGCGGTGCTGCGCGAGCGGCTCGCCCGCATCGAGCTGCCCGCCGCCGTCGACGCCCTCGTGCTCGTCAGCGACGAAACTGCGCCGCTCGCCGGCCGCAGCCTCGGCCTGCTTCCCGACGACGTCCGCTCTCCCGAAAGCGCATCCGATGCCGCAGCCGTGCCGCTTGTCGAGCGGCTGCGCTCGCGCCTGTCCGACGACGCGGTCGTCGTGCTCGAAACCTGCGCCGAGCATCGCCCCGAATACGCGATGCGGATGATCGGTGCAGCGTCCATCGCGCCTGCCCGCGCACCGGTCTCCGATGCGCCGGTGCCGCCGCGTCCGCTATGGCTGCTCGACGCGATGCGACCACTGCGCGCGGACATCGAGGCGAAGCCGTGGGTGCTGCGCGACGGGCCCGAGCGGATCGAATCAGGATGGTGGGACGGGCGCGACCTGCGACGCGATTATTTCGTCGCCGAATCTCCGCATGGAGAAACGGTCTGGATCTATCGCGACCATCGCTACGGAACCGACGACGGCGAGTGGTTCATGCACGGCCTCTTCGCCTGAATCGACGACACCGTCAGCGGTGATTACGCTCGCTGGTGCAGTTCGATTACGTTGCGATCCGGATCGCGCACGAAGATCGCGCTGTCGCCGGTCTCGAAGCGCACCGGTCCACCGCTCAGCGCAATGCCCGCGGCTTCGAGCTCGCGCATCGCGGCCGCGAGATCGCGGCAAAGCAGCGCGAAATGCGTGATGCCCGGATGCTTCTCTTCGACGTCCATCAGCACGTTCGGCTCGCTCGACTTTGGTGCGTTGAGCACGAGGTTGATCTCGATCCCGCTCGGGTGCTCGAGGATCGCGACGGGTTCGGGGCCGATCGGTCCGGCGGTCTTGCGAAATCCGAGCTGCTGGTAGAACGCGACCGAGCGCGCGAGATCGTGCACGCGGATGCCGATGTGGGCGAGCCCGTCGATCGCGATCGCGTGCTGTGCCATGCCGATTCCCATTGTCTTCAGCGAGGAGTCGAGGGTACCGCAGATCGCCTGAGGCGTCGGGTCGCGAATCCGGCGCGCCCACCGTCATGGCCGGAGCCGCCCGCCTGTTGTAAAACCTGCCATGCGAGATGCCCGCGATCGCGCACGCACCGGCAGCTTGCGTGCTACGCTTGCCGAGTCACCATCTAGGTCAGGAGTCACAACAATGAGCGAGCACGCCACCGACATCGCCAAGTTCACCAGCAACGTCAATGCGGATGCCGTAAAGGAGATCGTCCACTACTGCGGCATCGCCCTGCGCAGCCGTGATGCGTCGCTGGTGTCGACCTCCGACGCGAAGGAGCTCGAGACGATCCGCGACGGCTTCGCGACGAAGAAGCTCGGTCTCACCTCTGACGCTGCCGACGCCGCGATCAAGAAGGTCGCGGAGAAGATGAAGGGCGAGCACAACAAGAGCCGCGTGACGTTCTACTACCTGCTCGCCGAAGCGAGCGGCACGATGAACAAGCTGGTCAAGTAGACTGCTGGCTCGCCGCGCGGCCGGCGACGGCGCCGCCGCCGATCAGCGATACCGCGGCACGCAACCGCGTCTCCGCGTCGCGCGCGATGCGCTCGACGAGCGCGCCGGCGTCGTCGACGCGATCGATGAGGTCGACCGCCTCGCCCGCCCAGACCATCGCGGTGTCGAAGTCGCCGTCCGCGGCAGCGCGGCGAAACGCTGCGCGCTCGCCGCCGAGCGCGGCAGCGAGCGCATCGGGGCGACCATCCCAGCGGCTCATGAAATCGTTGCGTAGCGCCCGCCCGGTGTAGGAACCGGGCCAGGCGTAGTCGCGCACGATGTCGAACACGCGCGTGCGCTGCGTGCTGCCGCCGTCCGCGGCGACGATCCGCGCCTTCGCGGCCTCGTGCCCGAGCGACTCGCGCGCCGCGTAAAAGCGCGTGCCAATGAGCGCACCCGCGGCACCGAGTGCCAGCGCTGCGGCGAGGCCGCGCCCGTCGGCGATCCCACCGGCCGCGACGACCGGCGTCGGCGCGACGCGATCGACGACCGCCGGCACCAGCGGCAGCGTCGAGCGCTGGCCGCCATGTCCGCCGCCTTCGGTTCCCTGCGCGACGATGACGTCGGCGCCCGCCTCCATCGCGAGCCGCGCCTCGTCGAGGCCCTGCACCTGGCAGATCAGCTTGCAACCCGCGCGGCGGATCGCGTCGACATGCGGACGCGGATCGCCGAACGAAAGCATGAACGCTGCAGGCTTGAACGAAAGCGCGAGGTCGAGCACCGCGGGGCCGATCGACCAGGTGATGAGGCCGACGCCCCATGGGCGCTTCGCGTGCTCGCGCACAAGCGAAAGCTCGCGCCGAAGCCACTCCGGATCGCCGTAGCCGCCGCCGACCAGTCCGAGGCCACCTGCGTTCGATACCGCGGCGGTGAGCGCACCGCCCGACACACCACCCATCGGCGCGAGGATGATCGGGTGGGCAAGGCCGAACAGACGAGTGAGCGCAGTGGTGAGCATGGTGGCGAGTTTTCAGTGATCGCGACAGCGCGCTTGGCGTACGCCGCACTCAGATCCCGGCATACCACTGGTAGCCCTGATCCTCCCAGTAGCCGCCGTTGCCGCCGCCGATGCCGGCGTAGCTCGCGACGAGCTCGAGGCGCATCACGTACTTCGCGTGCTTGTAGCCGAGCTGACGCTCCACGCGCAGGCGGATCGGTGCGCCGTTCGGGATCGGCAGTGTCTGGTCGTCGAGGCGATAGGCGAGGATCGTCTGCACGTGATAGGCATCGTCCATGCCGATGCTCTCGTAGTACGGGTCGGTGCCGTCGTCGTTCATCGGATCGGCGCAGTGGAACACGACATAGCGCGCATTACGCTTCGGCTCGACGAGATCGAGCAGTGCCGACAACCGCGCCCCCTGCCACTTCCCGACCGCGCTCCAGCCCTCGACGCAATCGTGGCGCGTGATCTGTGTGCGCGACGGCAATGCATGCAATTCGGCGAGCGTGAAGCTCCGCGGCTTTGCCACCAGGCCGTCGACGACGAGCTTGTAGTCGGCAAACCCGCTCGCCGCGAGCGTCTGGTAGGCCAGGTTATTCGGATTCGCGGTGCCGTTGCTGCGAAACGTCGGCGAGAGATCCGCCTCCGCGTACTCCTTCGCCATCGCGCGGCGTCCGGTGACGACTTGTGCGACCGCGGCATTGAGGTGCTCCGCGCTGCCGAGCACGCTCGCGACGGTGTCGCTCTGCGACAGCCGGTCGCAGCCCGCGAGACCGGCGGCCCCGAGGGCTGCACCGATCCCGGTCAGAAAGCGGCGGCGCGAGCGTTGCCGGAGCGGATCCATCGTTTATCTCTCTTCCAGCGGGGCGTCGGCCGCCATCCGTTGCGCCGTTGCGTGACCGGCGGGCGCCTGCGGCACTCGATAGCGCCCGGTGATCATCGAGCGCAGATTGTTCCACAGCCCCGTCACGATCACCTCGAAGACGTGGACGAGCACGAACACGACGAGCAGCCACGCGACGATGAAATGGATCGAGCGCACCGACTGACGCCCGCCGAACCAGCCGACCCAGCCCCCGAACAGCGTGTCGAGCCGCGGCGAGAGCCCCAATCCCATCAGGACAATCAGTGGCAACAACACGAAGATCACCGTCAGGTACGCGATCTTCTGCAGAACGTTGTAGCGCTTCGCCTCGTCTCCCGACGGGTGCCGGAAGCGCAGGTGATCGACGATCGAGCGGCCGATCCCCGCGAGATCCCTGCGCGTCGGCGCGAGATCGCGCGCGAGGTGCCGGCTCACGATCGTGTAGAGGACATACGCGAGGCCGTTGACGAGGAAAATCCACGCGAAGAAGAAATGCCAGGCACGCGCCATCGCGAGCCACTGGTGGCTCGGCACGCTGAGCCACGCCGGGAACGCCTGCGCGTACGCCTGGCCGTCGTCGGACGACACGCCGAGCACGCCGGTGGTGTCGAACTCGTGGCCGAGGATGCGCGTGTAGCCGCTCATTGCGCCGTTCGCGTCCATGCGCGCGCCGATCTCGAGCCACGGCGGCGCGCCGCTGTACGACGAGTTCCCCCAGTACAGCGCTGGATGGGCCGTGAAGATGTTGAGCCCGCTCATCAGCATCATCGCGAGCGCGATCACGTTGATCCAGTGCATGATCCGCACCGCCAGCGTATGTCGGTAATGGAGCGGACGCGCGCGCGCGGCAGGCCGGGGTTCCGCCATTACGGTCGCCGTCGAGATCGTCTCGTTCATGCGTATGCTTCGAGTCCGGAAGGATATTCGGAAGGAGCGGGCACGCGGTTACACGACAGGCGCCGCGATGGCCGCAAGCTTACGCCGGCAGCGGTCAACCGTTGCCGTCCAGCCGTGGCAGGTGGTGCCCCGATGCCTGGAACGCGATCCAGGCCGCGACGGTGAGACCGGCGCCGGTCAGGAACGTTGCCGACGGGCCGAACGACTGCCATAACGCACCCGCGAGCGCACTCGCCGCAAGCAACCCGACGCCCGACAGCAGATTGAAGACGCCGAACGCGGTGCCGCGAAGATTCGCTGGAGCGGTCCCCGCGACCAGTGCCGCAAGAAGCCCCTGCGTCAGCGCCATGTGCAGGCCCCACAACGCCGCCCCGCTCAGTGCGCCTGCCTCGCCCGCAACCAGTGCGAGCACCACGTCGCTCGCCACCAGCGCCAGCATCCCCGCGGACAGAAGCCGCGCGCCCTGCCCGCGATCGGCCGCGCGTCCCGCCGGGTAGGCGACAAGCGCATAGACGAGCGACATCGCAACCATCACCCAGGGTGCGCCCATCGTGCCCATGCCGTCACTTTGCCCGCGAAGCACCAGGAACGCCTCGGAAAAGCGCGCGAAGGTCAGGGTGAACGCGATGCCGGTGACGAGCCAGTAGCGATGGTCGAGCTTGCCGATATCGCGCCACGAAATCCGCTTCGGTGCGGTCGCAAGCGCGCGCGGTCGATGGGGCTCGCGGACGCCGAACACGATCAGCGTAAAACACAGCACCGCTGGCACGACCGCGACCCAGAAGGCGAGGCGGAAGTGGCCGGCGAACCAGCCCATCGCCGCCACGGCGAGAAGCGGCCCCGCAACCGCGCCGACGGTGTCGAGCGCCTGGCGCAGGCCGAACGCCGCTCCCCGCAATTCGGGAGGGGTCAGGTCGGCGACAAGCGCGTCGCGCGGCGCGCCGCGGATGCCCTTGCCGACGCGATCGGCGAAGCGCGCGCCGATGACCCAGGCGAGCGTAGGGACGAGCGGAAACGCGAACTTCGTCAGTGCAGCGATGCCGTAGCCGGCAAGCACCAGCGGCTTGCGATGGCGCATGCGGTCCGACCAGTAGCCCGAGAAAACCTTGACGATCATCGCGATCGCTTCGGCGATCCCTTCGACGACGCCCACCAGTGTCACCGAGGCGCCGAGCGGTCCGACCATGTAGAGCGGCAACAGCGCGTGAATCAGCTCGCTCGACGTATCCATCAGCAGGCTGACGAAGCCGAGCGCCCACACGCCACCTGGGATGCGGCCGGCGCCGCGTCGCAGCCCGACCGGCGCGAAAACGGTCACGAGTCGAACCCGAAACGCACGGACCGCACGCTCTAGCCGAGCGTCACCAACGTGCGCACGGCCCCGGCGCGATCGTGATGCGCGCGTATGCCGATGACGTCACCGCGGTTGCCCTGCACGACCCATTCGAGCTTCCTGCGACAGTCGGTCACCTCGTAGTCGGGCCAGAACGAGACTCCGGTGTGCTTGTAGGCCTTGCCCTCGAGCTGACCGGTGTCGTCGCGCAGCTTGCCTGCAACGAGATGCGCGCCCTCAGGCAGCTCGAAGTCGACGATGACTCCGCGCACCGTCTTGCGCGCGAGCGCGCGCTTCGTCACGTAGGTCGGCAGCCAGCCGGTGTTCTCGACGACCAGCGTGATCTTCCACGTGCCGTCGCCGGCGGCGACCGCAGCGGCGTGGACGAGCTCGAGACGCGGCGAGCACAGCGCCTGCCAGAGGATCCAGCGGGGGAAGCGCTCGACTTCCGCGCGAAGCCGCGACGGTGGCGGATTGCTGAACGCGTTGAATCGGTCCCAGCCGCCGATCTCGACGCGGCCAAGCTGCGGATGATCGAAAGCCTTCCAGCCGTGGTGCGCCGCACCGTCGAGCTTCTCCTCGTTCCAGCGAAACAGCGTAAGATCGTCGTCGATCGAATGGTCGCGGAACCAGTCGATGTACTTGTAGTTCGCGATGCCCGCCTCGCGCATCGGCGACCAGATCTCGACCACCCACGAGAACATTCCCAAGTGCTCGTAGATCCAGTCGGAGGTTCCGCCGATCACCTCCTTCGGGTGATAGCGGAACTCGTGGTAGACCGAGATCGCAGGATAGCCGGTGAGCTCGGTCCCCTTGCGTCCGGCGCGCTGGTAGAACCACAGGTCCTCGGCGTCCATCTCCTCGTCGGGAGCGTGCTCGAATGGGCGCAGCAACACGCCAGACCAGGTATGGAAGCTCGTCCCGCCGGTGAGGTTGGGATGGCGCACGACGAAATCGGCGACCGCGCGGATCTCCGGCTCGGAGGTTGGATAGGGCCCTGCGCCCTTCTGCTCGAACTCCTGGCGCCAGCTTCCCGGGAAGTTGCGATTGAGGTCGAGGCGCTCGCGCGGGCGCTTGATCTTCAGCGTGTGTCCGTCGTAGCCGTCGTAATGGCCTTCGGGCAGCACGTGGTAATACGTGCCCCCGGTCTCGGTCGGCTCGCGGCGCACCATCAGGCGCGGCTCCTGCGGATGCGCCTTCCACAAGCCGTTCGGGTCGGCGATGCGCATCTGCAGGATGCGCCCATTGCCGTCGATGTCCTCGACGACCAGGCCGTCGGGCTCGTCCTCGTCGAACGGATACGGCCGCGTCGACGAGCGCACCCATTTCGGCCGGTCGGCGAGCGCCCATTCGGCGCCGTCGGGATTGATCCGCGGGCAGACGTAGAACGCGCGCGTGTCGAGCGCGCGCGTCACCTCCGAGTCGCTTCCGTCGCGCGTCAGCAGCGTGTGCAGGAAAAAGAGCGCCGCCGTCGAGCCCGCGACCTCGGTCGCATGGATGTTGCCGTCGACCCAGAATGCCGGCTTGTCGGCGGCCGCGCCGGTCGCCTTGCGGGTGACGGTCAGCACCCAGATGTCGCGCCCTTCGAAGCTCCTGCCGATCGATTCGATCGCGACGAGGTCGGGATGCTCGCGCGCAAGGGCGTGGAGAAGTTCGGTCAGCTTAGCGTAGCGGTAGAAGCGGTCGAAGGCGATCTCGGGCATCGGTAGGCGGCGTTCGAGAAGAAGTCCCGATCTTACGCGAGACGCCCGCGCAGCCATGGCTGCGGTCGGGCCCGACATCTGGCCGGTCCGTTGCAAATACCGTATATTTGTACGGTATGCCGTCCCCCGATCTCCTCCCCGCCTACGCCGAGCTCCATTGCCGATCGAACTTTTCGTTCCTGTGCGGGGCGTCGCACCCCGAGGAGCTCGTCGAGCGCGCGGCGGCCCAGGGTTATGCGGCGCTCGCGCTGACCGACGAGTGCTCACTCGCCGGCGTCGTGCGCGCGCATCTCGCGGCAAAGGAAGCCGGGCTCGCGCTGGTCGTGGGCAGCCAGTTCGCGCTCGCCGACGGCACTCGGCTCGTCCTCCTCGCTCACAATCGCGCAAGCTACGGCGACCTCGCCCAACTCATCACGCGTGGCCGCCGCAACGCGGTCAAGGGCAGCTACCGGCTGACGCGCGACGACGTTGCCGCGACGGCCTCGTCGTGCCTCGCGCTGTGGCTGCCGCGGCTCGATGCCTGCGCCGCCGGCGACGCCGGGGCCTGGGTGCGCGAAACCTTTGCCGGCCACGCGTGGATCGGCGTCGGGCTGTTTGCGCAATCACGCGACCGCGCGCGCCTCGCCTGCGCACAGGCGCTGTCGCAGGTGAGCAGGCTGCCGCTCACGGCCGCGGGCGACGTCCACATGCACGTCCGCGCACGCCGCGCGCTGCAGGACACGCTGACGGCGATCCGGCTGAAGACCTCGGTCGCGTCCTGCGGACATGCGCTCTTCGCGAACGGCGAGCGCCATCTGCGTGCGCGCGCACGCCTTGCCACCGTCTATCCGCCCGAGCTCCTTGCCGAGACCGTCGCCATCGCCCGCCGCTGCGCCTTCTCACTCGACACGCTGCGCTACGAGTATCCGGAGGAGATCGTCCCCTCCGGCGAGACGCCGGCATCGTGGCTGCGCAAGCGCGTCGAAGCGGGTCTCGTTCGCCGCTACGGGCGGGAAGCGGCGTGCCCGCGGGTCCAGGAGCAGCGCGATCCACCCGAGTGCTCCGGATCCTGCGGCCCGTCGCGGCTTTCCGCTGTGCGCGCGCAGATCGAGCACGAGCTCGCGCTGATCGCCGAACTCCGCTACGAGCCGTATTTCCTCACCGTCGACGAGATCGTCAGCTTTGCGCGCTCGCGCGGCATCCTCTGCCAGGGTCGCGGCTCGGCGGCCAATTCGGCCGTCTGCTATGCGCTCGGCATCACCGAGGTCGATCCGGCGCGAAGCTCGATGCTGTTCGAGCGCTTCATCAGCCGCGAGCGCAACGAGCCACCCGACATCGACGTCGACTTCGAGCACCAGCGGCGCGAGGAAGTGATCCAGCACATCTACGCAAAATACGGCCGCCACCGCGCAGCGCTCGCCGCGACGCTCATCACCTACCGGCCGAAGAGCGCGCTGCGCGACGTCGGGCGCGCGCTCGGGCTCGGCCCCGATGAGGTCGATCGCCTCGCCGGCGCCTTCGCGTGGTGGGACGGGCGCGCGATCCACCCTGAGCGCATCCGCGAAGCGGGCTTCGATCCGGGTCACCCTGCGGTCCGCCGCGTCGTGACGCTCGCCGGTCAGCTGCTCGGCTTTCCGCGCCACCTGTCGCAGCACGTCGGCGGCTTCGTCATCGCGCGCGACTCGCTCGAGCGGCTGGTGCCAATCGAGAACGCCGCGATGGAAGAGCGCACCGTCATCCAGTGGGACAAGGACGACCTCGATGCGATGGGCCTGCTCAAGGTCGACTGCCTGGCGCTCGGCATGCTCTCGGCGATCCGCCGCGCGCTCGACCTGATCGGCACCGGATTCGACGCGCCTGCTGAACACGATGCGTTCGCGACGGCACCTGCGCAGCCGCTGCGGATGCAGGACATTCCGCCCGAAGACCCCGCGGTCTACGCGATGATCCAGCGCGCCGACACGATCGGCGTGTTCCAGATCGAATCGCGCGCACAGCAGTCGATGCTGCCGCGCCTCTTGCCACGCACGTTCTACGACCTTGTGATCGAAGTCGCGATAGTGCGACCAGGCCCGATCCAGGGTGGCATGGTGCATCCCTACCTCAAGCGCCGCCAGGGCAAGGAACCGGTCAGCTACCCGAGTGAAGCCGTCAAGGGCGTGCTCGAGCGCACGCTCGGCGTGCCGATCTTCCAGGAGCAGGTGATGCAGCTCGCTATCGTCGCAGCCGGGTTCACTCCGGGCGAAGCCGACCGGCTGCGCCGCTCGATGGCTGCGTGGAAACGGCGCGGCGGTCTGCAGGGCTTCGAAGAGCGGCTGGTCGAGGGTATGGGTGTGCGCGGCTACGACCGCAGGTTCGCGCAGCAGATCTACCAGCAGATCCTCGGCTTCGGCGAATACGGCTTCCCCGAGTCGCACGCTGCGTCGTTCGCGCTGCTCGTCTACGTGTCGGCGTGGCTCAAACTCCACGCGCCGGCCGCGTTCTGCGCGGCGCTTCTCAATTCGCAGCCGATGGGCTTCTACGCTCCCGCCCAGCTCGTCGCCGACGCGCGCCGGCACGGCGTCGACGTGCGCGCGCCGGACGCCGCGACGAGCGAGTGGGATTGCACGCTCGAGCGGCCTGACTGCCCCACGGCCATGGATCTCACGGCCATGGATCTCACGGCCGTGGATCCAACGGCCCAGGATCTCGCAGCCTTCGGCAACGCGCCTGGCCCCGTCCTGCAACTCGGGTTGCGGATGGTGAGCGGGCTCTCGGAGCACGGCGCGCAGCGGATCGTCGCCGCGCGCCGCGAGCAGGCATTCGCGAGTGTCGCCGATCTCGCCACGCGCGCGAAGCTCGATGCGCGCGATCTCACTGCCCTCGCCGACGCCGATGCGCTCGCGTCGATCGCCGGTGATCGGCACGCTGCCGCATGGAGCGCCGCCGGGGTCGAACGATTGCCGCCGCTCTTCGTCGGCACGACGATCGACGAGGCCGCACCTGCGCTCGCCGCGCCGACCGAGGGCGAGGACATTGTTGCCGACTATCGCCGCCTCGGCCTGACGCTGCGCCGGCACCCGCTCGCCCTGCTGCGCGACCGGCTGCGTCGGCGTCGTCTCCTACGCGCCGATGAGATCGTCACTACCCCACACGGCCGTCTCGTGCGCACCGCGGGCATCGTCATCGGCCGCCAGCGTCCCGACACGGCGAGCGGCGTCGTGTTCGTCACGCTCGAGGACGAGACCGGCACCACCAACGTGATCGTCTGGCGCAGCCTCGGCGAGCGTCAGCGCCGCGAACTGCTGCAGGCGCGACTGCTCGCCGTCTACGGCCGCGTCGAGCGCGAGGGCGCGGTCGTGCACGTGCTCGCCGGCCGCCTCGCCGACCTCACTCCGCTTCTCGGCGAACTTCCGACGCGGTCACGCGATTTCCACTGAGCGCGGCGGGCGGGGTCGCGGCGTGGCGCCGCGCTCTGCACCGGCCGCGTGCCGCTGCGCGCAGGGCGGGGTTCGGGGCGTCGCGCCGCGCTCTCCACCGGCCGCGTCCCGCGGCCGAACTCGCACGGGCGCCACGCCCCGACCCCCCTGCGCGAGCGATCAGGCCGAATGTCGCCACCGGACTGAGCGCGCCCAGCGGATTCCTGACCCGCGGCGGAACTTCGGCCGCGACTTTCGAACCAATTCAGCCTGACTGTCGCACGTGCGACAGAGCGGCAGGCGTCCCGCAGCGAGTGCGAATCGTGAGCCCATCGGACGAAGTGCAGAAACGCTTCGCCTTGCTTGCCAAGGCGGGTTGGTATTCAAGCTGCCCGAATGCCACGTCGAGGAGCTCGAGGCGGCCGGAATCGGGCATCGCTTCGACCCGGGTCACGGTCGCCTCATGAACGAGTGGCTCGCGCTCGATCCTCGGCGCGAGGAGTGGATGTCCTACGGCTGGGAAGCGCTTCGGTATGTTCGTGGAGCGCGATGACACACATCGAACGTCCGACCGTTGCGGATGCAGCGCGATCTCGCGGGTTGATGTCCGGACCCCGCGTCCAGGTGGCACGCCGTTCACTTCGACCGCGCGAATGGCGCGAAGGGCCAGTCGAGCAGCTCTGCGCCACTCATCTGCGGTGCCGCTAGGCCGGAATTTCGACGCTCCGGCGCACGCGCTCTGTTTGTACAGCGGATGATCCCGACACCGTGGCCGGGATTCGGCCCGTCACGTCGATGCCACAAGGCGGGTAGGAGGCTCGAAGCGCTTCGCAAGATGGGTCGGGGTGGGGCCGGACGCGCGAGCTCGGGCGGAGTCGGGGTGCGGCGGGCGCGGGAGTTCGGGCGGAGTCGGGGTGCAGCCGACAAGCGAGTTCGGCCGCGGCACGCGGCCGGTGCAGAGCGCGTCGGCCGCATCCCGACTCCACGCCCGAATCACCAATCCCGAATCAGCAGCACCGTCACCGCGACGTCACAATGCGCTGCCGCACACCGGCGTCGGCTCGAAGCGTTCCTTCGCCGTCGCCACCGGCGCGATCTCCGCGACATCAACGCCATTGCGCACCGCTGTGATCTCCGCGAGGATCGAGATCGCGATCTCGGGCGGCGTGCGGCTGCCGATGTAGAGCCCGATCGGCCCGTGCAGGCGCGCGATCTGCGCGGCAGTCAGATCGAACTCGCGCAGTCGCTCGCGCCGCCGCGCGTTGTTCGCCCGCGAACCGAGCGCCCCGACGTAGAACGCCGGCGACTTCAGCGCCTCCATCAACGCGAGATCGTCGAGCTTCGGATCGTGCGTGAGCGCGACCACGGCGCAGCGCTCGTCGAGGTGCATCGCCTGCACGGTGTCGTCGGGCATCGTGCGCACCAGCGTCACGCCGGGAACGTCCCAAGTGTCGGTGTACTCGTCGCGCGGGTCGCACACGGTGACCTGATAGTCGAGGCCGACCGCGATCTGCGCGAGATAGCGAGAGAGCTGCGAGGCGCCGATCACCAGCATCCGGTAACGCGGGCCGTGGATCGTGACGAGCACCTCCCCGTCGAAGGTGAGGCCGGCAGCCGCACTCGCCTTGCGCAGCGACCACGTGCCGTCGGCGAGCGTGAGCCGCCGCTCGGTGAGGCGCCCGGCCTCGACTTCGGCGAGAAGCGCGCGAACGCCCGATTCGCGCGTCAACGGCTCGAGCACGAGACGAATCGTCCCGCCGCAGGGAAGGCCGAAACGCCGCGCGTCGTCCGCCGACACGCCGTAGGTGACGACCTCGCAGCGCGTCGACCGCATGCCTTCGCGGCGCGTGCGGTCGATGATGTCGTCCTCGATGCATCCGCCCGACACCGATCCGGCGACGAGCCCGTCGTCTCGAACGGCGAGCATCGCACCCTCCGGCCGCGGCGAGCTTCCCCAAGTCTTGACCACGGTGACGAGAAGCACGCGATGGCCCCCGTCGAGCCAGTCTGCGCTTTTCTTCAGAACCTCGAGATCGACACTGTCCATGATCGTTGCTCTCTGCGATGCGCCGGTTCCACCGCCGGCCGCTTCAGCGCGAATTGTGCAGGTAAAGAATGATCAGCACGATCACGATGACGATGATCGCCGCATAACGGATCCACGGTGCGCCCCCGGCGGGCGCGATCGGCGTCGCACCGGCACCAGGGGACGCCTGCCCGGCGCTCGGCGCCGCACCCTCGACCGACGTTGCACTTTCGGCCACCACCCGCGGGCCGAGATGCGCCGCGAAGCGTGCGAAGAAGTCGTCGGCCATTTTCGCCGCCGCGCCATCGACGAGGCGCGAGCCGATCTGTGCGAGCTTGCCGCCGACCTGCGCCTTGACGACATACGTGAGCGCCGTCTCGGCCGCCCCCGACGGGGCCAGCGAGACGCGTGCTTCGCCCTTCGCGAATCCGGCGGCGCCGCCCTGCCCTTCGAAGTGCAGCGTGTAGGCATTGGGCGCATCGACGTCGGTCATCGTCATCCGCCCATTGAAGCGCGCCGAGACCGGCCCGATGCGCGCGGCGATCACCACCTTGAACGCACCATCGTCGGTGCGCTCGAACGATTCACAACCCGGCAGGCAGGCCTTGAGCACGTCCGGATCATTGAGGGCTTCCCAGACCGCGGGAGCTGCGGCAGGCACGACACGCGTGTTCGACAGGTCCATGGTGGAGGGGTTCTCTCAATGCCGCGTCGTGGCCGTCACCGCGCGTGCCTTCGGCCGGGTCAGCGCGTTGGCGAGGTCCTGCAGCGACTCGAGGTTGTGGACGGGGAGGAAATCGTCGACATGCGGGAGCAATGCGCGAATGCCCGCCGGGCGCGCCTCGAAGCCGGCATAGCGCAGCAGCGGATTGAGCCAGACGAGCCGCGCGCACGACTTCGCGAGCCGCTCGGCCTCGAACGCGAGGCCGTCGCCTGCATCGGCGTCGAGCCCATCGCTGATCAGCAGCACGACGGCGTTCTGGCCGAGGAGCCGGCGCGACCAGCGGCGATTGAATTCGGCGAGGCAGCGCCCGATGCGCGTGCCCCCCGCCCAGTCTTCGACGGCATCGGAGACCCGCGCCAGCGCGACGTCGACGTCGCGGTGACGGAGCTGGCGCGTGATATTGGTGAGACGCGTCCCGAAGGTCAGCACCTGTACCCGATGCCGGTCGTTGGCGAGCGCATGGACGAAATGAAGCAGCATCCGCGCGTAACGATCCATCGACCCCGAGATGTCGCACAGCACGACGAGCGGCGGCGGACGGCGGCGACGCTCGCGGAAGCGCAGCGGCGCGAGCGTTCCGGCGGCGCCGATGCTGCGCCGCAGGCTCGCGCGCAGATCGACACGGTGGCCGCGCGCCGCAGGCTGGGTACGGCGAACGCGGCGTTCGGGAAGCGGTAGCTCGAGACGCCGCATGATCGCACGCACCGTGGCGAGCTCATCGCGCGACATCGTCGCGAAGTCCTTCGTCTGCAGCACCTCCTGGGCGGAAAACGTGAACGCCGCGTCGAGATCGGTTTCCTGCGGCGCACTGTCGGAAGGCGCCGGCGGTGGGGGCAGCAGCGCCTGCGCAAGCCGGGCCGGGAGCTCGTCGCGCGGATCGGTCGCGAGGCCCTGGACCTTGGGCAGCAGCTCGGCCATCATCTTTTCGAGCAGCCGCGGGTTGCGCCAGAACACGTCGAACGCCTGCTCGAAGATCGCGAGGTGTTCGCGCCGGGATACCAGCACCGCGGCAAGCGCCTCGCGGAAATCGGTCCGCTGCGAAACACCGACCGCCTCGACCGCGGCGAGCGCGTCGATCGCCTTCGCCGGGCCGACCGGCAGCCCCGCGGCGCGCAGCAGGCGGACGAAATGAAGGACGTTGTCGGCGAGGCGCGGTCGGTGGCGAGCGGTTTCCAGGCTAGCCGGACCGGCCATCGCCAGCCTCCTCGGCCGTCGCCTCGCGTGCGAGCCGCGCGGCGACCTCGGGCGTGATCGCGGTGACATCGTCCTGATACTTGAGGAGCGCACCCAGCGTGTCGGCGATCGTCTCCTTGTCGAGCGCGATGCGATCGAGCGCGACCAGCGCCTCGGCCCAGTCGAGCGTCTCGGCGACGCCTGGGGCCTTGAAGAGATCGAGATGGCGCAGCCGCTGCGTCACCGCGACCACCTGCCGCGCGAGCGCGTCCGAGACATGCGGACACTTGCTCCGCACGATCTCGAGCTCACGCGTCGCATCCGGATAATCGACCCAGTGATAGAGGCAGCGCCGCTTGATCGCATCGTGGATCTCACGCGTGCGATTCGACGTGATGATCACCACCGGCGGCGTTACCGCGCGGATCGTGCCGAGCTCGGGAATGGTCACCTGGTAATCGGAGAGCACTTCGAGCAGATACGCCTCGAACGGTTCGTCGGCGCGATCGAGTTCGTCGATCAGCAGCACCGGCGCGACACCGTCGGCAGGTGCCAGCGCATCGAGGAGCGGACGTCGCAGCAGGAAGCGCTCGCTGAAGATGTCGGCGGCGAGTTGCGACCGGTCGTCGAAGGCCGCCCCGCGCGCGTGGCCGGCGGCCTCGGCGAGCCGGATCTCGATCATCTGCCTCGGATAGTTCCACTCGTACACCGCCGACGATGCATCGAGCCCCTCGTAGCACTGCAGGCGCACGAGACGGCGCCCGAGCCCGGCGGCCAGGACCTTCGCGATCTCCGTCTTGCCGACGCCGGCCTCGCCTTCGAGAAACAGCGGCCGACCGAGCTTCAGTGCCAGGAACACCGCCGTCGCGAGCCTGCGATCGGCGACGTAGTGCTCGCGCGCGAGAAGCGCCAGCGTCGCGTCGACGTCGCCAGGCACGCCGCCGCGTCCGGGCGGCGCGGAACCAGGAGCGAGACCCAAAGCCCGGGCCGCGGCCTGCGCCGGATCCGGCGCCGCACCCGCAATCGCAGTCGCCGGGGTCGCCAACACCGTCCCTCAGGCGGCGGCGACCGCGCGCGACGCAATCACCGGTACGAGGTGCGCGCGGTACGCGGCCGATGCGTGCAGATCATTGTTCAGCCCCGCCGCATCGACGCGCGCGGCTTTCGCCGCGTCGGGCGTGAACGACTTCGCGAGCGCAGCCTCGAGCGACGCCGCGCGGAACACCGACGGTGCGGCTCCGGTCACCGCGACGCGCACGCTGCCGTCGCCGAGCTGGGCGACGAACACTCCGACGAGTGCGAAGCGCGACGCCGGGTTGGGAAACTTCGCATAGGCGGCCTTCTTCGGCGTCGGAAACGACACTGCGGTGATGATCTCGTCCGCCGCGAGCGCCGTTTCGTACATGCCCTTGAAGAAGTCATCGGCGGCAATCCGTCGCTTGTGCGTAATCACCGTCGCGCCCAATCCCAGCACCGCCGCGGGCCAGTCGGCTGCCGGGTCGTTGTTGGCGAGCGAGCCACCGATCGTGCCCATGTTGCGAACCTGGCGATCGCCGATGCCCTCGGCGAGCGCCGCCAGCGCCGGGATCGTCCGCTTCACCTCCACCGCCGACGCGATGTCGGCATGGCGGGTCATCGCGCCGATCGCGAGCGCCCCACCCTCGACGCGGATGCCGGCGAGTTCGGGGATGCCCGCGAGATCGACGAGCGTCCCCGGCTGCGCGAGGCGCAGCTTCATCGCCGCAATCAGACTCTGCCCGCCCGCAAGCGCCTTCCCGCCCGACTTCGCGATCAGACCCGATGCCTCGGCGGCCGACTTCGCCTTCTGATATTCGACTGCGTACATGATCGTATCCTCCGTCTTCGCCGCGAGGCAGCGCTCAGGCTGCCGCTTTCGCCGACTGAATCGCTTGCCACACGCGGTGGGGCGTGGCGGGCATGTCGAGCTCTTTGACGCCGACCGGAGCGAGCGCGTCGAGCACCGCGTTGATCAGCGCCGGCGGTGAGCCGATCGCGCCGGCTTCGCCGCATCCCTTCGTTCCGAGCGGATTCACCGTGCACGGCGTCACCCGCGTCGACACCTGGTACGACGGCACGTCGTCGGCGCGCGGCATCGTGTAGTCCATGTAGCTGCCGGTCAAAAGCTGCCCACTCTCCGGATCGTAGATGCAGCCCTCGAGCAGCGCCTGGCCGATCCCCTGCGTCACTCCGCCGTGCACCTGTCCCTCGACGATCATCGGATTGACGATGTTGCCGAAGTCGTCGCAGGCGCTGAACTTCACCACCTGCACGACACCCGTGTCGGGGTCGACCTCGACCTCGCAGATGTGGGTTCCCGCCGGGAAGGTGAAATTGGTCGGATCGTAGAACGCCGTCTCGTCGAGGCCCGGCTCGAGCTTGTCGAGCGGGTAGTTGTGCGGAACGTAGGCGGTGAGTGCGATCTCGCCGAAGGTCTTGCTGCGGTCGGTCCCCGCCACGGTGAACTTGCCGTCCTTGAACTCGATGTCCGACTCCGCCGCTTCGAGCAGATGCGCGGCGATCTTCCTGCCCTTGCCGACGATCTTGTCGAGCGCCTTGACGATCGCGGTGCCACCGACGGCGAGCGAGCGCGAGCCGTAGGTGCCCATGCCGAATGCGACGCGGCCGGTGTCGCCGTGCACGACGTCGACGTTGTCGACCGGAATGCCGAGGCGCGTCGCGACAATCTGTGCGAACGTCGTCTCGTGCCCCTGGCCGTGGCTGTGCGACCCGGTGAACACGGTGACGCTGCCGGTCGGGTTCACACGCACCTGGCCCGCCTCGAAGAGCCCTGCCCGCGCACCGAGTGCCCCGGCGATATTGGACGGCGCGAGCCCACAGGCCTCGATGTACGACGAGTAACCGAGCCCGCGAAGCTTGCCGCGCTTCGCGGCCTCGGCCTTGCGCGCCGCGAAGCCCTTGACGTCGGCGAGCTCGATCGCGCCTTGCAGCGTCTGGTCGTAGTTGCCGGTGTCGTAGGTGAGCGCGACCGGCGTCTGGTAGGGGAACGTGTGGATGAAATTGCGGCGGCGGATCTCGTCCTGGGCGATGCCCATCTCGACGCCCGCCTGGCGCACGATGCGCTCGACGACGTACGTCGCCTCGGGCCGGCCAGCGCCGCGGTAGGCGTCGACCGGCGCGGTGTTGGTGAACACTGCCGTCACCTCGCAATGGATCGCCGGGGTCGTGTACTGCCCGGCGAGCAGCGTCGCATAGAGGATCGTCGGAATGCACGACGCGAACGTCGACAGGTAGGCACCCATCGCCGCCGTCGTGGCGACGCGCATCGCGAGGAACCTGCCGTCCTTGTCGAGCGCCAGCTCGGCGTGCGTGACGTGGTCGCGGCCATGGGCGTCGGTCAGGAACGATTCGCTGCGCTCGGCAACCCACTTGATCGGCCGGCCGACACGCTTCGACGCCCAGACGAGCGCAGTCTCTTCGGCGTAGAGATAGATCTTCGAGCCGAAACCGCCGCCAACGTCGGGCGCGATGACGCGCAGCTTGTGCTCCGGAAGGCCGAGCACGAACGCCGCCATCAGAAGCCGTTCGACGTGCGGGTTCTGGCTGGTCACATAGAGCGTGTAGGAATCGTCACTCGCGCTGTGGCTCGCCAGCGCCGCGCGCGGCTCGATCGCGTTGGGGATGAGCCGATTGTTGACGAGGTCGAGCTTCGTCACGTGCGCCGCCTTCGCGAACGCGGCGTCGACTGCGCCCTTGTCGCCGAGCGCCCACGTGTAGCAGCGGTTGCCCGGGGCCTCGTCGTGGATCTGCGGCGCTCCGGCGGCGAGCGCTTCCACCGCGTTCGTCACGGCCGGGAGTACCTCGTAATCGATTTCGACCAGTTCGGCGGCGTCCTTGGCCTGATTGCGGGTCTCGGCGACGACCAGCGCGACCTGGTCGCCGACGTGACGGACCTTGCCCTTCGCGAGCACCGGATGCGGCGGCTCCTTCATCGGCGTCCCGTCGACGCTGGTGATGAGCCAGCCACACGGAAGTCCGCCAACGCCTTCGAGATCGGCGCCGGTGTAGATCGCCGCCACGCCCGGAGCTTTCGCGGCCTTCGACGTGTCGATCGACCGGATCTTCGCGTGCGCATGCGGCGAGCGCACGAAATACGCATGCGTCTGATGCGGCAACGTGACGTCGTCCGTGTACTGCCCCGCTCCGGTGAGGAAGCGCCGATCCTCCTTGCGCCGCAACGACTGACCGATATAACCGCTTTCGTTCGCGCCCATGGTCCGCTCCTTCACCGGCTCATCGCGGCGGCGCCCTGCTGCACCGCCTTGACGATGTTGTGATACCCGGTGCAGCGGCAGAGGTTGCCCTCGAGCTGCGCCCGGATCGTCGCCTCGTCGGCGTTCGGATGGCGCTGCACGAGATCGATCGCGCTCATCACCATCCCCGGCGTGCAGAACCCGCACTGCAGGCCGTGGCATTCCTTGAACGCCGCTTGCATCGGATGCAGGTCGCCGTTCCCGGC
>Ga0157370_10002854_pt1 | contig 20634 bp, 19 predicted proteins | sample C35metaG_FD_113463 | JGI IMG/M metagenome (GOLD analysis project Ga0157370, IMG submission 113463) | Corn rhizosphere microbial communities from Kellogg Biological Station, Michigan, USA - C3-5 metaG | ecosystem: Host-associated > Plants > Roots > Rhizosphere > Soil | place: USA: Michigan...
AAAAAAGCCGGGATCGTTGCAGGAAACGGTTTTTGCCGTTCCGCGCGAGCCCGGCTCTCGCCGTTTGTAGAGGAATAATGACGTATAAAACCGGCGGAGTACCGGTCGTCCGCTAGGAGTCCCAGTGCAAACCGCCGGTTCGCGCCACTTCAACTGCCCATGGATTAGCAAGCAGGCGGCCAAACGCGAAAGGCCCGTATTTGGCGATTTTTGCTCCGATTCGGACGGCCCGGGAGCCTTCCGGCGCGCCGTTTTTTCTCACCCGCACGGGGCTGCGACAGAATTTATTTCCAATCCCCCGTTTACGGAGATAATTGTGAAGGAGGTAAGTACGTGCGGCACAGCCTGATTTTCAGCCTTACTGTTCTGTGTGCATCGTTCCTTGCCGCGTCAGGGCTTGGACAGGAGACCGGCGTGGCGCAGGCAGTTCTTTCGGCGCAACGGCCGCAGGCCGGCACGATGACCATCAATTACAGCGGATCCGGTCCACGGCGAATTGGCCCGGCCGTGACGGGAATGCCGTATTCGGCGGAGCAGGTTACTGACACTGTGCAGACGCTCGCGGACGGGACACACATCCGCCAGAATCAACGCACCATGATCATGTATCGCGATTCGGCCGGGCGCACCCGAACGGAGATGCCGGCGTTCGGCCCCTCAATGAGCGATGGCGCGAAGATAGTGCGTATTGTGGACGTGGTGGGCGGGTACGAATACACCCTGGACGATCAAAACAAGATTGCTCACCGGATAGTGGTTCAGCCTGCCGAGCCAATGCCAAAAACCGTGAGCACCGGTGCTCCGGGCGCCGGCACGCTTCAGTGGTTCAATACCCAGGTCTTCAGCGTTCCGGGGCCAGTACCCACCGCCCAGGTAATGCCGATGCCGCTTCCGCGCGTAGTTCCACCGGGCGGTGCGGGCGACGCGCCACGTCCGGAGATGCATTCAGAAGATCTCGGCATGCAGATGATCGAAGGCGTGAATGCGCGCGGGCATCGCACGACGCAGACATGGCCAGTAGATTCCGTCGGTAACGACAGGCCGATTGTTGTGGTTTTCGAGAACTGGTTCTCAGATCAGCTCGGGACGACGGTCCTCATGAAGAATAACGACCCGCGACACGGCGAAACCACGACCGCTCTGAAAAACGTAAGCCTGGCGGAGCCGGATCCATCGCTTTTCCAGCCCCCACCGGGATATCAGATTGTGGATGACAACGGGCCGTTCCAGATCACGGTACCGCGCCCCGGCGCGAGTCCGACCCGCAAATAGTAACACTGCTAGTCAACGAGGCCGTTTCGGACCGCGAAGCGAACCAGCTCATTCACGTTGTGCACGTTGAGTTTTTCCATGATTCTTCCGCGGTGGGCATCCACCGTGAAGACGCTGATGTTCAGTACAGCCGCTACTTCCTTGTTGGTTTTACCCTCGGCGATCAACTGGAGCACTTCGCGCTCGCGGCTGGTGAGCAGATCGAGCGGAGTCGAGCCCTGGATGCGATACGGCGACATGAGAGCCGGCTGCACAGCCGGGCTGATATAAGCGCCGCCGCGAGCGATTGCGCGGACGGCCTCGAGCAGGTCCTGATCGACTGAATCCTTCAGCAGATAACCTCTCGCGCCCGCTTTTAACATCTCGCGGACATAGACCGAATCCTTGTGCATGCTGAGCGCGAGTACGCGCGTGTTGGGCAGTGAAGTGGAGAGCCGGCGCGTGGCTTCCATACCGTTCAATTCGGGCATGGCGACATCCATGACGATGACGTCTGGCGTGGTTTCCTGGGCGAGCGACATCACTTCACGGCCGTTGCCTGCTTCGCCCACAATCTGCATGTCCGGTTGTTGTTCGAGAATGGCTCGAAAGCCCTGACGGACAACCGTATGATCATCAGCCAGCAATATGCGAATGCGATTCATGTTCCTCTCTTACTGCTGTTTCTTCGGGAAGCGGAATCTCCGCCTCGACCCTTAACCCCCCCTCTTTTGGCGACTCCACACGGAAGACGCCGCCCGCAACCCGGGCGCGCGCGCGCATTCCGGTCATTCCCAGACTGTGGGATCCGGCGCGCGGCTCCTGGATGCCTCTGCCGTTATCCTGAATGCTGAGGCGGATCCGTCCGCCAGCGGCTTTCAGGTTAACGCGCACTTTTGTGGCCCCGGAGTGCCTTGCGACATTCGTGAGGGCTTCCTGTGCGATGCGGAACAGATGAGTTTCCGTTGCATCGGGCAGGCGCGAATGCAAATTTGAATCGTACTCCACCGCGATCCCTGTTCGCTCGGTGAACCCCTCGCAAAGCCAGTTCAGTCCCGCATCCAGTCCGAAATCGTCCAAAATCATGGGACGCAGAAGTTGAGAAAGCTGGCGCACATTCCGAATCGCATCATCGGTAAGATTCAGGCTGTCCTCAAGACGGCGCGAGGGCGCTCCGGCGGAAGCCTGCGACATCGCGCCGAGGTTGGCGCGCAAGGCGGCCAGGGTCTGGCCAAGCTCATCGTGTAACTCGTGAGAAAAGCGACGCGCAATCGACTCCTGGTCCGACAGCATTTGCCAGGAAACGCGCGTGAGTTCACCCTCCTGCCAGGCCATGTTGCGGAAGAGTTCTCGCGTCATCCCGACCGTGACGATGCTGCACACGAGCGCAAGCGCGACGGAAACGCCAAGCAGCGCAAGCGAGGCCTGATGCAATTCGACCGAGCGGCGACTGATGTCATTTTCGTAGCCCCGTACATCCTGGAAGCCTATTCCCACAAGCGAGGAGATAGTGTTGATCAGATGCTCGTGGTGACGAAACAGATCGCGTTCGGCGCTCAGCGTCCACTTACCCTGGGCCATCAGGCGTTTTGCTTCCCGCGAGAAAGCGAGGGCATCGACTTGTAGATCGCGCCAAAGCGGCACGCGGGCCTTTTCGCTCGCATCGACTCCCTTTTCAATCTCGTCGATCTCCTTGATCGCCTGATCCAGACGGGCCGAGATGCTCGCAGCGTCAGCCGTATCCGGGTCGCCAGTAAGCGTGTAATAGATCCGGCTCAGGGCCTGCTGCTCGCCCGGAAGATTCCCAATCAGATCCTCTGTGGTTTTCAGGTGCTTCACCAGCGCCATCGAGGTCTGTTGAATCGCAAAAACATTCTTCAGCGCGATGCCGCCGCCGATCGTAAGAAGAAGGATCACCAGAAAGAAGCCCGCCACAAGGACGCGCGTGATGCTTCCCTGAGTGATTTCGGCTTGCATGGCTGCGTTACTCCGTACTTTGGTCACTCGAATCGCGTGACTAGCGTCACGACTCTGAGTGTCACAATTCACCCGGCCTGATTCCTATAGCCCTCGAAAGCTATCGCCCTCACTTCGCCGACTGACCATCATAAGGGCAGCGGGCTCGACGTGGAAAGCCCGCACGGAGACCACATGAAAAAAACCATTCTTTGCCTCGGTCTGGCCCTTTCACTAACGCCTTTCACCTTTGGCCAGGCGGGCTCTTCGGCGCAGGCCGGGTCGAGTTCTGATCAATCGGCCCAGAGCCAGGGCAACAGCGATGCCAGTTCAGCGCCCGCGAAAAAGGGCAGGAAGAACAAAAAGAACAAAGGCAACAGCGACGCAACTTCCGGTTCGACCCAGGGAGCTGGCAATACTGGCAGCGGCGGCGGCACCACAAATCCTCCGACCGGCCGCTGATCAAGACCGCGATTGCGGCGAATCCACACGATTGCCGGAAAAAGGGCGAGCGGAGGAACTCGCCTTTTCCTATTTTAACTTCCGTTTGTGCGCGGTCCGATTGCGTGATGCCCATCTCAGATAGCGCAGCAGGTCTGCGCGGTGGGTCCACACGAACCGCAGAAAACTTTCCCGTTGTACGGATTCGGCTGGAACGCCTGCCCAGGTCTCGATACGCCACCTGAGATAAGGACTCGCCCACGGTCGAAGCCGGTAACCTTTGGCCAGTTGCCAGGCGAGGCGGAGTTCGCTCATCACAAGTGGCTTCCAGCGGTCAGTGTCTCGAGCTCATCGTTCGGGCGTCCGGCGAGGCGTAGTAGCCGCTGCGGGTTCGCGCCACCGGATTACCCGGCCCTTTCACCAGCACCTTGATGGTTCGATAGGTTCCATCGAGAGCTTCGTTCACCGGCGTGTAAGCGATGGTGTACTGGTTGCGAATATCGTGCGCGACCTCATGCGCGATCTTATCTACTTCGGAAACGTCTTTGGGATAGAACGCCTGGCCGCCGGTACTTTCTACCAGCAGGTCAACAGCCCGTTTCGCCTTCTTCGCTTCCTTGCGGTCTTCTTCGCTGAGCAGTCCTATGGCGTATACCAGAACATCATTTTGCTGAGCCGAACGGACCAGATTTTCGATTGAAATCAGGCTGGCGTTGTCGTTGCCATCGGTGACGACGAGCAGAACTTTTTTGTCGCGTTTGCCCTTTTTCAATTCGTCAATCGACATGCGAATGGCATCTCGCATGGCCGTGCCGCCGCGCGAATCGATGCGCGTAAGCGCCTGCTGCATAACCTTGACGTCGTTGGTGAAGCAGTTTGAGCTGCTTCCCTGGCAGGTATCGAGGTAGGCTTCGTCGTTGAAATTCACGACGAATACCTCATCCTGGGGATTCGAATCCTTTACGAGGGCGAGAGCGGCGGCTTCCACGCCCTGGCGTTTGTCTCGCATGCTGCCGCTGTTATCGATAATCAGTCCGAGCGAGACAGGTACATCTTCCCGCCGGAAGATTTTGATTTGCTGCGGGACGCCATTCTCGAGTACGGTAAACGCGCTCTGCGGCAGGTTCGTGACGCGGTGGCCGCTCTTGTCCATCACGGTGACGTTCAGCGGCACCAGACGGGTTTCGCTCGAGAATACGGCGCTGCCGGAATCCTGCGAATTCGCCTGAGGCGGCGTGACCGCCATCGGCTTCGTGGATTGTTGTCCTAATAACAGAAACGGGGCGAGCATCGAAGCCGCCCCGATAAGGAGGTATTTTTTCAAAATAGTCTCACTGAGTAGGCGCGTAATAACCGGTCCGCCAGAAGGCGTGCAACTGAGGCAGCCCGCGCGGTTGCACCAGCTTGACGCTGATCTTTCTGTACTTTCCGTCTCGCGCCTGATTGGTTGGGCTGTAGCCCAGAACATATTGATTTCGAAGTTCGACGCCGATCTTGGCCGCTACGTCCGGCAGGTCCGCCAGATTGTCGACCACGAAGTGCCGTCCCCCCGTCGGTTCGGAGATATCGGTCAGAAGCCCTGGTCCGGAAAGCTCCTCCGGTGTGCGGCCCCGCGACGACATCGGCTCATAAATGCCGATCGCATAGATTTGGACGTCTGCTTCCTTCACCAGGTTTTTAATTTCGCTCTCCGTATAACGGCTGCTGTTGTCGCCTCCATCGGAGATGACGATGAGCGCCTTGCGGGGGTTATGCGCTTTTTTCATCGTATGCAGGGCGAGATAAATGCCATCGAGCAGTGCGGTCCGTCCTTTGGACTGAGTGAAGGTAAGGCGATTCTGGATCTCCTCGAGACTGTGCGTGATTGGCGTCACCAGTTCCGGGCGGTCGTTGAATTCAACGAGGAAAGCTTCGTCTTCCGGGTTTGCGGTTTTGAAGAATTCAGCTACGGCTTGCCGGGATTTCTCCAGCTTCGAGCCCATGCTGCCGCTGGTATCAAAGACGATGCCGACGGATAGCGGCGCATCTTCGCTCCCAAACGAGACCACTTTTTGTTCGACCTTGTCCTCGAAAACACGGAACACTTCCTGATCGAGTCCCGTAACGAAGCGATTCAGCGGATCGGTAACAGTTACTGGAATGAGGACGACGTTGGTATCGACCCGAATATTGGCTTTGGGTAGCACTGGAGCCGGCGCAGTCGGTTTCGCGCGCGGCGTGATGTTGACCTGTGGTTCCTCGGAATCCCCGGCGAAGGCGCTCGTGGCGGCGAGCGCTATAGCAATGATAATAAGGCGGGATCGCATGGTTCTGCTTCCCTTTCTGCTTCGGAGTCTAGCATAAGGCGCATGTGGTAAGATCGCGTGTGCCCCGCAAAATACTTGGCGTTATTCCCGCCCGGTACGCATCTTCTCGTTTCCCTGGAAAAGCGCTGGCCCGAATCGATTCCCGCACCATGCTCGAGCACGTTTACGAGCGGGTTTCGATGTCGCGCTATCTGACTTCGGTGATCGTCGCGACGGATGATGAGCGGATCGAGGCGGAAGCGCGGCGGTTCGGCGCGCGAGTGCAAATGACTCGCGACGATCACGAATCGGGTACGGACCGTGTGGCCGAAGTGGCATCGTCACACCCGGATGTGGAACTTGTGGTCAATATTCAGGGCGATGAACCGCTGATCGATCCGGCGGCAATCGATGCGGCGGTCCTGCCGCTTCTTGAAGAGCGCGCCATCCAGATGGGAACACTGAAAAAACGGATTGAAGATCCGCGGGAGATATCCGATCCGAACGTAGTCAAGGTGGTGACCGATCGGTTTGAGAATGCGATTTATTTTTCGCGCTCGACTATCCCGTATCCCCGCGATGAGGCGCATTCGGATATTACGCACTATAAACACACAGGCCTCTACGTCTATCGCCGCGATTTTCTGCTCCGCTACCCGGGGCTGGCGGTTGGGCCGCTCGAGCGGGCCGAGCGTCTTGAACAGCTTCGGGCGCTCGAGAACGGATTTCGTATTCGGGTAGTGGAGACCGATTATGAATCGCTCGGCGTGGATACGCCGGCCGATCTCGACCGGGTGAATTCCCTGATCGAAGCGATGAGCGACGCGTGTGGTCCTGGTGATGGCGCTTTCCGTGATAGTGGGGCCGGTGATATCGAACCCATTCCCGCGGGGGCAGTTCGTGGCTAAACACATCTTCGTTACTGGCGGCGTGGTTTCATCTCTGGGTAAGGGCATCGCGGCGGCGTCCATCGGGTGCCTGCTGGAAAGCCGGGGACTGAAAGTCAACCTGCAGAAATTCGATCCTTATTTAAATGTGGATCCGGGTACCATGAGCCCGTTTCAGCACGGCGAGGTCTTCGTAACCGATGACGGCGCTGAGACGGATCTCGATCTGGGGCATTACGAGCGCTTCACTCACGCGAAACTTACGCGCGCCAACAACCTGACGAGCGGCCGGATTTACGAACAGATCATCCAGCGCGAACGCCGCGGTGATTATCTCGGCAAAACCGTGCAGGTAATTCCGCACGTAACCAACGAGATTAAAGCCGCGATCGCGAAGCTCGCGAACGATGTGGACGTGGTGATCTGTGAAATCGGTGGCACTGTGGGCGATATCGAGTCGCTGCCTTTTTTGGAGGCGATTCGCCAGGTGCGCCACGAGGCGGGCCGCGAAAACTGCATTTTCATTCACGTGACGCTGGTTCCGTGGATCGCCGCGGCGCAGGAACTGAAGACCAAGCCCACGCAGCACAGCGTAAAGGAACTGCGCGCAATTGGCATCCAGCCGGATATTCTGCTGTGCCGCGCGGAACGGTTTCTTCCGCCGGATATGAAAGACAAGATTGCCCTGTTTTGCGACGTCGATCCGGAGGCGGTGATTACCGCGAAGGATGTGGAATCAGTGTACGAGATTCCGCTGGTGTTCGCCGATGAGCGGGTAGACGAAATCATCCTGCGCCATCTGAATCTGGATGCAAGCGCGCCACGGGATTTGGAGCGCTGGCGCTCCATGCTCGATCGCCTGCGTAACCCGAAGGACGAAATCGATATCGGCCTTGTCGGTAAGTATGTTGAGTACGAGGATTCGTATAAGAGCCTGAAGGAAGCGCTGCTGCACGGGGGCATTGCGCACAACGTGAAGGTGAACATCCGCTGGATAGAAGCCGAGAGCCTCGAGACCGCGCCGCCTTCGCGAATTCTGGAAGACTTCGACGGCATTCTGGTACCCGGCGGTTTTGGAAAGCGCGGCATTGAAGGCATGATCAATGCCATTCGTTTCGCCCGCGAGCGGAACGTGCCGTATTTTGGCATCTGTCTGGGAATGCAGACGATGGTAATCGAGTTCGCGCGCAACGTGTGCGGGCTTTCCGAAGCCAATTCCACCGAGTTCAATCCGGCGACTCCGCAGCGCGTGATCTATAAACTGCGCGAATTGAAAGGCGTGGACGAATTGGGTGGAACCATGCGGCTTGGCGCATGGCGATGCGTGCTCAGGCCGGGCAGCTTCGCGCATCGCGCTTACGGGTTGCCGGAGATCAGCGAGCGGCACCGCCACCGGTACGAGTTCAATCGCGAGTTCGAGGACATCCTGACTTCGCACGGCCTGAGAATCACCGGCGAGACGCCCGAAGGCACGTATGTGGAGATCTGCGAAATCGAAGATCACCCGCACTACATCGGCTGTCAGTTTCACCCCGAGTTCAAATCGAAGCCGCTTGAACCGCATCCGCTGTTCACGTCATTTGTAGGCGCGGCTTGCAAGTATCGCGAACGCAGGATCGCTGAACAGATGGCGCCTCTGCTCGAGATCCGACATGCGTTGCCGGACGCGGCGCGCCAATAGCGCCTCTGTTGGAAATGCCGGATTTTCAAGCGTTTCGCGACCCGGCGCGTCTGGTTTTGATCGCCGGCCCTTGCGTTATTGAATCGGAAGAGCATGTGAATCGAATGGTGGACGCCATTGCGCCAGTGGCGGCCGGGAATGGTTTTGCGTATTTTTTCAAGGCGTCATTCGACAAAGCCAACCGGACCAGCCTTCCCGGCTACAGGGGACCAGGGCTGAAAGAAGGTCTCCGTATTCTGGCGGGCATTCGCCGGCGCGGTTTTTCGGTCCTCACCGATATTCACGAACCTGCCCAGGCTGCGCCGGCGGCGGAAGCGGTCGACATTCTGCAGATTCCGGCGTTTCTCTGCCGGCAAACCGATCTGTTGCTCGAGGCGGGCCGGACGGGCGCGATCGTAAACATAAAAAAAGGACAGTTCGTTGCTCCGCACGACCTCCACCACGCGGCGGAGAAAGTGGCCTCAACGGGAAATACCAAAGTCGTGCTGACCGAGCGCGGTTCGAGCTTTGGATACAACAATCTGGTAGTCGATATGCGCGGGTTGCGTGTGATGGCGGATTCAGGCTGCCCGGTGGTCTTCGACGCCACGCATTCGGTGCAATTGCCCGGGGGAATCGGATCGGCCTCGGGCGGGCAGCCGCAATTCATCGAACCGCTGGCCTCAGCCGCTGTGGCGGTGGGCGTGTCGGGAATCTTTGTCGAAGTGCATGACGACCCCGCGCATGCTCTCTCGGACGGACCGAACGCCCTACGGCTCGATCTGCTCCAGCGATTTCTGCGGCGTTTGCGGCTGATCAACGAAGCGCGGCTACACGCGGAATCGGACCCATAAAGGGCTCAACGATACGGCTGGCCCGAACGTCATAACCTAGAAGGAAATGATGTATCTGGACCCGAAACGCCGCCGCGCCGCCGGTTTTTCTCTGATCGAGCTGCTGATCGTGATCGCGATCATCCTGATTATTCTGGCGGTTGCGCTACCGAAGCTCAATAACGCCAGACGCTATGCGCAGGAGATGGCGGCGGTGAAGGCAATATCGACAATTCACACTGCGGAGGCGCAGTATTACTCGCAGTACGGCCAGTATGCGACCACGCTGACGCAGCTCGGCCCGCCGACGAACGGCGCTCCCGGCCCGAATGGCGCCGATCTCATCGATCGCGACCTCGCATCCGGCGATAAAGGTGGATTCAAGTTCAATCTGCAGCCTGCGCAGAGCGGCTATTCAGTGGCCGTGACGCCGGATGCGTATGGCGCTTCGGGTACCCACACGTTTTACTCCGACCAGAGCATGAGCATTCACCAGCACAGCGGTCAGGAACCCGCCACTGTCAACGATCCGCTGCTCGGCGAAAAAGAGGGCGCCCAGCAGAACAAATAATCGGCGCGGGCCCATGCATCAGATTCCGCGTCCTCTCGATATGCAGCAGCTGGTTCGGTGTCTCGAAAGCCAGTTCGGCCCGGTCGCGTTGAGCGCGGATGACGGCTACACGAAGCTAATCGTGGACGGCATCGCGCTCACTTTTCTTGAAGCCGAACGTGTGTGTCTGGGCGAGGCGTCGCTCGAAGATTTCCGGCGTGCGTGAGCGCGCAACTTCCACTCCGCGTATTTGACGATTCGATGACCGCACGGTAGGATATGAGTGCGGGGTGGAGCAGTCTGGTAGCTCGTTGGGCTCATAACCCAAAGGTCGAAGGTTCAAATCCTTCCCCCGCAACCAACCGATCCCCACACAGAATCAATTAACGCGGCCCGCTACAGGTCAGAGATTTCGCAGAAGTCCTCGGCGAAATGAACTCAGCAGCCGCTCTACGAACGGCAGGGCCTCCGCTATCGTTGATGTTCGAACCATGTCATGAACCAGCCGTTCGAGGCTGTGCTCCGGTTCGAGCACCGATCGCGCGAGAGCCAGCGCTGGGGATGAGCAGACCAGGGCAACGTCGCGCCCCAACAACTCCGCTCCGGCCACCTGAATGTCAAATCCCGCCGCCTCCAGCAAATCGATTTCTTCTTCATAGAGCAGGTCCGTGTTTCCGGCATCGGCCCACGTCGTGAGGAGCCGATATATGTCCGTGGCATCTTTATTGGTTTCGAGCCTTCGGTCGGCCCATGCGAGCAGCTTCAACAGCATCAGCCCCGGAAGCGACGCTACCCGCACAATCAGGTCTGCTTCAATCTGAACTGCGAGTGATGAGGACAATGCCTCCTCAAAACCCGCTACGTTCATAACGATGTCGCGGCCAGGAGGCCATGCGATGGTGCTGTCGGCCGAAGCGACGCCGCGGAAAGGGATCAGATCTACGGGAACAGAGACCCTGGTCCCTGGATCCGACCAGGTCAGTCGTTGTAACGCGCGCCGGTCCGCGGCAAAATCGCCGGTTTTCGCCAGTCGCTCCTTCAGCAGCGCGAATCGATCCCAGCTTTCGACCGCAATTCCAAAATCCATGTCGCGAGTCGCGCGGCCGGCGCGCAGACCGTGAATGTTCACCAGAATGAGATCCCTGGCCGTTGCGCCGGCGATGAAGTATGCGCAATTCGCTTCCCGCGCAATCGGATCGAGTGTCCGCAGCACGCGAACGATCGAAGGATCTACCGGTTTATCTGGTAATACCGAGCGCGGGAGCAATTCGTTGGTCATGGATCATGCGGGCGGCTTCAGCGTTTCGGCCATCATTGGTCGCCAGGAGGTCGGCATACGCAAGCACCGCGGGAACCACGTCCGGCAAATCCCGGTCTCGCTTAAAATTCCAGAAGGCATCCAGAATTTCCACATTACCGGTTATTTCGGCGCGCATCCGGCCTGCCGCCGCCAGCCTGGCAATCGGTCCGCGCGCGTAAATTGTGAAGCGTTCCGGCTTCAGATAGTGCGTCAGTTTTGCCGCCGCGGGTTCGCCTCCCCAGTATGCGTTCTGTTGCGTGAGATCGATCTGGCGAAGTCGCTCCGGGTCGGCCTGGAATCGCCGCGGGTTGAGTTTGGGGCGAAGCGTGACCGGATAATGGGTGACCCATTCCTGAATCATCCGTTCCGGATCGAGCAGTTTTCGATCTGGTCTCTTCTGAAACCGCACATAACCTCGCGCCTCGAGGTCCTTCATAACGGGACCAACCGTTCCCAGCGCGACTCCTGCTCGCGCAGCAATCTCGCGGTACGTGGTCTGAATAAGCCCCGGTTGAGATGTGAGGGCGAAAACAATCCGGAGACCGGCGGAATTCAGAGCGCGAAAATCGCCCTCGTGGCTGTCGGCAGGCCTCGCCTGGCCAGCGACATAGATAAGGAGTCCCGGTCCTTCCAGATAGGCATTGCCGGCGTTGTCAATGAAAGGCAAATGAAGTTTACGACACCGCTCGGCTATCTCGCGGGTGATGAAAGGCGCTACCAGCAGCGTCGGCTTGCCCGACTTGTGGCCGTGCGCCTTGATCAAAGCGGGCGTTACGAACCGATCCGCAGTTTTGATCTCTGCGCGAAAGCGGTATTTACGCTGATGAATCAGGAATTCGAGCGAAGCGTCGGCGCCCTGGTCCCGTCCGGCTGCCGGCGCGTGAATGCGAATCTGAATTCCGGTAGTTCGCTTGAGCGCCTCCCTGGCCGCAGCCAGGATTTTCTGCTCCGCGGTCCTCGTCCTCTTACTCGGAGCCTTGTTCACAAAACTAAATTGTACACGTTACGTGAACAACCAAAAAAACTGAACACGCGGTGCGTCGAGTCCCTCATCTGCTCCGCCATATCGCATTCGTAAACGCCCCATCATCCGCCACGTCCCAAACCGCCAGCCGCGCCCATTTCCAGTTCGTCGCAGCGGCGCTCCACGTAAACGAACGCTCTCCATACTGGCCGGTCTTCGAAAGATCGATCTCCTGATGATGCGTTTGCTTTCCGTCGCCCCACACAATCTCCGCCATTCGCAAAGGAAACGTCCAGCGCAGAGACGCGTTCACCCTCACCGTGTCGCCCGCCGGTTGCCAGTCGACCCGCGGCAGCAGAATCTCTCCCGTCGTGACAAATCCGTCCGCTCGTCCCAGGGCATCGAGCACCTGGCTGTAGTCGCGCCATGATGGCAGCGCCGGCATGCGGACATAATTCACATTCATGTGCGCATAGAGTTCATGCGTGTCGTCGAGCTGAAAAACGTCGACTTCCCCGAACAGCTTCTTATGAAAGCCGCGATTCGCAAGATCGTCGTGGACTTTGAAGGCGCGCTCGCCCAGGCGTGGCGAAGACAAGTCGGACGGCATTTGTTTCCATCCCGTGCCACGATAGTGATTATCGGCGAACCACGGCGTGTCCAGGATGGCATCGGGAAAACCGGTTGAGCCTTTCGTCCGCGGATGCGTTTCATAGACGAACCCGTTTTCCGCTCGCACCAGCTTCAACAGTTCGGCTGCATCCCGCACGCGATAGACATCGCCATAGGTCGCGTCTGCGGATTTCCATTCACCGGCATCGCGCTTCATCGCCCAGTAAACCGGTTTCGGAAATGCAAGCGCCCAGTGGCCGCCGAAATAGACGTCGGCCTCCTCCCCTGGGATAATCAGAAAATCCTGCCCGGAACGGGCTTCGCACTCCTGGTAATATTCGCGCAATTCTTTGAACCGCAGAGGCCCGGGATCCTGTGGGTGCAGGTCACCGTGAAAATCCATGATCATCACCGCGTTCACGCCAAGCCCGCGGAGCACGGGCAGCCAGGGCGGGGTCCATTTCGATCCGTGCGCCACCGCTTGTTCGGTATAAGCAAAATGCCAGTGTGGCGCGACCACTTTATACCCATCGATCGCCGCGAAATGATCGCGCCGCGTGAACCCAGCCGCTTCATCCAGAACCGCCGCCGGCGTCGCATCTGAGAGCAGAAGAAACAGACTCATCCGCTGGACCGTACCGGGCGGCGCGTTCATCCAGGGGTAATACGGGCTATTGTCATCCGGATACTGCCGTATACCGAGCCCGACGTGCCCCCGCCAGGCGCGATGCCAGGAGTAGCCCATATTGGACGTGTAATCGCGCGCGAAGAAATATTGATGCGGCGGCGGAAATACGGCGATTCCGCCCTTCTCGAGTTTCGCCGCGATCGCGCGATACTTTACGGCGACTGTGTTCCGCTCTGAAACAGCAGGCGAGCGTATCTCTTTTACATGGCCGCCCGCGCCCGGCTCATACCAGGAGACAAACGTCTCCATGTTGTTGCCGGGCCGCCGCTCGGACGCAGGCTGATAATCGAAGCCCGCGTCATAGAAATACGCCGTATTGTCCTGATTCGTCGAGAGCGCCGCTTCCTGCTGAATCAGCCGGCTGCCAGGAAAAACCGTGTACGCGATGGAACCGGTGAACGGCCCGGCGCGCATGCCCCGAAACTCGATCTCAGCCCGGTCGCCCCGTGAACGTACGGTCACCGCGGCCGGCTCGAATACGCCTTCGAATCGGTGAATTCCCTCAGGCGCTGAGCCGGGGAAGTCAAAAAACTGATCGAACCCGCCGCGCCGCACGCCAGTGTCGATCCAATAGACCGGCCGGCCGCCGGTGATCATCTCCACGCCATTGAGCGAAATGGCGCGTACTACTTCGGGATGGCCGCTCGTATCGAAATCGGCGCACCAGCGCCGGTTTTTCTCATCCGGCCAGCAGAGCTGAATGGCTGAAGGCCGCTGCTCCAGGGTGACTGCGCCAGCCTGAAATCCGGAGATATCGACCGGAAGCGCCGATTCCGCCCGCACGCCGAAGATTGCGGCGCTGGCGCAGCCCAAAAGAAGGATACGCGTTCTCATTGCCGTTCGCTTTCGGGAATTTATCGTATACCCCCGCCGCCAGGCGATTGCAATTCAGAGAAATACGGGCGGTCGCCTAAAGAATTCCTGCTCGACGCCGATATGAAAACTGCGACGTGAAGAACGGCCTCAGTATGGCCGATGCCGTCGGCGAAAACCTACGAATAAAGGAAACGGTCCGCTAATGGACTCATCGGTCTTACGAAAAATAGGCTCCAGAGCGGTCGTCGCACTGCTCGGGCTCACCGCCTGCATGGGATCAATGCAGGCCGCAATCGTGCTTACGGCGACCCCAAATCCCGTCAGCATCAATTGCGATCCGGGCGGAAGTTCGACGACGGCGACGATAGTGGTAAAGCCGGTCGCCAATCTCACCGGAAGTACTTCGATTTCAGTCGGTCTCGGAACGCTGCCGTCCACCCTTCAGGTAACGCCTCCGGGCGCCACAGTCCTGAATACCAGCACGCAGGCCGCTGGTCTTACTTACACCATTGCGCTGGCGTCCAGCGTGAACAGCTGCAGCGGTCTTCCCCCTTCGGTCACCTTCAACTTCAAAGCCGGCACGGCGACTGACGTCCTGGTGACTGTCCAGATTGGTTCAGTCGGCCTCACCGCCACGCCGGCGCTTACAACGCTGACTTGTACCAAAGTCGGCAGCAGTTACACGCCTGGTCAGGCGCAGACGATCTCCGTGACGTCAACGACCCTGGGCGGCACGACCGTGCCGTTCTCAATCGATACATCCGCCACCTCGTGGGTGTCAGCCAGCGCGAGTAGCGGCACTGCAAGTTCCACCGCCTCGACGTTCACTCTCTCGGCGGCAGCGGGTTGCGGCGCCTTCGCAGCCGGAACATCGCACAGCGGCACAATCAGCGTGAAAGTGACAGCCGAGCCGACGATCCTCAAGACCATAAACGTGGTGTTGAATATCGTGGGACCGAGCCCGCTCACTTTCAGCCCCACTGCTCCTTCTCTCAGCTACGTGAAGGGATCGGGAGCGCCGGGCAAGGTGACTGTGGCGCTAACCTCCAGCAACAGCCCTGCTCCATTTTTCCGCGTGAATACAGGCACGATCCCGAGCTGGCTCTCTGTGGATTCGACCAGCGGAAACACTCCGAGGAACCTGACCTTCTCCTCCACGACCCTGGCAGATACGCTCCCTCCGGGAACCTACGCGGCTAACGTCGCGGTTTCGGTCTCCGGCTCGGCCGATGCCGTCATTCCGATCACTATTCTGATCACGAACAAAGCGGCGTCGCTCACAGTCGCAGAGGGCACCACCCGTAACATCAACTGGGTTCAGGGAAGTTCGTTGCCGACACCGTTTATCACGGCCGTTTCAAGCGATTCTCCTATTCCGTATACCGTAACCACAGGCGGCACTCTGGCGCCGATCGTCAGCCCGTCTCAGCAGTCCGGCCTGGCTTACAACTTCGGCAGTCAGATCGGCGTTACTTTCGATCCTGTCCTGTTCGCGTCCGCTGAGCCCGGTCAGGTGCTCACCGGAACCGTGAGTCTGACATGGGGTACGCCCAAAGCAACCATCGTCGTAACCTTCAACATCACCGTGCAGTCCGCCGGCGCAACTGTAACTGGCATCAGCCCCGCAGGTCTGCCGACCGCTACCGCCGGACAGACCTTCCAGGTGACTCTGACCGGCAGCGGCTTCGTCCCCGGTACCGATCCGACACAGAAGACCAAAGTCGGCATCGTTGTCGGCAACACCCTCGTTTCCGATACGAACATCTCGACCAACGTGTTGAACGCTTCAAACATGATCCTGACGATCACCGTGCCTTCCACCGCCGATGCGAACCTGCCTTTCAGCCCCAGCGGCAACGGAGGCTCGGTGACCCTCGGTGTTTGCAATCCCGTTGGCGGCACATGCACGATTCCAACCGGTACCGTGACGTTCACCATCGGGAACAATCCGATCATTCAGGCGGTTACCAGCGCCTCGGCCTTCATTCAGGTGGCCCCGCCCGCGCTGCAGACTGTCGCTCCGTATGACATGGCCAGCATCTTCGGAACAAACTTCTGCTCCTCCGGTGGTACGGGATGCAGCAGCACGCAGGTGCTGTATGGAACGCCTTCCGCTGGATTGCTGCAGTATCCGTCGTCGCTCAGCCCTGACCCGACGGGCGCCACACAGCGCAACCTCACTGTCGGCTTCTATCAGCACGGCACCACAACCCTGATCGCAAACGCGACTCTTCTGTTTGCCACCAACAACCAGATCAATGTGGTCGTACCCTCGGCCCTCAGCGGAACCGCTTCCGTGGATATGATTGTGAACTTCGGGTACGGCACGGGCACAACTATGAAGAGCAGCGCGCCGATCACTCTGGCCGTTGCGGATACGAATCCTGGCCTCTTCACCATCGGTCAGGATGGACAGGGATCTGGCGCCATTCTCGATGCGAAGTGGAACCTCGTCAGCAGCTCGAACCCGGGCGCGATGAGAAGCACCGGCAGCGACTCCGATACCCTGGCTCTTTATCTGACGGGACTCGGAATTCCGGACAGCACGGCTGACAACGCCAACACCGGCGGCAGTGCGTGGTCCGCCGATTGCGTTAGCCCCGCCACCTTCCTTTCCTCTCTGAATGCCACCGCTCAGGCATCACTAACGACGCTCGACGGCGTTGTCATTCAGAGCGGTCTGCTCAACAGTGGTCGCTTCGTGCCCTGCGTCACGTCCAGCTCGGCCAACGTCCCGACCGTCACGGTCGGCGGCGTCTCGGCCACGGTTGTTTACGCCGGCTGGGTTGCTGACACGATCGCAGGTCTGTACCAGATCAATGTGAAGCTCCCCGCCACAGGTGCAGGCACCTTCACTACCTCTACCGGCGCGACGGTCTCCTCGATCACGGCTCCGGTGCAATTGCCGCTCGTCGTTACCGCGAATGCCAAGTCAAGCCAGCCCGGCGTCGTCGTCTGGGTTGCGCCCCGGCTGCTTGTAACCGCCCCGAGCGCTCTTAGCGGCACAGTGGGCGTCTTATGGCCGACCAGCGGCAACTCCGTCGTCGCGAGCGAGGGCACTGCTGCGTATCGCTATGCTCTGACCTCCGGCCTCTTGCCGGCCGGCTTGTCGCTCAACCCGACCTCTGGCGCCATCACAGGCATCCCCGCCGCCAACACGGCTGGGACCTACACGGTTACGGTGACCGCAACCGACTCGGCCAATGTGCCGGTGACGGGAACCGCCACCTTTACTCTCACGGTTGCTGGCGGATTGTATGTAACCAACAGCGGAACCAGCCCGTTCCAGTACGTCTTCGGCACGGCTCACGCCGGCGTCACCACCGTGACCGCGACCGGCGGAACCTATCCGTACACGTACGCGATCACCGCGCCCGCTTCGATCCCGACCGGCATGACTGTTAGCGCCTCTGGCGTTGTTGGAGTTACCGCTCTGACGCCTGCCGGAACGTATGACGTGACCGTGGCCGCTACGGACAGCGACGCGACGCCCCTAACCGGCAGCGCGAACTTCACCATCGTGGAAGACCTGCACGTTGTGAACGGCGGCTCGGTCTCGGCTGTGACCAACGGCAACGCCGGCGCTATCACGGGCGCTCTGACCACCACGGGCCAGACCGGAACCGTGGCCTACTCGCTCGATGCCACCACGGCGGCGCTGAGTTGGGTGACCATCAACTCGTCCACCGGCGCAGTCTCTGTAACGGCAAGCTCTGTTGCGGGTACCTACCCGGTGACCGTGACCGCGACCGACAGCACGATGGCGCCCGGTTCGACCGCGAACGCCACCGGTACGTACACGTTCAACATGACGATCAACTAACCAACCGGTAGCTGCAAATCACCGCAGCAACCTGGCGGCAGGAGCCTCAAAGGCTCCTGCCGCTTTTTGTTTTTTACCGGCGCTTTTTACCGTCGCCTCGCCTGCGCCACCGGCTCAAACCACGGCGTTCCCGGCGCCTGCGCCTTGCGCGCCACTTCCTCGTTCATTTCCACACCGAGGCCCGGACGCTCCGGAATCGGGATATAGCCGCGGTTGATAATTTCGCCTTCCTTCACCCAGCCCTTCCACAAATCCAGTTCGTCGATCCAGTGCCATTCGAGCACCATGAAATTCGGAACGGTGGCGCACAGATGCGCGGATGACATCAACCCGATCGGCGAAGTCACTCCGTGCGGCGCGAACGGAATGTAATCCGTGTGCGCCATCTCCGCGATCATTCGCCCCTGCAGCAGCCCGCCCACCTTCTGAATGTCGGGCATGATAATATCCACCGCGCGTTTGTCCAGAAGCTCCCGGTATCCGTGCGTCAGAAAAATGTTTTCACCCGCGCAGATCGGCGTATTCGTCGCTTGCTTGATATCGCGCATGGCATCGATATTCTCGGGCGGAACCGGCTCTTCCAGCCACATCAGGCGGAATGGCTCCACCAGCTTCGCCACTTTCCGGCCGGTCACCGCGTCGTAACGCGCGTGCATATCCGCGCCGAGATCGATTTTCATGCCGATCGAATCGCGCGTATGCTCCACCCACTTCACCATGCGGTCGATCTCCGCATTCGACGCCGTCCAGTTCACGCGGTCGAACCGGTTCGGATCGTTGAACTGATCGAGATCGATCTTCATCGCGGTGAAGCCGTTCTCCTTGATAAAGGCGATCTTTTTGTCGGCCTCTGGCGCGAGCGGATCGCGCATGTCGGAATCGCAGTAAACGCGGACACGGTCCCGCACCTTACCGCCGAGAAGCTGATAAACGGGAAGTCCGAGCGCTTTGCCCGCAAGGTCCCACAGCGCAATTTCGACCCCGCTTAAGGCCGTAACATAGACGCCACCCTGCGCTCCAGCGAACACGCCGAACGTGCGAATCTGCTCGAAAATGGCTTCGATGTCCAGTGGATCCCGGCCGATCAGCATCCGCCGCCAGGAGTTGATGAGCGGCACAGCGCCCATTGCCGCATCCGTGGATTCGCCGGCTCCATACATGCCGTTGTCCGCGTAAATGCGAACGTGAACCTGATACCCGTGCACCACCACTTCCGCCGTGCGGATGTCCGTGATCTTCAGCTTCGGCCGGTTGTAAGGCGTAGTCGCAGCCTGAATGGCCGACGAAAGCGCGGGAAGTGAAAATGCTCCGGCCGCCGCGCCCGAGATCGAGCGGAGAAAGTTACGTCTTGGGATCTGTTGCATCGTTCACACCTGGTGCTCTTGCGCTTCTGCCCGAGCGAACAAAACTCTATCAAAGTCGCGCGAGACATATAACGGGCGCGACCTGAGCCGTTACTTCCGGCGGCGCATCTGCAGCCGGTACTCTCGCCGTTTTCCCGCCTCTTCATACCGTCGCTTTTCCTCGTCGGTCTCGGGAATTACGGGAGGAATCTCCACGCGCCCGCCTGCGCGATCCACGGCCACGAAAGTCAGAAACGCGGATGACACATGGCGTTCCTGCCCCTGGATCAGATCCTCCACCCAGACCTTAACCCCGACTTCCATCGACGTGCGAAACACCCGGTTCACGCTGCCTCGCAGCCGCACCAGTTGCCCCAGCTTTACGGGGTGAATAAAGTCCATGTGGTCGACCGAAGCTGTCACAACGGGACTGCGCGCATGCTTCATGGCCGCAATCGCGCCGGTCAGGTCCACAAGATGCATGATCTTGCCGCCAAGCAGATTGCCAAGGCCATTCGCGTCATTCGGCAGCGCCAGCTCCGAATATTCGGAGACGGACTCGCGCACGTAACGCCCCTCCATCACGCGCGTCCCTTCGACCGCAGATAGGAATCGACATACGCGCGCGCCTGGCGCTCGACAGGCGTCGCGCACTCGTCGCGAAGCGGAAACGTCACCGTACCGACTGCGACCGGATGGTGATTGCGCTCCATAGCCCACGCTACGAGAACGGAGCCCGCGGAATCGGACTTGATCATGAACCGCGCCGCATCGGCTTCGGATCTCGCCGCCCGTTCGCAGCTTCCGCGCGCATAACCCAGGTTACAGCAGTGGCGCAGCGTGTCGATGGGAATCAGCGCGCCAGGATCGGCCGAGCATTCGCCGCCGTAACAATCGCCGAGCGGCGTCGGGCCCGGAACGAAATCGGCCAGCCGGGACACGGGAAGAAAAAAGGGACAGGACATTATTTCGTCGCTTGAATCAGCGTAACGGATGTGCCCCACGGATCGACGAAAGTGCCATATGTAGCGGAATTCGCAGCCCCGGTTACCAAATGCATCTGGCGGTATTCAGTCCCCAACCGTCTCAGAATCTCCCCCACCCGGCGCACGCTATCGACCTCGAACTGAATCCCGCCGATCGCTCGTCCTGCCGTGGGCTCGACCGGCCCGTTCGACGGCGCATAAGTCAGATTCGCGCCCGGCAGATCGCCCGCTTCCCACTG
>Ga0157370_10002855_pt1 | contig 20628 bp, 14 predicted proteins | sample C35metaG_FD_113463 | JGI IMG/M metagenome (GOLD analysis project Ga0157370, IMG submission 113463) | Corn rhizosphere microbial communities from Kellogg Biological Station, Michigan, USA - C3-5 metaG | ecosystem: Host-associated > Plants > Roots > Rhizosphere > Soil | place: USA: Michigan...
AACATTGTTTTTAAATTCAATAATAAGAATGAACAGTATTGGATAATAAAATCCAATAGTGACATATTAACGTTTAGAGAACTGGAATCTTTTACGAGCTTTCTTCTGACCGAATTTCTTACGTTCTACCATTCTAGGATCCCTTGTTAAAAGGCCTTCTGGTTTAAGGATGCTTCTGTTTTCAGCATCAACTTCGCACATAGCTCTTGCAATTGCCATTCTCACAGCTTCTGCCTGGCCAGTTGAACCACCTCCGTAAACATTTACTTTTACATCAAAGTTCTCAGCAGTACCAGTCATGGTAAGAGGCTGTAATACTTTGTATTGTAGAGTAGCTGTTGGGAAATAAGTTGCAAATTCTCTTTTGTTAACCGTGATTTTACCTGTTCCTTCAGAAAGGTAAATACGGGCAACAGCAGTTTTTCTCCTGCCAATTTTGTGAATTGTTGCCATTTTTTACTTTAAATCGTTTAAATTAACGGTTTTAGGAGTCTGTGCAGCATGTTTGTGCTCAGCGCCTACATATACATTCAGGTTGCGGAAAAGTTCTGCGCCTAATTTGTTTTTAGGAAGCATACCTTTTACTGCTTTCTCTACTAAGATTGCAGGGTTTTTGGCCTGTAATACTTTAGCAGTTAAAATTCTTTGTCCACCTGGGTAACCTGTGTGACGGATGTAAGTTTTTTCATCCAGTTTGTTACCTGTTAGGTTGATCTTTTCTGCATTGATAACGATTACGTTATCTCCACAGTCCACGTGCGGTGTGTAATTTGTTTTGTATTTACCTCTTAAAAGCATCGCAACTTTAGAAGCAAATCGGCCCAAATTATGACCCTCAGCGTCAACAACGATCCACTCTTTCTGAGCAGTAGCTTTGTTAGCTGATACTGTCTTGTAGCTTAATGTGTTCACAATAAATTATTTTAATTAAACATTCCATCCCCAATAAAGGGGATGCAAAAGTACAATTATTTCTTAGAAATTCAAATAGATAGAAAAATTATTCTTTTAAGACTAATTTTTTGATTGTGAAGGCAGTAAAGATAAGGCAATTATTTAATGCTGCAAAGGGGTGTTATACTAATAGATCAATCGGTGGGATTACCTGAAATTAGCAATTACTTTCTCCCGATGACCGGTTCCCCATGCCCGAAGCGCGAGCATTAATTCTCTTAAAGACTCTGCATAAGGCGTTAGTGTATAATATATGTATGATGTATTATCATCAACTTTACGCTCTATGAGCATATGGATTTCAATGTCTTTCAACTCTTTGGCTAAAACTTTTCAGGATAGTTTAGGTATGCTTCTTTCTATTTCTTTGAACCTGCTGTTACCTGAAGCGATTGATGTTATGATTAGTAATTTCCACTTTCCGCTAATAGCTTCCAATGCATCTTTTATAGGTAATAATGAATCAAGACAATTTATATGTTCTACTTTTTCCATGATATTCAATTTAGATTACCTATAGGTAACCGCTTACTTTTGGTAACCAAAGTTAGTTAGTTTTGTATAAACTATTTAAATAAGTAATTGGATTATGAAAAATATAGGAATCGTAGGGAGTGGTAACATGGGCAGAACCATTGGGTTAAACTGGGCTTCAAAAGGGCATAATGTTTTCTTCGGCCACAGGCGGGCAGAAATGCTGGAAACAATAAAGGATATCGCAAAGAATATTAATCTGACTATACAAACAGGTACTGACAGGGAAGCAGTAGTCAATTCAGATATTATACTATATTGTGTAAGGAATACAATGCCATCAGAAATTGCGGAAAAAGAATTATGGAAAGACAAGATTGTAATAGACCTTAATAACGATTGGGATAATCTCGATGCCTCACAATCATTAGCTATAAAATATCAACAGGATATCCCTGAAGCTTTTATTGTAAAAGCATTTAATGCACACGCGCAGGAATTGTTTGAGGCAGAAGCTGATGACTTAAGAAAGGCCAATACTGGCAGCTTTTACTGCGGTAATGATGCTACTGCAAATCAAATAATATCAGAATTAATAGAAGATATAGGATTGACCCCAGTTTATAGTGGATCGTTAACTAATGCAGGTATACTTGAAAATATGGGACATATTATTAAATTTCTTATGAGAGATAAGGGATTCAATATAAGTTATGCGCTTGCTGAATTTAAGGGATCAAACGAATTTAAATATGGTGGGAGGGTAGCTTCAACTATTAAATAACAAATTACTCCAGAGGTCTTAGTGTATTGCTATAGGTAATTACAAAAGGATTAGCTGCGCCGGGATCTTTCATCACATAGATGAATTTATGTTTCTGTGCTTCTTTAATAGAAACTACAGCTTCTTTTTTGGTAAGGTTATCGTATATCTTAGTGTCAACAGAATTATCTATGCGTACCTGGTCTGCTATGCCTGTTTTAAGGTTAGATATTGGATACTCTTTATATAGTGTCTTTTTTTCGTTTGATACTATCGTTTGCTCTCCTTTAAAGTTCTTGGTTAGTATAAGCACAGAATATCCCGATCCTGTGGCGTTCAGCTTTTTTAGTAGTGCCGACTTCTCTTTATCGCTCGCCGACCTAAAGTCATCTTTATACTGTACTTCGGGTTTTGCATTGGCCTTTGCAGTTTTTGATGTGCTGCACATTGTAAATAACAGGGCAATTACTACTATAAGGATGAATTTTTTCATGATTTTCGATTTTGCTCTCCTGCTTTAAGTAAAGAGAGTAGTGGAGAACCATAAATTTAAAACATAGGCATAGTCAATCATATACCTTTAAGATATATATAACAGAAGGCCCCGTGAGAAACGGGGCCTTCAAAACCTGAATATTTAAAATAACTAACTCAACTTAATTCCTAATCAGCTTTAGTGTGCTTTGGCGGTTTTCTGAGTCGGTAACCTTAACAAGGTAGATTCCTGTGTTAAGGCTGCTTACATCATACACACTAAAAGCAGCCGATTCACCAAATGTTTTTACGAGCTGTCCTGTTAGCGCGTATACCTCTATTTTACTAACAGCAACATTTACAGCAAACACATCTGAAGTAGGGTTAGGATACAAGGCGGCCTTTTCCATAGCAGGATCTTCGGTGCCTAATACAACTGTCTTGTTGCCGTATATCCTGAATTCTCCCGGTTGAAGCTCAATAGGAGTTGTAGGATTGGTCACTTCTACTACAGCATTATCCATAAGGTTATACCATGTTCCTGTAAAAGGAAAATCAGGTATTATAGATTTTGCCGTAACATCAAAATTAGCTAAAACTACCACACTATTTAGCGCTGTTGCCGGAAGTGTAGCGTCTGATATATATACTTTTGGAGTAAGTGTATTGGTTGAAGCTAATGTATAATTACCTTCAAACACAGCTTCATCTTTTTTAAGCTGTATCATCCTTTTCCAATCATAGTAAATTTTTGCACGCTGGTTTGTGGTTAGCCAGTTGGTAGCCCATTGCGGCTGCAGTTTGGTATCCAATTTACAGTCACCATCGGTACCGCCTGATGGGTTTACAGTACCATTATTGCAGGTAAAGATGGAAAGATCCCATCCTAACTCGCCAAAATGCCATATCATTTTAGGACCCGGTACCATAAAGAATACTGCTCCCTGGGCACTCATTCTTGAAAGTGCCACATTAAGATTTTTTACATCATGCACTGGGTTTGCACTATTACCATACTGAAGATTTTTGTACATAAGCCTTTCTTCGTCATGGCTTTCTGCATAGCCTACAACTCGTTTCCCTAAAAATCCTGAGTGTGCCATATGGCCAACTCGGGCAATATTAGACTGATCTGAATATCCCATTGTAAGCTGATTGTAAGGATCGGTCATTTTGCCCCAAAGCATAACGCCTTTGCCTTCGTCATATTTATAGTTTGCCCATTCTTTTTCTTCTAAATCACTGCCTAAATGTTCAAATATAGTGTAGTGAGAGGGGTCAAGGCTCCATGAATAATTGGCGTATTGTTTCAGGATATCAACCCTGTCCTGCTGGTAATCATTGGTACACCCTTCATCAGTAGCAGTACAATTTTGTGTAAAGCCTTTTGTAAGGTCCCAACGGAAACCATCTATGTGAAATTCTTCAATCCAGTGTTTAACCACTCTCTTTACATAGTTTTGGGTAAGTGGCTGCTGATGGTTAAAGTCGTTACCCACACTATAAGCGTGTTTTGCTACAGTATTAAAGTAAGGGCTGTCGCTGCTTGGGCCGCCCCATCCGTCACCGTCAGGGTCATTCATCCACATGCGTACTAATGGGTTACGGTCAAAAGCATGGTTAAGCGCCACGTCAAGAATTACAGCAATGCCGTTTTGGTGGCAAAGGTCTATCAGCTCTTTTAGCTTGTCCGATGGTCCGTAGAATTTATCAGTAGCCAAATGAAAAGAGGTATTGTAGCCCCAACTTTCGTTGCCTTCAAACTCCATTACCGGCATAAGTTCAAGCGCATTAATGCCAAGCGTTTTAAAGTAATCTATTTTATCTATCAAATCCTGATAGTTTCTGTCACTGTCAAAATCCCTTACTAAAGCCTCATATATAACAAGGTCTTCTTTTTTAGGTTTTGCAAAATCAGTTACCTGCCAGTTGTATGCAGCCTGTCCTGTTTGTAAAACGGTAACTTCCCTTTCCTGTCCCGATGGATATGCAGGCAGGTTAGGATAGGTATAAGCCGGTATTCCCGGGTCATCAAATGGAGAAAGTACCAGTGTAGAATATGGATCGGCGGTTTTTACAATCTTAGGAGAATTAGCAACAGGAGTTTCGTCTACTACCCAATATTGAAATGAATAGTTGTCGCCCGATGTAAGACCTGAAAGTTCAAGCCAGAATTTTCCGCTAACAGGATCTTTTTTCATGGCATACGCCGATGTAGGCTGCCAATTGTTAAAGCTTCCTGCGACATAGATATAATCTTTGCCCGGAGCATCAAGAACAAGGGTTGCTTTTGTAGCGTCAGAACTATAATTAATCCCGTCTTCGAGACCTGCCGGAATTGCTTCTGAAACTGTAGTTGGGTTAACCACCACCGAAAATGATTTGGTAACGGTATTCTCGCCCTGTGTTACCACAAGCTCATAGTTCTGGTTTGCAGTAATATTAGTGTGGTTGTAGCTATAATTTGCTGTAGCTGCGTTGGTGTTTAAAACCACACCGTTAGATTTTAAGGTATAGCTTGCATTACCGTCAGTATTAGATGCTGTAATGTTCAGGCTTCCACCGGAAGTTAACAGGGTAGTGCTGTTCTGGGCAGGGGTGTTTAACGTAACCTGAAAAGCCCCTACATTAACCAGTATGTCCTGTGATTTTTTATCACCTGTGCCGTCTTTCGCTTTTACAAGAAAACCTATCCTGCCTATACCTGTCCTGTTGTAAAATGTAGTTGGAACAAAGGTTAGGGTGTACATGTCGGTACCCGCGTTATAAGTAAACTTATTAGTCTCGGCAGATGCTGTCCAGCTACCATTTGATGGGCAGTCCTGGCTGTTTTCATAATTAGTGTCTAATGACCATCCCCAATAGTATAGCGCATTGTTAGTAATACCCCATGTAGCTTCATTAACGCTGGTGCCATCTACAGTAATGGTAATAGATGTGGTTTCTTCAAAACCTGCCGGAGTTACTGTGTAGGTTATGTTTTGCTGTTGTGCAAAAACAGTAAACCCAAGCAGTAAGCATAATAATGTAATTTTTTTCATAGGTATAATGATAAAAAGGGCTGCATAAAGCAGCCCTTTGAAAATTATTCTCCGGCGGTAACTGCTGTACCGTTAAAGTTTATAGTAAGTTCCAAATTGTGCGAGCCTGCTGTAGTTATAGTGAAATTAGGTGCGTCGGCATTGTAAGTTACCTTAGGATCACTATTTCCTACGTTAAATTTCCATGCACTATTATCTACTCCTGCGTAAATAAAATTGCCGGTGTTTGAAGACCTGTATTTTAAGCCTGCTGCTGTAAGATTTGTAGTAAGTGTATATTTATTTGCAGCAAAATCGTAAATCATTGCTGTTTCATCAGTCCACCCTCCAGGAGTAGCATCTCCTATTATACCCCAATTCATTTTGATTGACTTATACTTAAGGTTGTCAATATCTACCTGAATATAATAAAGTCCGTCTCCATCTGTAGCTGCAATTTTTAAGTCACTAGCGCCACCAGAATTTTTAATTGTTCCCGCAGTATCTCCCTGGCCAAAGTTTCCTGCAGCATCAATTGCTGACCATTCACCTTGTACAGCACCAAATTTAAGGCCATCTCCAGCTGCTATTTTTACATAAGCTTCAAATACTTTCGTTTCACCATCACCTATGTATCTCATGGCCATTCCTGTTTGAGGAGACCATTCGCTTAATCCATAATATTTTTGTGGTGCCCCGATAAGAAATAGCACAGGATCTGCAATGCTATATGGAGTTACATTAAAAGTAAGGGAGTTAGAAATCATCGGCATTGCTAAATTTGTGCCTAAAGATGCTGTAACTCTTACGTCAAGTTCTCCTGATTCTCCAGATTTAAGACCTGCATCGAGTGCTAACTTGTTTAGCTGCTCAACAGTAAATGTATAAAAACGGTTAGTAGTAGTAGGGGTTGCTGCTTGAGGTTTTGCAAAATCAGTACCTGCAACAGCAACTTCTACAGTATAGGTGACTTCTGTTGCAACATCATAATTTGCATGATTCCATACAAGAGTTATTGCAGGGTTATCTGCAAGGTCTTTTGTAAGTACCACATTGATCCCGCTTTCAGGAGAAATAAGTACAGGAGCATCAGTTCCAGTAGCAATTGTTTTATTGTCGTCATCGCTGCATGACATTATTGAACTAAACAATAATGAAAGAAGTGTTAAGCTTAATATTTTTTTCATGTTATGAGTTTTAAGTGTTTTTAGTAGCCTGAGTTTTGAGATAGGTTAGGATTTGCCTGAAGTGCAGTCTGCGGAATAGGGAATACGTTATACGTTTCCGGAATTGCAGCACCGTTTACAGCGTTTCCTTTCCATGGCCATAGGTAGCTACTACCTGTAAATTTGCCAAAACGGATAAGGTCTGTTCTTCTGTGACCTTCAAGGTTCAGTTCTCTTGCTCTTTCATCAAGAAGGAAATCAAGCGTAAGCTGACCTGAAGTTATAGCTCCTGCGTGAGATCTGTTTCTTACTGCATTAACATAGTCTAATGCCTGGGAAGCTGTACCGCCTGCTCCGCCTCTTAATACACACTCGGCATACATAAGGTAAACATCTGCCAGCCTGTACATAGGGAAATCAGTACTTGAGAAAGGTGTAGATAATGATGTTCCTGAGAAGTTGGTATTTCTGAATTTTACAGCAGGATAACCATCGGTCCATTTTTTATAATCGGTCATTTCATAAGCATGTCCCTGCGTCCAGAATAGTTTAGCCCTGTCGTCTGGTGATGTTGCAAGATTGCCATATAAACCATACCATGCTTTTGTGGCTCTGTGTCCTGTCCAGGCATCACTTGTTCCAAAATCATTGATATTCATGGTCTCTGTACTGCATGATCCATTAACCAAATAAGTAGTGTTTCCAAAACTCTGGCTGCTTACAGCATCAGCTATCAGTGGGAATATAACTTCTGTAGAAGTTTGGTTATCACCGGAAAACTGACTTACAAAACTTCCTGCTAACTGATAGTTGCCTTCAGTTACAATTTTGTTTAGGTACGTAAGTGCTTCTGTATAGTGTTTTGTTCCTGTATATACCTCAGAATTAATATATAGCTTCGCTAAAGTCATACGAACAACTGATTTGTTTGCTCTTCCATAAGTATTAGTAAGCGCTATTTTTCCTTCTATATCAAGTAGTTCACTTTCTACATAATCAAACAGTTCCTGTCTTGAAGCTTCAGGAAGTGGAGTTGTGCTGCCATAGTTAGTTTCGTTTACAATAACACCTTTTCCAAAACAGTCAATCATGTAGTAATATGATAATGCCCTGATAAAACGAAGCTCGCTTACAATTTGCTCCTCGTTAGGAACATCTACTGTATTAAGTGCTATTATAATATTGGTACTTTGAGGCACTATATAATATACCCTGTCATACAGATACCTAAAGAACTTATTGTTAGAGTTCCATCTTGAGGATGTAGTAAGCTGGTCAAGCCCATCATCTCCCCAACGGTTTTTCATACCATCGGCAGTAAATTCCTGTAGGTTGATGATACTCCTTAAAAAAGCTGTTTCTCCGGGGTCTGGCCCCGTAATATCAGAACTACCCGCACCCTTACTTCCCGAAAGGGCAAAAGTGCCATACATTTTAGATAAAAGCCCTTCTATTGCATTAGGATCTTTAGCTAAAAGGTTTTCTAATGATAATTCTACTTTAGGAGTAGTGTCCAGGTCATCGCTGCACGAAGAGAACAGCAATGTTGCGGTACATAATCCAAGAATTATCTTTTTACTTATATTTTTCATATCCAATTTTTATTTTTAGAAGTCAAAGTTTAACCCAAAGCTCCATAGTCTTGGGCGTGGATAAAAGTTACTGTCAAGAGCATTAAAGTTTTCAGGATCCTGACCGGAATACTTAGTTACTAAAAATGCATTGTTCACTGCTGCATATATACGTATTGAACCATAACCTGATTTAATAATATCATTTATCCTGTAACCAAGTGTAATGTTATCACATCGTAGGAAAGCCCCGTTTTCAAGATAGTAATCTGATAATGGAATAGGATCCTGTATTGTTGTAAAACGAGGATCGGCAGCACCATCATAAAAATTAAGTACGTTGTTAAGGCTGTTAGAGTTGTTAGGTACAGGTCTGTTTGTCCATCCACCCTGAAGTTTAGCAGCATTGTAAACCTGTCCGTCCATTTGTCCGTGGAAACTTGCCGATAAATCAAAGTTTTTATACGTAAAGTTTGTGCTGAAACCAAATGTCCAGTTAGGGCGAAGTGAAGTATAATACCTGTCGTCTGTTGTAATTACACCATCTCCGTTACGGTCTTTGTAAGCGCCAACAATAGGGCGTCCTGTGTTGTCATACAGCTGCTCATATACATAAGCGGAGTATGGCTGGTAGCCTACCGCATGTCTTGCCATACTAACACCTGTAGATACCGGTAGTTTTCCGTCCGGTGCATCTATAGATGTCCTGTCGCCAAGATCAGTAACTTTACCAATATTATAAGCGATGTTGCCTAATAGTTCCCATTTAAAATCTTCGGTAGTAATTGGTTTAAGGCGAAGGTCTACCTCCACACCTTTGTTTGTTAAAGAGCCTACGTTTTGGATAATTTCATTAGACAGATATTGTCCCGGTGGTACGCTTGTTTTTACAAGAAGGTTATCTGTATCTCTTTTGTATACATCTACGCTACCAGATAAAAGGTCATTTTTAAACAATGCAAAATCAACACCTACATTATACGTTGTAGTAGTTTCCCATTTCAGGTTGTCATTAAATGCTGTTGGGCTATATGTGTTGTAGCCGGGTAAATACTGTCCATTTACATCTCCCGGATCGTAAAGTGCAGAAGTGGGATAATATCCTGCAACTTGTGTAATGTCCTGTTGTCCTGTTTTACCATATCCTAAACGAAGTTTTAGGTTAGTGATAGTCTGGTTGTTTTTAAGGAAATTTTCGTCTGTAATTCTCCAGGCAAGGGCTGCTGCCGGGAAGTATGCCCAACGGTCATCTTTCCTAAAGAATGAAGAACCATCGGCCCTCATTGTAAAAGTTAAAAGATACTTGTCGGCAAGGTCAACATTTACACGGCCAAAATAAGATTCAAGAACAGATTTATTGTAATACCTGTTGTTTGGGTTTTGAGGGTTAAGGATGGCTTCGCGGCTTCCTGTTGTAGTATTATATCTATAAAGATCTTTAATACCGTCGTTTACAAAATCCTGATATGTATGTCCTGCCTGTGCATCAACACGGGTTATAAAACCTTTAAGGTTTTTAGTATAGGCAAGGTAAGTATCTAAAGTCCTGTTGGTAATATGCTGGTTTTCGCCATAATTTTTACCCGGATTGTATTTGTAGCTGTTTGTAGTGTTGTCCAGCTGGTAAGAAGCAAAAGCTTTGTTAGTAAACGATTCGGTAATTGTAGCGCGTGATGCTTCTACACCAAGGTTTACAATGGCCCTTAAATCAGGTAAAAAGTGCAGTTTATAGTCTAACTGAAGGTTAGCAAGCAATTTTTTGATTTCTTCAGGTCTGCTTCTTTCCCTTAAAAGGTTTACAGGGTTAAACTGGCCATCAAGTTTGCCGTTTGTGCCCGATGTAACCTGGGCATAACTTCCGTCAGCATTATAGATGGGCTTAGTAGGATCCATATTAAGCGACCCTGCAATTGCAGATGCTTCATCTATAGCATTCTTTTTTGTCTTGGTACCTTTTGCACTAAAGTCAATTTTAAGGTGGTCATCAAAAAAGCTTGGAGTAACTTTTATGGCTCCTGTATATCGCTCATAATCGCTCGTTTTTACAAGAGCTTCATTTTTAAGATACCCAACAGATGCCCTGATAGGCAGCAGGTCAAATAGGTTACCGCTTGCGCTAAAATTGTTATCTGTCATTATAGACGTTCTCATAATAGCGTCCTGCCAGTCTGTATTAGAAAGAATCCTTCCTTCAATTTGAGGTGTAGCAGGATTATCTACAAGCGTGTTAGACGGATCATCTACACCAAGTTTGTTTGTAAGGTCAGGATGATATTCCTGAATGAATCTGGTAAATGTTTTACCATCCATCATATCAACTGTTTTGCCTACTTTACCAAAAGCTACATTTGCAGAATAGTTGAATTTAGGAGTTCCTCCGCCTTTTTTAGTAGTAATAATAATTACACCATTAGAAGCTCTTGAACCGTAAATGGCCGTTGCAGATGCATCTTTTAATACAGTAAACGACTCTATGTCGTTAGGATTAAGAATAGCAAGAGGGTTGCTGGACCCTGCCGGGCTTACATAATCAAGGGGCACACCATCAATTACGATAAGCGGGTTGTTTTGAGCATTAAGTGAGCTTCCTCCACGAATCCTGATGTTTGGCGCAGCGTCCGGCTGGCCTCCAGTATTGGTAATCCTTACACCCGGCGAGCGGCCTGTAAGCAATTGATCCGCGTTAGCAATAGCACCTTTGTTAAAATCTTTGGAAGATATAACGTCTACCGCTCCTGTTGCGTCCTTTTTTGTAGTGGTACCATAGCCGATAACTACTACTTCCTGAAGTTGGGTTGCGTCCTCTTTCAGGCTTACGTTTAGGATAGCTTGTCCTGTGTATTCTATTGTCTGGTTAGAATAGCCAATAAAGCTAAATACAAGGCGGTCTCCGGCCTTCACATTTGGCAGCGTAAAGTTACCATCCATGTCGGTGGAAGTGCCGTTTGTTGTGCCTTCTATAATGATGTTTACGCCGGGTATGGGCTGCCCGGAGGTAACATCGCTAACGATACCTTTTAAAGTGCTCTGTGCCAGCACGCTAAAAGGTAACAATAGCAGTAAAAGCAATAACTTTGAGTAGATTGTTTTCATACAAGTTGTTTAGGTTAATTTTGGGTTTTGTACTTGCTTATAATTCACTTTCAATGTTAAAATTATGTAAATTCCTTTATGAAAAAAACGTTTTCGTAATATGAAGTAACCGAAAACGTTTGCGTGTTGAAAACTTTCTATTTTTAGCGGAAAATCAGTAAGATAATTGTTACTAATAAAATTAAGAGCTATCTTTATTTCTAAAACCATACTTTAACATCTTTTTATGAAAAGAAAAGTGACCTTAAAACAGATTGCAAAAGAGCTTGATGTGTCTATTTCAACAGTGTCAAAAGCACTTCGAAACAGCATCGAAATAAGCGAAGATACCCGCCAGAAAGTGCAGGCTTTTGCAAAGCTGTATAATTATAAGCCAAACAACATTGCTTTAAGTCTTAAGAATAAGAAAACCAAAACGATAGGTATTATAATTCCCGAGATTGTACATCACTTTTTTGCTACTGTTATCAGCGGTATTGAGCAGGTGGCAAATGAGAACGGATATAACGTAATTGTATGCCTTAGCGATGAGTCTTTTGACAAGGAAGTAATCAATATGGAAATGCTTGCCAACGGAAGTACCGATGGCTTCATTATGTCACTCTCTAAAGAGACCGAGCAGAAGAAAGATTTTCACCATATCGTTGAGGTTATCAATCAGGGGATGCCGGTTGTAATGTTTGACAGGGTTACCAATGATGTGCTTTGTGATAAGGTAATTATAGACGATCAGTTGGCCGCCTATGATGCGGTTGAATTTTTAATAAAACATGGCTTTAAAAACATAGCGCTTGTTACTACTGTAGATTATGTAAGTGTAGGGAAATTGCGTACCGATGGTTACATCAACGCGCTTAGCGATCATGACCTCGCGATTGATGAAAACCTCATCGTTAAAATAGAGGATATAGAAAACTGCGCTTCTAAAATTGAAAAGCTGCTCCTTGAAAATAAACCTGATGCTATTTTTGCGGTAAATGAGTTGTTTGCGGTTACTACCATAAAACTTGCTAATAAAATGGGACTCAAAGTACCTGATGATATATCGGTTATAGGCTTTACCGATGGTATTATTTCCCAATATTCCACACCAACAATTACCACTGTTAGCCAGAACGGTATAAAAATGGGTGGACGCGCCGCAAAAATGCTTATTGAACGACTTGAAATGGAAGAGCAGGAGGAAGAAAATGAACAATATCGTACAGAATTGATAGATACTCACCTGGTAGAAAGAGAATCTACGTCAACGTTGTAGTATTTCTTAAATAATTTATTTTCAATATAATATAAAAATCATTCCGGCCCTGTTGGCGGAATTTTTTTTGAGGGTCAATGTTTTTCAGATAAAAAAAGAATTATATTTGTCCTGATTATCAAAGCTTATACTTCACTTTCAACCATAAGTTTTTGATAAGCACATAACGCGCTTATCGTTTTAATAACCATTAAAATACGATAATGGAAAAGCGTAAATTAAGTTTCTGGGAAATTTGGAACATGAGTTTCGGTTTCTTAGGAATACAAATGGGTTTTGCTTTGCAAAATGCCAATGTTAGCAGGATATTCCAGACACTGGGTGCCGATATTGACGACATCCCTGCGCTGTGGGTAGCCGCTCCTCTCACCGGACTTATAGTCCAGCCTATTATCGGATATTTTAGTGACCGTACCTGGACAAGCCTGGGTCGAAGAAAACCCTACTTTTTAATGGGTGCACTGCTGGCATCTGTAGCCTTGTTCATCATGCCTAATTCATCTGTTTTATGGTTTGCAGCAGGTATGCTGTGGATACTGGACGCTTCTATCAATATCACTATGGAACCCTTTAGGGCCTTTGTAGGCGATGTGTTAAACGATAACCAGCGTACTACCGGTTTTGCCATGCAGAGTTTCTTTATAGGGCTTGGTGCTTATGTAGCTTCTAAATTGCCTAACATTCTTACTTACTACAATGTTAGCAATGTGGCACCGGCAGGGCAAATACCGGATTCGGTAAAATATTCTTTTTATATAGGTGGGGCTGCGTTTATCATAACGGTATTGGTAACTATTTTTACGACTAAAGAATATTCTCCAAAAGAACTTGAAGCTTTTGAAAAGGCTGAAGCCGATGAATACCATACTGAAGAGCGTCCTGCTTCATGGTTTAGAGCCAATGGCAGTACCCACTTAACGATTGGTGTCATTGCACTTATCATAAGCGCATTGTTTACATGGTTTATTACGGCCTACGATTTAAAGAAAGACCTTTATGTACTTTCGCTTGGGCTTATAGGCCTTGGTGGTGTGGCACTGGTCTTATCGGGATTATTCCAGAAAAAAGAAAAGTACCGCAATGGTTTTGTTACCATCATGAACGATTTTCAGTTCATGCCTAAAGTAATGAAACAGCTTGCTATTGTTCAGTTCTTTACCTGGTTTGCGCTGTTTTCTATGTGGATATACACGACAGGAGCCGTTACCGAACACATTTTTAAAACTACAGATACTACTTCTGTAGCCTATAACACTGGTGCTAATGTGGTAAACGAAATGTTTGCCAACTATAACCTTGTTGGTGCTATTGCTGCTTTTCTTTTACCGCTTATTGCAAAACGTACCAGTCGTAAGTTTACCCATTTTATGGCACTTGCAGCCGGAGGTGTTGGTCTTGCATCTATTTACTTTTTAGGTAATGCGGGAACGTTTAACGATGTTATCTTCAGGATAGGATCGCCGGAAGAATATTTCAATTTTACTTTTTACATGTATGACCTGAGTATGATGGGTGTGGGTATAGCCTGGGCCAGCATACTGTCTATTCCGTTTGCTATGCTTAGTGGTTCGCTGCCGGCATCAAAAATGGGGTATTACATGGGCGTATTTAATTTCTTTGTTGTAATACCACAATTGCTTGCTGCCTCTATACTTGGATTTTTGGTGTCGTACTTTTTTCATAACGAACCGATCTATGCACTTTTAATCGGGGGTGTCTCTATGGTATTGGCAGGTATAATGGCACTCTTGGTAAACGACAAAGCAAACATCAACATCAATCAAAAAATCATAATGAATCCAAAAGCATTTATATTCGATCTGGACGGTGTAATTGTTGATACTGCCAAGTACCATTACCTGGCATGGAAAAAAATTGCAAACCGTTTGGGCATCGATTTCACACACGAACATAACGAACTGTTAAAAGGCGTGAGCCGTATTCGTTCGCTTGATATTATTCTGAGCATAGGCAATGTAGAGGCCGGCCAAGAAGATAAAAACAAATGGCTGACTGAAAAGAACGAAGATTACTTAGGCTATATCACTAACATGAATGCCGATGAAATTTTGCCCGATGTAGAAAGGATATTACAATACCTGAAAGACAACGGCCAGAAGATAGCTTTAGGTTCTGCCAGTAAAAATGCAAGGCCAATACTTGAAAAAGTAGGCATATTACATTTTTTTGATGCCATTGTAGATGGTAACGATGTTACCAATGCCAAACCCGATCCTGAGGTTTTTCTCAGGGCTGCACAAATACTGGGTATTGGCGCAGATAATTCAATTGTATTTGAAGATGCTGTTGCCGGAGTGCAGGCTGCTAATGCTGCCGATATGGTAAGCATAGGCATTGGCGATGCCGGCACACTAAGTGAGGCACAATACAACTTTAATGATTTTACAGAAATAGACACTGATTTTTTACAAACATTAGTCAATAAATAAGATGAACCAGGATTATATAGTACCGGACAATTGGTCGGTAATAGAAGAGGGATTTGATGCAGAAAGGGTTAAATCTTCCGAAAGTTTATTCAGTATAGGCAATGGCGCCATGGGGCAGCGTGCTAACTTTGAAGAAAGCTACTCAGGGCATACCTTTCAGGGAAGCTATATAGCAGGTATTTATTACCCTGATAAAACAAAAGTAGGCTGGTGGAAAAACGGCTACCCGGAGTATTTTGCAAAAGTGCTTAATGCCCCTAACTGGATAGGTATAGACATTACCATAAATGATGAAGTGCTTGACCTGAACAAATGCACATCTGTCAAAAACTTTAAGCGTGAGCTTAACATGAAAGAAGGCTGGTATAACCGCTCTTTTGAAGCAACATTGCAAAACGGCACAGAGGTTAAGGTAAACGTTAGGCGTTTGCTTTCGCTGGAATCTGATGAGCTTGGTGTGATCAACTACCAGGTTACCCCATTAAACAGAGCAGCGCAGATAACATTCAGCCCATATGTAGATGCTGGTGTTACGAACGAAGATGCCAACTGGGAAGAAAAATTCTGGGAGCCGTTAAGTGTAGAGCAAAATGGTAACGAAGGTTTTGTAACGGCAAGAACATTCAAGACGCATTTTAATGTAGCAACCTACATGCACAACAGTATTGTAGTTAACGGAAGGGAGGCAGAAGTGCTTCCGACGAATGTGGCAACGACAAAAGATAAAGTTCAGTTCAGTTACACTATAGAAGCTAATCCTAACGATACTGCTGCTATAGTTAAGTTTGGAGGTTATACCGTTTCGCTTAATCATGAAAATGATAAACTGGTTGATGCCGCTAAAAGCGTGATTGCTTCGGCGAAAGCCAAAGGTTATGATGCACTTTTAGACGAGCAGAAACAGGCTTGGGCTGCTATCTGGGAAATGGCCGATATTACCATTGATGGCGATGTAAAAGCGCAGCAAGGTATCCGCTTTAATATTTTCCAGCTGAACCAGACGTATCTGGGTAAAGACCCAAGGCTAAACATAGGACCTAAAGGTTTTACAGGTGAGAAATACGGAGGAAGTACCTACTGGGATACCGAAGCCTATTGCATACCTTTCTACATGGCGACCAAAGACCAACAGGTAGCACGTAACCTGCTTACCTATCGTTACAATCAACTGGATAAGGCAATTGAAAACGCTGCCAAGCTTGGTTTTACTAACGGCGCGGCGTTATATCCTATGGTTACCATGAATGGCGAAGAGTGCCATAACGAATGGGAGATCACTTTTGAGGAAATTCACCGTAACGGGGCTATTGCCTTTGCCATTTATAACTACTATCGCTTTACCGGAGATTACAGTTACATTCCTGAAAAAGGATTGGAAGTACTTATTGGTATTGCGCGTTTCTGGAAGCAGAGAGCTACGCTTTCGGCACAGAAAAACCAGTATGTTATATTAGGTGTAACAGGACCTAATGAATATGAGAACAACGTAAATAATAACTTCTATACCAACTATATCGCTAAATGGTGTATTGATTATACCGTTGAGCAGATTACGAAAGTAAAAGAAGAATACCCTGCCGATCATGACCGTATTATGGCAAAAGCCAATTTAAATGCAGAAGAGATTCGCAAATGGAAAAACGTGTATGACAATATGTATTTTCCATATTCGGAAGAGTTTGGAGTATACCTGCAACAGGACGGTTTCCTTGACAAAGAGCTTGTAAAAGTAGCCGACCTTGACAAAAGCCAGCGCCCTATCAACCAGAAATGGTCGTGGGACAGAATTTTGCGTTCGCCATACATAAAACAGGCTGATGTATTGCAGGGCTTCTACTTTTTTGAAGATCATTTTACAAAAGAGCAATTAGAACAGCACTTCGATTTCTATGAACCATTAACAGTACACGAATCGTCGCTTTCGCCATGCGTACACTCTATTCAAGCAGCCGTTTTAGGCAGAATGGAGCAGGCGTATACTTTTTACTTAAGAACATCGCGCCTTGATCTTGACGATTACAACAAGGAAGTAGAAGAAGGCTGCCACATTACAAGTATGGCAGGAACTTGGATGAGCATTGTAGAAGGCTTTGGCGGAATGAGGGTTAAAGATGATACCCTGCATTTTGAACCAAGGATACCGGAACAATGGAAAGGCTATTCGTTTAAGATCAATTTCAGGAACCAGGTGTTACAGATATATATCGAACCTGGCGAAACTAAGTTTAGCCTTGAAGGAACACAATCATTAACCGTTTACGTAAATGGCAAGGCAGTAACAGTTGAACCAAATACACTGGTTACAGTATAATTTTTTACAACCTGCAAGGTCTTGAAGACCTTGCAGGTTTTATAGACCTCACCCCAACCCCTCTCCTTTGGAGAGGGGTTGGGGTGAGGTTAAACAACAATAATCCGCATTCGCTGCCCTTTCCAACGGAGAGTCCCGATAGTTATCGGTAGGGGGTGAGGCCGAAAAGAAAACGGTTTTATACCTGCAAGGTTTTTAAAACCTTGCAGGAATTACCAAACGACAAACAACAACAAATGAAAAAACTACTAAGCCTTTTATTGCTTTTCTGCGGAAGCGCAATTTTTGCACAGATACAAAGAACCGAACCTCCTTTCTGGTGGACCGGCATGCATAATCCTGAATTGCAAATAATGTTTTACGGAAAGGATATTGCAAAATATACACCATCGGTATCAAATAATGTTGTGATAACGAATGTGACCAAAACCGAAAACCCTAACTATGTGTTTGTAACCATAGATACTAAAAATATCAAGCCGTCTGAGCTTACCTTCTCGTTTAAGGAAAAGAACAAGATGGCTTTTACCCAAAAGTATTCGTTAAAACAACGTAAGGCAGGGTCGGCAGAAAGGGAAAGCTACACTTCGGCCGATATGATGTATCTTCTCATGCCCGATCGTTTTGCTAACGGCAATCCAAATAATGATTCGGATAAATCGGTCAATGAAAAAGCCGATAGAAATAACCCTAACGGTCGCCATGGTGGCGATATAGAAGGTATTATCAATAACCTCGATTACATAAAAGAGTTGGGTGCTACGGCAGTTTGGGCAACACCACTGTGTGAGGATAACGACCCACGCGGTTCATACCACGGTTATGGCCAAAGCGATGTATACAAGATAGACCCACGTTATGGTACAAACGAAGATTATTTACGCCTTTCGGCAGAAGTAAAGAAAAAAGGTATGAAGCTCGTGCTTGATTATGTTACCAATCATTGGGGCGCTGAACACTGGATGTACAAAGACCTGCCAACGTATGAGTGGGTACACCAGTTTCCGGGTTATTCGCAGAGCAACTATCGCATGGCTACACAGTTTGACGTTAATGCATCTAAAAGTGATAAACGCCAGTGTGTTGATGGCTGGTTTGTACCAAGTATGCCCGATCTTAACCAAAGCAACCCGTTAGTGTTAAATTACCTGACGCAAAACGCGATTTGGTGGATAGAGTATGCCGATCTTGATGGTTTCCGCGTGGATACCTACAGCTATAACGACAAAGAGGGCATCGCTAAATGGACCAAAGCCATTACTGACGAGTACCCAAAATTCAACATCGTGGGTGAGGTCTGGATGAACGACCAGGCTCAGATGGCCTATTGGCAAAAAGACAGTAAAATTGGCGCTATAGAAAGCTACAATTCGCACCTGCCGTCGGTGATGGATTTTACCGGTATGGATGCATTGGCGCAGGCCTTTAACGAAGATGATGCCGGATGGGACAAGGGCATGTATAAGATGTATAACAACCTGGCGAATGACTTTTTGTACCCAAACATAAACAGCGTCCTGACTTTTGCAGAGAACCACGATACCGGCCGTTTTAACGAAATCTATAAAAATGACTTTAAAAAATACCGGATGGCTATGGCTATCCTTGCTACTGAGCGCGGCATTCCGCAATTGTACTATGGGTCAGAAATAGGCATGGCTGGTGACAAAGGCAAGGGCGATGGCGATATACGTCACGATTTTCCGGGTGGCTGGAAAGGAGACGGGCACAATACCTTCACTGCATCAGGCCGAAACGAACAGGAAAAGCAGTACTTCGATTTTACATCGAAACTTTTTATATGGAGAAAAGACAAAGCCGTAATACATTCGGGTAAAACCACCCAGTATGTGCCATATGATAACGTATATGTTTACTTCCGATACAATGAAAAAGAAACGATAATGGTTGCTGTAAACAACAGCGCTACAACAAAAACCTTTAAGACCGACCGTTTTGCTGAAAACATTAAAGCGCATCAGTCAGGTACAGATGTGATTACCGGTAAAACGGTTAACGTTACGGGTGAGATCACTATGGAACCAAAAAGTGTACTGATCCTGGAACTGAAATAAGCAACTAAAGAAAACTAAATATGAAAAAAGCGATTCTTTTAGCTAGTATGCTTACGGCTTTTATAAGTTGTAAAGATGACAAAAAAGCTATTGAACAAAAAGAAACAGCCAATATTGAAATACTGCCGCCGGTTAGCGATGCCGTGATGGAAAACAGCGTTATTTATGAGGCAAATATTAGGAACTATTCGCCGGAAGGTACCTTCAATGCTTTTACAAAAGATATTCCGCAGCTTAAAAAGCTGGGGGTAAAAATACTTTGGGTAATGCCGATTTATCCTATTTCTATGACCAAAAGGAAAGCTACCGGAGATAAATCTATAGAAGATATAAAAGACCCGCAGGAAAAGAAAAAATACCTGGGCAGTTGGTATGCCATATCTGATTATACGGCTGTGAATCCTGATATGGGTACGCTTGAAGATTTTCAGGAACTGGTAAAAACGGCACACGATAATGGTATATATGTGATTTTAGATTGGGTGGCTAATCATACCGGATGGGATCATAAATGGATAAAAGAGCATCCTGAATACTATCAGCACAATGCTAAAGGCGAAGTAACAGAACCAATGAACCCTGATACGGGCGAACTATGGGGTTGGACCGATGTTGCCAAACTGGAGTATACTAACAAAAAAGTATATGAGCCTATGCTGAACGAAATGATGTACTGGGTTAAGGAACAGGGCGTGGATGGTTTTAGGTGTGACGTTGCCGATAACGTGCCTGTTGATTTCTGGAACTATGCCATACCGAAACTGAAAGAAGTAAAGCCACTTTTTATGCTTATGGAAAGCGAGAAAGAACATTTGCTTAAAGGTCAGTTTGATATGGGTTACGGTTTTGAAGCGCACCATGTAATGAACGATATTGCTCAGGGTAAAAAAACAGTATCCGACTGGGATAAGCTTATGGCGCATCTGTCTCAAAAGTTTGAGAAGGATGATATTATGATGAACCTTACCAGCAGCCATGATGAAAATGCCTGGAACGGCAGCGAGTACGAGCGTATGGGA
>Ga0157370_10002858_pt1 | contig 20613 bp, 14 predicted proteins | sample C35metaG_FD_113463 | JGI IMG/M metagenome (GOLD analysis project Ga0157370, IMG submission 113463) | Corn rhizosphere microbial communities from Kellogg Biological Station, Michigan, USA - C3-5 metaG | ecosystem: Host-associated > Plants > Roots > Rhizosphere > Soil | place: USA: Michigan...
ATAACATGGCGACTCAAACGAAACCGCAGGACGACGCGGGCTTGCAGGGCAAGGTCGGTTTGGAAGCGCAGGGCCTCGATCCCAAGGGCGAGGTGCACTGGAACCTCGTCGCGCACATCCTCATCCAGCACGCCGTTCGCCGCGACGAGGGATTGCTCGCCGACATGGGCCCGTTCTGCGCCGTCACGTCGCCGCACACCGGCCGCTCGCCCAACGACAAGTTCCTGGTCAAGGAGCCCTCGTCGTCGGCCGACGTCGATTGGGGCAAGGTCAACCAGCCGATCTCGGACGAGAAGTTCGAGGCGCTGCTCGCCGACGTGCGCGAGTATCTGAACCAGCGCGAGGAGCTGTTCATTCAAGATCTCTACTGCGGAGCCGACCCGGCGTATCGCCTGTCGGTGCGGTACGTGAGCCCGGGCGCATGGCACATGGCGTTCGTGCGCAACATGTTCATCCGCCCCGAGGTGACCGAGCTCCCGACGTTCGATCCGAATTTCACCGTGCTCCACACGCCGGAGTTCGAGGCGGACCCCGCCAAACACGGCACCCGCTCCGGCACCTTCATCGTGCTCAATCTCGCCAAGCGCATGATCCTCATCGGCGGCACGCGTTACGCCGGCGAGCTCAAGAAGGCGATGTTCACGGTCATGAACTACTACATGCCGAAACAGGGCGTGCTCTCGATGCACTGCTCGGCGAACATCGGCAAGACGGGCGACTCGGCGTTGTTCTTCGGGCTGTCGGGCACCGGCAAGACCACGCTCTCCGCCGATCCGCAGCGTTCGCTCATCGGCGACGACGAGCACGGCTGGTCGCCCGAGGGCGTGTTCAACTTCGAGGGCGGTTGCTACGCCAAAGTCATCAACCTGTCGCCCGAGAGTGAGCCGGACATCTATCGCACGACCCAGATGTTCGGCACCATCCTCGAGAACGTCGTCCTCGACGAGCTCACACGAAAATTGAAGTTCGAGGACCAATCCATCACCGAGAACACGCGCGCGTCGTACCCCCTTTCCTATATCCCGAACTTCGCGCAGTCGGGCCGCGGTGGGCACCCGAAGAACATCGTCTTCCTCACCGCCGACGCATTCGGCGTCCTGCCGCCGATCGCCAAGCTCACGCGCGAGCAGGCGATGTACTACTTCCTGTCCGGCTACACGGCGAAGGTCGCCGGCACCGAACGCGGCGTGAAGGAACCGCAGGCCACCTTCTCCTCCTGCTTCGGCGCCGTCTTCCTCGTCTGGCACCCGACCAAGTACGCCGAGATGCTCGGCGCGCTGATCGACCAGCACGGGGCCGACGTCTGGCTGGTGAACACCGGCTGGACCGGCGGCGCCTATGGCGTTGGCAAGCGGATGAAGCTCGCCCACACCCGCGGCATGGTCCAAGCGCTCCTCCACGGCGACCTCCACTCCGCGCCGCTCGACACTGATCCGATCTTCGGGCTGCACATTCCGAAACAGGTCGCCGGCATTTCCGCCGACGTGCTCAACCCGCGCAACACGTGGCCGGACAAGTCGGCCTACGACGAACAGGCCCGCAAGCTCGCCGGCATGTTCCGCGACAACTTCTCGAAATTCGAGAAGTACGTTCCCGACTCCGTCACGAAGTCCGGTCCGGCGGGCCGTTGACGCCTGCGGCACGTCGACGGCGGGCTGGGCGAGCGGATGAACGGTTCCACGACTGATCGTCCGCCACGCCCTGCCCGCCGCAACGAAACCACCAAAGAAAAGGCCTCGCCAGAACGAACTCTCTCCGCGCATGGAGTGGATCCGTTCCATCCGTTGCATCCGTACAATCCGTTCCCCTTCTTCGTTATGGCGTGCCCGAGCGGCTCTCGCGAGGTGGCTGTCGCGAGAGGCCGGCGTGGCGATCGAGTCTGGGCGCGCGACAGAGGCCGTAACAAGAATGGACGCGGAGTGCGCGGATGGGGCGGAGCGGACCGGAGACCAAGCGAGCCTCCTCGGCGCCCCCTCACGCTATTCGGCGCATTCCCAAAAACACCAACGCCGGCTCGGTCGCCGCAGCCCGACCGGCTCACGGAGTCATTCCGTGGCTATTTCCGTCGAGTCCGTGGATTCCGCGGCAATGCTTCTGACCTGACTGAACGAGGAGGCGAGCCCGGTCCAACGCTCAATGCGGCGTATTTGACTGCCGGACCGTTTGACGCTCCGCCGCGCGGATGGGCTCGACCGGACCCGCTCCCAGTGCAAGAAACGGCTTGCCCTCGGCCGCCGGCGGCTGCGTGGCCGGCGCAGCCGGCGCAGCACCCGCGGCGGGGCGTTCGGCGAATACCTTGGTCACGAATCGCTGCCCCTCGGAGATCCGCTCGATCTCGATGGCGATGGCGTCGACTGCCTGCTCCAACCGATCCAGCCGAGGCGCGATCACTTCGTCGACGCGGGGAGAGGCGTCCTTCGGCTTGCCGCGCCAGACGCGCCGGGCGTACGCGATGGCGATCGGCATCAGGACCGCGAAGATGAACGCGAACGCCAGCCCCGCAACGAGATCCGGATCGAATTGTCGCTGGGCATTGGGCGGAAACGGGAAGCCCTGCTCGGTCTGGCCCTGACGCGACGCAAGTTGAGCCCGCGCGCTGGCAAGGTCGATTTCCACCTGCGCGATCTGGTTGTCGATCGGAACCTGCTTGAGCTCGAGCGCCGCCCGAAGCGTGCCGTCGGAGGCCCGGTTGATCTGTCGCTGGAGGATCGTGCGCTGTGCCCTCAGCCCGGCCAACTGCTGCGCGTAGTTGGCGACCTGGTCCTGCAGAATGCTGATCGACGTCACCGGGCCTGACGGGACCGGCGCAGGCGTCGGCGTCGTAGGCGCCGGCAGTTGCCCAACGGGCACTTTCGCCTGGATAGGAGCGGGTGTCTGCATGAAAAACCCTACGCGGCTTCGAGGAACAGGTTTCTGCGCGCCGAGCGTCGGCGCGGGCGTTTCGGTCCTGGCCCAGGTATCATACGGCACATGTCCGCCGAAATCATCCGAGACCCCCTCTGGAACAACATCCGGCTCGATTCGCTCAGCTTCGAGCTGATCGACACACCGGCATTTCAGCGCCTTCGCTACGTCCGCCAGCTCGGCCTGGCCTTCCTCGTCTATCCCGGCGCGACGCACTCTCGGTTCGAGCACGCGCTCGGGACGTACCACCTGGCTCGACGAACGCTGACGCTGTTCGAGGATCAGGAAGACTTCGGGCTGATCGACCGCGACGAATGCATGCTCATCCGCATCGCCGCGCTCCTGCACGACATCGGACACTACCCGTTCTCGCACGCGCTCGAAGAGATCGGCGCCATGCACCACGAGGACGTCGCCCGCCCGCTCATCTGCGACGGCGAGGTCGCCGACGTCCTGCATCGCGAGCTCGGTCCCGACGCGCCCGAACGGATCGTCGCGCTGATCCGCGGCGAGAGCGACAGTCCGCTGCAGGGACTGATCTCGGGCTCGATCGACTTGGACAAGCTCGACTATTTGCGACGCGACGCGTTCATGTGCGGCGTCGCCTACGGCGAGATCGACGTCGACCGGTTGGTCAACGCGTTGCTCATCGTCCGCGACCCGGCCACCGGCGCGCCGCGCGTCGGCATGATCGAGAAAGGGCTGTCCGCCCTCGAGTCGCTCCTGTTCGCGCGCTACCAGATGTATCGCAACGTGTACTGGCACCACGCCGTGCGCAGCGCCACCGCCATGTACAAGCGCCTCGTCGCCGACGCACTCGACGCCGGCGCGCTCGATGCGCGGACACTCGCCGGCTTCACCGACGAGGGAATCCTCCATGTTCTCGGCCAGCGGGCCCCGAGTCCGCTGCTTCGCGCCCTGCGCGAGCGCAGGCTCTACAAGCGCGCGTTCGAGTGTCCCGCGGCCGACCTCCAGCCCGACGCAGCGGAGTGGATCGCCGACGATCGTTCGCTCACCGTCGCGGTCGAGAACGCGATGGCCGCCGACGTCGGGTTGGCACCCGGCGAGCTTCTACTCGATTATCCGACCAAGACGCAGATGCTCGGACTCGACCTCCTCGTCCGCCGGCCGCATGGCGAGGTTCGTCGTCTCACGGCGGCGGGCTGGGAGGGTACGATCAATCTCCCCAAGCTCTCCGAGGAGTTCTACCGCTCGGCGCGCTGGCTCCGGGTATACACGTCGACGCGTATGCCGCTCGACCGGACGGCCGTCGTCGCGCTGGCGAGTTTGACCGCGGCCGAGGTGAGACAGCGGCTCGCGTCGGGAAGGAGCCTGCTCGGCGCGTGAGGCCGCTCGCTGCGCTCGCGTGTGAGCGCAGCGAGCCAGCCCAACTCACTTGTTGATCGTCGCGTCCTTCCGGTAATAATCTCCGAGCAAGTGCTCCGAGAAGTACTCGAACATCAGATGGTTCGTGTACGGCACGTCGTCGCCGTAGCCGTGCGGCTTGCCCGGCAGCAGCATGAAGTCGAACCGCTTGTTCGCCTTGATGAGCGCGTTCACCAGCCGAATGGTATTGGCCGGATGGACGTTGTTGTCCATGTCGCCCGTCTCGAGCAGCAAATTGCCCTTGAGGTTCGGCGCGAGGTCGACCGTCGTTGGCACGTGAATTTGAAACACGTCGGTGGTGGCGTCGGCGCCGATCGATCCCTCGACGAGATTTGCGGGATTGACGGCACCGGGCCTTCCGGCGCGGCCGCGCGGGACGCCACCGGCTCCCGCTGCCTCGCCGTCGCTGCCGTCGGTCGTGCCGCCCGCCTGCACGACGCCACCGCGGCCGTTCGACTTGGCGATCACCTTGAGCCCGTGATACTGCTCGCTCCAGTTCTGATTGTACACGTTGTTATCATGATTTCCTGATTCACTCACGCCGACCTTGAAGAACTCGTTGTATGGCGGAAGCATCATCGCCGCGGTGGTGAGGAAGCCGCCCCCGGAGTGCCCGTAGATGCCGACGCGATCGATGTCGATCCATTTGTGGCGGGCCGCGAGCTGCTCGATGCCCGCCTTCTTGTCGGCCAGGGCGTAGTCGCGAAGGTTGTAGTAGCCGTACCCCTGATACTCCTGCGACCGCTGCGGGCTGCCGCCCCGGTTGCCGATCTGGATGACGATGAAGCCGAGCTGCGCGAGCTGCTGCGGAACGGCGCTGGGCGAGAACGTGAAGTTCACGGACTCCGTCTGCGGACCCGGATACACATTGGCGATGATCGGATACTTCTTCGTCGAATCGAAGTCGAACGGCTTCCACATGTTGCCGTAGATGTTGGTGACGCCGTCGGCCGCCTTCGTCTGGAAGGTCTCCGGCGGCCGCCATCCCAGCTCCTTGAGCCGCGACACGTCCATCGTCTCGAGATCCATCACCGGCTTGCCCGACGCATCGCGCAGGACGGCCTTCGGTACGAGATCGACGCGCGAGGCGTTGTCGACGATCCATCGCTTGTTCGGCGACAAACGCGAATCGTGCGTCGCGTCGCCGGCGTCGAGCAGCGCGAAGCCGGTGCCGTCGACGTTCACGCGGTAAAGATGCGAGTAGTACGGGTTCTCCCCCGGCTCCCGGCCGACCGCGGTGAAGTAGACGACCCCTTTCACCGAATCCACGTCGACGATTCGCTCGGCGCGCCAGGCGCCGGTCGTCAGCGCGTGCTTGAGGTGGCCGCCGTTGTCGTAGAGGTAGTAGTGGCCCCAACCGGTGCGTTCCGACCACCAGATGAAGTCGCCGCCGGTCTTGACGTACCGGATGTTCTGCCGCTCGCTCGAGTTGTTCTCGATGTCCTCGCGGAACAGCGGTGTCACGGCGCGCGACGCCATGTCGACGTCGATGAGCTCCATGTGCCGCTGCGTCCGATCACGCCGGACCATGCGGAGGTGACTCGCCGATCCATTCCAGTGCAGGTCGAACAGCCGCTGATCCTTCCACAGCTTCACGTTCACCGGGGAGAGCTGCGTGTCGCCGACCTTGTACACGTACAGCTCCTCCTGCGGCACGTTCTCCTCGCCGGGCATCGCGTAGGTGTACGTCATCAGCGTCGGGCGCGGCTTGGCCAGGTTGTTCACCAGATAGAGCTCGCCCACCTTCCGCGAGTCGTTGCGCGTCACGGCGAACGCCTTGGAGTCCTGCGACCAGACCACGTTGGCGCGCACGCGGGGATCTCGATTCACCCCGCCGCGTCCTCCGCCCCCGCCCTGCTGGAGCGAGTCGTCCTGCTGCTGCTGCTCTCGTTGCAGCTCCTGCTGCTGGCGTTCCTGCAGCGTATCACGCGCGCCGAAGCTGTAGTTCTTCACACCGTCCTTCGTGAGTTGGACGGTGTCCTTGGTCGCCACCTTCACCACGAACAGGTTGTGGTCGCGCGCGAAGGCGAACATGCTGCTGTCGGGCGAATAGTTGCGGAAATCTCCGCCGCGTCCACCGCCGATCTGACCGCCGCCTCCGCCGCCGCCGGCCCGTCCCCCGCCCGCGTTTCCGCCGCAGGTGTTCACGGTGTCCGGCGGCGCGGCGGCAGGACCACCGCCTTGACCCCGACCACCGCGTCCGGCCGCGGCGCCATTCGCCGGCGCCGCCGGTCCGAGGCGCTTGAGCGTCTCGCCGCGAACGTCCCACTCCCACCGCGCGCTGTCGGCGGTGAACGTGAAGGTCTTGCGGTCGGCGGAGAAGCGGACCGACGTGAACGGCAGATTCTGCGAATCGTGCGCGTGATGGCTGAGATCCGACAACTGCGACGCGAGCTTCACCTGATCGAACAACGGCTTCTTGGTCTTCGTCGTCGGCACCACGAGGAAGAAGGTCGATCCGGTGTGATCCTTCCAGTCGTAGCACAGCGAATCGCTCTGGCCGAGCCAATGAGGATTCACTGAATTCGTGAAGATACGGGGCCGGAGGTTCTGTGGCGAGAACGTCTCGGCGAGCTGCCAGTTGGCTTTGTTGGCGTGATCCTGCGCGGCCGCGGAGGCCACGGCGAGCGCGACGAGACCGGCGGCCGTGCGCAGAGCACGCCTGACGGGTGATGCGTGGAGCATGGGTGCGTCTCTCAGCAGGAAGGTGTGGTGGAACGAGATGGCGAGATTTGCAGCGAACCGGGGCTTCGCGGAAGGGACCCTCTGGAGCTAGCCCGCCGCGGGAATCTCTTGCGTGCGCACCCCGGCGCCGTCTTCGTCGGGAGCCACCTGGACGACGATCGCCGTAATGTTGTCGAGACCACCACGTCCGTTCGCCTCGGAGATGAGCGCGTGCACCTTTCGCTCGGGCTCCGCGCGGGACATGAGCAGCATCTGCAGCCGGCGGTCGTCCACCATGCCGGTGAGGCCGTCGCTGGCGACGAGGAACAGGTCTCCGATCTTGATCTCGCCGGCGTAGATGTCCGGCTCGACTTCGGGACTCGCGCCCACGCACCGCGTAATGACGTTGCTGTAGGGATGGTAGCGCGCCTGTTCCGGAGTGAGAAATCCGGCGTCGACCTGCTCCTGGACGTAGGAGTGGTCCTTCGTGAGCTGATGCAGCGCGCCGTCGCGCAGGAGGTACACGCGCGAGTCGCCCACCTGGCCGATCAGGTACCGCCGCGCCGAGATGAGGAGCACCGACGCCGTCGTGCCCATGCCCTGCTTGTCGACCTCGGTGATCGTTCGATCGTGGATGTTCCGGTTTGCCTTCCGCAGCGCCTCGGCGACCGTTTCGGCCACCGACCGGTCGTCGAGATTCTGGACGCCTTGCAGCTCGCGCTCGACGATCTGCACCGCCATCTCGCTGGCGACTTCGCCGGCGGCGTGGCCACCCATGCCGTCGGCAACGATGAACAACCCGCGGTCCCCGTTCGTGTGGACCGCGAAGTTGTCTTCGTTGCCAGATCGGATCATGCCCACATCAGTCCGCGCGGCGTGAAGCAGACGCACCATTTAGCGATTCAGCAGGAAGAAAGCGGCAGCCAGGTCAGGCGTGCGTGGGGCGATGCGCCACACCGCTACTCCGGCAGAAACTACCCCATCGCCCCTCTGGCTGGCAAGCGTCATGCGCCGGCCTGCAACACATCGTGGCGCGCGGTCGGGATTTCGGCGGCTCCCGCTTGGAGTCGGTACAAGCGCTCGTACAACCCTCGTTTCGACAAAAGTTCGCGATGCGTCCCGCGTTCTCGTATATGTCCGTGGTGAAGCACGATGATCTCGTCCGAGTCGAGGATGGTGCTCAGTCGATGCGCGATGGCGATCGTCGTCCGTCCTCGCATCAGCTCCGCGAGCGCGTGTTGAATCTCGGCTTCGATCTCGCTGTCGACCGCGCTCGTGGCCTCGTCGAGGATCAAAAGCGCGGGATCCGCCGCGATCGCCCGGGCAAACGACAGAAGTTGTCGCTCCCCGACGCTGATCGACGCGCCGCGCTCCCCTAAGACGTGCGAATAGCCATGCGGCAACCGCCGAATGACACGGTCGGCGCCCACCCGCGCCGCCGCGGCGGCCACCTCCTCGTCCGGAATCGCGTTCGACAATCGAATGTTCGTCAACACGTCGCCCGCAAAGAGAAAGATGTCCTGCTGCACGTAGCCGATCAGGCCGCGCAGCTCGGGAAGCGGAATGTCGCGCACGTCGACGCCGTCGACCAGAATTCGCCCGCGCTGCGGCTCGTAAAACCGGAGCAGCAGATTGATCACCGTGGTCTTCCCCGCTCCCGTGTGCCCGACCAACGCCAGCGTCTTGCCCGGCTCGACTTTAAAGCTCACGCCCTTGAGCACCCACTCCGGCGACGCGGGCTGGCCGCCCTCTCGTGCGACATGGCCGAGATCGTATGCGAACCAGACGTCGTCGAACTGCACCGTGACGCCGCGCGACGCTTCGCGGAGATGAACCGTCTCGCGCGTCCCTACGTCCGCCACCTCGGTGTCCAAGAGCCGAAACACGCGCTCTGACGCCGCCATCGCCTGCTGGAGCGTGTTGAACTTGTCCGACAGATCCTGCAGCGGTTGGAAAAAGCGGCGGACGAGCTGCAGAAATGCCGCGACGGTGCCCACGGTGAGCGATCCGATCTCCACCCGATGCGCGCCCGCGACGATCAGGCTCGCCAGCGCGATCGACGTGAGGATCTCGATCGCCGGGAAATACAGCGCGTAATACGTGATCGACTCGAGATTCGCCTGCAGATGCCCGCGATTCAGTCCGTCGAATCGCGAAGCCTCGGTCGCTTCGCGGCCGAACAACTGCACCACGCGCATCCCCGTGATGCGCTCTTGCAGGTAGGCGTTGATGCGGGCCAGGCGCGTGCGGACGTCGCGATACGAATCGCGCACCTTGGAGCGAAACACGTGCGACACCCAGTAGACGAAGGGAATCACGCCGAACGACGCCAGCGCGAGACGCCAGTCGACGACCAGCATCCACCCGCTGATCGCGAGCAGCGTGAACAGATCCCCCAAGCCGGCGACGACGCCCGCCGTGAACAGCTCGTTGAGCGCCTCGACGTCCGATGTCACCCGCGTCACCAGACGGCCGACCGGATTGCGATCGAAGAACACGACGGGCAGCCGCTGCACGTGTCCGAAGATGTCCCGGCGCAGGTCGCGCATGACGCGCTGGCCCAGGAGGCTCGTGAGCATCGTCTCGCCGTACTGGCAGACGAAGGCGACCACCAGCGAGCCCGCGAGCAGCAGCGCGGCGTGCCACACCATGGGCACGTCGTGCGCCGGCAGCGCCACGTCGATCACCCGCTGCGTCATCAGGGGGCCGACGAGCTGCACGAGACCGTCCAGCATCAGGCAGCACAGCGCCGCACCCACGAGCCAGCCGTACGGGCGAACGTAGACCGACAAGCGCCGCATGAGCCGCGCGTCGTACGCCTTTCCGACGACATCCTCTTCGTTCATTGACGAAACTTATCAGCCGACCCAGCGCATCGCGGTCGACCGGGCCTCGGTCGCCGCACCCAAAGCGGGCCAGGCATTACCGATCGTTTCGGCTCGACTTGGTACAGCCGTTGCGTTAGAGACCGCCGACGTCTGACCCCAATATCGGAGGCGATGTATGGGTATAGTCGCGTGGATCGTGCTGGGACTGATCGCCGGCGCGATCGCCAAAGCACTCATGCCGGGCCCCGACCCTGGCGGAATCATCGTAACGATTCTCATCGGGATTGTGGGTGCCTTCATCGGCGGCTTTATCGGGAGCCTGATCACCGGCACCGGGCTGAACGGATTCTCCCTCTGGAGCATCCTGCTGGCAATCGTCGGTGCCCTCGTGCTACTGTGGATCTATCGCGCGACGACGAGGTCGCGGAGAACCACGACCCTATAGACCCGCGGACGATTTCCAGCGCGTGCCATGCGACCGACCGTTGTCGGTCGGTCGCATGGCACGCGCCGTTCGTTGGTACCCTCGGCACCCTGGATTTCAGCCAGATAGGTCCCGATCGTTCGTCGATGCCCCTTTGGCTCTTCTGGCTGGTGCTCGGCCTCATCGCCGGTTCCCTCGCCAAGTACATCATGCCCGGCCGCGACCCGGCCGGTTGCATCTTCACCATCGTCCTCGGCATCGCCGGCGCGCTGCTGGGTGGACTGATCGGCACTCGGCTCGGCTGGGGAACGGTCAGCCAAGGCGACCTCGATTTGCGCTCGATCGGGATCGCGACGTTGGGCGCTCTCCTCGTCCTCATCGTCGGTCGCGTCGTGCGACGAACCAGGTAGACGCCGGCCCGGCGCTTCGCCATTTCTTCGGTCGGCGATGTCCGCTAGCTTTGGACGCATGAAGGACTTCATCACCGTCCGCGGAGCACGGCAGCACAACCTCAAAGGATTCGACCTCGAGATTCCGCGCCGCGCGTTCACGGTGATCACCGGGCCGTCCGGGTCCGGCAAATCCTCCCTCGCCTTCGACACGATCTACGCGGAGGGCCAGCGCCGCTACGTCGAATCCCTGTCGGCGTACGCCCGCCAGTTCCTCGAGCGCATGGAAAAGCCGAACGTCGATTCGATCGACGGACTGTCTCCAGCGGTGGCGATCGAGCAGAAAAACCCGACGAAAACCTCCCGCTCCACCGTCGGCACCGCCACGGAGATCTACGATTATCTGCGGCTGCTGTGGGCCCGGATCGGACGAACTTTCTGCCCGCTGTGCGGCAGAGAGATGCGTCCCGATACTGTGCAATCGGCCACGGACACGATCCTCGCCCTGCCGCCGGGGACGCGCTTCTACGTCACGTTCCCGCTCGTGCTGTCACCCGAGGTCACGCACGACGTCGTGGTGGAGAATCTGCGGGCCCAGGGCTTCGTCCGCGTCGCCGTCGACGGGGCGATCAAGCACCTCGACGATCTGATGACGGAGGCCGTCGACGTCACCTTCGCCAAGCAGTTGCTGGTCGTCGTCGATCGCTTGGCCGTTGGCGACGACGTGCGCGGCCGGCTTCCGGACGCGATCGGATCGGCGTTTCGCGAGGGAGACGGCGACTGCGTCATTCTCTTCACCGAGCCGGTGAAGACGCCGCTCACCCCCAAGCCGTCGGCGGTGCTTCGCTTCACCGAGCGCTACGAGTGCGCCAACGACGCCACTCGCGCACCAGCGCCGACGCCGCAGCTTTTTTCGTTCAACAGCCCGCGCGGCGCCTGCAAGCGGTGCAACGGATTCGGCGCCACGCTCGAGTACGACGAAACGCTCATCGTCCCCTACCCCGCGCGAAGCCTGAAAGACGGCGCGATCGATCCGTGGACCAAGCCGCGCTATGACAACAAGCGCCGCGCGCTGGCCGAATTCGCCAAGCGCGAGGGCATCTCGATGGACACGCCCTGGCAGAAGCTCCCCGCTGTGGCGCGCCAGAAGCTGCTGCATGCCAAGGGCCGCGGCTACAAAGGCATCTTTCCCTTTCTCGTCGATCTCGAGGAGAAGAAGTACAAGCAGTACATCCGCGTGTTCTTGCGCCAATATCAGACCGCGCAGGAGTGTCCCGACTGCCGCGGTACCAAGCTGCAGCCCGAGGCGCTCCACGTCCTCGTAGCCGGGCGTACGATCGCCGCCGTGAGCGAGCTGCCCGTCGATCGTCTGCTCGAGTGGCTGGAGACACTCCAACTCACGACGTTCGAACGGCAGGTCGCCGCGCACATTCTGAAAGAAGCGCGCGATCGCGTGCAGTTCTTGTGTGACGTCGGGCTGAATTACCTGACCATGCACCGCGCGACGCGTACCCTCTCGGGCGGCGAGGCGCAGCGCATCGGGCTGGCGAACTCACTGGGCTCGCGGCTCGTCGACACGCTTTATGTGCTCGACGAGCCGTCGATCGGACTGCACTCGCGCGACATGGACCGGCTCCTGCGCCTGCTGCACCGCCTGCGCGACACCGGAAACACGGTGCTCGTCGTCGAACACGACCCCGACGCGATTCGCGCCGCGGACTACATGGTGGAGCTCGGGCCCGGCAGCGGCGAACGCGGCGGACAGCTCGTCTTCAGCGGCCCGATCTCGCGCATCGCCGAGAGTCCGCTCACCGGCGCCTACCTCACGGGCGCGCGAGAGATTCCTGTGCCGGCCGCACGGCGGCGACTTGGGCCCCGCTGGATCACCCTGACGGGTGCGCGCGAGCACAACCTCAAGGGCGTCGACATCAAGATTCCCCTGGGCGCGGTGACGGTCGTGACGGGCGTTTCAGGATCTGGCAAGAGCACCCTCATCCACGACGTGCTCCTGCGCGCCCTCGAGACGCGCCTGCACGGAGAGCACAGTGCCAAGCAGCACCTGGGGGAAGTCGTCGGCGCGTTCGACTCGATCACCGGCGTCGAGGCGATCGACGACGTGATCGGCATCGACCAGAGCCCGATCGGGAAATCGCCGCGCTCGAATCCGGTCACCTACGTCAAGGCGTTCGACGAGATCCGGCGTATCTTCGCCGACGCGCCGCTCGCGCGCGAACGCCGCTACACCGCCGGCACGTTCAGCTTCAACGTCGCCGGCGGCCGTTGCGAGACGTGCGAAGGCGCCGGCTACCTCGAGGTCGAGATGGTGTTCATGGCCGACGTGTTCGTCCCGTGCGACGACTGCGCAGGCCGGCGCTTCAAGCCCGCGGTGCTCGACGTCCGCGTCAACGGCCGCAACATCTACGAGGTCCTCGAGCTCACCGTCGACGAAGCCATTCGCTTTTTCCCGCGCGAGGAAAAGCTCGGCCAGGCACTGTGGCAACTACAGCAGGTCGGCCTTGGCTACCTCCGGCTCGGACAGCCAGCGACGACGCTCTCCGGCGGCGAAGCGCAGCGGCTCAAGATCGCCCGCGAGCTCGTGTTCGGAAGTAAAAAGAGCGGCAAGAAGGTGTATGTGATGGACGAGCCGACCACTGGCCTCCACCTCGACGACATTCGCAAGCTCGCGCAGGTCTTCGACCGCTTGGTCGACGCCGGGCACACGCTCATCTTGATCGAGCACAACATGGACGTGATCAAGCTCGCGGACTGGATCATCGACCTCGGACCCGAGGCGGGCGATCGTGGCGGAGAGATCGTCGCCACCGGTCGTCCCGAAGAGGTCGCTCGCGTCGCGGCGTCGTACACGGGGCGGTGGCTGCGCGGCGTGCTGCCAGGCTTCGCCGAGTACGACGGGCATCGACCCCGTCGCAAGGCATCGCGAACACCGCTGTCGCAGGCGGTTTAAGTCGCTGGCGCGAATAGGGTTGGAGCCGCTTCACTTCCCGTTGACTTCGCCCCGTGGCTCGCTACGTTTCGGAGTCTGATCCCCGATAGCTCAGTTGGTAGAGCGCTCGACTGTTAATCGAGTGGTCGTAGGTTCGAGTCCTACTCGGGGAGCTGTGAGATCGCCATCCGGCAGAGCGTGCTCGACGCGCTCGTCGGGTGGCGATTTTGCGTCGTCGCCGTGGGGTCGTCATTGCCCGGACGACGTCCCGAAAACCGTCCGCTAATTTCAGAATATCACGTGGCTCCGCCACATCGCGTTGCGAGATGCAGATGAACATGCAGTACCGATCGACGCTGGTCGTCGCCGCAGCCGCCGCCATCGTCGCGTGCGGCGTCAAGCCCAACGCCAAAGCGTCACAGAACGACGACTCGACTGGCGCGGCCCGTTCCGCCGCCGGCGACGTCGGCAAAAGAGTGTCTGACCCCAAAAGCCGACGGGGGACGGCGCGATCGCCGAACGTGCTCACCGGCGACTCGGCTCGCGCGCGGCTGATGCCCGGCCGCAACGCGCACGACAGCACGTCGTTCATGTCCGCGATCCGTCGCGGCATGAAGATGATGCCCGCGTGGCCCACGGGCCCGGCACCGTTGCCGGGGGCGCTCCTTCCCTCGCGTCGCATCGTTGCGTTCTACGGCAACCCCCATGAGAAGCGGATGGGCGTGCTCGGAGAGTATCCCGTCGATCAGATGCTCGCCAAGCTCGACCAGGCGGTCGCCGAGTGGCGAAAGGCGGATCCGTCCACGCCGGTCCAGCCGGCGCTGCAGCTCGTCACTGTCGTCGCGCAGGGCGCGCCCGGTCGCGACGGTATGTACCGCCTGCGCATGGACACGTCGTTGATCAACAAGGTGTACGGCTGGGCACAGCAGAGAAAAGCGCTGCTTTTCCTCGACGTCCAGGTCGGCAGAAGCACCGTCAAGGCGGAGCTCCCGCGCCTCCTGCCTTTCCTGGCACGACCCGACGTCCATCTCGCGCTCGACCCCGAGTTCTCCATGCACTACGCGCGCGAGGGCATCGTGCCGAGCAAGAAGGTCGGGCAGATGAGCGCCGACGACATCAACGAGGCGATCCGCGCGCTCACCCAGCTCGTGATCGAAAAGCATCTCCCGCCCAAGGTGTTGGTCGTCCATCGCTGGACGCGGACGATGGTGCTCAACGCGTCCGCCATCAAGCCGACGCCGCAGGTGCAGGTCGTGATGGACATGGACGGATGGGGTCCGCCCTGGCTCAAGTTCGATTCGTACCGCGATTACGAGGTCGCCGAGCCGGTACAGTTCACCGGCTTCAAGATCTTCTTCCACCACGACGTACAGAAGGGCGACGGGCTGCTCACCCCCTCGGAAGTGTTGCACCTGATTCCGCGCCCGATCTACATCCAGTACCAGTGATCCGCCGCGCCCTCGTTGTGATGATTCTCGTAATGGCCGCCCCTCACCGGGCGGCCATTACGCAGGCGGTCCCGCTCCCGCACACGCTGTCGCTGCGCACCGACAACGATGCCTTCGACTTCTGGATGCTGCCCTGGAACCGGCCCGACGACGAATACACGAGCGGCGTGCACATCACCGACGACGGCGGCGACGCACCATGGTGGTCGCGGTCCGTTCTGCGCGGCGACAGCGCGTGCACCGGCCGTTCGCGCGCCTGCCGCACGGGCCGCGCCGAGCTGGGGCAGGACATCTACACGCGCGATGCGACGCTCACCGACCCCGGCGTCATCGATCGGTCGCGCCCAAGCGCCGGGTGGCTCTATCTCTCGCAAAGCGCGCGGTCGTTGCGCGAGACGCGGTCGGACGAGCTGACATTGACGCTCGGCGTCACCGGACCGGCGTCGCTCGCGCGCTTCACCCAGCGTCTCGCGCACGCCGTCGCCCCCGCGTTCAACCGTCCGACGGACTGGAGCCGACAGATCGACTTCGAGCCCGGCGCGATCGTCCGCTACGAGCAGCGCCGGCGGGCGGCCGCCGACCTCGGGCCGTTGGGCATCGACGTCATTCCGCGCCTCGCCGCGTCGATCGGCAATGTCGTCACGGCCGCCGAGCTCGGGCTGCAATTGCGCGCGGGCTGGCATCTGCCGCATCCCTGGCTCCCCGCGGCCGCCGGGACCTCGGTCGCGTTGGTCGGCGGCATCTCCGGGCAAGCGGTCGCGCGGAATCTCTTTCTCGACGGCAACACCTTTCACGACGGACCGCGCGTGGGACACGAGCCGTTCGTCGGCTCGGGCGAGATCGGCATCGAGCTCCGCTACCGCGCCTTCAGCCTCGCCTACCGCGCTGTGAGCGACACGCGCGCCTACGCGGCCGGACCAAAATGGCATCCGTGGTCGTCGATGGTCGCCGGCGTCACCTACGCTCGATGATCGTGATTTGAATCAGAAGGCCGGAGCGCGCCGCACCGGCGCCGCGCGCTGGACGATCCCGCCGCGGCACGCGATGTTCTCGTGATGCGAACATACAACGCGTGCTTCGTGATCTGGCTCGCCGCCGCGGCCGCCGCCCCGGCGCAACAAACCAAGGCCCTCCGCTTCGCTGCCGTCGTCGTCGACGGCGCGGGCCGCACGATTCCCAATGGGGTGGTCATCGTCGACGGAGAGAAAATCACGCGCGTGCTCGGCGCGGGCGACGCGGTCCCCGCCGGCGCGCAGACGATCGATCTCACGCGCTACACGGCGATCCCCGGAATGATCGACGTGCACACGCACATGACGTACTACTGGGATCCGGCGTCCGGCACCGATCCGTGGCGCCAACCTCCGCGCCCGCCTGACCAAACGGTGCAGCTCGCGAGGGCGAACGCGCTCGCCACGCTCGACGCGGGCGTCACCACCGTGCGCGACCTCGGCGCATCGAACTACACCGACATCGCGTTGCGCGACTCGATCAACAAGGCAGGCTGGATCGGTCCCCGCATGTTCGTCGCCGGCTTTGGCTTGCAGCGCGCACGTCGCCCGTTCCGTCCAAACACCGACACGACGCGCACCGTGCGCGGCCGCGTGTACGACATCTCGCAAATCCCTGAGGCGGTCAAGCAGCAAGTCGACGCGGGCGCCGACTACATCAAGGTGTATGGTTCCACCGGCAGCGGCGCCGACGTCACCGGCAACGAGACGTTTACGTTCGACGAGATCAAAGCCGCCGTTGACGCCGCGCACCACTACGGCAAGCGCATCGCGATTCACTCGTACGGTCCCGACGGCGGCCGCGACGCCGTTCGCGCCGGCACCACCACGCTCGAGCACGCGATCGACCTGGACGACGCCACGCTCGCCGAGATGGCGGCGCGCGGCATCTTCTACGTACCTACGATCGATCACAATCGGTTTTACGCGGAGTACGCGAAGGACTTCCACTACACGCCACAACAGGTTGCCGCGCTCGACTCCTTTCGCCTCCGCAACCTCGAGACCGCCCGCCGTGCCTTCAAGGCCGGCGTCAAGCTCGGCATGGGCTCGGACGCCGTGTTTCAGATGTTCGGCCAAAACACCCGGGAGCTGGGCTGGTTCGTCAAGCTCGGGATGACGCCGGCCCAAGCCCTCGCGACCGCAACCACCAACGGCGCCGCGATCCTCGGCATGGAACACTCCCTCGGTGCCATCGCCCCCGGCTACTTCGCCGACATCGTCGCCGTCGAAGGCAACCCGCTCGAGAACATCGAGGTGGCCCTCGACAAGGTGAGGTGGGTGATGAAGGGCGGCACCGTCGTCGTCGACAAGACCAAGTAGCGCTCTGCTTCGCCAATCTCCATCCTGCCCGCTCGCTCCTATATTCCCTCAGCCGACAGCCTTTTACCCTTTCGCCCTCTCGCGCCGTGCCGTCACCCTCGCCATTGATCGGCGTCATCATGGGCAGCTCTTCCGACCTGAAATACTTGCAGCCCGCCCTCGATCTCCTCCTCGAGCTCGGTGTGCCGCACGAAGCGAAGGTCGTTTCGGCTCATCGAACTCCCGATTGGATGTTCGAGTACGCCTCGACCGCGGAGTCGCGCGGCATCGAGGTGATCATCGCCGCCGCCGGCGGCGCCGCACACCTGCCCGGCATGGTCGCCGCCAAGACCCTCGTTCCAGTGCTCGGCGTGCCCATTCCGGCCACCATGCTCAATGGCCTCGACTCGCTCCTGTCCATCGTGCAGATGCCCAAGGGCGTTCCGGTCGGCACGCTCGCCATCGGTGAGCCTGGCGCCGTGAATGCGGCGCTCCTCGCCACGTCGATCGTATCCGTCGCGCGCCCCGACCTCCGCGATCGCCTGCGCGCCTGGCGACAACGTCGCACCGACGATGTGCTCGCAAATACGACCCTGCCGTCACGGAGCTGATGTCGACCATCGCTCCCGGCGCCACGATCGGCATCTTCGGCGGTGGTCAGCTCGGACGCATGACCGCGATGGCCGCACGCACATTGGGGTATCACGTCCACGTCCTCGATCCCGATCCCGACTGTGCCGCAAGCGCGGTCTCCGATCGTGTCGTCGCCGCCTCGTTCGATGATGCCGCCGCCGCGGCCGATCTCGCCGCGCACTGCGACGTCGTGACGCTCGAGATCGAACAAATCGGCATCGCCGCCCTCGAGGCCGCGTCGCGCCACGCCCCGCTGCGCCCCGGCGCGTCCATTCTGGGCATCGTGCAGGATCGCGGGCGTCAGAAACGATGGCTCGCACAGCACGGCTTTCCCATCGGTGACTACCGCGACGTCGCGAGCGCCGCGGACGTCGAATCGGCGTCGCGCGATCTCGGACCGTTGATCGTCAAAGCCTGTCACGGCGGCTACGACGGACGAAGCCAGGTGCGCGTCGACGACGTTGCGGAATCAGTCGACGCGTGGGCCGCGCTCGGCGGCCGGCCATCGGTCGCCGAGCGACTGCTCGATCTCGACAGTGAGCTGTCCGTCATGGTTGCGCGCCGCCCGAGCGGCGAGATCGCTGTCTTCCCGCCGGCCCTGAATGTTCACGAGCGACAGATTCTCGCCTGGTCGGTGCTGCCGGCCCCGCTGCCGGCGAGCATCGCGCGCGACGCCGACGAGATCGCGAGGACGATCGCCGGCGCCTTCGAGCTGGAGGGCGTGTTGGCGGTCGAGATGTTCGTCCTGCGCGATGGCACGCTGCTCGTCAACGAACTTGCGCCGCGACCGCACAATTCATTTCACGAGACGGAGGTCGCGTGTTCGACGAGCCAGTTCGAGCAGCTCGTCCGCGCGATCTGCGACTTGCCGCTCGGCGATACCCGCGCGCTGCGGCCGGGCGCGATCTTCAACCTGTTCGGCGACCTGTGGCTCGATGGACCGCCTCGATTCGAAGCCGCTCTCGCGCAACCCGGCGTACGCCTGCATCTCTATGGAAAGCGCGGCCCGCGTCCGGGCCGCAAGATGGGACATCTTTCGGCCATTGGCGACACGCCGGAAGACGCGCTCGCGCGAGTTCGTGCCGCGGCGACCGCGATTCGATGACCACGGGCACCCGAGGACTTGCACGTTGACCAGCCACTCCCAAATCGGCCGCGCGCTCGTTGTCACCACGGCTCTCACGGCGTTCGCCTGCTCGCAGCCGCCCGTGTACATGCCGCCGAGCCCGTCGCCGACCGCGCCCGCGCGGCCGCCGGCGGGACGGCGCGCTCCGGCTCCCCTTCCAGGCACCAGCGCCAGCGCCATCATCCGCGACCTTTCCGGCGTGCGCGTCGGAACCGCGACCCTGACGGACACCTACGCCGGCATCCTCATCGTCGGCTCGGTGGTGAACCTGGGGCTTGGGGCGCACGGCATGCACGTCCACGGCGTCGGGAAATGCGTGCCGCCGTTCTCCACCGCCGGCGGCCATTTCAATCCACTCGGCAAAGAACACGGATTTGAGAATCCAAATGGCCCGCATCTGGGCGACTTGCCGAACCTCGACACGCCCGCGGCGGGGGCCCTTCGCTTCGAGGTGCTGTTGCCCGGCGTCACGCTCGAGGGAACGAACGCGCTGCTCGACGCCGACGGTGCGGCGATCGTCATCCACTCGGCGCGCGACGACTACAAGACCGATCCGGCGGGTGATTCCGGCGCGCGCATCGCCTGCGGCGTGATCACTCGGTCCTGAGCCGATGCAGATCGCGGCGTTCAGCCTCGAGCGCTACTTCGCGACATGGGAGTTCGCCGCGCGGCACGTGCTCGGCGCGTCGGACGTCGAGCCCGTGCGGCGGGACGAGCTGCTGGCCCTCGCCGACGACGACGCGCGGCGCCGCTGGAATTCCCTCGCGCTCGGCTACACGGAGTCCCTCGGGCTGCCGGCGCTGCGCGACGAAATCTCGCGGTTGTATCAGCGCGTGCACCCCGACGACGTGATTACCTTCGCCGGCGCGGAAGAGGGCGTGTATCTCGCCATGCACGCGCTGCTCGGCGCCGGCGAACACGCGGTGGTCGTATGGCCGTCGTACCAGTCGCTGCACGAGGTGGCGCGCTCCATCGGCGCCTCGGTCACGCTCGTTCCGCTCGATCCGGCCGATTGGTCGCTCGACGTCGGCGCCGTCGCGGCGGCGATCCGATCGAACACGCGCGTCATCGTCGTGAACTTTCCGCACAGCCCCACCGGCGGCCAGGCGTCGCCGGATCAGGTCGCGCAGCTCGTGTCGATCGCCGAGCAGCACGGTGTATGTCTGTTCTCCGACGAGGTGTATCGCCTCCTCGAGCACGACGCCCCGCCGCTCCCGCCCGCCGCCGACTGCTCCGACCGCGCAATCAGCCTCGGTGTGATGTCGAAGGCGTTCGGGCTCGCCGGACTGCGCATCGGCTGGATCGCGACGCGCGATCGCTCGCTTCTCAGACGCCTCGCCACGCTCAAGGACTACACGACGATCTGCAACAGCGCGCCGAGCGAAATCCTTGCGCTCATCGCGCTGCGGGCCAAGGATCGCGTCCTCGCGCGATCGCGCGACATCGTACGCGGCAACCTCGCGCTTCTCGACGCGTTCTTCGCGCAGAACGCGGATCGATTCGCGTGGGTTCGGCCGCGCGCGGGAAGCGTCTGTTTCCCGGTGTTGCGCCGTGG
>Ga0157370_10002859_pt1 | contig 20611 bp, 17 predicted proteins | sample C35metaG_FD_113463 | JGI IMG/M metagenome (GOLD analysis project Ga0157370, IMG submission 113463) | Corn rhizosphere microbial communities from Kellogg Biological Station, Michigan, USA - C3-5 metaG | ecosystem: Host-associated > Plants > Roots > Rhizosphere > Soil | place: USA: Michigan...
GCTGTCGTGCGAAATGGTAGGCTCGCGGCATGCAAGCCGTTCACGCGTCGAAGTGTAGGAGGGATAACCGCAGGTTTCGATGCTCAGGCCGCTCAATCATCATGAGCGCATTTGCCATCGGGCGACCGCGTGTGTCGGCCATCGGAACGGGATATGGATAGAGAGAAAGGGACCATCGCCGTCAGCCTTGTCGAAGAAGCCGTGCGTTGCGTGAAACGTTGCGGCGTCGATCCTTCACCGCTGCTCGAGCAAGCGGGAATCGGCCCGCAACTGCTCGCCTCGCCGCAGGCGCGCGTGTCGTCCGCTCAATATGGTGCGCTGTGGAATGCGATTGGCCGCGGGCTCGACGACGAATTCTTCGGCCAGGATTCGCACCCCATGCGAAGCGGTAGCTTCATCGCCCTGTGCCAAGCCGCGCTGACCGCCCGCAACGGCGCGCAGGCGCTCGCGCGCGCCACGGGCTTCATGCGCCTGGTGCTCGACGACATGACGGCCGAAGTCGATGCGACGAGCGAGCGCGTGCGGCTCTTTTATCGATTGCGCGAGGGCGTGCGTGAGAAGGACATGTTCGCCTATGCGACGCATTTCATTCTGGTTTACGGCGTCGTGTGCTGGCTGGTGGGGCGCCGCATTCCCGTGCGTGCCGCGCGCTTTACCTGCGCCGAGCCTGCCGCGGGTCACGAGTACCGCTCCATGTTTTGCGACGACTTGCATTTCAGTGAAGCGGCTTCGTATGTCGAGCTCGCCCCGGCGTTCATGGGGTTGCCCGTTATCCAGACGGCGACGTCGCTGAAAACGTTTCTGCGCAACGCGCCGGCAAGCTTTATCGTCAAATATCGCAACGCCGATTCGCTGGGTGCACGCGTGCGTCGCGCGCTGCGTGCCCGCCCCGTAGCGGATTGGCCGGGCGCCGACACGCTGGCCGTCGAACTCGGGATTGGGCAAGCGACCTTGCGGCGCCGGCTCAGTCGTGAAGGCGAGACGTATCAGTCGATCAAGGATGCCCTACGCCGCGATCTAGCGATCGCCGCGTTGCAAAACAGGGGGCAGACGATTGCCGACATTGCTGTCTCGGTCGGATTTGCCGAGCCCAGCGCGTTCCACCGCGCGTTTCGTAAATGGACGGGCGCGCGGCCTGCCGATTATCGTCCGTTAAGCGCGCCCGGCCGATAGGGCACTCATTACGAAAGCCGTCCAGAGACGCCGCTGACAATTGTCGTTTCGATTCTTCAGCACAATTGCCTATCCTATAAGAGGGCAAAGGGTGTGCGTTCGGACGAAAACGAAATGAACGAAGCGGTGAAACGGTTCGGTAGCACGGCGTCGCGCTGGGTCGGATGGGGCGTGCCGGTCATTGGCGCTCTTCTGCTCGTGACGGCCGGGATCGGCGCATTCGGCACGATTACCCTCTACGACAGCGAGGCCGAGGTCCAGCGCTCGAACGATGTCTACGCCGGCCTCGAGCGTGTGCTGACGCTCGCCCGCGATGCCGAAACGGGGCAGCGCGGCTATGTCATCACGGGGCGCGAAGACTATCTGCAGCCTTACGTCGAGGCCGAGCCGAAAATCGATAGGCAACTCGATCGCCTCGTGCCGCTGCTCAGGGATCCGATGCAGCAGCAACGCCTCGAGCAGTTGCGCGGGCTACTCCACGAAAAGCGCCGCGAGCTCGAGGCCGTGATCGAGGTCAGGCGCGTGCACGGATTCGAGCCCGCGCAAGCGATCATCATGACGGACACGGGCAAGACCTTCATGGATCACGCTCGCGCCATGATCGCCGCGATGGAAAACCACGTCGCACAGCAGATGATCCTGCGCCAGGCCCGGGCTAAATACACGCGCGATTTGGCGGTGCTGATCGGCCTTGCCTCCGGCGCCCTGACGATCATCGTCTGCTTGTCGTTCGCCTATATGATGCGGCGCTTGCTCCGCGATGAAGCGCAAGCGGCGCGGTCGTTGTTCCAGCAGAAGGAATTGCTGCAAGTGACGCTCGCCAGTATCGGCGACGGGGTGATCGCCACCGATGCCGGCGGCGCCATCACGTTTTTTAACGGTGTGGCGCAGACGCTGACGGGCTGGCGCTCGGCGGATGCGATCGGCCGGCCTGTCGACGCGATCGTGCGCTTCGAGCGAACCGACGACGACAGCGTTGCCGGCAATCCCGCCGTCATCGCGATGAAGGAGCGGCGCCGGGTCGATCATTGGCAGGGCACCGTGCTCGTCGGGCGCGACGGCAAGCGCACGCACGTGGATGCGAACGGCGCGCCGACGTTCGATTCCGAGGGGAGGCTGATCGGTTCGGTGCTCGTCTTGCACGACACGACGGAGCGCGAACGAGCCGAGCGCCAATTGCATCAACGTACCGAAGAACTCGCGCGATCGAACCACGATCTCGAACAGTTCGCCTATGTCGCTTCGCACGATCTGCAGGAGCCGCTGCGCGCGGTGGCCGGCCCGCTCCAGTTGCTGCAGCGGCGCTACGAGGGACAACTCGACGCACGCGCCGACGAGTTCATCGGCCATGCCGTGGACGGCGCCACACGCATGCAAACGCTCATCGACGATTTGCTCAGCTACTCGCGTGTCGGACGCCTGGACGACCCCAAAGCGGCCGTCCACTCGGCCCATGCACTCGAACTCGCCCTCAAGAATCTGTCCGTCGTCCTTGAAGAGACGGGCGCCGAGGTGACCCATGACCCGTTACCCGTCGTTCTCGGTATTTCGACGCAGTTGGCACTCCTTTTTCAAAACTTGGTCGCCAATGCCATCAAGTTCCGCAGCGCGGATCGGTCGCCGCGCGTTCATGTCCATGCCGAACGGGTCGGCGACGAGTGGCGGTTTTCGGTGGCGGACAACGGCATCGGTATCGATAAACCCTATTTTGAACGGATCTTCGTGATCTTCCAGCGCTTGCATACGCGCCGAGAATACCCGGGAACTGGCCTCGGGCTCGCGCTGTGCAAGCGCATCGTCGAGCATCACGGCGGAAAAATATGGCTGCAATCCACGCTAGGAGAAGGCACCACCTTTTTTTTCACCCTGCCGCGCGCGCCGGGTGCAATCCAAAGCTAACGCGTCGTTATTCGGAGTGAATGCTCATGCTAAGCGATGAAAGCGGCAAGCTCGTCCACATCCTGCTCATCGAAGACAGTCCGACCGACGTCATGCTGACGAGGGAAGCGATGGAGCAGTACAAGATGCTCAATCCGCTCGACCTTGTCGAGGACGGTGTCGAGGCGATGGATTACCTCTTGGGCCGCGGCAAGTATGCCGACCGAGAGCGGGCCCGCCCGGGGCTCATCATCCTCGACCTCAACCTGCCGCGCATGAGCGGGCGCGAGGTCCTGTACGAGCTCAAGAACGATCCGGAACTGCGCAACATCCCGGTCGTCGTGCTGACGACGTCGAAATCCGAGGAGGACGTGGCGAGGGCGTATTGCCTTCACGCGAATTGCTATATCACGAAGCCGGTCGATTTCGCGAAGTTCATCGAGGTCGTTCGCAGCATCAACGAATTTTGGTTCGGCGTTGTCACCTTGCCGCCGGTACGCTCTTGAATACGCCTTCGCCCGTCGAAGTCCTACTCGTCGAGGACAGCCCCACCGATGCGCTGATCATCAGCGAAGCCCTTGTCGATATTGCCGAGTTCGACCACAACCTGACGCACGCTGAATCGCTGGCGGCCGCGCTCGCGCGCGCGCAGCAGATGCGCTTCGACGTGGTCTTCCTCGATTTGGGCTTGCCCGACGGGACCGGCATCGATACCTTCCGCCGCTTTCACCAGGTCGCGCCGGATACCCCCGTGCTCGTTTTGACGGGACAAGCCGATATCTCCGTCGGACTCGTTGCGATTCAAGAGGGTGCCCAAGACTATCTACTCAAGCGGGAAATCGAAGCCACGCTGCTGAGCCGCGCGATACGTTATGCGATGGAGCGTAACCGCGCCTTGACCGCGCTGCGCGCGTCGCGCGAAGAACTGCAACGTTTGTCGGCCTATATCGAGCAGATTCGCGAAGAAGAAAAGACGCGCATCGCCCGCGAGCTACACGACGACTTGGGGCAATTATTGACTGCGCTGAAGATCGACATGACGCGGTTCCAGGAGGCGATCGAAAGCAGGATCGATCAAAAATCGGCAGGCGCGTTGCAGGGCCTATATGGACTCATCGATCAACTCGTTGCTTCGGTGCGACGCATCGCGGCCGATTTGCGTCCGGTGATGCTCGACGATCTCGGCCCGATTCCGGCGATCGAATGGTTCGTTCACGAGTTTTCGGCGCGGCACGGGATTGCCGTCAAGATGCACCTCCATATCAATGAAGTCAGCTTCAATCGCGACAGCGGCACTGAAGTGTTTCGCATGGTGCAGGAAGCGTTGACGAACATTGCACGGCATTCGGGTGCGAGCGAGGCAAGTGTCGAGATCGTGCGCGAAGAGCCGGTTTGTACCGTCAAGATCGGCGACAACGGACGCGGTGCGCTTCCCGTCGGGCTGCGCAGCCGCAACTCGTTCGGCCTCATCGGCATGCGCGAGCGGGCCGCGCGGCTCGGGGGAACGCTTAACGTCGAATCGGCGCCGGGACAGGGGTTCGCGTTGACGATCACGCTGCCGCTCGCCATAGTCGAAGCGCCGGGAATTGACGACGCGGGGATCCCCGGAAGCGTCAAGCACTGAAACCGGCAGATTTAGATCGCTCAGAATTAGCCTTCGAATTAGCGTCGAAATAACTCGGCACGCGTATTGCTTTCGCTCTGCCCGCTATGCCGATAGGCACGGCAGGTTGGGCGCAAGATGCGCCGTCGCAACGCCTGCGGCATTACGTTGCGGCACGATCGACGGAACCGCTGCGCTTACGACAAAACAGTAATGGAGGATTGAGTCCGTGGCGACGTATAAGGAATTACTTGCAAGAAAACAAGCGCTCGACGCCGAGATCGAACAAGCGCGCAAAGAGGAGGCGCAAGCTGCGCTGGCGAGCGTGCGCGAGACCATCGCGGCGTTCGGATTTACGGCGGACGATGTGTTCGGGACACGCCGTAAATCGCGCGGAACATCGGGCGGGGCACCGCGCTTTCGGCATCCCGAAACGGGTGAAACATGGGGTGGCCGCGGTCCCCGGCCTCGCTGGCTCAAGGGCAAGGACCCTGAGGAGTTCCGCGTCAGAGACTAGCGGTTCGGGGGCAATCGGCGCGCGCGGACGGTAAAATTGCGCTTCATTTCGCGTAACTTTTTCCGGCCATCCGGGTGCCGTCCGATCTCACAGCGGCGGCTTCACGTCGATGGTCATCGCGATGTTGCGCGCCGCCTCGATCGCGCGTCGATACGATAGGCTAAATCGCGCGCTTAACTGGCCGAAGCTGCCCAGTTCCCCCTTCGACGCGGTCGCTTCGATTTCGGCGCAGAGCTCGCCAAGCGGCAATGCGCCGATCGAACGCGAAGAGGACTTGAGCTTATGTGCGACGCTGGCCGCTTCGCGCGCGCGGTCGTGCGCCAAGTGTCCCTGCAGTTGCTCGGCGAGCTCGGCGGAGCATTCGATGTACTCGATGAGCAGCGCCTGAACCGTTTCATGATCGTCGCCGACGATGCCCTTGAGCACGTTGATGTCGACGATCGTTGCGGCTTCGTCGCTGGCGCTGGATGCGCGCGGTGGGTCCGGTGGCGGCTCGTGCAGCGCGGTATCCGCCTCGGCGGATGCGGGGGCGGGGGCCGCGAAGGACGGGTGAATCGACGGGTCGGACGGCCCTTGCCCGGCACCTGCGGGCGTGGCCGATGCACTCGCTTGCCCTTCGTTGCGGGCGCTTGCCGTCCATTGTGCTAACGCTTGCTCAAGCAAATTCAATTTCAGCGGCTTCGTTAGATAGTCGTCGATGCCGAGTGCCTTCGCGCGGTTGGCTTCTCCATTGATCGCATTGGCTGTCAGCGCCACGATCGGCGAACGGATGCGAGCGAGTTGCGCTTCTTCCGTACGAATCGCTTGAGCCAATTCATAGCCGTCGCGGCGCGGCATATGCAAATCGGTCAATACGAGTGTGTAGGGCTTCGTGCGCCACATCTCGAGCGCTTCCTCGCCATCGACGGCGATGTCCGCCGCATAGCCGAGCAGCGCCAATTGCCGGGAGATGACACGGCGATTGATTTCATCGTCTTCGGCCACGAGCAGCGTGACCCCCTCGGCTGCGGCACTGCGCGCGGAGGACGCGTCGCCGCGCGCGGAATCGCGCATCGCCTCGCTGCTAGCGCGACCGGCTGCAAGTGCGACGGCATCGACCAGCACCCGGCGCCGCAACGCCTGCGCACCGATCGATACGGTCGTTCCTATTCGCGTCATCAACACCATGGTGCGCGAGGCCGCGATTTGCACGTCGCCCGCGAGCAGGGACGTGTTGCCGCGCCCATGCGCCGCGACCGCATCGGCGGGGCAACGTTCGTCGTGCACCAGGACACACGGGCCGTGTGCGCGCGCAAGCGCTTGCTGCGCGCCTTGGGCGTCGGCAGCGACGTCGACCTGAGCGCCCGCATATCGCAAATAGTCGGCCGCGTCCTCGCAGCGCCAATCGGGCGAAGCCACGACGATGCAGCGTAGACCGGATAAATCCGTCGGCTTGCGCGGCCCGGTCCCGTCAGCCGGTTGCAGCGGCAGCACGACGGTGAAGGCGGAGCCGGCGCCCGGCGTGCTTTGCACCAACATCTGCCCACCCATCAACGCAACCAAGCGCCGGCAGATGGCGAGGCCGAGTCCTGTCCCGCCGAAGCGCCGCGTGGTCGATGCTTCGGCTTGGCTGAACGGCTGAAACAGTTTCTCTAGCGTCTCGGCCGTCATGCCGATGCCGTTATCGCTGACCTCGAACCGCACTTGCGGCGCATCGCCTTCGACGAGCGTTGCACGTAAAGCGACCTGTCCTTGAACGCCCTTGCGGCCGGCGGAAAACTTGATCGCGTTGCCAACGAGGTTATAGAGTATTTCGCGCAGGCGCGTATCGTCGAACAGGGCACTCGCGGGCAGTCCGGGCGACACATAGGTGCGCAACGCGACACCTCGCGCATCGGCGACCGTGGCGAGCGAGGCCGACAAACCGTCGACGACTTCTTCGATCGATGTCGGCACGCGGTCGATCTGCAGCTTGCCTGCCTCGATCTTAGAGAAATCGAGGATGTCGTCGATGATCTTGAGCAGGGCGGATGCGCAATCGCGGATCGTGCAGATCATCTCCTTTTGGTCGGGCGACAACGGCTCGCGTATCAGCACTTCCGTCATGCCGATGACGCCGTTCATCGGTGTGCGGATCTCGTGGCTCATGGTCGCGAGGAATGCGCTTTTTGCACGCGATGCCGCTTCGGCGCCCGAGCGCGCTTGCTCGAGTTGCGCGCCTTTCGCAATCTCCCGATCGCGTGCGGCAGCCAGGTTCGACAGCAGTGTCTTCGTGCGGCGTTCGGCGGCGAGGATCAGCAGCGTCAGCAGCAAGGCGGCCATCAAGAGCAGAAAGCTGCGTGTGCGCCACGCTGCAAGGTACTCGCCGGTCGAGTAGCCGACGACGACCGCGAGCGGATAATCGTTCAGCTTGCGATAACTGATAATCGCGTCGCGGCTGTCGATGAACGAAGGCGTGCGTAAGGTGCCCATGGGCGAGCCGGCCAGCGCGTGCCGCAAGGGATCGGCGGACGGCAGCGTCGCGCCGATCGCTTCGTTGCGTCCCGAGCGCAGCGCGCGAACGATGAAATCGTTCGTGCCCACCACGGCGACCACGCCGTCTTTGCCGATGCGCAGGCCGTTATAGAGTTCGGTGAAATACGAGGGATCGACCGATACGACGACGACCCCGAGGAAACGCCCGTCCAGTGAGTTGATTCGTTGCGACAGTTGCAGCGAAGGTTTTCCGCTGGCGCGGCCGATGACCGGCTGGCCAATCATCAGCGCGGTGCTGGGGTTGTTCAAATGGACTCGAAAGTGCGGTCGGTCCGACAGGTTGATCGGCTTGAAGCCGGGCACGGTCGAGGCGCGCAAATACCCTTTCGGATCGATTACAGCGACTTGCAGGAATACGTCGAGCTTGAGCAGTCCCGAGTTGACGTAATAGGCAAGCGGAATCGACACGCCGTCGTTTTCCACCTGCCACGACACGAGCGCCGCGACCTGCTCGGCCTCGCGCATGACGCGCACGGTGTGCGCCCCCAGCGCGTCGGCCAATGCTGTTGCCCCGGCGCGTGCGCTGCGCATTTCCGCGTTGGCGTCCCACAGCGTCAGTGCGCCCAGCGCGAACCACAACGAGGCGATCAATAACAGCGTTTGCAGTTTTACGTGGTTGGATCGCCGCCGCAGAGAATGGGGTGACGCATCGATGGCTCGCGCGTGCGAAACGTCGGTCGAGTCGGGCGCTGCGTCCATGTTCGATACTCGCAATAGCAGGAATGCGGCGATCAAGCGATAGCCTGTCCGGGTGCGGGCCATCGCGCCGATAACGTTGATTACGGCGCGCACCGCAAAAACTTCATACGTATTTCTCCGAGTCGATACAAGAGATTTTGATGTCGATCAAGCGAAAGCCGATCGTAGGGCGAATTTGGCCCGTATGCAGGGAAGGCTGCCCGCCGTAGCCGGGGAGGCTAGAGCACCCTAGCTGTCGATCGCGCGCGAGGTGCGGGCGGGCGAGGAGTCGACCGGTAAATCGGACACCACTTCGAGGCGATAGCCGTGACCATAGACCGGCGTGAGCCTGACGCCGTTGTCAGGCCGCAATTGCAGCTTGGAGCGAACGCGCGACATGTGGGTATCGAGCGTGCGCGAGATCGTGCTTTGCGGCTGGCCCCAGAGCGTTCCGCCGATATGCTCGCGAGACAGTACGCGTCCCACATGTTGGAACAATAACAAAACGAGATCGAACTCGCGGCCTGTCAATTCGATTGGCGTGTCGTCCAGAAAACAGATTCGCCCTACGGGATCGATGCGATAACGTGCGACCTCGATCGTGTTATTCGATGATGCCGTGGTGCTGGGATAGGCCCGGCGGCCGAGCGCATCGATGCGCGCGAGTAACTCGCCGGCGCGGATCGGTTTGATCATGTAGTCGTCGGCACCGGCTGACAGTGCGGTCACAATGTCGGCCTCCAACGAGCGGCTCGTCATGAACAGGATCGGGACGCGCTCGGTCATATTGGCGCGCGCCCAAATCGTGACCTGATGCCCCGTCACCCCCGGTACGCTCCAATCGAGCAGCAGTAAGTCGAAATGCTCGCGTTTCAATCGGCGGATTAGCTGGCTGCCGTCGCGGAAGACTTCGCATTCATGTCCTTTCGAAGTCAAAGTACCGCTGATGTGTTCTGCGAGGACGTCATCGTCTTCCAAATAGGCAATCTTCATTCTCGCGGTTCTCGAATGGATGCATCGGGTTTGCTTTGTGAGGCTAGCGTCACGTCTAGCGGAACGTCTTGACGCCCAATTGTAGCGTCCTGCTCAAATACTGGCTGCGGAACGCCGCATACGAAATCATGATTGACATTTGTTTGGAATCGTCCTTGGACATGCCGAAGGCGCCGTCCCATTGGGCGGCAGCGGGGTTCGCGCATATCGGGCCGGATTCTATGCTGCCGTGTTTTTTCGATGCAAATTCGCGCGAAATTCGATAAGCTCGCGGGTCAGCGTTGTTCGGCCCGTACACGGCGGCAATTATTGAAAAGGGGGCTTAGGCTCCTTCGCGATCCGCGAGGCGACTGCCGTCGTTCCAGGGTGCGGTTTTGGCAAAGAACAACAAGCATTGACCGATACCACGATGCATATTCCTTTAGACGCCGTTGCCGCAGCCGGGCGTGGCGGGACATTCGGTTTTCGTCAAATCGGCGGCCGTGGGCGGTGGCGCGGCGCCGCGATAGCGGCAGCGGGCGCGGTGACCGCGTGGCTCACAGTGGCCTCAGCGCACGCGCAGACGTTCGATGCGCGCCCAACCGCTCACTACGTGACGGTGCGCGGCGATTCGCTCTATGAGGTCGCGCAGCGCTACTTGACCGATCCGAGCGGATGGCGAGCGCTGGCCGGACTCAACCACATCAGCGTACCTCGCCGCTTGCCCGCGGGGATGGTGCTGCGCGTGCCGATTTCGTTGCTGCGCCGGGATGCCGCGCCGGTGAGCGTCGTCGCGATGAGCGGGCTTGTCACGATGAAGAGCCTCGGCCGTTCCGCCGACAAGGCAGCGGCGCCCGCGATCCCACTGCTGCCCGGGCGTACGCTCGGCGAGAACGATGCGGTCACCACAGGTCCCGATGGTTTCGCCACGCTCGAAACGGCCGACGGATCGTACGTCAGTTTGACGCCCAATAGCAGCATCGTGCTGTCGATCCTGCGCAAAATGGTGCTGACCGGCATCAATGAACGCGTCATCGAACTGCGTAAAGGCGAAGTCACCAACGAAGTGACGCATGCGAAACAACCGGGCGACCGGTTCGAGGTGCGTACCCCGTCGATTGTCGCAGGCGTACGGGGTACGCACTTTCGCGTGAACGTCGCGCCGACGATGACAGCCGTCGAGGTGCTCGAGGGCAACGTGGCCCTCGGCGCCACGACCGATACGACCGGCAAGACGGACGCGCCCGCGGCTGCGTCGCAGTGGGTCGCCGCGGGAGAGGGCAGCGCGACGCCGAGCGGCAGCGCAATCGGTGCGCCCCAGCGGTTGCTTCCCGCGCCTCGGCTCGTCGATCCTTCGAAAGTGCAGGACGGCCGAGCCGTCACGTTCGATGTGGTGCCGGCAGCGAATGCGGGCGGCTATCGCGTGCAGATCGCGCGCGATGCCGCGCTGCTCGATTTGATCCGCGACGCGCGCGTTGAGGCCCCTAAAGCGGTGTTCGCGGACGTGCCGGACGGAACCTACTTCGTGCGCGTTTCGGCGATCGCCGCCGACGGCCTCGAGGGCATGCCGCGCGTCTATGCGTTCGAGCGTCGAGCGAACGAACTCACGGCCACGGCTGCACCGAGTGCCGGTTCACATAAATACCATTTCATTTGGCGCGTGTCGCGCGCCGACGCCGACGTGCGGTACCGTTTCGTTCTTTCCGCCCACCGGGATTTGCACGATCCGCTCGTCGATGCCGTGGATTTGACGAGCCCTTCTCTCGTCGTATCCGATTTGCCCCCCGGCGACTATTACTGGCGCGTCGTCGCGGAGCAATACGATGGCGGCCGCTTCTACGAAACGTTCGGTCCCGTGCGTGCGTTCACGCTGGCCAATTGAGGGCCGCCCGATGACGCCCGAACAGTCGCCCGATACGCGATCGAAGCGCAGGCCGGCGCTTAGCGTTTGGCAACGCTTCATTTGGGAGTGGCTCGTCATCGGCTGTCTCGGTGTGGCTGTTGTCTGCGCTTGCGTTTTCACCGAGGCCGCCGCGAATTTCGATCGGCTCGTCTACGACCGGCTGCTGACGCTGCAATCGCAACCGCTAGCCGACGATATCGCAATCGTATCGATCGACGACGACAGCATCTCCGAGCGCGGGCGTTGGCCGTGGTCGCGCTCGTTGCAGGCCCGTTTGATCGATGCGGTGGCGCGGGCCGGCGCGGCCGCGATTGTCTACGACGTTCTCTTGACGGAGCCGTCCGTCGGGGACATCGCGCTAGCACAAGCGCTGCGCTCGGCGCCGACTTATCTGCCGCTGTTCGTCGATCCCCACAGTGGGGGCGAGGTCATACGGCCCGTGCCGGAGCTGGCCCGCGCGGCGGCAGGGATCGGGCGCATCGATGTCGAGCCCGATACGGACGGCATCGTGCGCGGCGTTGCGCTGCGGGAAAGCGCAGGCGGCGCGAGTTGGCCGTATATCGTCGTGCCGCTGCTGGCCGATATCCGTAGCGGCAAAATCGCGATTGCCAATGGGCGCTATCGCGCCGAGCCAGAGGCGACGTTAGCGCCGGCTGCTGCATCGTCGGACGATCCCGCCGAACGCAATCGCTCGCGTGTGCTGATTCCCTTTTCGGCGCAGATTGCGCGCGACGGATCCTTTTCGGCTCGCCAGCTACTGGACGGGCAAGTGCCGGCTGGCGCGCTGAGCGGCAAAATCGTATTCGTCGGTTTGACGGCTTCCGGCTTGCTGACGCATTTGGCGACGCCGATCTCGGGGCGATGGGGGCCGACCTCCGACACGCTGCTGCACGCCAACGTGCTCAGCGCGTTGCTCAAGGGGCGTGCAATTCGCCCCGCCGACCCGCATTGGCTGCTCGCCGCATCGTTGGTCCCGCTTGCGGTGCTATTGGCGGGTTTCTTGTTTCTTTCGCCGTGGCGCACGCTGTTGCTGACATCGGGCTTAGCCGTTACGTCGCTTCTGTTTGGCACTGCGCTGCTCCAGTTCGCATCCGTTTGGGTCTCGCCCGTGCCGGCGTTGATCGCATTGCTCATCGTCTATCCGTTGTGGAGTTGGCGCCGGCTCGAGATGACGATGTGGCGTCTGCAACGCGAACTGCTGCGGCTCGCGGACGATGGCGATATATTGCCGGGCATCTCGGTGAGCCCGCGCGATGTGCGCGGCGACGCCCTCGAGCGGCACATCGCGCTCGTCGAGCAGGCGGCCGATCGCTTGCAGGACATGAAGCGTTTTGTTTGGGACTGCTTGAACAGCTTGCCCGAGCCGATCTTGATTGCGGACAAAGTCGGCACGATTTGCATTGCGAACAAGGCGGCCCATGCCCATTTCGCGCGCGTGGGCAGCCGGCCTCCCGAAGGCCGATCGCTGACGGATGCCCTAGGTGAGATGGCCTTCATCAAGACGATGGGCGAGGAGACAGTGTCCGACGCCGAAATCCAAGCGCGCTGGCCGGAGGTGCTCGACCCGACCGATCTCCCGCGCGTATGGACCGTCAAGCGCGGGATCGAAGTTCGCGATCGCACCGGGCGCGACTATCTGCTGCGCTATGCACGCTGCCGCAACGCGCGCGGTGAGGCCTCGGGCTACTGGCTGGCCGGTCTTGTCGAGGTCACCGCGCTGCATTCGGCCGAACAAGCACGCGAGGATGCCTTGAGGTTGTTGTCGCACGATATGCGTTCGCCACATGCCTCGGTGCTTGCATTGGTCGAGGAAGAGATGGGCACCACGCGCTCGGAACGCGTGCGCACGCTGCTCGAGCACATCGAACGCTACACGCGGCGCGCGCTGACGCTCGCGGATGATTTCGTACAGTTGACGCGCGCGGAATCGCAGACCTATATTTTCGAGCCGGTCAATCTAGCCGACGTCGTGCTCGATGCGAGCGACGAGATTTGGCCGCAGGCGCGCGCCAAGCGCATTCGTGTCGAGACGCAATTCGACGGCGACATGCATTGGATTCGCGCCGATCGATCGCTTATGACCCGGGCCGTCACGAATCTGCTCAACAACGCGGTGAAATACAGCCCCGCCGACACGGTCGTGCAGGTATCGGTGACGAGCAGCGCATCCGAAGGCATTGCATGCCGGATCGTCGACCAAGGCTACGGCATGGGCGAAGAGGCGCGGGCCCATCTGTTCGAGCGCTTTCGTCGCTTCCGGGTGCCGGGGCAGCCGCCCACGCAAGGCGCGGGGCTCGGAATGGCGCTCGTGAAAACAGTGGTCACCCGTCATGAAGGGGACGTCAAGGTGGAAAGCGAGGCAGGGCGGGGCACGGTCGTTACCGTTATGCTGCCGCGATGGGCGGGTGCGGCGTGAACACAGGGCGGCATCTGCGCATGGGCGGCAGTCCCCAATGACAACGATATGGCGACAGTTCACATGAAATCGATACTGCTGCTGGCGGCCTGTGCGGCCGCGCTGACGGGATGCGCGGGCGTCGAAATGGCCGTACGCGCCCGCGCGACACCCGATTTCGCTGCAACCGAGCGGACCTATGCATTCGCAGGCAATCAGTCCGATGCCGCCGAAGGCGAGGACGCCGACTATGCATCGGCGGTTGCGCGTCGGCTTTCGGAGCTCGGCTATGTGGCGGCCCCGGCGCAAACCGCACGTTATCGCGTCGCGCTGTCGCACGACACGCATCCGGCGTCCGTCTCGGTGGTCTATGCAAGTTGCGCGGGCGGCGCGCCATGCGGCACGGTGCCGCCGCCGCGTGCACCGGGTTTTCCATGGCCCGGCGCCAAGACATACGTTCATTCGTTGACGCTGCGGTTCTTCGATCGAGCCGACGGACGGGAGGTATACGCGGTTAGCGTCGTGAAACGCGATCGGGAGCGAAAGGCTCCACGCACGATCGCGGATCTCGTCGCCGCTGCGTTGGCGCGCGCACCGTTTGCGAGCGGCCCCCAGAGCGAGCGCGGCGACGGCGACTCTCGCAACGGCCGAACGGATTGGAAGGTGACGTTACGCGAGAACGGACCCCGTGCCCCGCCGAGCGTGATCGATATCGAGCAGTGACTCACTTTGTATGAAATGGCGGTACCGGCTCAAACTTCGCTGTATTCTTGCATGGCATGCACTAAGCATGCCGATTGACTGTGCGTGGAGATCTACGATGAGTGCAACGACGACCAGCCCCGCCGACGACACCCCGCGGGCCGTGCGCCGCATGACACGCTGGTACGCGAACTTTTTGCTCGCGGCGTTCGCCCTGCTGCCGGGTTATCTCATCGTCTATCTGTACTACTTCCAAGATCCGAAACTGCTGTTCGAGAGCCACGCGTTCCACGAATTCGCCATCGCCGCTGCGACGCTGGAGGGGGTGTTCGTCAGCTACGTGACGTGGCAGTGCTATCGCCTCTCGGGAGAGCCGATCCTGCGATGGATGACGCTCGGCTTTACCGGGTTCGTGCTCATCTACGTACTGCATGGAGCGTTCACGCCGCTCGCGCATCACCATATGTGGCTGTTCCTGCTCTACGGTCCTGCCTCTCGTTTAGCCATGTCGATCCTGCTCTTCATCGGCTTGCTCTCGTACGAAGCGCCGGCCGATTCTGTCGAGCGGCGCACGGACCGATCGCTTTGGGGCATGTGGTTCGTCGCATTCATCGTCTGCGATCTGCTCGTCGCGGTACTGGCCAATTCCGCAATCGCCGGTGCGCTGTTCGTGCGGCTTTCACTCGAAGGCGGTGCGATGGTGATCTCGTTGGTGAATGTGGCCTGCCTCGTCGTGCGCCGAATCCGGTCGCCGCTCATGCAGATCTTCGGCATTTCGGTGATGGCGTTCGCGCTGTCTTCGTTCGCATTCATCCTCGGTAAGCCGTGGAATCACATGTGGTGGCTCGCCCATGCGATTTTTGCCGGCGGCTTCTTCCTGCTCAGCTACGGCATCGTTCAAGCGTTCCATACCACGCGCTCGTTTTCGACGATTTATAGTCAGGCTGATTTGCTGGCCCGACTGCGACAAGAAATGTCGCGCACCGCGGGCGCGCTGCAAGAGTTGCAGCGCAGCAAGCAAAAGCTCGAAACGCTGGCGGCGGTCGATCCGCTGACCGGTGCAGCGAACCGTCGCACGCTCATCGAGCGTCTGGACGCAGAGGTCGCTTCCGGCCGGCGGGGCGGGTCGACGTTCTCGCTCGTCGCCGTCGACGTCGACAATTTGACACGGATCAACGAGCGGTTCGGCGACCGGTTGGGCGACGATGTGCTAAAGGCCGTCGCCACGAGCTGCACCGACGCATTACGTTCTTACCAAGGCCTCGCGCGCGTGGGCGGCGGCGAGTTCATGGCGGTGCTGCCGCAGGCCGCGCTCGACACCGCGCTGATGGCCGGTGAGCGCATCCGCGCATCGATCCAGTCGCTGAACTTCGAGGGCGGAGCCGAGCGGTTCTCGGTGACGGTGAGCATCGGGATTGCGCAATTCGGGCCGGACGGCACGACGACGGATGCGCTCATGCGCGCCGCCGACGAGCGTTTGAAGCGCGCAAAGACCCACGGCCGCAACTGCGTCATCGCCGTTTAGCCAGGCGGCACGGCGTAGCGGTGCAGCGTCCGCGTCGATGTTCGGATTGGGGCTGCTTAGGTCCGCCGTAAGGTCGCCTTAAGGTCCGCTCTGTCATGCTCGGCTGCACAGCTACTCGAGACGAACGAATCATGCGTTTGCTGCTGGTCGAAGACGACCGAATGATTGCCGAGCCCGTGCTCGAGACGATGCGCCGAGCCGGTTACGCGATCGATTGGGCCGAGGACGGACGGGCCGCCGAGCTCTCGCTCGGCAATGGCGTCTACGACCTCGTGCTGCTCGACCTCGGCCTGCCGAAAAAGGATGGCATTGCCGTGCTGCGGGCGTATCGCGACGCGGGCGGCGCCGCACCGGTCATCATCTTGACCGCACGCGATGCCGTCGACGAACGGGTACGCGGCCTCGATACCGGTGCCGACGACTACCTCGTCAAGCCTTTCGATCTGGACGAGCTTGCCGCCCGCGTGCGCGCCCTGCTGCGTCGGCGGACCGGGCAGAAGCATCCGATCTATTCGCATGGCGTGCTCACGCTCGACCCCGCCGCCCACGAAGTGACGAAAGAGGGGGTACCGGTTGCGCTCGTGCCGCGCGAATTCGCGTTGCTGCGCGCGCTGATCGAGGCCCCGACGCGGGTGCACACGAAGGCGGAACTCGAAGAAAAACTGTACGGCTGGGGCGCGGAGGTCGGCAGCAATGCGGTGGAAGTGCATGTGCACAGCTTGCGGCGCAAGATCGGCGCCGAGCAGATCGTGACTCTCCGCGGCGTCGGCTACCGTTTGCGACGCGTTCAATGAGGTCGATTCGGCGCTGGCTGCTGGGCTGGCTCATATTCGGGTTCGCGGCCGCATCGGCATTGGCCGGTTATGGCATCTTCCGCACGGCGCACGAAGAGGCGAGCGAACTGTTCGACTACGAGCTGCGCGCGGTAGCGATCTCGTTGCCGCGCTCGCTCGCTGCCACCGGCGTTTTAGAGCAGGGGCCGGCCGATTTACATGAGATTTCGGACGACCGTATCGCGATCGATGTCTGGGACGCTCAAGGGCGGCTCGTCTATCGCTCGCAGGACGTACCCAGTATCGAGCGGCTGGCCGAAGGTTTTCGGACGATCGAGCGCGGCGAGAAGCATTGGCGTGTCTACGGGCTGCGTCAGTCCGATCGTTTCGTGCAGGTTGCTCAGCCTGTCTCGGTGCGCGAGGCGCTTGCGTTGCGGCTGGCTCTGCGCACGATTTGGCCGCTCGGCTTGCTGCTGCCGCTCACTATCGCGCTTGTCCTGATCGTCGTGGCGCGAGGGCTCCAACCAATCCGCGCGCTTTCGCGTGCGCTGTCGACCCGCTCGCTCGACGTGCTCGAGCCCGTTCCGTTTCGAGGCTCAGTGCCTGTCGAAATACTTCCGCTCGTCCATGCGCTCAACGACCTGCTTTTGCGCCTGAAGACGGCATCCAGCGCGCAACGCACGTTCGTTGCGGATGCAGCGCACGAATTGCGCTCGCCGTTGGCCGCGCTCAAGCTTCAATTGCAAGCGGCGCAGCGCGACGGCGCGCTCAGAGACGAAGGCCCAACGCTCGCGGGCATCGAAGCGCGGCTCAATCGCGTTATCCGTCTCGTCCAGCAGTTGCTCTCGCTCGCACGCGAAGATGCCGAGCCGGCCGGCGCGTTGGCGACGGTGGGGCTGCGTCGTCTCGCGGAGCAGGCCGTGAGCGATTTTTCGCTGCTTGCCGAAGCAAAATCGATCGATCTCGGGTTGGAACTCGATTCGACGACTGCGGAGCACGATGCCTTCCAGGTACTGGGTGAAGCCAGCAGCTTATCGGTACTTCTGAATAATTTGCTCGATAACGCGATTCGATACACGCCCAACAGCGGCCGCGTCGATCTGGTGCTGCGCCGGAACCTCGGCGAGGTCGCCTTCGACGTACGCGACACGGGCCCTGGCATTCCCGAGGACGAACTCGCGCGTGTGTGCGACCGTTTCTTCCGCGGAGCCGATACGCAAGGTGCGGGCAGCGGGCTGGGGTTGGCGATCGCTTCGCGCATCGCGAGCCGTCATCGCGCAGTGCTTTCATTACGTAACCATGACGGCGACCGCGGATTGACGGTGACCGTATCGGGCCTGCGGCCGGCTCCGGACGATATTCGTTCACCGTCTCCGGCTCGATGATCGAGGTATCCGGCTCGCCGCTTCGAGCGGACCGGATTCACCGACGCTGAGCGACGTCCAACCCCCTTGGGACGACTGGGCGGCGCGTGCCGCGCTATTGCCAAGCCTGCGGCTTTCCGCCCAGTTCGCTGCATACGTCGACTGCGATCGCACGCAGTTTCGGTTCGGGTATTGCGCCCGAGAGGGCGTAGCCGGTGCGATTCGCAACCCAATACAGCGTGCTGCGCCCGCCCGCGCGCAATAGCCGAACCGTTGAATCGTTAGACGATGCCCGAGTGATATAGAGCGTGAGCCGGGTGCCCATACGGTCTTCGTACATGAACAGTGCGGCCGGGCCCTTATCGTCGCCGGGCAGAAGCCTGCCGCCGACGAGCCTATAGCCGTACTCTTGCAGCGACGGTGCGGATAGCCGTCGATCGAGGCGCTTAGAGAGCCACGCCACAAGATGAGGCTCTTCGCTGCTTGCCACCTCCACGGGATGTCGCGCCTCCGGCGCATAGACGGCATACGCGATATCGGCGCGGTGGGCGAATGCGGCCGGCCCGGCGGTCGTGCCGATATGCGACGACAGGGCGCCGGTCAAGAGCCCGACGCCGCTGGCCGTCAGCAGCCAGCAGGCGGCCAACGCAAATCGGCGAAGGCGCGACGCGCGCGGACGCAGCACGATGACGGGTGCGCTTGCTTTGTCTGCCGGCCCGCACAGCGCTTGCAGCGCCGCTTTTTGTGCACGCCAGGCACTGACACACGCACTCGCCCCGGCGTCTTGTTCGAGATGGGCTTGCACCGCTGCTCGTTGCGACTCGGGCAATTCGCCGTCGACGTACGCGCCGAGCATGGCAGCATCGATCGGCGGCTTTTGCTTGCGATCGTTCGGAGCGTCGTTCATGGCGTCTTTCTCACGACTTTCAATGGCGTCGGCTTCTGTGAAGGCTCGTCGCCGAGCAGCATCCGCATATGCTCGCGCGCACGCGAAAGGCGCGACATGACCGTGCCGATCGGCACGTCGAGCACTGTGGCGGCCTCTTGGTAGCTGATCTCTTCCACCCCGACGAGCAGCAGGATTTCACGCTGTTCTAGCGGCAGGTGATAGAGGGCACGCTGCACGTCGCGCAGCACGAGTCCGTCCACTTCGCGAGGTGGCGCTTCCATCGTGCGCCACGGGGCGGTTTCGTCGTCGAATGCGATTTCGCGCCGCGCGCGGTATTGGTCGATATAAAGGTTGCGCAGGATGGTGAAGAGCCAGGCGCGCAAATTCGTTCCTTGACGGAACGCGCTCGCGCGCACGAGCGCTCGCTCCGCCGTATCTTGCACAAGATCGTCGGCCCATGCGGCGTCGCCCGTCAGTGCGCGCGCGTAGCGGCGCAGCGGCGGGAGGCCCGCAATCACATCGGCTTCGAACGTCACTCGAGGGTGCTTGGCCGGCCGGCGCGCATCAGTAGCGGCTGCTGCTGCCGCTACTGCCACCGCTACCGGACGAGTTCATCGAGTCGCCGGTCGACGAGCATCCGGATGTCGACAACGAAGACAATGCGAGCGCTAGCATGACGAATAGGGCTGAAAGCATCCTGTGCGATCTCATGTTCCTTTCTCCTAATGGGCTACCGGGGCGGCACCGTGCTGCTCGCAGCCAGCTCAACGATGAGTCCGATACGGGCTAATCGTCCGTCCCTGTGACGCATAACGCAATGGCTCGTCGGTTTATTCCCATTGGAATGCGGGCAGTGGCGAAAGCGCCTGCTAGGCTCGACGCGTCCCGGTTCGCAGCGTTCGAGCCTAAGTTTGCTGGCGCCACGCGCAACAAGGCCGGCGTGCTTGCCAGCACGCCGGCCTTGTTTTCGCTGCGCGGGGTATTGTCTACCGTGCGCCGCTAGGCGCTAGCCACTCACCGTGCGTCACGGGACGCGCGGGTGGTTCCGCTCGGATTAGCCCTGATGCGGCCCCCGGCGAAAGTCGTGATCGTGGCCGCGGTCGTGGCCGCGGTGCGGATCGCGGGCGTGCGGATGCCGGTGCATCCAGTCGTCATGGGCCCAGTAGCGGTGGCCATCCCAGTAGCGGTCGCCGTGCCATCCGATGTTGATGCTGACGCTAACCGGCATGATGTGCGGCTGGCCGTAGACGGGCGGCGCTTGCTCCGGCGCGTAGTATGCGAACGCGCTGCCGGTGCCCAGCAGCGCGCCGCCAGCCAGCAAAGCGAGAATGAGCGAACGTGGTTTGTTGTTCAAGGCTTTCATCAGGGATCTCCCTATCGAGTTTCGTTGCGAGCATCGGCGGAATCGAGTGGGATGGACGAAGCCTCGATTCCGTCGTTTGCTTGACAACCACCTTAACAGCAGTGGTCTTCGGCAGACGTGAATACTTGTAAGCACAGATTTCGGCCGTAATATTCCCGCGTTGCACGCCTTGCTTCGACCTGCCTCAATCCGGCTCTGCCAAAAGCTTCTCGATCCACGCCTGCGTCTGCTGATAATCGCCTTCTCCCACGTGCGTGTAGACGATATGACCTTTCTTGTCGATCAGATAAAAGGCGGGCCAGTATCGATTGCCGTAGGCATTCCACGTTGCATATTCATTGTCCTGCGCAACCGGAAAATGA
>Ga0157370_10002861_pt1 | contig 20603 bp, 17 predicted proteins | sample C35metaG_FD_113463 | JGI IMG/M metagenome (GOLD analysis project Ga0157370, IMG submission 113463) | Corn rhizosphere microbial communities from Kellogg Biological Station, Michigan, USA - C3-5 metaG | ecosystem: Host-associated > Plants > Roots > Rhizosphere > Soil | place: USA: Michigan...
ACCGCCGTCAGCGTCAGATTGTCGACGCGGCGCCAACGCTCATAGCGCTCGAGCAGCGATTGGGCGCCGAGATCGAGGCCGAGCCGCGCCGCATCGACCAGCAACTCCGCCAGCGCCGCAACATCGCGCACGCCCAAATTCCAGCCCTGGCCGGCGATCGGATGGATGACATGCGCGGCATCGCCGACAAGAGCGAGGCGCGGCGCGGTGTAGCGCTCGGCATGCATCAGCGACAGCGGGTAGGACCAGCGCTCGCCTTCGATGGCGAGCGCGCCGAGATGATCGCCGAAGCGGTTCGCGAGCGCGCGCTGGAACCCGGCGGCGCCGAGGGCAAGGATGCGCTGCGCATCGGCGCTGCGCTCGGTCCAGACGATCGAGGAGCGATCGTTCTGCATCGGCAGGATCGCGAAAGGCCCGGCGCTGCGGAAATGCTCGACCGCCACGCCGCGATGCGGCATCTCGTGCCGCACCGTGCAGACGATTGCCGTCTGGCCGTAATCCTTGCGGAAGGCGCGGATGCCGGCCCCCTCGCGCAGCGGCGAATTGCGCCCATCCGCGCCGATCACCAGCGCCGCGCGTAGGCTGCGCCCATCCGACAGAGCGAGGTGCGCACTGCCGGCATCGCGCACGCATCCGATGGCGCCGAGCGGCGCGAGGAGCGTCAGCGCATCGAGCGCCTGCGCACGCTCGTACAGCGCTTGGCGCAGCCGCCGGTTTTCGACGATGTAGCCGAGCGGCGCATCGCCCAGCTCGCGATGATCGTAGTGGAGAAAGAGCGGCGAGCCGCCATCGGCGACACGGATTTCGCGAATCGGCTCGGCCTGCGGTGCGAGCGCCGGCCAAACGCCGATGCCGCTCAGCACCTGCTGCGAGCCGTAAGCCACCGCCGTGGTGCGGCCATCATAGGACCCGCCGGTCATCGCGGCAGGCGCCTGGCGGTCGATCACCACCGTCTCGATTCCCTCCGCGGCGCAGGCGACCCCCAGCAGCAGCCCGGACAAGCCGCCGCCGACAATCGCAAGCTCGGTTTGGGAGGGTGATTGCGGCGGCGCGGAGGGCTTCGGCATGGCCCGAACCTGCGGCGGACCGGGCGGGAAGGCAAGCGGCCATCCCGATCTTTGCCTCAAGCGGGCGAGGATGTGCTGAAAATTTGAGCGTACCCGAGTGAGTTGCCTAATTTTCCGCCAAATCCTTCACGCGCAACATGCCGCATCGCAAAATCCCCAGCGATTTCCACCGTTGCACGCTTGGCACGAATCTCGCTCTGAGCGGATGGGGCGCCGGACCGGTCGGACGGCGCGCGCGTGGCCAAGCGGGAGGTTTTTATGCGTTTGCGGAAATTATGGTCCCTTGCGGCGGTGCTGGTGCCGCTTTTGCTGATTTCGGTCGCGGCCTCGACGAGCACGTCCTATGCGGAGGACCAATCCGCACCAGCGGCAGCGGCCCCGGCCGCCCCGGCGGCGGACGCCGCGCCGCCGGCTTGCGATGCCAAGACCCTCGAGGCTTGCACGCCGAATTCCGGCGACACGGCCTGGATGCTGACCTCGATGGCGCTGGTCCTGATGATGACCGTGCCGGGCCTCGGTCTCTTCTATGGCGGCATGGTGCGCAAGAAGAATGTCGGCGACACGGTGATGACCAGCTTCGCCATCACCTGCCTCGTCACCGTGATCTATATGATCTGCACCTACAGCATGGCCTTCACGCCCGGCACGCCGCTCATCGGCGGCCTCAGTCGTGCGTTCCTGCAAGGCGTCGTCAGCGATGTCGCCAAAGGCATCGGCAATCCCAATCCGCTGGCGCCGACCATTCCCGAAACCGTTTACTCGATGTTTCAGCTGACCTTCGCGATCATCACCCCGGCGCTGATCGCCGGCGCCTTCGCCGAGCGCATGAAATTCTCAGCGATGCTGTGGTTCGTCGGCCTCTGGGCGATCTTCGTCTATGCGCCGGTCGCGCATTGGGTGTGGGGACCGGGCGGCATTCTCAACAGCACCAATGATGCGGCCTGGGTCAAGGTGCTCGATTTCGCCGGCGGCACGGTCGTCCACATCAACGCGGGCGTCGCCGGCTTGGTATGCGCCTTGATGCTCGGCAAGCGCAAGGACACGGGCCCCGCGCACAATGTGGTCCTGACCTTCATCGGCGCATCGCTCCTCTGGGTGGGTTGGTTCGGCTTCAATGCCGGATCGGCGGTCTCGGCGGGCATGGCGGCGGGCATGGCCATGGCGGTCACGCAGATCGCGACCGCGATGGCGGGCCTCACCTGGATGGCCGTCGAGTGGCTTCATCGCGGCAAGCCGACCGTCATCGGCATCTGCTCGGGCGCGGTCGCGGGGCTGGTCGCAATCACCCCCGCTTCGGGCTTCGTCGGCCCGATCGGCGCGCTGGCGATCGGCATCGCTGCCGGCATCGTCTGCTATGCCGGCGCGGTCTGGCTGAAGCGAGTCTTCGGCTATGACGACGCGCTCGATTGCTTCGGCGTCCACGCGGTCGGCGGCGCCACCGGCGCCATTCTCACCGGCGTCTTCGCCATCAGCCAATATGGCGGAACCTCGGGCTGGATCGAGGGCAATGCCGGCCAGGTGATCAACCAGATCGAGGGCGTGATCATCGTCGTGATCTACGACGTGATCGTCTCGCTCGTCCTCCTGAAGCTCATCGATGTCATGGTCGGCCTCAGAGTCGATGCGGAAATCGAGCGCGACGGACTCGATCTCGCGCTTCATGGCGAGACCGTTCAATGATTGCCTTTGTTGCCGACGCGTAGCACCGCATAGCACCGCTTAGTATCCTTCGTTCTGCCCTCGAGGGTGCCGTTCGCGGCACCCTCTTTTTCTTTGCCGCGGGTTTTGCCGCCGCGCCCGCTGCTCTAGTCTCGCCGCTCGCAAGGAGAGGGGGACATGCGCTCAAGCTCGAGCCGCGCCGCGCAAATCCTGGCCGTGCTGCGCGTCGCCAGCGGCAATTTTCTCGAGATGTTCGATTTCTTCGTCTTCGGTTATTACGCCGCGGACATCGGACATACGTTCTTTCCGAGCGCCAGCGCCTTCGCCTCGCTGCTCTCGTCCTTCATGACCTTCGGCGCGGGCTTCCTGATGCGGCCGCTGGGCGCGATCGTGCTCGGCGCTTATATCGACAAGCACGGCCGGCGCGCCGGGCTGCTCTTGACCCTCGGCCTGATGGCGCTCGGCATTCTCATGATCGCGCTCGTCCCCGGCTATGCGAGCTGGGGCTGGGTCGCGCCCTTCATCGTCGTGCTGGGCCGGCTGATCCAAGGTTTTTCGGCGGGCGTCGAGCTCGGCGGAGTGTCGATCTATCTCTCGGAGATCGCGCCGAAAACCCGGCGCGGCTTTTACGTCAGCTGGCAGTCGGGCAGCCAGCAAATTGCGGTGATGGTGGTGGCGCTGTTGGGCGTCGCGATCAACGCCACGCTCGCGCCGGCGCAGGTGCAGGCGTGGGGTTGGCGCATTCCCTTCGTCATCGGTTGCCTCATCTTCCCGCTGATCTTCCTGTTGCGCCGCGGCCTTGCCGAGACCGACGAATTTTTGGCGCAGCCGCACCACGCGACTGCGACGGAGATCTTCCACAGCGTCGCGCGTCACTGGCGCCTCGTCCTCACCGGCATGTTCATGGTGACGATGACGACGGTCTCGTTCTATTTCATCACCGCCTACACGCCGACCTTCGGTACCGCCGTGCTGCATCTGCGCTCGACCGACAGCCTTCTCGTCACGCTCTGCGTCGGGATTTCGAATCTTTTCTGGCTGCCGGTGATGGGCGCGCTTTCCGACCGTGTCGGCCGTTGGCCGCTGCTTTTGTTTTTCACCGTGTTGATGCTGGTCAGCGCCTATCCGGTGCTCTCCTGGCTGGTCGCCGCCCCGTCCTTCGCGCGGCTGATGGCGGTCGAGCTGTGGCTATCGTTCCTCTATGGCAGCTACAACGGCGCGATGGTGGTGGCGCTCGCCGAGATCATGCCGGCGCGCGTCCGCACCTCGGCTTTTGCCTTTGCTTACAGCCTCGCGACTGCGCTCTTCGGCGGCTTCACCCCGGCGATCAGCACCTATCTCATCCATGTGACGGAAAACCGCGCCGTGCCAGGGCTTTGGCTCAGCTTCGCGGCGCTGTGCGGCCTCGGCGCCGCCTGGACGCTCGCCCGGCACCCGGCGCTGCGCCCGGCACGGGCGGGCTAAGCGCCAGCAGAAGTCCCCGCACCGCTTGGCGGAGGCGCCGGAGCCGCGTATATGTTATGGTGCGACTCCCGTGACTTAAACGGCTCTCTTACGCTTGTCCATCAACCCGCGCCTCGATCGGCTGGCCGATAACCCCTTCTCGAAGCTGCGCGCGCTGTTCGAGGGGGTCCAGCCGCGCTCGAACGAGCCCGTGCTGCCCTGGGCCGTGGGCGAGCCGCAGCACGCGCCGCCGCCCATGCTGGCGCGCATCCTCGCCGAAAAGGCGGAGCTGTGGAACCGCTATCCGCCTCCGGCCGGAACGCCCGAATACCGCGATGCCTGTGCGCGCTGGCTCAGCTGGCGCTATCGCCTGCCCGAGGGAATGGTCGCGGGCGAGCGCAACGTCCTCATCGTCAACGGCACCAAAGAGGCGCTGTTTCTTTTCCCGCAAGTCGCGGTGCCGCAGGAGAAGGCCGGCGGCGTGCCGACCGTGCTGATGCCCAACCCCTACTACAATGTCTATGTCGGCGGCGCGAGCCTGGCGGGGGCTGAGCCGGTCTATCTCGACTGCACGCGCGAGACGGGCTTCCTGCCCGATCTCGATGCGATCCCGCAAAGCGCGCTCGAGCGCTGCGCCATGTTCTATCTCTGCAGCCCGGCCAATCCGCAAGGCGCGATCGCCGACATGGCTTATCTCCAGAAAGCCGTCGCGCTCGCCCGCCGTTACGATTTCGTCCTGGCGATGGATGAATGCTATGGCGAGATCTATGACCGCGTTCAGCCGCCGGGCGCGCTCGAGGCGTGTGCCGCGATGGGCGGCGCGCTCGACCAGGTGGTCGTGTTCCATTCGCTCTCCAAACGCTCGAGCGCGGCGGGGCTGCGCTGCGGCTTCATTGCCGGCGATGCGCGGCTGATCGAGCGCTTCACGCATCTGCGCTCCTATGCCGGCGCGCAGGTGCCGCTGCCGATACAAGAGGCGGGCATCGCGCTGTGGGGCGAGGAGAGCCATGTCGAGGCCAACCGCGCGCTCTATCGCCGGAAATTCGACATCGCGGAATCGATGCTCGCGGGCCGGTTCGGTTTCTTCCGCCCGGAAGGCGGTTTTTTTCTCTGGCTCGATGTCGGCGACGGCGAGAAAGCCGCGCTGACGCTGTGGCGCGACGCCGCCTTGCGCACGCTGCCCGGCGCTTACACCTCCCGCACCAATCCAGGCCGGGAGAATCCCGGGCAGCGCTATATCCGCGTCGCGCTGGTCCATGACGACGACACGATCGCCGCGGGCATGCGCCGCATGCTGCGCGTTCTCTGAAGCGAGGAAATGATGGCGAGCATCACCGAAGCCGGCCGCAAATATTCCCCATCGCCGCTGCACGCGTGGCGGCGCTTTCTCGGCATCGTCTTCGGTCTCGCCTTGCTGGGTGCCGGTCTGTGGCTCACCATCGCGCTCGCGACGCATGATCGCGGCGATCCGTCCTGGAATCAGGCGATCAGCGCTTACGTCAAGAACGGCATGGGCCTTCCCGGCGCCGAGGCGTCGGACGCGCTGCTGCAATGGCTCGGCCTCGCGGCCTGGCTGCTACCGGTGGTGCTGATCGATTGGGGGTTGCGTCTCTTGACGGGATGCGGCCTCAAGCATCTCTGGCTCAAAGCCGCGATCCTGCCGCTGCTGCTGATCGCGGCGGCCTTCGCGGTGGCGATCGTGCCGCCGTTTTCCGCCTGGCCGCTCAAGGTCGGGCTCGGCGGCGTGATCGGCAAGCTCGGCCGCGACGGCATCGCGCATATCAACATCGCGCCGCCGCTTTCGGCGATGGCCGCCGCCGCGCTGGTGACGCTGATGCTGCTCTATCTTTTGGGCTGGTCCTTCATCAGCTTCGCGCCGCGCGGCGAGACGAAATCGCGCTATGTCCGCCCGAGCGCGCGGCGGCAAGAAGCCGCAGCGGCGCCGCGGCTTTGGGCGCGTCTCCTCGCGCCGCTCGCCGTGCTGCCGCCGCTGCTGCGCCGGAGCAGCCGTGCCGCTGAGGACGCGGCGCCGGCCGAGGAAAAGCGCGTGCGCCGCGAGCCGCATCTCGCCGCCCCGCCCGCTCATGAGGAGGAGGAAGCGGAGGAACGCGACGAAGCGCCGCTGAAGCGCGTCGCCAAGGTCGATCTGCCGCGCCGCGCCAAGGCCCGCGAGAAAGAGCGCCAGGCGCTGCTCGATCTCGTTCCCGCGGGCGAGCATCTGCTGCCGCCGCTCGACATGCTCAACGACGTTCCGCCCGCGCGCTTTACGCAAGTCAGCGCCGAGGCGCTGCAGCAGAACGCGCGGCTGCTGGAATCCGTGCTCGCGGATTTCGGCATCCAGGGCCAGATCGTCAAAGTCCGGCCCGGCCCGGTCGTCGCGCTCTACGAGCTCGAGCCCGCCCCCGGTATCAAAGCCTCGCGCGTCATCGGCCTTGCCGACGACATCGCGCGCTCGATGAGCGCCATTTCCGCGCGCGTCGCCGTGATCCCGGGCCGCAACGTCATCGGCATCGAGCTGCCGAATTCGCGCGCCGAGATCATCTATCTGCGCGAGCTCCTGGCGTCCGAGGATTACGAGCGCACCGCGGCAAAGCTCGCGCTGGTGCTTGGCAAGGATATCGGCGGCACGCCGGTCATCGCCGATCTCGCGCGCATGCCGCATCTGCTGATCGCCGGCACCACCGGCTCCGGCAAATCGGTCGGCATCAACACGATGATCTTGTCGATCCTTTATCGCATGCCGCCCGATCAGTGCAAATTCATCATGATCGATCCGAAAATGCTCGAGTTGTCGGTCTATGACGGCATTCCGCATCTGCTGGCGCCGGTCGTCACCGAGGCGCGCAAGGCGGTGGTCGCGCTCAAATGGACCGTGCGCGAGATGGAAAATCGCTATCGCGCCATGTCGAAACTCGGCGTGCGCAACATCGAGGGCTACAACCAGCGCCTCGCGGAGGCGACGGCGCGCGGCGAGGTGTTGAAGCGCAAAGTGCAGACCGGGTTCGATGAAGAAACCGGCCGCCCGATCTTCGAGGAGCAGGCGCTCGCCTCATCGCCGCTGCCGCTCATCATCGTCGTGGTCGACGAGATGGCGGATTTGATGCTGGTCGCGGGCAAGGACATCGAGGCGGCGGTGCAGCGCCTGGCGCAGATGGCGCGCGCCGCCGGCATTCATATCGTGATGGCGACGCAACGTCCCTCGGTCGACGTCATCACCGGCACGATCAAGGCGAATTTCCCGACGCGCATCAGCTTCCAGGTCACCTCGAAGATCGACAGCCGAACCATCCTCGGCGAGGCAGGCGCCGAGCAGCTCCTCGGCCGCGGCGACATGCTCTACATGGCGGGGGGCGGACGCATTACCCGTGTTCATGGCCCCTTCGTCTCCGACGAGGAGGTCGAGCGCGTGGTGCGCTTCTTGAAGGAGAATGGCGGGCCGCCCACCTATGTCGAGGAGGTGACCGAGGATGAGGATGACGAGCCGGGCGAGAGCTTCGGCGCGGAGTCCGTCGGCTCGGGCGATCACCTCTACGATCAGGCAGTGGCGCTCGTTTGCCGCGAGCGCAAGGCGTCAACGAGCTTCGTGCAGCGCCACCTGCAGATCGGCTATAACCGCGCCGCGCGCATCATCGAGCGCATGGAGGCCGAAGGCGTCGTGAGCCCGGCCAATCATGTCGGCAAGCGCGAGGTGCTTGGCCGGAACATCGACGAGGAATGAAAAAGATTTCATCGCGCGTGTCTCTCTCCCGTCGCAGCTTGCTCGCGGCGGCGCCTGCCATGCTTGCGTTGGGGCTCGTGCCTCTCGGCGCGCGCGCGGCCTTGCCCGCCGGCGACTCGGCGGATCTGAAACGCATCCAGGACTATCTCAACGGCATCCGCACGCTCCAGTCGCGCTTCGAGCAGATCACCGCCGAGGGCGGCATGGCGACGGGCACGATCTATCTGTCGCGTCCGGGCAAGATGCGGGTGGTCTACGATCCGCCGGTGCCGATCCTCCTGGTCGCGACCGACGGACGCATCTGGTACTACGACAAGAAGCTTGAGCAGATCAGCTTCTTCGCGCTCAAAGACACGCCAGCCTGGTTCCTCCTGCAAGACAATGTGAGCTTCGGCGGCGATCTGACCGTCAGCCATCTCGAGCGCGATCCGAACGTGCTGCGCGTCACGGTCAGCGAGACCAAGAACCCCGATCTCGGCCAAGCGACGCTGGTCTTGAGCGATCATCCGCTCCAGCTCCGGCAATGGCACCTGGTCGATGCCCAGCGCAAAGCCGTCACTGTCACGCTCGATGATCCGCATTACGGCGTGGCGCTCGACCCCAACCTCTTCTACTGGACCGATCCGCGGCCGCCCGAGGCGCGCAATCCGGACTGAGCTCCCGCGACAAATTGACCGGCGCGGGCGAGCCCTCGAGCTATTAGCTGGCGGTTAACCAGACCTGAGTTTACTGGTATTGCATCGTCATCTTTCTCGGCCCATCGTTTTCCCATGTCGATCATCACCGCGCCGGCTCCGGGTCGCGTCCTCAAGCCCGAGGCGCGCGCCCTCGCCGTGGCCGGCATTCAATGCTGCCGCCGCGACATCGCGACGCCGACCGGCGGCCATACCGCCCATACCGTGGTCAAGAAATACGTCGATGCGGTGGTCGAGGGCGCTGGCGCCATGGCGCTGCTCGTGCCGGCCGACGGCGAAGCGACGATGGCACAGGCCGCGATCAGCCGGATCGACGGTTTGCTCGTGCCGGGCTCGCCCTCCAATGTCGAGCCGCATCATTACGATGGCGCGCCGAGCCTGCCCGATACGCTGCACGACCCGGCGCGCGACGCCGTGGTGCTGCCCTTGCTGCGCGCGGCGATCGCAGCCGACCTGCCGGTCCTGGCGATCTGTCGCGGCATTCAGGAACTCAATGTTGCGCTCGGCGGCAGCCTCCATCAGCAGGTGCACGAGATCCCGGGACGTCTCGATCATCGCGCCCCGAAGCGCGACAGCGTCGATGAGCGCTATGCGCATTGCGCGCATGGCGTCGCGCTGACCGCGGGCGGCGTGCTCGAGCGCCTGGCTGGAAGCCGATCCCTGATCGTCAACTCGCTGCATCACCAGGGGATTGATCGGCTGGCGCCGCCGCTGACAGTGGAGGCGGTTGCTCCCGACGGCCAGATCGAGGCGGTGTCGCTCCCCGGGGCGCGCTTCGTCCTCGGCGTGCAGTGGCATCCGGAATTCCGCTTCGCCGAGAACCCGTTCTCGCTGCGCCTTTTCGAGGCTTTCGGCGCGGCCTGCCGGGCACGCGCCGAAGCCCGCGCAGCCGTCTAAGATTTTCCGGGACTCGCCGCGAGGCTCCCCTGCCGCGCGCGGCAACGCAATCCATCACCGCCGGGATTCTCTCGCGCCGTCAAGGCCTTGGCGCCGGCGCGCACGGATACGTGAATGAGATTGACGAGAGCCTCGGCGATGCCCACCTGACTCTCAGAAGCGCGGCGGGTTCGCCCGCTGCCGGCCCGTCGGGCGTTCCCCCGAGCCCCTACGGGTCCCCCCGCGACGGGGCTTCGGGCGCCCGGCTATCCCCCTAGCCGGGCGCCTTTTGTTTGCGCTGCCGCTTTTATCGTCCTCGTCCTCGGCCTTGTCCCGGCCGTCTCTTCTAGCCCCGCCGCTTTTGTGCTTCAAAGACCGGGGCTTGGGAGAGGCGGAGGGCTTGGGCGATGGCGGAGGCTTTGACGATCGCGCGGCAGGGCTATCTGTTTGCCGGCGGCCGCTACGAGACCGTCGGCGGCAAGCGCATCCTGACCGGCCAGCTTTACGCCGAATTCCAGATCCCCCAGACCGTCCTCCAATCTTATCCGGTCATCATGGTGCATGGCGGCAGCCAGTCCGGCACCAACTACACCGGCACACCCGATGGCCGCGACGGCTGGGCGCAGCATTTCCTGCGCCGCGGCTATGCCGTCTATGTCGTCGATCAGGTCGGCCGCGGCCGCTCGGCCTATCGCGCCGGGTTTCACGGCCCGGTGCGCGAACCCGATGTCGATGCGGCGCAGCAGCGCTTCGTTGCCATCAAACGGCAGGGGCTTTGGCCGCAGGCAGCTCTGCACACGCAATGGCCGGGGGGCGATGCGCCAGGCGATGCCGTGTTCGATCAGTTCTTTGCCTCGCAACTGCCGACCATCGCCGATTTCGCCAAGCAACAGGAGTTGAACCGCGACGCGCTCGTCGCACTGATCGACAAGATCGGACCGGCGATCCTGCTCACCCATTCGCAATCGGGCGCGTTCGGCTGGCCGATCGCCGATGCGCGACCGGAAGCGGTGAAAGCCTTGCTGCAGGTCGAGCCGAGCGGGCCGCCATTCTACGAGATCGGCCTCGAGCATGTCGGGCCGCCGGAATTCTATCACGCCGGCAATCGGGCGCGGCCCTGGGGCCTTGCCTCGATTCCGCTGACCTATGACCCGCCCGTGTCCTCGCCCTGGGAATTGGTGCCGGTCCGCCAGGCCGCGCCGGACGGCCCGGGCCTCGCGCGCGGCTGGCTGCAGCAGGAGCCGGCGCGGCAACTCCCCAATCTGCGCAAGATGCCGATCCTTGTGCTGACCGGCGAGGCCTCCTATCACGCGGTTTACGATCATCTGACCGTCAAATTCCTGGAGCAGGCCGGCGTGCATCCAACCTTCATTCAGCTCAAGGATGTCGGCGTGCGTGGCAACGGCCATATGCTGATGCTCGAGAAGAACAACGCCCAGATCGCCGCGGTGATGATGGATTGGCTCGAGCGCAGCCTGCCGGCGAAGGCGGCCTGACCCCGTGGCGCTGACTCTCGTTACGTGGAACATCAATTCCGTCCGGCTGCGCATCGATCTCGTCAAGCGCACGGTCGATGAGCTGAAGCCCGATATCCTTTGCCTTCAGGAAACTAAGACGCCGGACGAATTCTTTCCGCGCGAAGCCGCCGAGGCCCTGGGCTTCCGCCACATGCTGGTCCACGGCATGAAGGGCTATAACGGCGTCGCCATCCTGTCGCGCGTACCGCTCGAAAACGCGCGCAGCGAAGGCTGGTGCGGACGCGAGGATTGCCGGCACGCCGTCGCCGAGCTGCCGGGCGGGATCGAGCTGCACAATCTCTATGTGCCTGCCGGCGGCGACATTCCCGATCCGGCGGAAAATCCGAAATTCGCCCATAAGCTGCGCTTTCTTGACGAGATCACCGACTGGTTCACCGGGCGGCGGCGCGCCGGAGCGCCGATGATCCTCGTCGGCGATCTCAACATCGCGCCGCTCGAGACCGACGTGTGGTCGCACAAGCAGCTGCTCGATGTGGTGAGCCACACGCCGGTCGAGGTGCAAAAGCTCGGCCGGCTTCAGGATTCAGCGGCGTTCGTCGATGCCGTGCGGCACTTCATTCCGCCGGAGCAGAAGCTTTACACCTGGTGGAGCTATCGCGCGCGGGATTGGGCGGCGTCCGATCGCGGGCGGCGGCTCGACCATGTCTGGGTGACGCCCGTCCTGAAGGACCGGCTCGCCGGCGCAGCCGTCCACCGCGCGGCGCGCGATTGGGAGCGCGGCTCCGATCACGTGCCGGTGCTGATCCGCATTTACGATTGAGGCGCGGCGCGAGGCGGCGCCGCTATTTGCCCTTCGCGCCGCTGCCCGGAGCTTTCGCCGCCGCTTTCATCCCGAGCGCCGCCGTCAGCGTGGGAGCCAGGTTTTACCCTGCCGCCCTTCTCGGGCGTAGCTTGCGCGGCCGGAATAGCGATCAACTCGCCATGGAGCCAGGCAGCAAGGACTCGCAACAGCGTCATGGCTCTTGTTAATGACGGCGTTGAAAAATTTTGTTCCTCCAGAACTCGCCCACCCATGGATGTCGCCCCATCGAGCCGGTTTGCGGCAGCCTACGAAAATTTCTAACAAGCACGCATTGCCGCGGGTTCCGCAGTCACCCGGCGGCAATGTGACGCTGCAGCAATTTAATCGGGTCGCGCGCTCCGGAGCGCGCGGGAGGCGCTCGCAGCACGACGCCCTCGGCCGCGCCGCAAGGCGCCGCGACACCGCCGGTTGCCGAGCCGGCCCGGCCGATGCTAGGACTGGCGCAAGGCCGTGCGCGGCGAAGCAAAGACAGGCGGGAGGGTCGAATGATCAAGACGCAATTCATCGAGTATCGGGAAGGCGATGCGGTCTGCGAAGGCTATCTCGCCTATGACGATGCCAAGCCGGGCAAGCGGCCCGGCATCCTCGTCGCCCATGAATGGAATGGCTGCCAGGAATACATGCACAAGCGCTGCCAGATGCTGGCCGAGCTTGGCTATGTCGCGTTCGCACTCGACGTTTTCGGCAAAGGCGTGCGCGCCAAGACCTTCCCCGAATGCGAGCAGATCTCGGCGCCCTATTACAAGGACCGCGCCTTGACCCGCGCCCGCGCCAAGGCCGGCCTCGATGTGCTGCTGAAGCAACCGCAGGTCGACGCCAAGAAGATCGCCGCCATCGGCTATTGCTTTGGCGGCATCGTCGTGCTGGAGCTCGCGCGCAGCGGCGCCGCTGTCGCCGGCGTCGTCAGCTTCCATGGCCAGCTCAACACGCCCAACCCGGCCGATGCCAAGAACATCAAGGGCAAGGTGCTGGTGCTGCACGGCGCGATCGACCCGGTGGTGCCGCCGGCCGAGGTCGCCGCCTTCGAGAAGGAGATGGAGGAGGCGAAGGTCGATTGGCAGTTCGTCTCCTATGGCGGCGCGGTCCATACCTTCACCAATTGGAACCTGCCGACCACGGGCCTGCCCGCCGCCTATAACGAAAAGGCGGATAAGCGCTCCTGGCAGGCGATGCGTAATTTCTTCGACGAGGTCTTCGCCGCCTGACGCTGCGCTCGAAGGGGAGGGTTCGATGAAGCTTGCAAGCTTGCGGGGCGAGAACCGCGATGGTGCGCTGGTCGTGGTGTCGCGCGATCTGAAGCGGATGACCAGCGCCGCCGACATTGCGCCCTCGCTGCGCGTGGCGCTCGATCGCTGGAGCGAGTGCAAGCCGCGCCTCGAAGAGCGCTATCGCCGATTGATGGACGGACTGAAGAATGTGATGCCGTTCGACGAAGCGGCATGTCATTCGCCCCTGCCGCGATCCTTCCAATGGCTCGACGGAACGGCCTATGAATCGCATCGCTATCGCATGACCAAGGGCCGGCCGGCGCCGGACTGGTTTCAAAAGGAGCCGCCCGTCTATCAGGGCCGCTCCGACGGATTCCTCGCCCCGACCCAGGACGTGCCGATCGGCAGCGAGGAGTGGGGCGTCGATTTCGAAGGCGAGGTCGCCGTCGTCACCAGCGAGGTGCCCTATGGCGCGAGCCCCGTAGTCGCGGCGCAAAAGATCGAGCTCGTGATGCTGGTCAACGACGTATCGCTGCGCAATTTGCAGGGTATCGAGTTGCAGCGCATGTTTGGCTTCACGCGCTCGAAGCCGGCCTCGGTGTTCACGCCGGTTTGCGTCACGCCCGACGAGCTCGGCGCGGCCTGGCGCGACACGCGCGTCCATCTGCCGATCCGCTGCTCGATCAACGGCAGGCTGTTCGGCGATCCCGATGCCGGCGAGGCGGTGCATGGCTTCGACAAGATGATCTCCTATTGCGCGCTGACGCAAAGCCTCAGCGCCGGCACCATTGTCGGCGGCGGCACCGTCTCCAATCACGACGCCAAGCGCGGTTATGCGACGATCGCCGAGGCGCGCGCGGTCGAGGAGGCGAACGGCGGCGCGGCCAAGACGCCGTTCCTCAAATATGGCGATCGCGTCCGCATCGAGATGCTCGATGCTGAAGGCCGCTCGATCTTCGGCGCCATCGACCACAAAATGGCGCGCGCCGGCTGAGGGCGCTCAGACCAGCAAGACTCGCACCACGTGCAAAGCGGCGTAGAGCGCCGCGACCGACAGCACGACCGACGCGACGGCATAGGCCGTCGCCGCGATAATCTCGCCGCGCCCAATCAAGGTCACGACATCGAGCGAGAAGGTTGAGAAGGTCGTATAGCCGCCGCAAATGCCGACGATGAGAAACACGCGCGCGGCTTGCCCCGCGTCCCAGCGCAGCGCAAAGGCTTCGGCGAAAGCGCCGATCAGAAACGAGCCCGAAATATTGATGAGGAGCGTGCTCCAGGGAAAGCTCGTGCCGAACCAGCGTCCGGCATAGATGCCGACAGCATAACGCGCGAGCGAGCCGAGCGCTCCGCCCAGCGCGACGCCGATCAGCGCCGCGGGATTCATGCCGCGCTCCGCGCGCGACTGCCGATGGAAATCGATCGAAGGGTCACGCCCGCCTCCAACGCTCGCAAGCAACAAAAAACCCGCCTTGTGCGGCGGGTCGCAGGCGAACTCCGCCCGCGATCGTCGCGCGGCAGGAGTCATCAGCCCTCGCGGGCGGTTTCGGGGAACCCCATCCCCATCGCGCGAAAGAATAGCCCCTTAAGAAGCGGTCGGGAAGATGTGGATCGTCACCGTGAGCGTCGCGCCGCCACGCGGGAAATAGCTCGGCAGGGGCGGGAAGGGCGCGGCGGCCTCGATCATCGCGCGCGCCGCATTGTCGAGCACGGGAGCACCCGAGGAGCGCTCGAGGCGAATGCCCTCCAGCGCGCCGGCGGGGGAGAGCGCGATCAGATAGACCACCGTGCCTTCGAGCCGCAGACCGAGCGAGCCGATCGCATGCGCCGGGTAGGTGCGGTGCTGCTCGATCAGCGCCCACATATGGTTGAGATAGGGATCGCCCTCCGTCTTGGTCTCGCCCGGCGCGCGGTCGACCGAGCCGCGCTGGCGGGGCGCGGGCGTCGTCTCGCGGCTGGCTTCCTTGGGCGCGGGCTTCGTTTTCGGTGCCGCCGGCGGCGATGGCGCGGGTTTGGGCTCGGCGAGAGCGGCGGTTTTTTGCTTTTCCTCCTCCTCGGGCTGCGGCTTCGGCGCGGCATGCGGCCCTTTGGCCTCGGCCTCGGGCGGCGCCGCGGTTTTCTGGTCGGGCCCGGAGACGAGGTCGTGCGGCGACTGGCGCGGCGGAGCGGGGGGCGCGGGTGGCGGCGGAGGCTTCGGCACTTCGGTGACCAGCGCAACCGAGATCGGCGGCTGCTCCGTCGGCTCGGCGCCGGAGAAGGGCCAGCGCAGCAGAAAGGCTGCGATGATCGCGGCATGCAGGAGAGCCGCGGCAAGGATGGCACTGCGGCGCAAGCGCCCGAATCGGGCTAGGCGCTCCCGCGCTTCGCGCATCCCGGGATCGGCCGGCAACAGCAACTGTGTCTCGGCCACAACGCTCATATCGGACTAATATAGGCGAGAGCCGCGCGAAATTGCTCACGCGCGGCCGGGAAACGGGGCAAATTGGCGTAATGGATCTGGTGGTGAAGGGCAGCGGCACGGCCCTCTGGAATGGCCGGTCGCTGCGTTGCGCGGTGGGCCGCAGCGGGATCAGCGCCGCCAAGCGCGAGGGCGACGGCGCAACGCCGGCCGGCCGCTGGCCGATGCGCTTTCTCCTGTTCCGCGGCGATCGCCTCGCCGCGCCGCCCACGGGCTTGCCGCTCCGAGCGATCGAGCGCGACGACGGCTGGTGCGACGCGCCGACCGACCATGCCTACAACTCTTTGATCCGACTGCCTTATTCGGCTCATGCCGAAGCAATATGGCGGGCCGACGAGGTCTACGATCTGGTGGTGCCGCTCGGCTTCAACGACATGCCGGTCCTCGCCGGCTTGGGCAGCGCAATCTTCCTTCATGTCGCGACTGCGGATTTCGCGCCGACCGCCGGCTGCATCGCCTTGGCGAAGCCCGACCTCTTGGCGGTGCTCGCCGAAGCGGATCAGCAGAGCGGCGTCGTCACAGAGGCTTAGGCCCCGGGCCGCTCTTGCCGGCGGCCGAAAATCGCGGTGCCGAGGCGGACCAAACTCGCGCCGCTTGCAATCGCGATTTCGAAATCGGCGCTCATGCCCATGCTGAGCGCCGTCAGATCGTTGCGCGCGGCGATCGCCGCGACCTCGGCGAAATAGGGCGCGGGGTCTTGGCCTTCGGGCGGAATGCACATCAGGCCGCGCAGATCGAGCTGCCAGCGCGTACGGCAGAGGGCGATGAATTCATCGGCGTCCTCGGGCGGAATGCCGGCCTTTTGCGGCTCGCGGCCGGCATTGATCTCGACGAAGCAGGGGAGGCGGCGCTGCTGGCGCGCCATTTCCTTGGCCAAAGCCTCGGCGAGACGCGGGCGGTCGACGGTTTCGATCGCATCGAATAGCGCCACCGCTTCCTTGACCTTGTTGGTCTGCAAGGGGCCGATGAGGTGGAGGCGAAGATCGGGATAGCGCGCCTTCAGCGGCGGGTATTTCGCTTGCGCCTCTTGCACGCGATTCTCGCCGAAAAGGCGCTGGCCCGCGGCGAGCGCCGCCTCGACCGCAGCCGCCGGCTGGGTCTTCGACACCGCGACGAGCTCGACCGCGCGCGGATCGCGCCGCGCAGCCGCTGCCGCCGCCGCGATTTTCCGGCGCAGCGCGACAAGATTGGCGGCAATGGCAGTGGCCTCGAGCAAGTCCCGATCGCCGCCCGGGGCGGCGCCTCCTTGGCGCAAGGCTGCAAGCGCGGCACGCATCGGTCAAGCGCGAAGGCAGCAGCCCCGGCGCTCTTTGCGGGAAGCTCCGCTCTGGGTTAATCTGCCGCGTTCGGGGGGCATATCGCGCCGCCCAGCGACGAGCGGATCGAGGAGTGGGGCCATGTTGGTCAAAGCCGGGTGGATCGGATATCGCATTGGGTTGTGCGTCGTCGCACTGACCCTCGTCAGCGGCTGCGCGAGCTGGTTCGATCCCAACCGTTGGGGCAACAATGACCCCGACGCGCAACGCCGCGCGGCCGATCCCTATGGCGTCGACCCGCGCTGGAGCGATCCGACCGATTACTCCAGCTATCGCGACCGGCCTGACGGCGGCAAGCCGACCAGCCTGATGGAGACGCTGTTCGCGCCCGACAAGGGCAACAATTCGGGCGGCGGCAGCGCGATCGGCGTCAACAGCTTCCTGTGGCACGCCTCGCTCGACACGATTTCGTTCATGCCTTTGGCTTCTGCCGATCCCTTCGGCGGCACCATCATCACCGACTGGTACAGCCCGCCGGAAACGCCCAATGAGCGGTTCAAGATCAACATCTTTATTCTCGGCCGCGATTTGCGCGCCGACGGCGTGCGCGCCCGCGTCTTCCGCCAGGACAAGAACCCGAGCGGCCAATGGGTGGACGCGCCGGTCGATCAGACCACCGGCACCGGCATCGAGAACGCGATCCTCGCGCGCGCGCGGCAAATTCGCATGAGCAGCGTGGCGCAATAGCGGTTCTGAGCGGGATAAGGAGCCGGGCGGACGGGCCGCACGGGATGCCGCGTTACAACGCCAAGGAAACCGAAGAGAAGTGGCAGACCGTCTGGCGCGAGCGCGGCGTGTTTCACGTCGAGGCCGCGCCGGAACGGCCCAAATACTACGTCCTCGAGATGTTCCCCTACCCCTCGGGCAAGCTGCATGTCGGCCATGTGCGCAACTACACCATGGGCGACGTGGTCGCGCGCTACAAACGCGCCCAAGGCTTCAATGTCCTGCATCCGATGGGATGGGATGCATTCGGCCTGCCGGCCGAGAATGCGGCGATCGCCGGCAAGGTGCATCCGGCGACCTGGACGCTGCAAAACATCGAGGTGATGCGCGCGCAGCTGAAGCGCATGGGCCTCGCCTATGATTGGCGGCGCGAGATCGCAACCTGCCATCCCGACTATTACCGCCACGAGCAGAAGATGTTCCTCGACTTCCTCGCGGCGGGTCTCGCCTACCGCAAGGAATCCTGGGTCAATTGGGATCCCGCCGAGCACAGCGTCCTCGCCAACGAGCAGGTGATCGACGGCCGCGGCTGGCGCTCGGGCGCGCTCGTCGAGAAACGCCTGCTGTCGCAATGGTTCTTGAAGATCACCGAATACGCCGACGATTTGCTCGTTGCGCTGAAGGGCTTGGAGCGCTGGCCCGAGCGCGTGCGGCTGATGCAGGAGAACTGGATCGGCAAATCCGAAGGCGCGCGCGCATTCTTTGCTTTGAAAGGCCGCAGCGAGCGGCTCGAAATCTTCACGACGCGGCCCGACACGCTTTACGGCGCCGCCTTCTGCGCGATCGCGCCCAATCACCCGCTGGCCGCGCAGCTCGCCGAGGCGAATAAGCCGCTCGCCGATTTCATCGCCGAGTGCAACCGCATGGGGACGAGCGAGGCCGTGCTCGAGACCGCGGAGAAACGCGGTTTCGATACCGGCATCAAGGCGATCCATCCCTTCGTGCCGGGTTGGGAGCTGCCGGTCTATGTCGCGAATTTCGTGCTGATGGAATATGGCAGCGGTGCGATCTTCGGCTGCCCCGCGCATGACCAGCGCGATCTCGATTTCGCGCGCAAATACAAATTGCCGGTAAAGCCCGTCGTGCTGCCGCCCGGCGCCGATCCCAAGAGCTTCGCGATCGGCGACGAGGCCTATACCGAGCCGGGCACCGCCTTCAATTCGGATTTTCTCGACGGGCTCGACACGGTCGCGGCCAAGCGCGCCGCTAGCGACAGACTGATGGCGCTCGGATCGGGCGAGCGCACCATCGCCTATCGGCTGCGCGATTGGGGCGTGTCGCGCCAGCGCTATTGGGGCTGCCCGATCCCGGTCATCCATTGCGGCAGCTGCGGCATCGTGCCGGTGCCGGAGAAAGATCTCCCGGTGACCTTGCCCGAGGATGTGAGCTTCGATCAGCCCGGTAACCCGCTGGCGCATCATCCGACCTGGAAGCACGTCAAGTGCCCGCGCTGCGGCGCCGCCGCCGAGCGCGAAACCGACACTTTCGATACGTTCTTTGAATCCTCGTGGTACTTCGCGCGCTTCTGCTCGCCGCGCGCCGCGAGCGCGATGGTCCGCGCCGAAGTCGATTATTGGCTGCCGGTCGATCAATATATCGGCGGCATCGAGCATGCCGTTTTGCATCTGCTCTATTCGCGCTTCTTCACCCGGGCCTTGCAGCAATGCGGCTATCTCGGCATCAAGGAGCCCTTCGCCGGTCTCTTCACCCAAGGCATGGTGTGCCACGAGACCTATAAGAGCGCCGATGGCGAATGGCTCTTCCCCGAAGAGGTCACGAAATCCGCCGATGGCGGCGCGCTCGATGCGCAGGGCAAGCCCGTCACCATCGGCCGCATCGAGAAAATGTCGAAGTCGCACAAGAACCTTGTCGGCCTCGAGGCGATCGTCGATGCGTTCGGCGCCGACACGGCGCGGCTTTATCTGCTCTCCGACAGCCCGCCGGAGCGCGATCTCGAATGGACGGATGCGGGAATCGAGGGCGCGTGGCGCTATGTCAACCGGCTGCACCGGCTGGTGACCGAGCCCGTCCTGCCGCTGTCGCCGGCCGGCGCGGCGATGCCGTCGACCCGCAACACGCCGAGCGGCGAGCTACGCGGCGCCATTCATCGCACCATCCGCGACGTCACCGACGATTTGGAGAAGTTCCGCTTCAACCGCGCCGTGGCGCGCATCCGCGAGCTCACCAACCGGCTCGAGGCGATCGAGCCGCAAAGCGGCAACCCGCAAGAGCTGGGCGCCGCGCTGCGTGAAGGCCTCGAAGCCGCGGTGCGGCTCGCCGGACCGATGATGCCGCATCTTTGCGAAGAGCTGTGGCAGATGCTGCGCCCGGGTCGCCTGCTTGCGGACGAACCCTGGCCCAGCTTCGATCCGGCGCTCGCCGCCGAGGAAACCGTGACGCTCGCCGTGCAGGTCAATGGCAAGCTGCGCGGCACGGTCGATCTGCCGCGCGACGCCTCGCAGGAAATTTCGACCGCGGCGGCGCTCGGCCTTCCCGCCGTGATCAAGGCGCTCGACGGCAAGACGCCGCGCAAAACCATCGTCGTCCCCAATCGGATCGTCAATGTCGTGCTTTAGCGCAAAGCTGCCGCGCCGCAGCCTGATCCTCGTCGCCGCTCTGACGCTTGCCGGCTGCGGCTTTCGTCCGCTCTATGGGGCGCGCGGCGCCAAGGATTGGGATCCCGATCTCGCCGCGATCAAGGTCGATCCCATCCCCGATCGCCCGGGGCAAGTTCTTGCGCTGGCGCTGCGGGAAAATCTCAACCCCGCCGGCAGAGCGGTGCCGACAAAGTGGCGCCTGCAAACCGCCCTCACCATCGCGCGCTCGGATCTCGGCATTCAGCGCAACGCCACCGCGACCAGCAGCGAGATCACGGTCAGCGCCAGCTTCGCCCTCTTCGAGGTGGCGAGCGGCAAGCCGGTCTATTCCAATTCGAGCCGCGCCATCAGCGATTTCAATCAGCTCACCGACGCTTATGCGACGCAGGTCGCGGCGGACGACGCACGCGACCGCGCGCTGCAGCAAGTGGCCGAGGAAATGACCATGCGCATGGCCATTTTCATGCGCCAGCAGCGCGCCAGCGCCGCGGCGAAATGAA
>Ga0157370_10002862_pt1 | contig 20601 bp, 22 predicted proteins | sample C35metaG_FD_113463 | JGI IMG/M metagenome (GOLD analysis project Ga0157370, IMG submission 113463) | Corn rhizosphere microbial communities from Kellogg Biological Station, Michigan, USA - C3-5 metaG | ecosystem: Host-associated > Plants > Roots > Rhizosphere > Soil | place: USA: Michigan...
CGGACTGTTCTCATCGCTAAATCTGATCCTCCAGCAGCGATGCGAATTGTTCTTGGACTTTATGCCACAGCCCGCGCCGGCGCCAATCGTCAAAATTTATGCGCTCGCAGCGCTTCAGATCGGCGGCGAAAATGGCCCGGAGTTGCGCCGCGACGCCGCGGTCGTGGAAACACAGATTGGTCTCCTGGTTCATGGCGAAAGACCGGTTATCGAAATTGGCGGTGCCGATGGTGGCCCACACGCCATCGACCACCATGGTTTTCTGGTGCAACATGGTGGGAAGGAACTCATAGATCTCTACGCCCGCTTCGAGCAGGCGCCCGTACAGGCGAACGCCGTTGTGACGCGCCCACCACGCGTCGATGTGTTCCCCAGCCACCATCAGTTTCACGACTACGCCCCGCCGTCTGGCCGCCGCCAGCATGTCGATGACCCGGGCGTCGGGTATGAAATACGGATTGACGATGAGCAGTTCCCGTTTCGCGCACTGCAGAGCGGCCAGATACATGGTTCCCACCGCACCCATTCCCAGCGCCGGTGAACTGAGGATGGTCTGCACTTTCAGCCCGCGGCCCTTGCCCCATTCCCTGAGCGGTTCGGGAAAAAAACGCTCCCCGGTCAGAATTTCGCCCGTCGTCTCGAGCCAGTTCAGCGCGAAACCGCTCTGCTGCGCGAGCGCCGCGGGTCCGGTGATGGATACCTGCATATCGCGCCACTCGCTGGGATCCGCCGCCGAGCCCAGCCAATGATCGCCGAGGCCTGCGCCGCCAGTGAACGCGATGCGTCCGTCGATAACCAGGGATTTGCGATGGTCCCTACGGTTGGCGCGGTGCAGGGTATACCAATGAATCGGACAGAACCACGCGACTTGGCATCCCCCGGCTGCGAGAATACGGTAGATTTCCTTTCCCAACGTAGAAGATCCGATGGCATCCAGCAGGAGCTTGACCGCCACACCTTGGCGGGCCTTTTGGGCGAATGCTTCGGCGAAGCGCCGGCCCACCTCCCCATCCCAGTAGATATACTGCTCCATCGTTATGGAGCGTTCGGCCGCCTCAATCGCGTCGAGCATGGCCGGATAGAACTCGTCCCCATTGTTGTAGATCTCCAGGTGATTTCCGGGAACGAACCGCATTCCGGTGACGCCCTCGATGGTGTTCTGAAACTCGATCGAGTCGACATCCAGATCCGTTTCGAGCGGATACACCGCGGGATGGGTTTGCGCGGAGGTGTGATATTGGAAAAAAGCCATCACGCCGGCGGCGATGGCGTATCCCCAATGGCCAGCCAACTGAAGGATGATGGCAACCCCTAACCAGGTCCACCAGGCACGCACCACGTGCCGGACGCGATCCGGAAAATCCATAGCGCCGAAACGCTTCGGTCGGGGCGGCCGCGGCGCCAGCCGGTACAATTGCTCCCGCGGCACCCGGCGCTTCAACCATCTCCGGGACTCCGCCGGCTTGCGGACTCCAGCGGAACCCACAACTCCGCCGCTCAGCGAGGGCATGGTCTTATTTTAACGGTGCTACGCGGCTCTTAGACACTCAGTACCGGACACGGCGCGTTGCGGATGATCCCGTAGGCGTGAGTACGCAGCCGTCCCAGGGTTCCCTGCAGCGCTCCGCGCCCGATCAGGATCAGGTCCGCGCCATGTTGCAACGCCTCCTCACGAATTACATCGGGCACCGTGCCCGCCCCCACGCAAATCGCGACTTGAAGGTCGGCGGCTTTCTCCAGATCCTGAATGGAGCGGCGTGCATTCTCACGGAGAGTTTCTTCGAATTCCTGATCCAGGTACCGTTCCGGCCACGCCTCGATACCGGGAACGGCATGCACCATCCGCAAGGTCGCGCCCAAATTCTTCGCTAAGCCTGCCGCCCAGCGCATCAATTCGACGCTGCCCGGGTTCGCATCGACGGCACACAAAAGTTTGCGCATCTTGAGGTGTTCGCGATCCGGCGCCTCGCTGGTATGGGCCGTGGTCCAAACCGGTACATGAGTATCATGGAGCACTTTGGCGGTCACCGATCCCAACAGCAGTTGCCGGAAGGGTCCGTAGCCGTGCGTGGGCATCATAATCAAATCCACGCGGTTGGCGGCGACGAAATCGACGATCGCGCGGGCCGGGTCGCCCAGCACCGCCATGCGGTCCACCCGCAAGCCGGCGAATTCCTCTACGTAGGCGTCCTGCAGTTGCGACGTCACACCGTCGAGAACCATTTGCGGATCTATGACGGGTGCTCCCGCCAAACCGCCAGCGTAGTTGGGGTGTGCCACGGCAAGCAGCGTGACCCTGGCGTCGTGCTTGCCGGCCATGGCCGCGACGAACGGCGCCACGCCATTCGAGCGGTCCGAAAAATCCACGGGAAATACAATGTGCTGGATGCGGGACATTGCTTCTCCTCCCTCAGTATTTTAAGGAGTGCAAGTGAACTACCAATTCGGGGCACAAAATCATTGACGAGTTTACTCCAGCTTGCGGCTTTATGCCAGGGACCGCGTCGCCACTGTGCGCCAAAACACCCATCGCCAAGCAGCGTCAGCTTCGCTATAATCAGTGCAGCCAGTCAGTGCCCGCTAGCCGGGAACTGACGCGGGAGGTGCACAGTGAGCATCCATCGAAGTTTTTGGATTGCTGGCGCCGGGTTGCTGTTGGCGGCGATGCCAATCCTGGCCCACCACTCCTTTCAAGCCGAGTATGACGAGAGCAAACTGGTGACGGTGAACGGTAAGGTAACCAAGGTTGCTTGGAACAATCCTCATGTCATGTTGAATATGGACGTGAAGGACGACCACGGTAAGGTAGCAAGCTGGCAGATGGAGCTTGCCAGCCCTAACGGCCTCATGCGTCAAGGCTGGAAGGTGGATTCATTGAAGCCAGGCGATCAGGTAACGGTGAGCGGCTATGCTGCCAGAGACGGGTCCCATCTGGTGAATGCCAGGCGAGTTATCCTGGGTGCCATCTCGGATTCCGCTCTGCGGTACGATGCGGGTAAGTAAGTTCCTAAGAAATAGTAAGTTAAGTTGGTCACAGACCGGTCAATGACCGGCACCTGACCGGTTCTTAAGCTTGGATGCGCTGAATCCTGTGTTAGCATCCTTTTCACCAGGGGTTCTCCCCGACTTCTTAATAGGCCAAATATTAATGAAAAATGGAATGGGCCCGCAGCTTGCTGGTAGGGCCGAACTCATGATTTTACGCCGCGTCTCAGTTACGGCAGGATGTCTCGTGCTGGTGCTTCTCCTTGTGGTGTGCCCGCGCTCATCCCAGGCGGCGACTACCGGGAGTATCTCGGGCACGCTCAAAGATCCCAGCGGTGCCGTGATCCCGGGCGCTATAGTGATCGCTACCAATACAGCCCAGGGAATCCAAACCAAGACCATGACCGATGACAAGGGGGTCTATAACTTCCCCAGCCTGCAGGTGGGCCGCTATAACGTAGAGGCCGAGGCGCCAGGATTCAAGACGGCAAAGCGCAATGACCTGGTAGTCGACTTGGACAGCACCCTCCAGATCGACCTGGCGATGGAAATGATCGAGAAGATCGAAGAAGTCACGGTGATCGAGAACGGCGTTCAAGTGGAAACCGCCAGCACGCAAATGGGACAGGTGGTCAGCAGCAGGGCCATCACCTCGGTGGCTTTGAATGGCCGCAGCTTTACCGATCTTCTCGCGCTACAGGCTGGAATTGTCCCCATGACCACCCAACAACCCGATTCCATCGTCATGGCCGGGGCCTCTGTCGCTATCGCTCCTTCAGGGACTCTGAACCCTGGCAACCAGTCGATCAGCGGGCAGCGTGAGGACGCCAACGGGTTCATGGTGAACGGCGGCGACGTAAAGGAACTCATGAACGGGGGTACCTCGGTGGTGCCGAACCTCGACTCCATCGCCGAGTTCCGAATTCTGACCAATAACTTCGATGCGGAGTACGGCAACTATAGCGGCGGTGTGGTGAACGTGGTGACGAAATCGGGAGCCAACGCGGTGCACGGCAGTGCCTTCGAGTTCCTGCGTAACACGGCGCTCGACGCCCGCAACTTTTTTTCGCCGGAACGCAGCTTTTACCGGCAAAACCAGTACGGCGGCACGGTGGGCGGGCCCATCCGCAAGAACACCCTGTTTTTCTTCGGCGACTATCAAGGAACGCACCAGAGCCAAGGTATAGATACCGGGCTGATTCCGGTCCCGACGCTGGCGAACCGGAACGGGAATTTCGCCGATGACGCCGTATCTCTCACGGGCAAAGTGAGTGGCCCGAATCTGGCGAGTCTGCTCAGCAGCAAATTGGGTTACGGCGTTACCGTGAACGACCCGTACTATATTCCGGGTTGCACCAGTAGCGCTCAGTGCGTTTTCCCCAATGCGGTTATTCCCCAGCGGGTCTGGTCGGGGCCGGCGACGCATCTGTTGCAATACATTCCCACCCCGAACGTGGGTGCTGCCACCTTTGCTACCGGCGCTGACGGAAAGATCCTGCGCGATGATAAGGGGAGCTTTCGCGTGGACGCCAGCAGTGAACGCTGGGGCTTGATTTCGGGTTATTACTATTTGGATAACTACAATCTCAATAATCCCTATCCGACCGGACAAGGTGGCGCGAGCGTTCCCGGATTCGCCGCCCTGAATCTGGGGCGGTCGCAACTCTATAACCTGGGCGACACCAAGACCTTCGGGCCATCCATGGTCAACGAGTTGCGACTGAGCTATATGCGCAATGCCAATAATGTTGGCCAGCCCGTCGGTGGAGTGGGCCCGAGCCTGGCTTCCCAGGGATTCGTGACGGGACCGGGTTCGCCGGGGATCGTGGTTTTGGCGCCGAAGATCGAAGGGATTGAGAACGTCTCCTTCAATTCATTCGTCATGGGGACGCCCACCACCAACTTGGCACAGGCGAACAATACCTTTGCGCTGCTCGACAATCTTTCGAAGGTCTACGGTGATCATACCTTCAAGGCAGGTGTACAAGTCAGCCTCGAGCAAGTCAACGTCAATCCGAATCCGCAATTCAATGGATCCTTCCAATTTCATGGTTCGGAGACCGGCTCGGATTTCGCGGATTTTCTGATCGGCGTGGCCAGTCAATACAACCAGGCGGATTCACAGACCTATTACGGACGCCATAAATACGCCGCCGCATTTCTGCAAGATAGTTGGCGGATTCACCCGAACCTCACCTTGAATCTCGGGGTCCGCTGGGATCTAATGCAGTACTGGTCTGAGAAATATAATCAGATTCCCGCATTCAATCTGGGCCAGCAATCGCAGGTTTACCCGACCGCTCCGACCGGGCTGGTCTATCCGACCGATGCGGGCGTTCCCAATACACTGGTCCCTCAAGGCAACAAATTTGCTCCGCGGGTGGGCTTGGCTTACTCGCCTTCGAAGGCTAACGGTTGGCTAGGCAAGCTGATTGGGGGACCGGGCAAAACCAGTATTCGCACCGGCTACGGAATGTTCTATTCCGTGATTCAAGGCAATACCATCGCTATCGACGAGCCGCAGCCTCCCTATGGGTTGAGCTATACCAGCCCCGCGCCGCCGCTGTTTGCGACACCGTTTGTGAGCGCAGCCGACGGCGTGACACACGTTCAGCCTTTTCCGCTCACCTTTCCGCCGCTGAACGCGTCCGTAAGTCATCCGAATCCCAATATCGATTTTTCTCCGTATCTCCCCCAGGCTGGAATGACAGCCCCCTACCGCGGCAATACCTTTCCTTATAACGAGAATTACTTCTTGTCCCTCGAACGCCAATTCGGCGCGAACACGCTGCTGAGTCTCAGCTACGTTGGCTCTCAGGCGCATCACCTGCTGATGGTGTATTCGGCTAATCCCGGGAATCCCGCACTATGTCTGGCGCTTAGCAATCCCAGCGCCGTCGCCGCAGGTACATCCACCTGCGGACCCTTTGCGGAAGACGCCACCTACATCACCGCCTCCGGCCAAACCATCCATGGCACCCGTGGGCCACTTGGCTCCAACTTCAGCAACGACGATTATCAGGGTAGCTTCGGCAACTCCAACTACAATTCCTTCCAGGCGAGCCTCCGGCATTCGGGCAAATCGTTGGATCTGATGGTGGCCTACACCTACAGCAAATCGATTGATCAGTCTTCGAGTATTTCCGACATCGTCAATCCCTTCAACTACAGTGCCACGCGGGCGCTTTCTGCCTGGGACCTGAAACACAATCTCGTGGTTACCTATGAGTATCAGCTCCCGTTCGAGCGCTTCTCCAAACACGCCGACTTCTTAACCCGCGGATGGGCAATTTCAGGCATCACCCGCATCAGCTCGGGTTTTCCGGTGACCTTGTCAACTGAAGGCGATAACTCTCTACAGGGAAGTCAGCCGAACGGCGTCAACTTAAAGTCTCTCGATCTGCCCGACTACACCCCCGGGCTGCTGAATCTGAACGGCAATCCGCGCAATGGACTCCCGTATTTCAACACCGCGCTCTTCAGTGAAAACGCGTTGGGAACTCCCGGCAATGCCTCACGACGGTCCTTCTACGGGCCGGGGATGGTGAATTTCGACGTGGCACTGCTACGAAATTTCCGGGTGTCGGAATCCAAAGCGCTGCAGTTCCGCTTAGAGACCTTTAATACGTTCAATCACGCGCAGTTCTTCGGACCAGTCGCGGTGAATGGCGATGTGGACAGCAAGCTATTCGGCCAGGTGGTGCAGGCCGCGGCGCCCCGGCTGGTGCAACTTGCGTTAAAATTCACGTTCTAGCCGGAATACTAAGTTTAAGGGGGAAATATACGAATGCACAGAGTAGTTGTTGGCATAGTTCTATGGGGCGGAATCGCGGCGTCCCTTATGGCACAATCCAAGGCTCCAACGCCTCCTGGGCGCGGGTCGGCCCCGACACCCGCACGGAACGCAGCGGCGGCGCCTGCGATGCAGGTAGAAGCCAACCTTGGCCAGCTGATGAAAGGAACTCTCTTTCCGGCTTCGAATGTGATTTTTGCCGCGCAAGATCAGAATCCGGCGGACGTCCCGCAGGCGAAAGATCCGTCGACCGCGACGAATCCTCTGGCCAGTGCTTACGGGAAATGGGAAGCTGTGGAAAACAGTGCCCTGGCGATCGCCGAAGTATCAAATCTTCTCATGCTTCCGGGACGTAAGTGCGCCAATGGCCGCGCTGTTCCGATCACGAACGCGGACTGGCCCAAATTCGTTCAGGGGCTGCGCGATGCGGGAATCACAGTCTACAAAGCGGCGCAAGCCAAGAGCCAGGATAAAATTCTCGATGCTGCCGATGTGATGACCACCGCCTGCGCCAACTGCCACGATAAGTATCGGGAAAAAAAGAATCTCGCGGATCGCTGCCAATAATATGCGCCTCATTCGGTTAATCCCCATCGCACTTTTATGCGTGGCTGTTCCGCTGCTGGCCCACAATGTAGCCGCCCGCGACGCCGCTTTTCTCAAGCAGAGCCAAGGCACGCAGATTTTCCCCTTCCTCTACCTGGGCGCCAAGCATATGGTGACAGGCTACGATCACCTGCTGTTCTTATTCGGCGTAATCTTTTTTCTGTACCGGCTGAAAGACGTCGCCGTGTATGTAACCTGCTTCGCCGCCGGTCACAGCCTCACGCTGCTGGCCGGAGTGATCTCCGGCGTGCACGTCAACCCGTATCTGGTCGACGCGCTCATCGGTCTCTCGGTAGTCTACAAGGCCTTCGATAATCTGAATGGATTCCGCACTCTGGCAGGCTTTGAGCCCAACCCGAAATTGATGGTGCTGGGCTTCGGGCTGGTGCATGGGTTTGGTCTTGCAACCAAACTTCAGGATCTTCATCTATCCACCAAGGGCCTGGTAGGCAATCTGATCTCCTTTAACGTGGGCGTCGAATGCGGACAGTTGATTGCACTCTCGATCATTCTGCTCGCCATGACCTGGTGGCGCGGTACCAGCGACTTCGTCAAGCACGCCGTGGCCGCCAACGTAGTCGTCATGACGCTGGGCTTTCTGCTGATGGGGTACCAGCTCACCGGATACTACACGGGGAGGGCCGCATGAGCGCTTCGAGCGTAACGCCCGTGATGTTGCCTTCGCGATCGGCGCTGCTGAAACGTCTCGGCGGAGCGCTGCTGGCAGCCCTGGCGATTCTACTTTTGTTCGTCATGCCGGCCGAGTATCAGATCGATCCCACCGGATTCGGCAAGCTTACCGGGCTGGTGAAGATGTCACAGACGGTAACCGCGCCCCAGGCCGCCGCGCCCACGCCGGTGATGAACACTACCGCCGCGCATACCTACACGGTTCCCTTCCGCACCGACGAAATCGATATTCCGATTGGAAAGGATGGCGAACTGGAATACAAAGTCCGCATGCAGCCGGGCGGAACGTTAGTATACTCCTGGAAGTGTCCGGAACCGCTCTATATCGATTTTCATGGCGAATCGGACAAGGATCCCGGCAATGCGGTGAGTTACACGGTGACCCAGGAGGCCAAGGAAGGCCACGGATCGCTGATCGCGCCCTTTGCGGGAATCCACGGCTGGTTCTACCAGAATCAGACCGACCACGTGACCGTGATTCATCTTAAGATGAGCGGCTTCTATCAACTTATACCGGCTAACCCCAAGTAAGTCAGGACAGACAGTACACTAAAACTCTATTCAGCTTTGATTCTGGGAATGGGTATTGAGTGTACTGTCCCTCTTCCCGCGAAGATCTCGCCGAATAAGTGCACCACTTCGCCGTGCAACGCGGTGTTGTCGGCTAGAATGTGTGGCCCCCGCAGATCGAGCGGTGCGCCCTGCATGTCGGTCGACAGGCCGCCGGCCTCGCGCACCAGCAGACTGCCCGCAGCCATGTCCCAAGGATTCAGCGCAAACTCCCAGAAGAAATCCAGACGTCCGCAAGCCACATAGGCCAAATCAAGCGCTGCCGCACCCGCACGCCGCACGCCGTGCGACATCATCGCTAGCTGGTAGTAGAAATGAATGTTGATGTTCTGATGACGCTTGCGGGAAGGGAAGCCGGTGGCTGAGAGCGAGTCCTCGATGCGCGCCGTCGGAGTCACGTGGATCGATTCCTGGTTCAGATACGCGCCCGACCCGAGCTCCGCCTGGAACATTTCGTCCCGTGTCGGATCGTAGATCACGCCCGCGATCAGTTCACCGGCCCGCTCCAGCGCCAGCGTAACGTTATAGAACGGAAATCCGTGCGCGAAATTGGTGGTGCCATCGAGCGGGTCGACATACCAGCGGTATTCCGAAGTTCCGTCATGCCCGCCGCCTTCCTCGGCCAGAATGGCGTGGGTGGGAAAATGCTGGCGCAAACGCTCGACGATTAGCCGCTCGCTGGAGCGATCCGCTTCGGTTACCAAATCGTAGGTGCCTTTCAATTCGAAGCCCACCCGCCGCCGTGCGAATTCGGAAATACGAGCGCCGGACTCGCGGGCAATCTCGGCGGCTATCTCAACAAAACGTTTCAAGACTGGGCCAATTCGTAGAGATACTTCAGGTCCTGTTTGTAAAGAAACAGGTTCGGAGCGCCCTCCCGCGTCAGGCGGACAAAGGTCGCATCGTAAAACTCGATGAGGCCTTCCACCTCCTGGTTGTCGCTCAGGCGCACGCGCACCGGGATGCGCTCGTCAACCAAGCGCTGCAGATACTGCACCTCTTGTTGGGTGTGATCGGGAGCTTTGATTTGACTTATTTTTCCGGCCACGGCGGTTATTCTAACGCGAGACAACTCCATAGTAGCCAGCGCGCGTTGAGATGCGCAAATCCGGGTGTTTGGGAAGCTCCAGGCGAACCCGGTGGAATTTGCCGTCGCCCGCCGCTGGGCCATGCGGATAATAGCCGATCAGATACTGCGTACGCAATTCGCGGAGGATATCGCCGAAAGTGCGGTCAATCTCACCAATCGTAGGATAAAACGCGCGGCCTCCGGTACTCTGCGCAAGGGTTTCAAGCGCATGCTCGCCGCCGGTATTACGCCCTGCCGGATTGGTGATGGGCACCACTACGATGGGATAAAAAACCGCGTCCGCCTTTTGCGCCGCCGCCAGGGCGTCGCCATATTTCTTCATGCTGGTGGTATCGCCGCCGTCGGTCACCACCACGATGACGTGCCGCCCGTCGCGGTCCCGCAGGGCCGAAGACGACAGGTAAATCGCATCGTAGAGCGACGTTCCGGCGTCTGCCTTGAGTGGCCGCAGACTGTCTTCGAGCCGCGTCAGCCGCCGTGTGAATGAATTGAGCAGCGTTACCTGATCGTTGAAACTATAGAGCGATGCCGCATCTTCCGTGTTGCCTTGGCGCACCAGTGCATTCAAAAATTTTCCGAGCGAATTGATCTCATACTTGAGATCTTTAGCGGTCGATCCGCTGGTGTCGATCAGCAGCGTGACCGATAGCGGTTGTGTGGTCTGATGTTCGAAAACGGTGATTTCCTGGGGAACATCCTTGTCGAACACCGCGAAGTCCCGTTTTTCGAGCGTTCCCACCAGATCGCCCTCGGCATCCTTCACCGTCACCAGCAAGCGCACCAGCTGCACATCGATTTTGAAGTTCGGATCCTGCGCCAGCACAGCCGAGCGCAGCAGCCCTAGTAAAGCCACCGCGATGGAAACCACCACCCTCATGCTTGAGCCTTAACTACGGCATCGTCCCATTCGCCGTCCACCCACACTTCGCCGTCGACAAAATATTCTTTCTTCCACACCGGGACCACCTTCTTCAGGCGGTTGATTCCTTCAAGAGCCGCATCGAACGCAGCCCGCCGGTGCGGCGCCGTCACTACTACGGCCACGCTCGTTTCGCTGATTTCGAGGCGTCCGAGCCGATGCACCATGGCGATGCGCCCGATCTCGTGGGAGCGGGCGATATCCGCACCAATCTCGGCCATCATCCGCAGCGCCATGGGCTCGTAGCATTCGTATTCGAGAAAGCGCGTAGCCCGGCCCTTAGTGTTGTTGCGCGCCACGCCTTCGAAGTTGACGAACGCGCCATCCTCCCCGCGCAGAAGCTGGCGTGCGAGGGCCGTCCCATCGATCGCATCGCGCGTCAGGGCGTAGAAATTCCCCGCCGGATCGGCTACCTGATGAGTGTAGTCCGAGCCGCCGCTTACCGGCGGCAGTAGTGCTACTTCATCGTCCTCCGCTAGCGGCGCAGCAGGCGAGGAAAACTGCTGGTTCAGCGCCAGCACGGTACTTGCCGCCATGTCGCGAAGCCGCGGAAACCTCCCGGCGTAATGCTCAAAAACCGAGCCCAGGCTCCCGCCCTCTGGAATGTCCAAGGTGTCCTCGCGGAGCCCCACCACGTCACGAATTACCCCAAAAAACAAGACTCGAATGCGCACTGAGCACATATTAACAGACTACTTTGCAGCCGGTCTGGTTTCGTCGAACGTTATAATCGGCAAGCATGGAGCCTGTCGTTACCCACATTGTTACCCCCATCGATACCCGCCTCCGCGTCCGCTATGCCGAAACCGATCAGATGGGCGTGGTCTACTACGCTAATTACTTGATTTGGATGGAAGTCGGCCGGGTGGAATTCTGCCGCTCCCAGGGCATCCGCTACCGCGATATGGAGGAGGCTGACGGCATTCTGCTGGTAGTGGCGGAGGCCAATTGCCGTTATTTGGCGCCTGCCCGCTACGACGACGAAGTGCGCATTGTAACCACCCTCGCCTCCGCCAACCCGCGCATGGTCCGCTTCGATTACGAGATCTACGATCAGACCTCCGGCACTCGGCTGGCCCACGGCTTCACTAAACACATGTATTGCGGCCGCGAGCTTCGTCCCACCAAGCTGCCCCAAAAATACTGGCCGCTGTTCGGCATGTAGCGGTGGACTCCCGCTATATTGAAAAAGTGAGCACCCTCTCCATCCGCGACCTGGATCTCCATAACAAACGAGTCTTCATGCGGGTCGATTTCAATGTTCCGCTGGCGCCCGGCGGAAAGGAAATCACCAGCGACAAGCGTATCAAGGCGTCGCTACCCAGTATTCAATACGCGCTCGACCACGGCGCGGCTCTGATTCTGGCGAGCCACCTCGGCCGTCCCAAGGGCAAGCCGAATCCCGAGATGAGCCTGGCCCCTTGCGCCGAGCGCCTCTCGACTCTGCTGGGCAAACCCGTCGCCATGGCCCCCGATTGCATCGGCCCCCAGGTCGAAGCCATGCTGCCGAAGCCCGGCCAAGTGCTGCTATTGGAGAACTTGCGCTTCCACCCCGAGGAAGAGATGAACGATCCGTCCTTCTCCCGCCAGCTCGCCGCTCTCTGCGACGTCTACGTCAACGACGCCTTCGGTTCCGCCCACCGTGCCCACGCCTCGACCGTCGGTATGATCGCCTACGTCAAGCAAGCCGCCGCCGGGCTGCTGATGGACAAGGAACTCGAATACCTGACCAAGGTCACCAGGAATCCCGATCGCCCCTGCATCGCAATCCTAGGCGGCGCGAAAGTCTCCGACAAAATCGAAGTGATCCAGAACCTGTTGAAGGTGGTCGACCGCCTGTTGATCGGCGGCGCCATGGCCTACACTTTCCTGCGCGCGCTCGGGCGCGATACGGGAAAGTCGCTAGTCGAAGAAGACAAGATAGAACTAGCGAAAGATCTCCTCGCCGCCAATAGCGACAAGCTCATGCTGCCCCTAGATCATGTAGTGGCGTCGGAGCTGAAAGCCGGCGCCGAATACCAGATAGTCGATCACATCCCGGAAGCCAAAATGGGTTTAGACATCGGTCCTAAAACGATCTCCGAGTATTCCAAGGAAATTGCCGGCGCCAGAACCATCATCTGGAATGGTCCCATGGGCGTCTTCGAAATCACGCCCTTTGATAAGGGAACCGTGGCGCTAGCCAAAGCCGTGGCCGCGTCCGGGGCAGTGAGCGTAGTAGGCGGCGGCGACTCCGAGAAAGCCGTCAAATCTGCCGGCGTGGCCGACAAGATATCCCATATCTCCACCGGCGGCGGCGCATCGCTAGAATTCCTAGGCGGCGTCGAACTCCCGGGCGTGGCGGCGCTGAGCAAGAAATAGCGAATCGAATCGTTCGAGCTAGTAATACGTCAGCGTCTCAATCCCGGTACCCCCGTGGAATGTGTTCACCACTTTCCACTCTTTGAGATCGACCACCGACACCGACCCGTCGCCATGGTTCGCCACCAGCATGGTCTTTCCATCGGGTGAAAACGCAAAGCCCATCGGGTCCTTGCCCACCGTCAGCACTTTCTGCTCACCGTGCAGGTTGGACGCGCTTATCTCGTTCACGAATGCGCCTCTCAGCGTCATGGTGAAAATCTTGCTGCCGTCCAGGCTGTACTTCACCTTGTAGACGCCTCCCTGGTTATCCTTGAGCATCACGTGGTCGACTACTTTGTCGGTTGATGGATCGATCACGATCATCTCCGGCGAGGTCGAATCCATTACCACCACGCGCTTGCCGTCGGGCGAAACCGCAATGCCCTCAGTTCCGCCCGGCGTCGGGACACGCGCCACAATCTTGCGCGTCTTCAAGTCGATCACGCTCACGTAGGGCTTGTCTTTCTTGTTGGTGACGTACAGCTTGCTGCCGTCCGGCAGAATCCCGAGCCAGTGACCCGTGCCCTCATTGTCGATAGTATCCACGATCTTCCGCGCCTTGGGATCGATAATCAGCACCTTGCGGCTTATGTCGCAAGTCACATAGAGGAGGCCGGACGCGTCGATCTGAATCCCATGCGGCGCCACATTGGGAGAAACATCGATACTTCCCACCAGCTTTTTCGCCACCAGATCCACAATCGCCACTTCGTGTCCCGGATGCGGATTCTTTCCATAAACCCCGTCGCCGTAGATTGGGATGTAGGCAGTCTTGTGATCGGCGGTGATCACGAAGTCGTGGGGATTCATGCCCATTTCAATGTTGGCGGTTTCTTTCCAGGTCGCCGGATCGAAGAACCGAACGTGCGCACCGAGTTTGTCGACCATCATCACCCCGGTCTTGCCGGTGGGATTATTAAGGTCAACTTTAGCGCCTATGAGCGCTCCGGCCAGACCAAGAAACAGCGCAATATTCCTGTATCGAGTAACCATGTTTGACATGATACTCCGGAAAACGGCGGGCCGTTTTGGGTAGGAGGGTGAGGCGGTTTAAGTCTTGGCGCGCTTGACGAATGGCGAACGGTGCTGCGCACGCTTGCGGTCCGCTTCGTCCTTCGCCGCGCTGCGGCGGTTCACGTACACCAACATATCGGTCTCGGTGAAAGTCACTGCTTTCGCCGGTCCCGTCTGCTGCTGGTCTTCGAGCAGAGCCCGGCACAGCAAGGGCAATTCCTGTAGCGGGATCTTGTGCTTCACCAGCAGCGACATATCTGCCGACACGGTGAACTCAGTCCGGCTGTGGTCCCCCGCTACGCGTTGAAACGCGAAGCGCCGGACGTTAGCGTCCTGCCTGAATCCCGTTAAAACAAAGTCCATAAGTAGACTCAATGAGTCTCGTTTTCGGTGACCCGCGGGGTTCCATCCCACGGCAAGTCAGCTTCGTCAACCTCAAAAATCACGGGACCATCGAGCAGCGGAATTTCTTCTTCGAGCGGGGAAACCCCACCCAAGGTACGGCGCTCCGCGCGTTTGGCGTTCTTTTCCTGTTGCTTTTCCTTGCGCAGTTGTTCCTTCTGCCGTTTTTTGAAAGACTGCGGTCCGCGACCGGCCATAACGTGCTCCTGAAATTAGATTTGCCGGACTGTCCCCGCGTAACTGCTTTAGTTTCCGACGTTGGCACCAGGAGTGCTGGCAAGGCCCTCAGGCGTAACGGATCATGACAGGGACATCTTTAGTTTAGCACTTCTCGCGCCGAGAGGCATAGCGGATGCCGTCGCCCGCCCGCCCCTTGGCTGTATGCTCCTCAATAAAAGAGCCCTTTCGCAGACGCTAGGATTTAGGCAACGTGCGCGCCGCATCACGGCGGGGTTTGCCACCGCCGCCTTCCGCGCCCCCAGAAAACGCTAGGGTCCTAAGTATTTCTCAGGTCGAGTGAAGCGTAATCTTCTGGAGCTTCAACGCCGATAACGTAGATGGAGGCATTTGATCATGTCAACCAGCGCTGTCAGCCCGAATGTCGAGCGTCTCCCGGTCTCATCCTTGAGTCTCGCTTCCGTACGGAAACAGAGCGGCCTCAACTTAGAAGAGATCGCGCGAACTACCCGCATCGCGCCCCGCTACCTGCAGGCCATTGAAGCCGAGGAGTTTTCCGCGCTCCCGGGCGGCGTCTACAACATCAGTTATATTCGGCAGTACGCCCGAGCCATTGGCTACAGCGAAGCCGCGCTTCTCGATCAGTATTACGCCCGCAAGGCCGAGGAGCCCACGCCGGTTCTTACACTTCGGCAAAGCAGCCGCCCTAAGACGCGCTTAGGCGTAACCGTGGAGCATTGGCTGGGGCACCTGTCGCCCAAAGCCCGAACCCAACACCCTGCCTAACTGGCCGTACCCGACCGGGCCAAGCCACTCTCCAACGCGACTCCGTTCCGGGATCCCCGCGAGGCAGCGTGGTTCTCCACGCCCAGTTCGCGACTCCAAAACTGCAGACGCCGCACCGTTTCAGCTTTCGAGAGATCAATCACATCCGCCTGGGTAAGCAGATGAGCCGCAAGCCACCGCAAACATTCCGAAGATCGCCAGGCGCAGATGCCTAGACAAACTTCCGCAACTACGATCATCGCTAGCGCTAGATTCATGGATGAACTCCTTTCCTCGACTCCCGCACAGGCGGTTCCAGCCCTGCTGCTCAAAGCTTATAAGGAAGGTCAAGTTCAGTAAATAGACTGGTGGTTACGGTACTAGTCCTAAAGTGGTGCGCCTAACCCATAGGATCAATCACTTCCGGGGCTTCTACTTCGCGCGGAAGCCGCCCAGAAATTTATCGAGCCGATCAAATCGATCCTGCAACTCGTTCATATTTGCCTTTCAGCCCGGAACTGCGCTTCCGCATCGTACTGCCGCACCTGGCATTCCTGCTCTTGATTTCTCATCTGCTCAACCTCTCCGCGGTCGTAGCGAAGTGTCTGTTGTGTAACATGACGTCCATACAAACGTGCTATCCTGTTTTTAAGCAGATCTGCTCCCACCTTAAAGCGTTAGCCGGTTCGCTGAATTCCCCCCAAAAAACACTGAATGAATAAATTTTCCGAACTCACTCTCAGCGCGTCGCTGCAGAGTAATTTGACTCGCCACGGGTTTGTCCAACCAACTCCCGTGCAAGCGCAGGCGATTCCCCCGGCCCTCGAAGGCCGCGATGTGGTAGCCACCGCGCAAACAGGAACCGGCAAAACTCTTGCCTTTCTCCTGCCGATTTATGAACTGCTGACTCGCGGCGATCGCCCCGCCGGCGTCTCCGCCCTCATCCTCACCCCCACGCGCGAGCTCGCGCTGCAGGTGAACGAAGCCGCCATTAAAATTGCGGCCAGCCTGCCGGTACGCTCCTCGACGGTAGTTGGGGGCATGAACGAATCTACCCAGTTGCAGGCCATTCGCAAGGGATCGCAAATTGTGATCGCCACGCCCGGCCGTCTGTGCGATTTCCTCGAGCGCAAGCTGGTGGATTTGAGCGGTGTGCGCTTCCTGGTGCTCGATGAAGCCGACCGTATGCTCGACATGGGATTTCTGCCCGCCATCCACGCCATCCTTAAAAAGATTCCGGCCGCGCGCCAGACGCTGTTCTTCTCGGCGACCATCGAGAAATCCGTCGCGCATCTGATCAACTCGCATGTCCGCAACCCCGTACGAATTGCCATCGGCGGCGATTCGAAGCCGGTCGATAAGGTTGATCTGCACGTTTACGAAGTCGAGCAGGATCGCAAACTCAGCCTGCTGCGCAAGCTCCTTGATGCCGAAACCGGATCATTTCTGGTGTTCGCGCGCACCAAACACGGAGCCGACCGCCTGGCGAAAAAGCTCGGCAACAATGGAGTGGATGCCGCGCGCATTCATGGCGACCGCACCCAGAGCCAGCGCAATCAAGCCTTGGCAGGTTTCAAAAAGGGTGATTATCGAGTGTTAGTCGCCACCGACGTGGCAGCCCGCGGCATTCACGTCGACGGCATTGCCCACGTCGTGAATTACGATCTTCCACAAGTCCCCGAAGACTTCATCCATCGCGTAGGCCGCACCGCCCGCGCCGGCGCACGGGGAACTGCGTCGACATTCAGCACTCGTGCCGAACGCAGCGACATCCGCCAGATCGAGAAAGCGCTGGGCGTTCGCCTGACGCCGCGCGAAGCCGGAGCGGAACTCGAGCGCGAAGAGAAATCTCCCAAGACGGTAGTGATCCCGATCCAGCGCCACAAGCATCCCGGTCAAAAACATCCGGGCGGCAGCTTCGCCCCGCGTGGCCGCCGTTTCGGTGGTCGTTAATTATTATTTCGTTGATTATTGTTTCGGCGGTGTCGCTACTTCCAGGTACACGCCGTCCGGATCCCGCATCAAAGCCACCGCGCCATTGGGCCGGCGTATAATCGCCGCGTCCCTCGAGACGATCGCGCCTCCCGCCGATTTGTAAGCTTCCGCCGCGGCGTCGACATCGCGAACCTGAAAGCCGAGTTGCCGTGATCCCGGGTCGGGCACGTTGAAGCGCACCGGCTGGCGTTCGACACCCGCAAATTCGAAGAACTCCCAAACCTCGGGCCGCCCGGGAACTTGAATGGTGTGGATGCGCAATTCTCCTTTTTCCAAGCCCGCCAGCCGCAGCAGATTGGGGTCTTTAAATGCGCCCGCGCTCTTCGATTCCATCCCGAATTTATCGCGATAGAAATTCGCGGACTTCTCGGCGTCCTCGACCACCGTCCCCCAACGCGCACCGGTTACCAGGCTGTTAGGGGACGCCGTGCTGGGCGGCGCCGGATCCAATTGCAGCAGTTCGACATAAAATCCGTCGGGATCGGTGACAAACACCGCCCGCGTCTTGCTACCGGGATGCAGCGCCAGTGGCGCGCCGCCCAGCGTCACTACTTTCGCGCCGGCTTTTTTCACCGCCGCCAGCGCCGCATCTGCGTCGCGAACCGTTAGCACCAGCACTGAGGCGCCCGGGTCTTGCAATCGCGGGTGACGCGCGGTGCGCGGCTGGCCGGTTAGCTCGATGAACTCGAAAACGAAATCCGCGCCCGGAATGCGCGTATTGGCATTGCGGAAGGATGAATCCGCGGGCGACCCCGTAATTTGATTCGCGGGCGAGCCTGGCATTGGCTTGCGCAGTTCAGTCGCGTTGCCGTCGAGTTGAATCCCCAGCGCCTTATAAAACGCATAAGTTTTGTCGAGATTCGATACCGTCAAAATGTATTTGCTGAGCCGGACTGCGTTGCCGGCCGGCGGTTCGGCAAACGCATTGCACGCCAACATCAATCCAATCGCACCGGGAATGAAAAAACGCATGAACTTATAATAAACCCATGCGCGGATTCACAACCTTAGTGTCAACGTGCTTTGCCGCCCTGTCGCTGATGGCCGCCGACCTCGCACCCACCGGCACGTTGCGCGCGGCTTTTCTTGGCGCCAATCCGGTCCAGGGCCATGTCGATCCGCAGACCGGTGCCATCACTGGCCCGGTCGCCGACATCGTCAAGGAGATGGGCCGCAAGTTGGGTGTGCGCTACAAAATAGTTCCGGCATCCGGCGCCGCCGGGGTCATCGCGCTGATCAAATCCCACCAGGCCGACATTGGTTTTCTGGCCTACGACCCGGCGCGCGCCAAGGAAGTGGATTTCGCAGGATCGTATGCCCTGATGTACAACACCTACGTCGTGAAGGTGGATTCGCCGATTAAAACGGCCGCTGACGCCGACCGGCCCGGTGTCAAGATCGGCGCCGTCCGCGGGCAGACTCAGGAACTGTATCTGAGCGCGAACATTAAAAAGGGCGAGGTGAAGGTTTACGAATCCCAGCCACCGCAAGGGGAGCTGGAGCGGCTGCTGCTCAGCGGTGAACTGCAAGCCTTCGGAGCCAATCGCCAGCGCATGGAAGAAGCCGCCGCCGCGTCTTCCAAACTCCGCACGCTGCCCGATAACTTTCTGGTAGTGGTGCAGGAGATCGTAGTCGAAAAAGGCGACCCCGCGAAACTTACTCAGATCGATAGCTTTATCGATGAGATGCGGTCTTCAGGCTTCATTAAAGCTTCGCTCGATCGCGCCAAAATAGCCGGTGTCGGCGTGGCCCAGCCACGCCAGCGCTAAACACCGATGGTCCGGCGCTCGGCGGCACTGCGCTGCGCCGCTTCAAGCACCATCAATCCGTCGCGGGCGTCGCGCGGATCGACGGGCGGCGGGCCGCCGGTTTCAAGGCATGCGGCGAGGACCTCGTAATATTTCTCATAGCCGCCGCGCAGCGTTGCCACTTTGCGAGGAGTACCGCCCGCCGGGGTCAGTTCGCCATAATTTTGGGGAGAATCATCGCCCCATTGCGGATCTCCCGGCAGCAGTCCGCGCTTGAGCGCGTCTTCCTGTCCGTCCATCCCGTACTTTAGGAAACTGCCGCCGTCGCCATGCACCGTGAAGTGCGGCCCTGGTTGGACCACCAGCGTGGCGGCGTGCAGGATCACCCGCAGCGGAAAATAATCGAGCACCAGATGAAAATAGTCGTCGACTGCGGCGCCGGCCCGCTGCGCGATCACGTCCGCAGTCACCGCGCGGGGCATGCCGAACATATGCAGGCTCTGGTCGATCAGGTGCGTTCCCAGGTCATAGAGAATCCCCGCTCCGGGGCCGGGTTCCTCGCGCCAACCGATTTTGACTTGCGGGCGGAAGCGATCGAAATGAACTTCGTAGTGGCACACCTTGCCTAAAGAACCTTGGTCGACTAAGCGCCGCACGGTGAGATAGTCGTTATCCCAGCGACGATTCTGGAACACTGAAAACACTCGACTTCGGCGCGCTGCCAACTCAATTAACTCATCGGCTTGGCGGGATGTGGTTGCAACGGGCTTGTCGACGACCACATTCTTGCCGGCAAGGAGCGCGGCATGCGCGTGTTCACAGTGTAACGCCGACGGCGAGGCAATGACGACCAGATCAATCGCCGGGTCCATAAGTACAGCGCTAAGGGTGGGCGCGATCGCGACGCCAGGCAGCTCTCTGATGACCGGTTCGCGGCGGCTAGTCACTACTGTCGAAAGGTGGAATTGAGGATTGGCGCAGATGAGCGGGGCATGGAAAGTCGCCCCCGCCAAACCGTATCCGATTAAGCCCACGTTAATCATGAAAAGACACCTGGAGCATGGCCGCGCCGCGGAATTTCATCGCTTTTCCTTCTCCGTTAGTCTAACAACCGCTAGACTCGTACTACTTGGGCCGGACTTTCCGATGGGCGGATCCGATTTTCGCGACCCTAATATGGATGGTTTCCTGGGAAGGGGCGATTTCAAGAGGGAAGTGTCAGACAATTAAGGGCTTGCACTGTTTTTAGTTCTGTGTTATCCTCGCTACAGCTTTTGAAACCCAGTACGTCCGCTTGAACTTCAACGAAACAACCTCGCTAGACCGTATCAATCGAACCCGCAGGGAATTCCAACGCTAGAAAAGAGAAAAAACTTCAATGAAAGAAACAGGAACGGTGAAGTGGTTTAACGCCGGCAAGGGATTTGGATTTATCGCGCGTGAA
>Ga0157370_10002865_pt1 | contig 20594 bp, 21 predicted proteins | sample C35metaG_FD_113463 | JGI IMG/M metagenome (GOLD analysis project Ga0157370, IMG submission 113463) | Corn rhizosphere microbial communities from Kellogg Biological Station, Michigan, USA - C3-5 metaG | ecosystem: Host-associated > Plants > Roots > Rhizosphere > Soil | place: USA: Michigan...
ATGTCGTAGCTGCGGCGCCAGATCTTGACCTGGTCCTCACCGTACTTCGCCGCGGTCTCGGCCTTGTCCAGGCCGGTCAGGCCGCCGTAGTGGCGCTCATTGAGGCGCCAGTCGGTGACCACCGGCAACCACATCAGGCCCATCGTGTCCTGCACGCCCCACAGCGTGCGCACGGCGCGCTTGAGCACCGAGGTATGCGCCACGTCGAAGCTGTAGCCGCCTTCCTGCAGCAGGCGGCCGGCCTCGCGCGCCTCGGCCCGGCCCTGCTCGGTGAGGTCGACATCGGCCCAGCCGCTGAAGCGGTTGTCGAGGTTCCACTGCGATTGGCCGTGGCGGATCAGGACCAGCTTGTGCATCGGTGCGCCCAACGAGAGAGTGAATCGCGAATGGTGCAGGCCGGCCCCGGCAGCGTCAAATGCGGCCCCTGCCACAGGTCATGCTAAACCGGATGCGCCGTGGCGGCATCCTAGTGCGTACCACTCATCCGGAGATTGCCATGCGTCGTTTTCCCACGGTTCTCATGCTTGCCGCCCTCTCGCTGATCCTGCCGTTGCTGGCGGCCGCGCACGACGACGACATCGACAAGGTCAACGGCACCGCCCGCGTGGAAGCCGGCCAGCACGCCGGCGACGTCAGCTCGGTGAACGGTGCGGTGGAAATCGGCGACAACGCCATCGTGCAGGAAGCCAGCACGGTCAACGGCGCGGTCACGCTGGGCGACAAGGCGCAGGCCAGCAAGCTGGGCACGGTCAACGGCGCGATCACGCTCGGCACCGGCAGCCGCGTTCGCGGCGAGGTCGAGGCCGTCAACGGGCACATCCAGCTGGGCCAGGGCGCCGACGTCGGTGGCAAGGTCGACAACGTCAACGGCGGCATCGAACTCGACGCCGCGCATGTCGCCGGCGGTATCGAAACCGTCAGCGGCGACATCACCGTGGGCGCCAACTCGCGCGTCGAAGGCGGCATCCTGGTCGACAAGCCGCACGGCGGCTGGTTCAACCACGACAGCCGCACGCCTGAAGTGGTGATCGGCCCGCACGCCGTGGTGCAGGGCACGCTGGAGTTCCGCCGCGAGGTGGTGCTGAAGGTCAGCGACAGCGCGCAGATCGGCCCGGTGAAGGGCGCCACGCCGGTGAAGTTCAGCGGCGCCACGCCATAAGGCTTGTGCCCGCAGGAGCCCGCAAGCGGGCTCCTACGGCAGCCAGTCGCGCGGCTTGAGGTAGTCGGCCAGCTTCGCTTCGGCGGAGCCGGCTTCGGGCTGATAGGCATACTCGAAGCGCACGCGCGGCGGCAGGCTCATCAGGATCGACTCGGTGCGTCCGCCGGACTGCAGCCCGAACAAGGTGCCGCGGTCGTAGACCAGGTTGAACTCCACGTAGCGGCCGCGCCGGTACAGCTGGAACTCGCGCTCGCGCTCGCCGTACGGCGTGTCCATGCGGCGCCGGACGATCGGCAGGTAGGCGTCGAGAAAACCCTCGCCCACCGCGCGGGTGAAGTCGAAGCAGCGCTCGAAGCCGCCCTCGTTCAGATCGTCGAAGAACAGGCCGCCCACGCCGCGCGTCTCGTCGCGGTGCTTCAGATAGAAGTAGTCGTCGCACCATCGCTTGTAGCGCGGATAGACGTCCATTCCATACGGCTCGCACAGGTCGCGCGCGACTGTGTGCCAGTGCGTCACGTCCTCGTCCACCGGATAGAACGGCGTGAGGTCGAAGCCGCCGCCGAACCACCACACCGGCTCGACGCCTTCCTTGCTCGCTTCGAAATAGCGCACGTTGGCGTGCGTGGTCGGCACGTGCGGGTTGTTCGGATGCAGCACCAGCGAGACGCCGGTGGCGATGAAGCTGCCGCCGGCCAGATCCGGCCGGTGCGCGGTGGCGCTGGGCGGCAGCTGGGTGCCGTGCACGCGCGAGAAATTGACGCCGCCCTGTTCGAACACCGCGCCGTTGCGCAGCACGCGGGTGCGCCCGCCGCCGCCCGCCTCGCGCTGCCAGGCGTCCTCCACGAACCGTGCGCCGCCATCGACCTGTTCGATCGCTGCGCAGATGCGGTCCTGCAATCCGCGCAGGAACAGTTCGGCGCGATCGGCTTGTTCGCTCATCGTGGTCTCCTCGATTCGATGCGAAAGCTTAGCAAGGCGCTCGGTGCCGACCCTGCGGCGCGGCGCCGCGGCGGCGTGAGCTGCATCAGCGTCAGTGCAGCCGGGCGGTCATCCGGCGATGGCCGATCAGTTGCGCCCAGCGCGAACCCAGGTCGATCCACATCAGATAGCCGGCCTCGAGCAGCAGCCGGCCGAGATAGCGCGGGTGCCGCGGCAGCAGCGCCTCGGCGGCCACCGGCAGGCCGGTGAAGCCGAGCTGGCGCGCCAGCAGCAGGCAGCGCGCGAGATGGTAGCGGCTGGTCACCAGCGCCACCGGCGGCAGCGCGGCGCCATCGGCCTGCAGCAGCGACCGCGCATGGCGCAGGTTCTCCAGCGAATCGGTCGAATCCTGTTCCAGCTCCACCCGCACGTGGCCCGGCAGGCCATGCCGCTGCAGCCAGGCGTGGCCGGCGGAAGCTTCGCTGCGCTGTCCGCCACTGCTGCCGCCGAGCAGCAGCACGTGATCGATCTGCGCGTGCTGCGCCAGCATCAGCGTGCGGCCGAGGCGCTGCTGGTAATCGTGTTCCGGCGCGCCGCCTTCGAGCCGGCGGCCGAACACCAGCGCGATCATCCGCCGCGGCGGCGCCAGCGGGCTGCGCGCGGCGACCCGGCAGACGTGGATCAGATAGGCCAGCCAGATCAGCCCCGCGCTCAGGATCAGCGCGAGCACCGTCACCGCGGCCGCATGCTGCACGTCGCGGTCGCGCAGGTAACGCCAGGTGCGTGGGTTCGAAGGCATGCGGATCGGCGTGGTGGAAGTGCAACAGTCTAGCCGGCATGCCGGCTGTTCGCGGCGCCTTCATGCCGCCTTGGACACCATGCGTCACCGCCTGCGGGCCGGTCGGCCGCAGGCTAGGCAAGCTGTGGGGTGACCGCTAGGCTTTCGTGATGCCCATTTCGATGACACCACTCGCGGTCACCGCGTACACCGCCACGTCCGCCATCGGCAACGGCCTCGCCGCTCAGCTCGACGCGCTTCGGCACGCCCGCAGCGGGCTGCGCCCGAACGACATCAGCAGCCAGCCGCTGGCCTGCTGGATCGGCCGCGTCGATGGCGTGGAAGAGGTCGCCCTGCCCGCTGCCCTCGCCAGCTGGGATTGCCGCAACAACCGGCTGGCCTGGCTGGGCCTGAATCAGGACGGCTTCCTCGATCGCGTGCGTGCGGCGCGCGAGCGCCATGGCGCCAGCCGCGTGGCGCTGCTGCTGGGCACCTCGACCGCCAGCATCGGCGCCACCGAGGAGGCCTATCGCCGGCTCGACGCCGATGGCGGTTTTGCCGACGACATGCTGCGGCCGCAGATCCATGCGCCGCATTCGCTGGCCGCCTTCGTCGCCGCCGCGCTGGAACTGGAAGGCCCGTGCCTGACCATCTCCACCGCGTGCTCGTCCAGCGCCAAGGTGTTCGCCAACGCCGAGCGGATGATCCGGCTCGGCCTGGTCGATGCGGCCGTGGTGGGCGGCGTCGACACCTTGTGCGACAGCGTGCTGTTCGGCTTCAACGCGCTGGAGCTGGTATCGGCCGCACCTTGCCGGCCGTTCGATGCGGCGCGCGACGGCATCTCGATCGGCGAAGCGGCCGGCTTCGCATTGCTGGAACGTGCCGCGGGCGCGCCCGACGCGCCGCAGCTGCTGGGCTACGGCGAGGCCAGCGATGCGCATCACATGTCGACGCCGCATCCGGAAGGCCTCGGCGCCGAGCTGGCATTGAACCACGCGCTGGCCCGCGCCGGCCTCGACGCATCGCGGGTCGACTACATCAACCTGCACGGCACCGCCAGCCAGAAGAACGACGAAGTCGAGGCCGCGCTGGTCGGCCGCGCGTTTCCAGCGCGCACCCGGGCCAGCTCCACCAAGGGCTACACCGGCCATACGCTGGGCGCCGCCGGCATCGTCGAGGCGACCATCGCGTTGCTGGCGATCGAGCACGGACTGATCCCGGGCAACCTCGGCGGCAGCACGCCGGACCCGGTCTGCGGGCAACACTTCGCCTGGAGCGGCGAGCGGCAGCGCGTCGACGTCGCGCTCAGCAATTCGTTCGGTTTCGGCGGCAACAACGCCTGCCTCGCTTTTGCGCGCGCGGGGTTCGCCGCATGAGCGCATCGCCGCCGCGCGCGACGAGCGTCTTCGTCGAGGGTATCGGCCTGTGGTCGCCGCAACTGGCCGATTTCGCCGGCCTGCGCAGCCTGCTCGCCGGCAGCACGCCGACCCCGCCAGCGGCGCGCCCCGCCGCCGCCACGCTGCCGCCGAACGAGCGCCGCCGCGCGCCGGAAAGCGTGCTGCTGGCGGTCGAGGTGGCCGCGCAGGCGGTGGCGATGAGCGGCCGCGACGCCGCTACGCTGGCCTGCGTGTTCGCCTCCTCGCATGGCGACCAGCCGATCACCGATTACATGTGCGCCACGCTGGCGCAGGCGCCGGCGGAACTGTCGCCGATCCGCTTCCACAACTCGGTGCACAACGCGGCGGTCGGCTACTGGACGATCGCCACCGGCTGCCACGCGCCGTCCACCGCGGTAGCCGCACAGCGCGCCAGCTTCGGCGCCGGCCTGCTCGAGGCGGTGAGCCAGGTGCTGGCCGAGCAGCGCGCCGTGCTGCTGGTGTGCAGCGACACCGGAGGCAGCGGCCCGCTGAACGAAGTCACCGGCTGCCGGCAGCCGTTCGGCTGCGCGCTGGTACTGGCGCCGGAGCCTGGGCCGTCCACGCTGGCGCGGCTCGATCTGCAACTTGCCGCGGCGGGCGCCGAGACGCCGCTCGTCGAACCGCTGGCAGGCTGGCGCGCAGGCAACCCCTCGGCGGCAGCCCTGCCGTTGCTGGCCATGCTGGCCGGCGGCCCGGGCCGCTGCACACTGAACGCTGCAACCTCGCTTGGATTGCGCATCGACACGGAGAACGTCGCTTGAATACCCCTGCGCGCTGGTGTGTGCTGATTCCCTGCCTCAACGAAGAGGCTGCGATCCGTCCGGTGGTCGAGTCCGTGCTGGCGCTGGGTGCTCCGGTAATCGTGATCGACGACGGCTCGGACGACCGCACCCCCGAGATCGTCGCCAGCCTGCCGGTGACCCTGCTGCGCCACGACGAACGCCGCGGCAAGGGCGAAGCCCTGCGGCGCGGTTTTCGCGAGGCCTTGCGGCAGGGTTACGACGCGGTACTGACCATGGACGGCGACGGCCAGCACCTGGCCAGCGACATTCCGCGCATCGTGGCGGCTGCCGCGCAATACCCCGGCCACATCGTGATCGGTGCGCGCCTGCTCGACCGCGAACAGCAGCCGAAGGGACGCCGCCGCGCCAACGCGGTGGCCGACTGGGGCATCTCGTGGGCGTGCGCGCAGCCGATCGCCGATACCCAGAGCGGCCAGCGCTGGTATCCCCGCGCGGCGCTGGACCTGGTCGAGCTGCCGGCGCAGGACTTCGTGTTCGAGGCGGCCATCCTGATCGCCGCCTCGCGCGAAAAAGGCATCGGCGTGGTCTCGGTGCCGATCGCCTCGCGCTACCACGGCGAATTCCGCCTCAGCCACTTCAAGCCGGTCGGCGACGTCACCCGCATCACCACGTACACCATCGCGCGCATCTTCCACTACGGCGACATCCGGGCCAGCCATCGGCGCTCGCGCGGCGCGCCGGTGATCGTCGACGACGGCATGGCCGTGGTCACCGACCAGGTCGCCGCCTACTCGCCATGAGCGTGACCACGCGCGAGGCGGTCATCCTCGGCGGCGGCCTCGCCGGACTTTGCCTGGCGCTGCAGTTGCGCGGCGAGTTCCCGGACATGGACATCCTGGTGCTGGAGCGCAACCGGCATCCGCTGCCGGCGGCCGCGCACAAGGTCGGCGAGTCCACGGTGGAGATCGGCGCGCACTACTTCGATCACACGCTGGGCCTGCGCGAACACATGGATGCCGCGCACATCCGCAAGTTCGGGCTGCGCTATTTCTTCTCCGACGGCCGCGAGGACGTGCAGAACACCACCGAGCTGGGCGTCAGCAGGCTGCTGCCGATTCCGAGCTACCAGATCGACCGCGGCATCTTCGAGAATTTCCTCGGCGAGGAAGCGCGCCGGCGCGGCATCGACTTTCGCGACGGCGCCACGGTCAGGAGTTTCAGCGTCGGCGAACATGGCGCGACGCACGCCGTGCACTTCGTCGACGCGGATGGCGAACATGCCGTCGAAGCACGCTGGCTGCTGGATGCATCCGGCCGCGCCGCGCTGCTGCGCCGACGCTTCGAGCTGACCCTGGACAACGGCCACCACGCCAACGCGGTGTGGTTCCGGATGGACGCGAAGCTCGACATCGACCGCTGGAGCGACGACGCCGACTGGCGCGCGCGCGTGTCGCCGCGCGAGCGCTGGCGCTCGACCAACCACCTGATGGGCGCGGGCTACTGGGCCTGGCTGATTCCGCTGGGCTCGGGCGCGCATTCGGTCGGCATCGTCAGCGATGCGGCGATGCATCCGCTGGAGGGCATGCGCGATTTCGACCTGGCGCTGAAGTGGCTGCATGCGCGCCAGCCGGCGATGGGGCGAGCGGTCGCCGCGGAGCGCGACAGCCTGCTCGATTTCCGCTTCCTGCGTAACTATTCACACAGCAGCAAACAGCTGTTCTCGGGCGACCGCTGGGCCCTGACCGGCGAGGCGGGTACCTTCCTCGATCCGTTCTATTCGCCGGGCAGCGACTTCATCGCCATCGCCAACACGTACATCGTGGCGCTGATCGGCCACGACCGCGCAGGCCGCAACATCGCGCCTTACGCGCACTTCTACGAAAAGCTGTTCTTTTCGTTCTACGAGAACACGCTGACCCTGTTCCGCGACCAGTACCCGCTGTTCGGCAACGCCGAAGTGTTGCCGGCCAAGGTGATCTGGGATTACGCCTATTACTGGGGCGTGCTGTGCCAGCTGATGTTCCAGCAGCGGTTGACCGACCTGAACCTGCTCGGCGACATGCGCGTCGAACTGGAGCACGCGCAGGCGCTGAACAGGCGCATGCAGCAGCTGTTCCGCCAGTGGCATGCCGCCAGTTCGGCGCAGAGCCGCCGTGAAATGCTGGACCAGTGCGCGCTGACGTGGTTCGCCGAACTCAACGCCTCGCTGACCGAGCCGCTGGACGATGCCGGCATCCGCGCGCGGCTGCGCGACAACGTGCGCCTGCTCGACGGCATCGCCGACGCACTCGCGTTGCAGGCCGGCAGCACCGACCGGCGCCTGCATGCACCGTCGTCGGGCCAGCCGCGGCCGCCGCTGTTCGCCGCTGTTCGCCGCGACGGCGTGAGCGCTCAGCCCATGCCGCCGTTGACGCCGATCACCTGGCCGTTGATGTAGCCGGCCGCGTCGGAGCACAGGAACGCCACCAGCGCGGCAACCTCCTCCGGCTTGCCGGCACGCTGCGCGGGCACCACCTCGCGGATGCGTTCGGGCGGGAACGCCGCATCGGCCATGCGCCCTTCGATCACGCCGGGCGCGACCACGTTGACGGTGATGCCGCGCGAGGCCATCTCGCGCGCCAGCGATTTGCTGGCGCCGTGCAGCGCCGCCTTCGCCGCTGCGTAATTGGTCTGCCCGCGATTGCCCAGCTGCGCCGCCACCGAACTCACCGAGACGATGCGGCCGAAACGGGCGCGCGCCATCGGCAGCAGCAACGGCTGGGTGACGTGGAAGAAGCCGTGCAGCGAAACGTCGATCACGCGATGCCATTGCTCGTCGCTCATGCCGGCCATCGGCGCGTCGTCGTGGATGCCGGCGTTGTTGACCAGCGCGTGGATCGGGCCTTCGGTCAACAGCACGTCCAGCGCCGCGCGGCTCACCTCCGCGTCGGTGACGTCGAACGCGAGCGCCTGCGCGCTGCCACCGGCGGCGACGATCGCCGCGGCGGTTTCCTCGGCCCGCGCCAGGCTGTGGTGACCATGCACGAGAACGTGCCAGCCGGCCGCGGCAAGCGCGTGGCAGATCGCGCCGCCAAGCTCGCCGCTGCCGCCGGTGACCAGGGCGCGGCGCGGAAAGGAGACTTCGGGCATGGCGGTCCTCGCTTGAGCGTCAGGGAGAAGGATGGATGACGGTAGCGCGGCCGCTGGCGAGCAGGCGGCCGCCGTGTTCGACGCGGAACGCGTACTGCGCGCCGCCGGCATCGGCGCTCACGCATTCCGCATGGACGTCCAGACGTCCATCGGGTTCGACGTATTCCGCATGCAGCTGCACGCCGCGCAGGCTGACCAGCATGCCGGGCCGCGCTGTTTCCACACCGCGCGAACGCGCCAGCAACGCGCCATGCACGGCCATGGCCTGGGCGCCGTACTCGGCCAGGTGCACGGCGTGCAGGCCGTGCGGTCCCCGCAGCGGGCTGTCGGCGCGCGCGTGGCCTTCGCTGACGGCATGAATGTTCTGCTCGTCCCACGCCAGCACCGCATCGAGCAGGCACATCGTGCCGGCATGCGGAATCAGGTGGCCCCAGTCAGTCTTGTCGAGCATGCGGCGCCATCAGGATCGACAGGCAGAAGTGGAACGCGACGCCCAGGCTCACGGTGAGGCCGATCGCGCGCAGCACCGGGATGCTCGCCCACGCCAGCATGCCGAACACCAGCAGCGCGGACAGCACGCAGACCAGCGTGGCGTGCAGGGTGCGCCGCTGTTCGGCCGGGTCGCCGGTGTCGCGTTCGAAGAACAGTGCGTAGTGCAGGCCCAGGCCACCGGCGAGGATCAGCGCGACCAGGTGGAACAGCGAAATCTCGATGCCCGCCACGCGCTCCACCGCCAGCACCAGGAACGTGGCCAGCGTCATCGGCGCCAGCACATGCCACGCGCGGCGCAGGCTGCGCAGGGCGAAGCTGATGGTCAGCACCAGCAGTACCGCGGCGACCAGCAGCGCCTGCAGGATGCGCGTGCGGTAGTCCGCCACCAGCGACTCGGAAGCCGTCTTCAGGTCGAGCAGGCGCACCATGCCGCCGCTGTCCTTTCCAAGCGCCTGCAGCGCCGCCACGTCATGCAGGCCGGTGACCGTGCCCAGCCCCAGCCAGTGCCCGTTCCGCGGCAGCAGCATCGCGGCGAGGCGCTGGCCCAGCGGCGTCTGCGCGTAGCGTTGCGGCGTCAGCGGCGGCAGCCGGCGCGCTGTCTCGACGTCATCCACGAACGGCCGGAACAGCTGGTCGTCGAACGGCAGGCCCTGCAGCGCCTGGCCGAGTTCGCGCTGCAGGGTGGCCCGATCGGGCAGCTTCCGCTGGCGCGCCTGCTGCAGCGCCACCGTCGGCAAGTACCGCGACGGCAGCTCCAGCGCGTCCATCGCATGTTTCGCCACCAGCGCATCGACGCGCGGCTGCAGCTTTTCCGACAGCGCCAGCACGCCCTGCTCGGTGGGCGCCTGCAGCACCAACAAATAGCGCACGTCGGGCGCGCCGAGCGCTTCGCGCAGGCGCGCGTCGTGCTGCAGCATGGCCTGCGGCAGCGGGGTCAGCGCGGCCAGGTTGTTCTGCCAGAACGGCGCAGGCGCGAGCGCCAGCATCAGCACGATCGCCGCTGCCACCAGCAAGGGAATCCAGCGCGGCCGCGGCAGCCGGTCGACGATCTCGCGCGCGCGCACCAGCCAGCGCATGTCCGCCACGTCGCGTACGCGCCGCGGCAGCAGGTGCGGCAGCAGGTAGCGGGTGCTGAAGCCGGCCGCCAGCAGGCCGACGATGGTGAATACGGCCAGCTGCTTCAGCCCGTTCACGCCGGACGCATAGAAGGCCAGATAGGCGATGCAGGCCGAGGCGATCGCGGTCAGCAGCAGCGGCCACAACGCGCGCACGCTCTGCACCGCGTCCTCGCCGGCGCGGCGATGGCTGAGCACGCGGATCGGATACTCCTGCGCCACCCCGAGCAGGGTGAAACCGAACGCCAAGGTGATGCCGTGCACTTCGGAAAACGCCACGGTCAAGGCGGCGATGCCTGCGAGCGCGGCGCTGGCGATCGGCAGCGCCGACAGCAGCAGCGAGCCGAAGCTTCGGTACGCCAGCAACAGCAAGGCGATGAATCCCACGGTGGAGATGCGCCCGATCCAGTCGGCCTGATGCCGCGTCTGCGCGCCCACCACCACGCTGAAGTAGCCCGGCCCGCTCAGTTCGAGTTTCGCGCCGGCATGGCCGCGCAGCGCATCGAAGGCGTGCCGGATGCCGTCGATCGCCTGTTGCTGCGCACCGGGATCGAACCCGGCAGCGACCGTCTGCACCAGCAGCAGGGCTTCGTTCTGCGACGAGAACCACACGCCCTCGCGCACTTCCGGCGATTTCGCCGGCGCCCACGATTCGGCCAGCTTCAGCACCTCCAGCGTGGGATCCCGCGGCAGCAGGCCCTTCAACAGGCTGGCCGCGGGCGAAGACAGATCGTCCAGCCGCTGCTGCAACTGGTTGGCCAGATAGGCCTCGTCCAGCGGCTGCGTGTCCAGCGTCGGCGACAGCAGGTAGCGATAGGGCAGCAGGCTGGTGTCCAGTGCGCCGAGATCGAAACTGCCGTTGAGCACCTGGCTGTAGCGCCGGTCTTTTTTCAGCGCGGCCGCGAGTCCCTGGCTGAGCGTGGCGAGCTGTTCGTCCGAGCCGCCTGAGAGAGACACCAACAACAGCCGCGAACCCGGCCCGTCGCCGACCTGCTCCATCAGCAGGCGCTGGTCCGGCGTGGTAGGCGCGGGCATGAAGCTGCGCAGGTCGGTGCTGATCTTCAAGCGCTGGCTGACCATCCAGCCAAGCCCGGCCAGCGCCAGCAACCATGCGACCAGCAACGTGGCGCGGGCGCCGCCGCGCATGCTCAGGGCGCGCCCTGGCACAGCGCCTGCAGCGCTTCCCGGGTGGGCAGCGCGGGCATCTTCGCGGCCAGCGGCCCAAGCAGGTCGACCGCCAGGTCGCCGTCGGCTTCCTGCATGTGCATGCAGCGCGATTCGTGGGCGTAGCCGTCGATGCGGATGCTGGCGACGGTCTTTGCCACCGTCGCGTCACGCGGGGTCAGCGTCAGTGTCCAGGCGCCGGCGCTGTCGCCGTCGTGGCGGATGTCGAACGCCTGCTGCAGCCGCGCGGCGTTGCCGCTGAGCAACGCGACAAAACTGTCCAGCAACACCTGCAGCTGCGGCGCGCGCTTCAGCGAGAAGTGGCGCGCGCTTTTGCCCTCGCGCTGCTGGGTCACCTCGCCGTTGGCGATGGTGGCGATTTCCGCATGCGGCAGGTCGACGCGGCGCTGCAGGCGATCGCCGCCCAGCCACGACAGTTCGCCGGAAACCACCAGCGGCTGCCGCAGCATCTGCAGGAAGCGCGCTTCGGCGAATGCGGTGTGCGCGGGCGCGGGCCGGCCCAGTCCGGCGATCAGCGCCTGCGCCGACGACGATGCCGCGGCCGGTTCAGACGCCGACGTGCTCGCGCACAGCGGCAGCAGCAGGCTCATCAGCAGCAGGCGCGTCTTGCCAGAAATCATAGAAGTTGAACCAGTTGTAGGGGGCGACGTGGACGTAATGCTCCAGCCGTTGCGCGTATTGCGCGATCAGCGCATCCAGCGCCGGCCCGCGGTTGTGGCGGGGAATCTCGACCCGGTCGGCCAGCGGCTCGAACACCAAGCGGTAGCGGTTGCCGCCCAGGTACAGGCCGAAGCACAGTACCACCGGCACCTGCAGCGTATGCGCCAGCAGCCAGGGGCTGATCGGGAACGGCGCCGACGAACCGAGGAACTCCGTCCGCCGCAGCACCTCGTGACCGCGGCCGCGGTCGGCCAGCATCGCCACCACGGCGCCGGCATGGCAGGCCTCGGCCATGGCCAGCACGATCGAGGTGCCATCCTGCGCCGCGTCGATCACGCACTTGCCGACGTTCGGCGCCAGCGCTTCGAGCAGTTCGGTCATCGCGGGGGTTTTCTGCTTGTCCAGCACCACGCGCAGGGGCATGCCCGGACGGCGCGCGCCGATCGCCCGCAACGCTTCGAAGCTGCCCTGATGCGAGCCGAACAACAACACGCCGCGGCCGTCGGCCACGCGCTGGTCGAGCAGTTCGAGCCCTTGCGTCTCGATCTCGAACGGTTGCTCGCCGTGCGCGAGCAGGAAGATGCGGTCCAGGATCGTGGCGGCGAAGCAATGGATGTGCTTCAGCACCTCCCACGTTGTCGCCGGCCGGCCGAGCGCCCGTTGCAGGTAATGCCGCGAGGCCAGCCGTTCGGGCGCCCGGCGCAGGAAGAAATACAGCGTGATCGGAAACAGGCACAGCCGGCCGAGCCGGCGGCCGCCGTACAGCGCGATCGAGCGGATCAGCCAGAGCGCGAAGCGGCCACCGCCTTCGGGCCGGCTCTGCCAGTGTTCGTGCGTGCTCATGCCGCTCCCTCGACCAGTCCGCGCGCCAGCAGCGTGCCGTCGCGCTCGATCCGGAAACCTATCCGCGATCCGTCCGCCGCCCCGGTCAGATGCAACACGGCGGTTTCGTCCGGCCGCAGCGGTGCCACGAACTTCGCTTCCAGCACCTGCGCCAGCCGCTGCCCCCGCCACGCGCGCAACGCCAGCGCGACCTGTTCCAGCAGGATCACCGCCGGCACCAGCGGCTGCCCCGGAAAGTGTCCCGGGAAGACGGGATGGCCTGCATCGATGCACAGCGCCTGCCGGAAACCGTCACCGCTCATCGCGCATTTCCGCCGTGGCTGCGCAGCAGCTGCGGCCAGTGCAGCGCGAGCTGCAGCAGCATGTCGTGCAGGCCGGGATGGCTGAGGTGGCGCAGCCGCCAGCGGCGATAGCCGTATTCCAGCAGGAACGCCGCGCCCAGCACCGCGTAGCCGCCGACGTGCAGCCACGCCGCGGCCCAGCGCTCGGGCACGTGCAGCGGCGTGGCCACGCCGAAGCGCGCCAGCAATCCGCTGTGCTCGGCACCGAGCAGCAGCGTCGCCAGCAGCAGCGCCTGCGCAGCCAGCAACAAGGTCCAGAACCAGGTGAGCTGGCGCGCGTAGCGCGCGATGCCCGGCTGTTGCAGGCGCGCGGCGCCTTCGATCGCAACGATGAAGCGCGCCACGCGCGGCTCGCTGCTGCCCAGCGTGCAGCCGAACCAGTACGCGAGCGCGGCGTTGATCGCCACCGGCACCGCCTCCAGCAACGCGCCGGCAAAGCCGTACAGCGACGACAGCAGCAGCACGGCCAGCAACGCCGACCACAGCGACCACGGCGCCAGCCGGAACGTGAGCAGGCGCGGCAGCATCGCGGCCGACAGCAACAGCACCAGCGCCAGCAGCGCGAACACCTGCCGATGGGTGATGGCGCCGGCGATCGCCAGCAGCGGATAGGCCAGCACCAGCGGCAAGGCGTAGCGCCGCAGGCTGTATTGCATCGATCGGGAAACGGACGTCATACCGGGTTCCGCGAGGGCTCCGTGCGGGGCACGAGCGTGCCACGGCGGGCGCAATGCGGCGTGACGAACATGCTGCAGACGCCGCGCGCCAGCCTTAGCTGAGGCGGTTCTGCTCCACGTGGTCGGACAAGGTGCGCAGGCTGGTGAAGATCTGGCGATTGTCGGGGTTGTCCGAACGCAACTGGAAACCGTGGCGCTTGGACACGGCCAGCGCGATCTCCAGCGCGTCGATCGAATCCAGCCCCAGCTCGCCGCCGAACAGCGGCGCATCGGGGTCGATCTGTTCCGGCGTCACGGTGTCGAGATTCAGGCATTCCACGATCAAGGTGGCGAGTTCGTGTTGTGCCGCAGTCTGTTCTGCCATGCTCGATTCCGTGCTCAAGATTCATTGCCTCCCCCCGGTGGCAGTGGGCGCGGAGTGTAACATAGCGCTCTTGTCGTTCCCGGTTGTACACAATGGTTCAGGGATGTGAAAACCCGCAGCTGGACCCGCTGGTGCGCCGTGCGCCGCGGGTGACCTACCGCATGGCGGATGCCGCTGCTTTGATGGGAGAGCCCGGCGTGCTGGCCCTGTTCGGCTTCGGCGACAGCACCGCGCCGGTGGACGATCCACGCTGTTTGCAGGTGCCGCTGGAAAGCCTCGACACGCCTGCGCCGTTCGAGCTGTGGCAGGTCGATGCTCCGGTCGGCGCCGGTCGCGAAGGCGCCCTGCACTGGTCGGCCGGTGGCGGCTGGCTGTTCGCGGCGATCGAACTGGACGAACGCGAGCATGGCGGCCTGGAATCCGCCGCCGCCTTCGCCTATGCGAGCTTGCGCGCCTTCATCGACCAGCGCGCCGAAAGGCACGTGTTGCGCGTATGGAATTATCTTGGCGCGATCAATCACGGCTCGGGCGATGCCGAACGCTACAAGCATTTCTGCGATGGCCGCGCGCGCGGCATGGGTACGTTCTTCAGCGAGGGTTTTCCGGCTGCCACCGCGATCGGCCACCGCGGCGCGGACCATCGCCTGCAGGTCTACCTGCTGGCGTGCGACCGGCCCGGCAGCCGCGTCGAGAACCCGCGCCAGGTCAGCGCCTGGCGCTACCCGCGGCAATATGGCCGCACGCCGCCGAGCTTTGCCCGCGCGATGACGCTGCCGGCGCACGATGCCTTGGCGATCTCCGGCACCGCGGCCGTGGTCGGCCATGCGTCGGCACATGAAGACAACCTCGAAGCCCAGCTCGGCGAGACGCTGACCAACCTCGAAGCGCTGCTGGCCAGCGCCGGCATGGCCGGAGTGTTCGACCGCCAGTCGCCGCTCAAGACCTACGTGCGCCACCGCGCCGATGCCGGGCACGTGCGCGAGTTCCTGCACCGCCACCTGCCCGGCGTGCCGATGCTGCTGCTGCACGGCGACATCTGCCGCAGCGAATTGCTGGTGGAGATCGACGGCTGGCGTTACGCCTGAGCGTCGGCGCGAAGCTCAGCGCCCAGGGTTCCCCGCCGGGGCGGCATGGCGCCAGCTAACGGCGCACGCGCCGGACGCCAGGATCACCAGCACCAGGGCGAACACGCGATGGGCATGCGGCGCGCCCAGGGGCAACGACAGCAGGCCGACGCCGATCACCGGCAGCGAATTGGCGATGAAGCACACCAGCAGATAGCTCGACACCACCTCGGCACGTTGTTCCGGCGGCGCGATCCGGTTGACGATCTGCAGGCTGCCCCGATAGCCCAGCGCCATCGCCGCGCCGGCGACGAGCGTCGCGATCATCAACCACGCCATGGATCGCCGCGCTTCGGCCGACAGCAGCAAAGCGAGCCCGAGCCACAACAGGCCCAGGGCGATCAGCATCGACGGGCGGCTGCCCAGCCTGCCCGTGGCGCCCGCGGTTAACGCCGCCGTGGCGAAGAAGGCGGCCACGACGCCGCCGATCACGGCGGGGCCGGATTGATGCAGGCCTTGCGCGAGTACACCGGGAAGGAGTGCGGCGTAGAAACCACCCAGCGAAAACGCCGCAAATGCCATCGCCGCCGGCGCCACGAAGGCAAGCCGTATGGCTCGCGGAATGCCGATGCGCGGGCGCAGCGACAGCGCGCCGAGGCTGCGCACCGGCTCGTCCACGGTCTCGGGCGCCGTTCGCATGACGGCCAGCAGAATCAGCAACAGGCACAGGTAGACGACGTAGCTCGAGCGCAGCGGCCAGGGCACATGCGCAGCGAGCAGGCCCGCCATCAGGGCGCCGAGTGCAAGGCCGGCCAGATTGGCGGCGCTCGCGACCATCGCCGCGCGGGCACGGTTCTGGTTGGGCTCGAGTTCGGCGATCCATGCCGTGAGCGCGCCCGCGCCGAGACCCGCGCCAAGCCCGCTCAGCACGCGTGCCGGGAACAACCAGGCGGCATTCATGGCGAACGCAAGGCAGAGCGCGCTGAGCACCGTGCCGGCCAGGGCGATCAGCGTCGTCCGGCGGCGACCGATCTGGTCGGAAAGCCGGCCGAACAGGAACAGCACGAACAGATTGCCGACCACGTAGATGGCGTAGACCCCGGTGACCACCAGTTCGGAAAAGCCGAACTCGCGCCGATAGATCGGATACAGCGGAGTCAGCAGGGTGCTGCCCATATAGAGCACGGCGATGCCCAGCGCCGCCAGCCACATCCATCGGCCCGACGCCCGCTTGCCGGCCAGCGCGGCCTGCTCTGCGCGGTGTGTGGATTTGCCGGAGGCCATGCGGAAACCGTAGCCTGCCGGCTGTCGTCATTTTGTTGTCTTGACCGGCCGCTTCCAGCCATGCAGCGTGTGCTGCCGGCCGCGCGCGACGGTGAGTTCACCCTCGGGCGCGTCATGCGTGATCACCGAACCGGCGCCGATGGTGGCCTGCGCGCCGATGGTCACCGGCGCTACCAGCGCGCTGTTGGAACCGATGAAGGCGCCGTCGCCGATGCGGGTGGCGAACTTGTTCACGCCGTCGTAGTTGCAGGTGATGGTGCCGGCGCCGACGTTGACGCCGCGGCCAATCTCGGTGTCGCCGAGGTAGGTCAGGTGGTTGGCCTTGCTGCCTTCACCGATGCGCGTCTTCTTGGTCTCGACGAAGTTGCCGACGTGCACGCCGGCATCCAGCTCGGTGCCCGGGCGCAGCCGCGCGAACGGCCCGATCGTGCATGCACCATGGGTGATCACGCCGTCCAGATCGCAGTGCGATTGCACCACGGTGCCGGCAGCGAGCTGCACGTTCCTCAGGCGGGTGAAGGCGCCGATGCGCACGTCATCGCCCAGCACCACGCGGCCCTCCAGGATCACGTCGATGTCGAGCTCGACGTCGCGGCCCACCTCGACCGCGCCGCGCACGTCGATGCGCAGCGGATCGGCGAGGCGCACGCCATCGGCCAGCAGGGCGCGCGCGGCGCGCTGCCGGAACGCCGCTTCCAGTTCGGTCAGCTGCAACGGATTGTTGGCGCCGGCGGCCTCGACCGGATCGGCGCATTCCACGCTGAGCGCCGGGCGCTGTTCCGCGGCGGCCATGCCGAAGATGTCGGTGAGGTAGTACTCGCCTTGCGCGTTGTTGCGATCGAGCCGCTTGATCCAGCCGCGCAACGCCGCGGCGTCGGCGACGAGCATGCCGGTGTTGACCAGGTTCACGGCACGCTGCCCGGCGTCGGCATCCTTTTCCTCGACCACCGCGCGCACGCGGCCGTCGCCGTCGCACAGCACCCGGCCGTAGCCATGCGGATCGGCGAGCCGCGTGGTCAGCAGGCCGAGGCCGCCGTTCGCCGCCAGCAGTTGCTGCAGCGTCACCATGCGGGTCAGCGGCACATCGCCATACAGCACCAGCGCGCGGGCGCCGTCGGGTACGTCGGCGAGCGCCTGCTCCACTGCATGGCCGGTGCCCAGGCGCTCGGCCTGCAGCACCCAGCGCAGGTCGGGCTGACCGGCGAAGGCGGCCTGCACCTGGTCGCCGCCATGGCCGTGGACGATGTGGATGGCCGTGGGCTGCAAGGCCCGGGCCGCGTCGATCACGTGGGCCAGCAGGGGACGCCCGGCCAGCGGCATCAGCACCTTCGGCCGCGCCGATTTCATCCGCGTGCCGGCGCCGGCGGCCAGGACTATGACGTGCAACGGTGTATCCATCGGTTCACCTGGGCAGGTTCGAAGGCGCAGGATACCAGCCGCGCCGGCGCTGGCTCGGGCTCACTCGCCGGTGTCCGGTTTCGGCGCCGGCGGCAGATGTTCCAGTTGCGGCGTATAGGCCTTGACGAAGGCGTTGTGCAGCACGCCGACGATCGCGCCCCAGGTGCCCAGCTTCTTGTCGTCGATGCGCCCGCTGATCGGCACGCGGGTGGCGAGCTGGTCGTGCTCGTGGTTCTTGAACAGCGACGCCACGCTCTGCGCCACCGCCTCCCACGCGACACGCAGCGGATTCTTGTGATCCTGCTCGACATCCTGCTTCCAGCTGAAGATGCGGACGCCGTGCAGCAGCGGCTTGGCATAGCCTTCGAGCTGGCCGTCGCGCGCTTCCAGCTGCATCACGAAGTCGCCGTTGCCCCCGGCGAAATCGAGGTTGGCGTAGGCGCGCGCGAAATCGTTGAGGCGGGTCAGCTGAATGCCGGTGGCGCGCAGATCGATGGCGAAATCGCCGCTTCGCTCCAGCGGGTCGACGCTGGCCTTGAGCTGCATCGGCGCGTCCTCGAGCACTTTCGCGGTGGCCTCGACGGTGGCGACGCGGCGGCCCTGACGGCGATCGGCGTTGGTGAGGTTGGTGATGGTGCCTTCGACGCCGGTCATCTTCAGGTCGACCCGCGGCCGCGACACGAAGTTGTGAAAGGTGACGGTGCTGTCGTGCACGGTCACCTCGTCCAGCCGCATCGGCACCATCATCTGCAGCTGCGCGCGCCAGTTCACGCCCTTGCCGGACTGGCCGCTGGCACTGTCGCTACCGTCGACGAAGTTCAGCGTGGCGTGGGTGAATTCCACCTTGCCGCGCACGCTGCCATGGCTCAGCGCACGCCAGCTCAGCGCGATGTCGGTATGCCGGGCGGCGAATAACGGCACCGGTACCTTGCCGCTCACCTTGACCACGCTCAGCCGCTCGGCGCTGTACGCGCCGCGCCACAGGTGGATGCCGACATCGTCGACGTGGCCGTGATAGTCGCCCATCCGGTCCATGTGCCGGTTGAGGTAGTTCTTGACCATGTAGGGCAACGCCAGCCGCACCAGCACCAGCAGCACCACGACGGCCAGCAGCCAGGCGAGATGGCGGCGATAGGCGAAGTTCATGGGCCCTCCTCGGTAGAGAGCGGAATGCTAGGCGTACGGATGTGCGCGTGGCGTCACGCGCCGCCGGGGCCCGCCGAGGTCTGCGCCCGCCCGGCGGTGCACGCGAAATGGAACACATAGGCGAGGCTGAAGGGCTCGGCGCGGCTGTCGACCACGTGGCTGTTGCCATTCGCATCGGCAGCCCAGCGGTTGATCTGCAGCGGGTTGAACTGCCACTGCGAGGCGGCCGCGCGCACCGCATCCGCAAACGCGCGCGATGTCGCGTCCGCCGGCGCTTCGCCGATGCGCACTTCGGCGACCTTGCCGGCCTGGTCCACGATCAGCAGCGCCGGCACGTCCCGCGGCGGCGGACAGCTGGCCAGCTGAGCGGCCGGATAGACCGGCGCCACGCGCTGCAACGGCGTGCCGCCGCTGGACACCTCGCCCATCGCCAGCTGGTAGCGCACCGTATCCTTCGGCACCACCATCCGCCATGACGCATCGCCCCTGGCTGGCGGCGGCGAGGCGCGTTGCGTGGTGGCGGCGCAACCAGCCAGCAGCCATACCGCGGCGAGGCCTGCGCAACACGATCCGCGGAAACAGGTCATCGCGTCATCCGTCCGTCGAAAGCGGGCATCGTGCCCATGCAAGGACGCCGGCACAAGGCCGGCGTCGATGGTCTCTCTGATAGCACGCACGATCAGGTGCGGACGGCCGACGGACGAGCGGTCGGCCCAGCGCTCAATGCCTGAGGTTTTTGCGCAACCGCTCCAGCGCCTGCAACTGGGTCATCGCCTGCACCAGCTTGGCCTGCGCCTCGGCGATTTCCATCGCATCGGTGCGATTGGCCAGCGCGTCTTCGGCTTCCTTCTTGGCGCGCTGCGCGGACACCTCGTCCAGATCAGCGGCGCGCGCGGCGGTGTCGGCCAGCACGGTAACCACCTGCGGCTGCACCTCCAGGATGCCGCCGGAGACCCAGAACTGCTGGCGTTCGCCGCTGGCCAGCACGACGTCGACATGGCCGGGCTTGAGGCGGGTGATCAACGGCGCGTGCCGGGGCGTGATGCCCAGCTCGCCCAGCTCGCCGGTGGCGACGACCATTGTCGCGTCGCCGGAAAAGATCTCGGCTTCGGCACTGACGATGTCGACGCGAATGGTGTGGTCCATGACTTTTCTTTTCTCGCTACGCTCGAAGGAAACGGGGAACAGGGATTGGGAACGGTCGGATCAAGTGCGCTGGCGCCGAGGCGACGTCGCTTTTGTTTCCCGTTCCCTTGCCCGTTCCCGCTTTTACAATCAGGCCGCCTTCTTGGCGCCCATCTCTTCAGCCTTCTTGATCACTTCGTCGATGGTGCCGACCATGTAGAACGCCTGCTCCGGCAGATGGTCGACGTCGCCGTCGATGATCATCTTGAAGCCGCGGATGGTTTCCTTCAGCGGCACGTACTTGCCCGGCGAGCCGGTGAACACTTCGGCCACGTGGAACGGCTGCGAGAAGAAGCGCTCGATCTTGCGCGCGCGCGTCACCGACTGCTTGTCCTCTTCGGAGAGCTCGTCCATGCCGAGAATCGCGATGATGTCCTTCAGTTCCTTGTAGCGCTGCAACGTGCCCTGCACCTTGCGCGCGACGCTGTAGTGCTCTTCGCCGATTACCAGCGGGTCGAGCTGGCGGCTGGTCGAGGCCAGCGGATCCACGGCAGGGTAGATGCCCAGCGACGCGATGTCGCGCGACAGCGCCACGGTCGAGTCCAGATGCACGAAGGTGGTCGCCGGGGACGGATCGGTGTAGTCATCCGCGGGCACGTACACGGCCTGGATCGAGGTGATCGAGCCGGTCTTGGTCGAGGTGATGCGCTCCTGCAGCACGCCCATTTCCTCGGCCAGGGTCGGCTGGTAGCCCA